>Ga0207676_10000054_pt1 | contig 128222 bp, 115 predicted proteins | sample KBSSwiS72_FD_184307 | JGI IMG/M metagenome (GOLD analysis project Ga0207676, IMG submission 184307) | Switchgrass rhizosphere microbial communities from Kellogg Biological Station, Michigan, USA - KBS Switchgrass S7-2 (SPAdes) (version 2) | ecosystem: Host-associated > Plants > Roots >...
GGCTTCCGGCCAGAAGCGGCCATACGAGCGTCACCTGCCCGCCGACGGTGGGCAAGCCGTCCGCGACATCAAGCAGACTCATCGCAGCATCCGGCGAGGCCCATCTTGACGCCGTCAGCCCGGACGCGTTGCTGTTACCCGGACGAGCTGATGGCCGAACACGCACCGTCGCGACTGGGGTCACTCCGGCAGCCCAGCTTTGCGCAGGCCGTCTTCATATCTGGCGAGATCTTCCGGACGACGGAAAGGTAAAATGTCCTTCGCACTGGAAACGCGGAATCCAGCATCGAATTGACGAATGCGCGCGGCAATCTTCTGCGCTTTCTCGATCCGGCCGACGAGCGCATTGCTTGCTGCGGCGATGCGGTACCCAGGCGCGTAGTTAGGGCCGCCCTGCAATGTTTTTTCGCTCCACATGCACGCCTCGTCGTAGCGCCCCGCGCATAAGTGCGCGAGCGCAGTCAAACTCTGCCGATAATGTATGAAAGGATCTAATGGGCTCAGCCGCATTGCAATGGTAAGGTGCTCAATGGCGATGTCTGGTTCGCCGAGCCATATCTTTGTCAAGCCGCTGTAGTGCCACGCCGCTGCCAGATTTGGATTCAGCGTGAGCGCGCGATCTAGGAAGGCGGCCGCACCTTCGAAGTCGCCCACCGCATAAGCGAGTGTATAACCGCCGAAGGTTAGCGCGACAGCATCATCTTGGCCCAAATCCACCGCCCGGCGCGCAAGCCGTCCAGCTTCTCCCGTCTCTTGCTCATAATTGACGGTCCAGCCGTTTACCTTGCGCCACAAGTAGCAATATGCAGCCATGCCATAGGCCGGGGCGAAATCAGGGTCGAGTTCGACGGCCCTGTGGAACAGGCGCAATGCCTCGTTCGTGCCCTCCAAAGTCCATTGATAAAAGTTAGCCATCCCGCGAAAAAAAAGCTCGTATGCATCGAGGCTTTCCGTGGGTTTTCGCTTGGCTCGCTCTATTTCCGCTTGCTGCAACTGGGGCGCAACCGCGCCTACCACAGTGGCCGTGAGGCGGTCTTGCAGATCGAAAATGTTTTCAATGGCGCTGTCGAATCGATCGGCCCAGAGATGCGTCGCGGTGGTCGCATCAATAAGCTGGGCAGCGATGCGAACCCGATTATCGGATCTACGGACGCTGCCTTCGAGCACGTAGCGCACGCCCAGCTCGCGACCGACCTGCTTTACATCGACCGCGCGGCCCTTGTACGTGAACGTTGAATTGCGAGCGATTACGAACAGCTGCCGAAAGCGCGACAGGGCCGTGATGATCTCCTCCACCATCCCGTCAGCAAAATACTCCTGCTCCCGGTCACCGCTCATATTGTCGAACGGCAGCACGGCGATCGATGGTTTGTCCGGGAGCGGTAGGGGCTTTGGTGTCGTAGCGGTGCTTCCAGGCACATCCTTCACGTTCTCGGCCTGACACGTCACAACGCCGACAAAGCGAAAGCCCTTGCGCGGAACTGTGCGAATCAACCGCTGCTCTTCGCCAGTGTCGCCGATCGCTTTGCGCGCAGCATTGATGCGGGTGGTCAAGTTCGACTCGGAAACGAAACGTCCGGACCAAATCGCGTCCAGCAGGTCATCCTTGGTGACCACGCGCTCTCGATTCTGAACCAGATAAACCAGCAAATCGAAAACCTGTGGCCCGACGGCGATCTGCTGGGCACCTCGCCGAAGCTCGCGCCGGTCGATATCCAGGACGTAGTCCTCAAAGAGAAACTGCACTTCGACCCTCCAAGGGTCGCACTGGCAATTTTACGACCCTCCCAGCCTCGCATCGGCAATTTTAAACAAGAATCAAGCAGATTTTAAGGGCCAATTAAGCGCCGTTTAAAGTCTTTCCCCACTCGCACAGGCATCATTTCCGTTATCGCGAGGAGTCCTACCTGGATTGCGAAATCATCTCGTTAGCGCCATCGCATAGATAGAAGGAAACGAGCATGCACGCTGCAGAAGTCATCGGATACGTTGCCGCCGTCCTCGTTTTCATGACGTTTTACATGAAAACGATGATCCCGCTACGCATAGTGGGGATCTGCAGCAACTGCGCGTTCATCATGTATGGGTATCTGGATGGCCTGTACCCAGTCTTGATTTTGCATCTCATTCTTCTGCCGTTGAACAGTCTGCGCCTGCGTGAGATGTTGAAGCTTGTAAAACAAGTGCGCGAGGCAACGGGTGGCGACCCCAACATGGACTGGCTAAAGCCGTTCACATCGACACGACGCGTGCAACCAGGTGAGAAAGTGTTTCACAAAGGAGAGCCCGGCGGAGATATGTTTGTCGTGATGTCGGGCCATTTCCGGCTGGTGGAGACTGGTATTGAGCTTAAAGCTCGGGATGTGGTTGGCGAATTCGCCTTACTCACGCGCAAACACGGCCGCACGCAAACGCTCGAATGCACCGAAGCGGGGATGCTCCTCCAGATCACCTATGGACAGGTTAAACAGCTGTTTTTTCAGAACGCCCGGTTTGGATTTTATTTTCTCCAGTTGATCGCGCATCGTCTGTTGCAGAATAACGAGCGACTCGAAATGGAGCTTGCGCATCACCGACGCGCACCAGTGGTCTATCGCCCACGGTGGCAGCGCGCATTATCCCGCACCGAAAAATCCGCCACATTAGGGAATGAGAGCCGGGTTGTGCGGCACAACAAATCGGTTGGTTGTGCTGTCGGTTCGCATGGTGGACTGACGCCGGCTTCCGAACGGTAGGTCATGTCCGCTTTGGGTCGAAAGCCGTCACTGTCGTTGCTCCGCAAATCTGGCAACCACCGCGCCTGTATTGGGCTTGCGATCCCCAAATTTGACTAAATTGCGGAGCAGAATTTGGACTAAGTCCATGATCCCGCGCATCTCTCCGACAGACTGTTAATCCGCAGGTCCCAGGTTCGAGCCCTGGTCGGGGAGCCAATCTAACATTGGCTTGCAGCGATAGCACCCGATAACTTTGGGTCTATTTTTTTAGCGTGGGCGTCTTCAATGAAGACCCATTCGCGCGAGGTTCATGGGCGGCGAGTCCCACAAATTGGCGTATTGTTGTCGGTGTTTGATCAGATCAGCCTCGTAAAGCCATCGGCGCTCCAGTCTTCGCTGCCAACGCCGTGATGCACAAAAAAGAGACCGTCAGGATCGTATCTCCTCTTTACGGCTTGCAATCGCGGGTAGTTCTCGCCCCAAAAAGAGCGTTGCCAATTTGCGTCAAAGAAATCGCTCTCCGATACATACGAGCCTGCATCGCGATCGATTTTCAGAAACTCATTCATTGCTCGCCCGATCGCGCCGGCTTGCGTGCGGGCGACTACCAGGTTTGGCCCGCGCCGGGGAACGGCCGAATAAGCTGGAGGGCCCTCGCCGGCGCTGATCGCAAGCGCAAAAGCATTCAACACCGCCGGATTCGTTGCCGTGTCTTTCGCAGCCGCTACCGCATCTGCAGGGGCGCCGGCCAATCCCTTGTTGAAATGCAAGCTTACCGACCAGTGACGCGTTCCAGAAAATAGCGCGTCGGCCAACCGCTGGCGCATGTTCTCCGCCAGCAGGTTTGCTGACAGCCAAGCCGAGCGGTAGCCGTGAAGATATTGTCCCGCCTGACCGGCATCGCCGCTCCAGAAAACGTTTTCTTGCGACGCTCCCGGGCGGTCGTCGATGATGACGAACCCGGACAGGTTCCGCCTCAGGTACTCTGGATCCCAAAAGTTGCGGGCGGGTATCGCCGCGATGGCCGGCGGGGGTTGGACAATGAAATCGCCGTCGGACGCGGTGACCCAATCGAAAAAGGGCTTCCAAACAGCGGCGGCTTGCTGGCGATCCAATCCCTGAAATACCATGGCGATACGCAGGCTGTTGTCGGGGCCAAAGGCTGCGGTTTCACCCCAATGAGGATTGAATAGGGCTTCGCGGTAGAACCTGATGAACCTGTCGATCAGCCGACGAAAGGAGACTTCAGACGCGGCTTTGATCGTGACGAATACGCCGCCAAAGAATTCAGGAAGTTCGTGCGTGCGCAGCGTAAGTTTGGTGACGACGCCCAGGCTGCCGCCACCTCCGCCTTTGATTGCCCAAAACAGGTCTGGATTGGTGCAGGCATTCGCAATTCGCACTGCGCCGTCGGCGGTTACGATTTCAGCTTCTAGGAGCGAGGCCGCCGCCATTCCGTATTTCTTTGAGAAGCTTCCGAAGCCGCCGCTTTGAATGAGGCCGGCGACGCCGACCGTCGCACAGCCACCGCCCTGAACATAGCGGCCCGCCGTGGTGGTGACGGCATTGTAGACATGCATCCAGATCGCACCGGCTCCGATGGTCACGGCAGGCTGCGAAGGCTGTTGTCCTGCGCAGCCGCTTGCCACGAATTCATCGTGCAGGACGACGCGGTCCATTTCGCGCATCCAGATCAGAAGTGAGTCCGGTGCGCATGAAGTTCCCTGATAACTATGACCGCCGCCTTTGATGACCAGGCGCAGATCGTGTTCTCGGCCAAAATTGACTGTGGCGACAACGTGTTCGGTCTTCTTGGCGGTTACTGCATAGACACTTGGCACTGATGTCCATGCATCGGCCCAGCCCAAGGTCTGCGTCAATCCGGCCTGGTCGGCGATGTAATAGGGGTTTTTCAAATTCTCGAAAAGCGCAGCGCAAGCCGCTGCATCTGGGGAAGAGTCACATGCGATGAATGGACTCAGCACTTCGCTCAGTTGCCCGTCTACTTGCCTGCCCAACGATTCCCATTGAGACGCGGAAGGCCATCGCGGATCAGACGGGCGAACGCGACGAGCGGTAGAGCTCATCCGCATGCCGTTTGCGGGCGCCACGGTGTCCGGCTGCCGCCAGGCAATCGGGACAAGCGGCACCGCGCCTGCCAATTTGAGCAGGCGTCTACGATTCACATCTCGCCCGTGCTATTCGTCAGTTGCTTGGCCCTGATGGACGCGAACACGAGCGCTACGGCAAGGCACGCAGCGATGGTTACGGCCATTGCAACGGGTATGGCAAAGAAGAACTTCCAGGCCAGGAACGCGTTCAACGCAAACGAGACCAGGAACGACGCAATGACTGGGCGCACGGTCGCCGGATTGGCGCGTGCCAGCCCCGCCATTTGCCACAGGACGACCGCCTGTAGCAGCAGATACCCTGCAATGATCCATCCGAATCCGTAGTAGAAGTCCCAGTATGTCCGGCTCACACCCAATGCGTCGAACCGATGCGCTTTCATTGCTTCGATGACAGTAGCGTCCAGCGGACCAGCCGCAGGCGTCCATGGCGTGCCCGACGTATGAGCCACGCAAAACAGCAACGTGATTGCGGCGGCGATGCGAAGCATAAGAGATGTAGTCATTGCCTCTGTCCCGTACAAACGTTCAGTCGACCACGAGCGCCACGATCACGGCACGCCTAGTTCTTTTTCGAGTAGGTGATGAGCGACAAGATCGCGCCTTGCGGATCCATGATCGTCGCGAAGCGGCCGACTGTCAGGATATCGGTCGGGGCGAGCAGTACCCTCCCGCCCAGCCCTGCGACGCGGGCAACGACCGCGTCGACGTCGTCCACCGTCGTGTAGCCGCCCCACGCGGGCGGCATGCCCTGCGCGTTCGATGGAACGTCGGTGATGCCGCCCACACTTTGCCCGCCGACGCTGATCACCGTGTACGTGCTCGCGCCCGTATCCATGTCCTGGAATTGCCAGCCGAGCAGACTGCCATAGAACTTGCGTGCCGCCTTCGCGTCGCTGGTCGTTAATTCGTTCCAGCTGAACGCGCCGTGCGTAGTGGAGGGAGTCGCCATGTTTGAGTTCCTTTCGTGATGTGAAGAGTCTGCACCGCGCCTAGTCACGCGTCCCTGCCTCAGGGGCGCCCGAGGTAGGAGTGCAACCAGCCGAGCACCCGCTGCCATCCCCGGTTGTGGTCGTCGCGCTCGGACGTGCTCGTGAATCCGGAGTGGGTGAGCGTCACGTGGGTGCCGGAGGAGGTTGGCGTCAACTCGATCAGCACATGCGTTTCGGGCAGGCCGCTCTGGCCCCAGTCGTGGTTCCAGGTGAAGCCGAGCGCCGTGGGCGGTTCGACGCGGGTGTACTGGCCCGAGACCGAGAACGGTTTGCCCTGGGTGCTCTTGCCCTCGGTACGCCATTTGCCGCCGACGCGCAGGTCGCTTTCCATTTTGGTGCCGCGATAGGTCGCATCGTCGCCCCACCATGCGAGGCGCTGACGCGGGTCGATCCATGCCTGGAACACGCGCTCCGGCGGCGCATCGATGTCGATCTCCACGACGATGGTGTCGTTGATGTGCATGGTGTCGTTCATGTCAGTGCGTCCTTCCTTTCTGTTCGACGAAGCGTTTGAGATTGCGGAGCTGGTGCTGCCACATGTAGCGGTAGTGCGCGAGCCAGTCGTCGACGTTCTTGAGCGGCGCGGCGTTGAGCTCGTACAGCCGGTTGCGTCCAACCTTGATCTCGGTGACAAGCTCGGCCTCGCGCAGGATGCGCAGATGCCTCGACACCGCAGGACGGCTGATCGGGAAATCGCGGGCGATGCTGCCGACTGGCTGGCTCCCCTGACGCAGCAACCCGAGGATAGCGCGCCGCGTCGGGTCGGCGAGCGCCTGGAACACGTCGCGCTGATCCGCCTTATCGGAAACCATCGGCTTACGCATTGGTAGACATTGCTCCGGAGTTAGAAGACTGTTTCCATTGCTAAGGTAACCGATACGTTACCTATTGTACGCAACGGCACGGCGTTGTCAAGTGCTGCACCGACGGACCGTGGATCGCGACTCACCTAAGTGATACTGTGAACCCATGACATCAGATCCGAAGACGACCGCAGCGCGTCACACGATGACGAATGATCACGCACCTGCGTACAACGCACATGCCGGTCACAACATGTCCGATGTGCACGGGAGCCACGACCGCCATGCCGGACATTCGGTGGCGATGTTTCGTGACAAGTTTTGGCTGAGCTTCGCCCTCACCATCCCTGTCGTCTTCTGGTCCGCCGACGTGCAACACTGGCTGGGATACTCCGCGCCGTCCTTCCCCGGCTCGCGATTTATCCCCGCCATTCTCGGAACCGTCGTCTTCTGCTACGGCGGCCTCGTGTTCATCCGCGGCGCAAGAGGCGAACTTGCCGATCGCAGGCCGGGCATGATGACGCTGATCAGCTTGGCAATCATTGTCGCCTTCGGCACTTCGCTTGCGGCGACGTTCGGCCTCTTTGAAATCGACGTTTGGTGGGAACTCGCGTCGCTGATCACCATCATGATCCTCGGCCACTGGCTGGAAATGAGGGCAATTGCCCAGGCTCGCGGTGCGCTCAGTGCACTTGCCGCGCTGCTCCCGGATACCGCTGAACGCCTAAGGGGCGCAGACACCCAGTCTGTTTCGCTCTCGGAGTTGCGCGTCGGCGATATCGTTCTTGTGCGGCCCGGAGGCCGCGTTCCGGCAGATGGTACTGTCGCCGAGGGTGCTGCCGATGTTGACGAGTCCATGATCACCGGCGAGTCCAAGTCGGTACCGAAAGGAACAGGAGACAAAGTCATTGCTGGAACCGTTGCCAGCGGCGGAAGTCTCCGCGTTACCGTCACCGCAATCGGAGATCAAACCGCCCTTTCCGGAATCGTGCGACTGGTTGCCGCGGCACAGGCCTCTGGCTCGCGGACGCAGGCGCTGGCCGACCGCGCCGCAGCCATCCTGTTTTATGTGGCGGTCGTGTCCGGCGCGATCACGTTCGCCTACTGGTCAACGTCGGGTGACATGGAACATGCCCTCATTCGAACAGCAACGGTACTCATCATTGCGTGTCCGCATGCTCTTGGACTGGCGATTCCGTTGGTCATCGCCATCTCGACATCACTGGGAGCACAGAACGGTCTCTTGGTGAAGGACCGACTCGCGCTCGAACGTGCCCGGAATTTGGACCTGGTCATTTTCGACAAGACGGGCACCCTCACGCGCGGTTCACCGACAGTGTCGGAAGTCGCAGTGGCAACTGGCACGACCGAAGCCGATTTGATCGCGCGTGCCGCTGCTGTCGAATCCAATTCAGAACATCCGCTCGCTAAGGCAATCGCCGCCGAGGCCAAGCGCCGAGGCTTGAGTCAATTGTCCAGCACGAACTTCAAGGCATTGCCTGGCCGAGGAGCAGAGGCGCTCGTGGAAGGCGAGAAAGTGGCAATCGGGGGCTATCGCCTCTTGACCGAGGCCAAGGTTACGACGCCACCGGAAGTCGAGAAACTGACAACCGCGTGGGCATCAGATGGCAAGACAGTTCTTTACGTCATTGCTCAAAGTCGACTACTCGGAGCCTTCGCAATTGAAGATGAAATCCGGCCGGAATCCAGTGCAGCCGTCTATGAACTTCATCGACTTGGGATCCGGGTCGCGATGATTACCGGGGATTCGAAGGCGGTTGCCGATTCAGTCGCCCGACGCGTCGGAATCGATGAGGTTGCAGCCGAGGTTCTCCCGGCTGATAAGGCGTCGGCAGTAACGCGTTTTCAGGCCGGCGGTAAGAAAGTAGCGATGGTGGGCGATGGGGTGAACGACGCACCGGCATTGGCGACCGCGGACGTGGGAATCGCCATCGGTGCAGGTACGGATGTCGCAATTGAATCCGCTGGTATTGTGCTCGTCCGCAGCGACCCACGCGACGTCGTTGCGGCCATCGAGCTATCGCGCGCGACCTACAGCAAGATGATCCAGAATCTCATTTGGGCGACGGCGTATAACCTGATCGCCATTCCCATCGCGGGAGGTCTTCTCGTTCGATCGGGGCTCGATCTTCCCATGAGCGTGGGCGCGATTGCGATGAGTCTTTCAACTATTATCGTGGCCGCAAATGCTCAATTGCTTCGCCGCCTCAAACTACAACGCACTCACTAAAGTGAGCCGAGGATCAAAGTAGCTCCAGTGAGCCAACTCGAAGGTCCGCTTTCGAGGTCGTGTACGTCTGCTGTGGGCCGACTGCAGGCCGATCACCGATGTCTGCGATCGGGCAGGAGCGGACATCGAGCGATCTCGCGCTGGTCTTCATCGCGGTCACACACGAGTTCGTCGGTCGCGTCGAGCTCAAGACCACGTCTCTCGATCCAATGCTCTCGGATCCCGCCACCTCCGGTCCCGCGGTGAGCGGGGTGTTGCTTGGAGACGTCGAGGATTGGACGAGCGGCGTGCCGTTGGACGTCGCTGTGAAGAGGATCGATCCGAGGGGTTCAACCCCTACTAACCGCGCGCTCACAGACCCCTGAGAAGCTAGGCCCCGCGAGCACTCATGCTTCGTGCATGGAAGATGACGACATACCACACACAAGGAGGTGGACGATGAAGGCGATAGTGGTGACGGACCAGGCTGCGGGAACCGCCGGGATGAAGCTGGTGGAGCGGCCCGAGCCGCAGGCAGCGATAAACGACGTCGTCGTTCAGGTTCATGCGTCGGGATTCGTCGGGACTGAGTTGGCGTGGCCCTCGACCTGGACCGATCGCCTCGAGCGTGACCGAACACCGACGATCCCCGGGCACGAGCTGGCCGGAGTGGTCACTGCCCTCGGCTATGGCACGACGGGGCTGTCGGTCGGACAGCGGGTGTTTGGCCTCACGGACTGGTATCGCGACGGCACCCTGGTCGAGTACGCGGCCGTCGAGGCGCGCAACCTCGCGCCGCTGCCGGGCGACGTCGACTTCACGATGGGCGCGAGCCTCCCAATCTCGGGCCTAACCGCATGGCAGGGACTGTTCGAGCACGGCCGCCTTCGGGCAGGGCAGAGCGTCATCGCGCACGGCGCGGCCGGCGCAGTCGGGTCGATGGTGACGCAGCTCGCACGATTGGCGGGCGCCCACGTGATCGGAACCGGACGTGCCGCCGACCGTCAAAAGGCGCTCGACTTCGGCGCGCAGGAATTCGTCGACCTTGAGAGCGACGCCCTGGAAGACATCGGCGGCGTCGATCTGGTGTTCGATCTCATCGGCGGCGACATCGGGAAGCGGTCCGCGCGCCTGGTTCGAGCAGGAGGAACGCTGGTGTCCATCGTCGGGCCGATCGAGACACGGCCCGCCGACGGTCTGGCGATCGACTTCGTTGTCGAATCCGATCGTGCCCAACTGAGCGAGATCGTTCAGCGGGTGCGGGACGGACGACTGCGGACGAACATCGGCATCGTCTCGACCCTCGACGATGCCGTCGGCGCCTTCAACTCGACCGGGCGACGCCAAGGGAAGACGATCATTCGCGTTTGTCCGTGAGGACTCTGCGAGGGCGAGCGGCTGTACGCCGTCGGCCGCAGCCTCACGACCGCGCTCACCGCGACAGCGTTATTGGCGAAGAATTGGCTCGCAAAGGACCGACCGCTTTCTACATGCGCGACAGGCCGCAATGGGTCGAAAGCCGCCACTCTCATTGCTCCGCAAATTTGGCAACCACCGCGCCTGTATTGGGCTTGCGGCCCCCGACTTTGACTAAATTGCGGAGCAGAATTTGGACTAAGTGCATGATCTGATGTATCTCCCCGACAGACTGTTAATCCGCAGGTCCCAGGTTCGAGCCCTGGTCGGGGAGCCAATTTTCAATGGCTTAAGCTCACTCGAGCGCCAGCGTTGGGTAATATTTCCGGTAATATTTTTTCCCGCACCTCACGCCAAGTCAGCATCAATCAAGAAGATACAAAGCAAAGAGCGGCGGACTCTTGATCCGCAGGTCACCCCTCGTCCTGCTGAACCGGCGCGCGCCTAAGTCAGCCGCCTCTGATTTTCTCGAAGGCTCTGCACGAAGCGTTTGTCATCAGCTTGTGCCGGCGCGCGCATGAAGCTGCAGAAACGCGCTGGTCGCCCTGCCTGCGCGACGCTTGATCTCATGCTCGTTCGGCGTCGAGGCCACTCCGAGGAGTAAGCTCACCATCAGATCTTCCCACAGAAGTCCGAGGTACTGAGTTGCCATCTCGGACGGATCCCCTGTGCCGATCAGGCGCTCAGTCTGCGCATTCGCGAACAGATCGGTCAGAGCGTCCCGAGAGGGATTACGCCCTGCGCCTTCCAGTGTGCGCGCGATCTCTGGCGAACGAGTCGCCTCGGCGATCGCGAGCCGGAACGTCGCGATCACATTGGGATGAGAGACCTCGGTCAATAATCTCGTCGCATAGGCGTTGAGGATCGAGGCCAGTTCCTGTCGGCTGCGTGGGACGGGCAGCTCGGGCCGCAATTGCATCTGCGCTGTCCGGCCAGTGATGCCAGCCACGAGCATCGCGTGCTTGTTGCCGACGCTGGCATAGAGATCGCGCTTCGACACCCTGGCGCGGGTGGCGATCTCCAACGTGCTCGTGCCCGCATAACCCTTTTCCACAAAGGTCTTGAACGCCGCGCCGAGGATGCGCTTGCGCGTCGAGTCTCCGTCGCCAGGCGGCGGAGGGCTTGCCGAGGCTTTCAGTCGTCTCACAGACACCCCCTTGACAGTGGTACCAAATAGTACCATATAATACGCTCCAGTGGTACCGATCGGTACCATTAGGCAACATGAATCTGCACCTGATAGGAGAACACATGTCACCGGAAACCCTTTTTCGCATGCAGCTCGTCCTGGGTTATGTCGTCTGGTTGCTTTGCTTCGGTGTGTACATCTGGCCAAGACTCAAGGCGATGAGCCAGATCGAAGCGCAGCGCGCTATCGCTACCCTGCACAGCTTTCGCTTCTTCGGGCTGGTCTTCATCCTTCCGGGTGTCGCCGGCGACCTGCCTGCGGGATTCGCCGACTTCGCCGCCTACGGCGACTTTGCGGCCGGGCTGCTTGCCATCATGGCGCTCCTGACTGTCAGGATACGTCCGCTCTTCTGGCTGTTCGTCGTCGCCTTCAATGTCGTGGGGGCGGCCGATCTCATCGGCGACTATTACCACGCCACCATGCTGGACCTTCCAGCGCACGCGGGGGCCTTTGGCGCCCTGTACTGGATCCCGATTATCTACGTGCCAATTCTGATGATCACTCACTGCGTCGCCTTCTATTTGCTGGCGCGTCGACCGAGCGGGCAAGCGGCGGGGAATGGCGCTGAACTCGAGCCCCGGCATTCGCTGCACCGTGAATATCTCAAGGGACAAAGGTGAATGCAATTCGTAACGTCATCTCGGCACTTACCCTAACTCTGATAGGAGCTACTTCAATGACGCATCCATCCGCTGCTCAAGCACAAGCCACCTCGCCCGCAACCACTGGGGTGATGGTCATCCTTACCGTGAAGGCAGGCGTCACACGCGAACAAGTGATGGCCGTCATGCCAACTGAAATCCGGCAGACCGTGCAGCTCTATCTCAATGGGCAGATTCGTGAATGGTATTCGCGCGCGGATGGGCGTGGAGTCGTCTTCTTGCTGGATACCAGGGATGTCGCCGAAGCGCAGGCGATTATGGAGGGCCTACCGCTGGCCAAACAGAAACTCATGGACCACGAGTACATGGCAGTCGGTCCACTCTTGCCGCTCCGCTTACTCATAACCAATCCCTGAGCGGTAGCAAAAAGCGCGAGGCTCACATGCATGACTCTGCCTCGGTGGGCCTTCGGGTGGTGCGTGGAGGAATTGTGCACAATACGATTTTCTCCTAACTTGTTGAAGATCCCCTTCCGATGGGACGTTCCCAAGGCGCAAAGCCAAAGCGAGGCCGAGAATGACAACATACGATTACACGTCGATGGGCTTCTACACGTTCGATTGCCTCGGTTGGCCCTTCACGGAAATCCCGCCAGGCGGCGGTTGCTATCCGATCGAAGAATTGACGCTTGCGGTGTCGGGGGCTGCGGGAACCGCGGCGATCGCTGCTGCGAAAATGGGCCTGAAGACGCTAGCTGTAGGTGGTGTCGGCGAAGACCTGATGGGTGATTGGGTGGTTCAACGCCTGCGTCATTTTGGCGTAGACACCTCGACCATGCAGCGGAAGAATGACTGGAAGACATCCTCTTCCATCGTCACCACGCGGGCCGATGGATCCCGTCCGGCGCTGCATATGGCAGGTGCCACTGGCAATTTCTTCGTCACTGAAGCAATGCTGCCGAAGGTCATCTCCGCCAAGGTATTCCACGCCGGCGGCGTAGGGCTGATGCATGCGATGGACAAAAGACGGACTGCCGAAGTGCTAAGCGCAGCGAAGGGCGCTGGCGCCACCACGACGGTAGACGTCTTTGCCGGCTCGCCCGACGATATGCCCGCCATAGCCAGTGTTCTTCCCCACACGGATTATTTTCTGCCATCGATCGAGGAGGCCCGGGCACTCAGCGGCCTGATCGACATGGACGATGCAGCGAAGTATTTCCTCGGCCTTGGCGTCAAGGCTTGCGTGTTCACACTGGGCGCCGCCGGAGCTTATTACCACGATCGCTTCGGCGTCTCGTTCAGCATGCCCGCCTTCGAGATCGACGTGAAGTGCACTTGCGGCTGTGGCGACGCGTTCAACGCGGGCTTCGCTGTGGGTCTCGTCAAGCGCTTTGATATCGAAACGACAGTCCGCTTCGCACAGGCTACCGCCGCACTCAATGCGACCGGTCTGGGATCGCAGGCAGGTGTCGAATCCTTCGAGCACACTCTACGATTCGCGCAAACCGCAACCACCCGCCCGTCCTGAGATTGCCGTGCATCGTCGCGCGATGCTCGCAGCATGCGGGGCTTGACCTCGGCGGCCCCGCGTTACATTATGCCGGGCGGCAATACAAATGTTCATGGGGGGATCGTGCACAAGATTTCACGCAGGCAATTCACCGGCATGATGCTGGCCGGGGCAGCCTCGGGGTTGCCACTTTTGGGCCGAGCCCAGGCGGGCGGCAAGTTAACCCTATACATGGGACCGCCGGAAAAAACGTGCGCCGCCATCGCGGCGGGATTCGAGAAAAAGAGCGGAATCAAACCGACGTTCCTGAGGCTCTCGGCCGGCGAAGCGATCAATCGTATCCGCGCGGAGCGCAGTGCGCCGCAGGCAAGCGTCCTCTACGGGATCGGACTGCCCTCCATGCTGACGCTCAAAGCCGACGGCTTGTTGGACCCCTACAAGTCACCTGCGGCTGCAGAAATTCCGGACAAGTACAAGGACCCGGAAGGTTATTGGACCGGCACCGACGTCGACTTCATCGGCTTCGCGTCGAACAAAAAATTCCTGGCGGAAAAGGGTCTCAAGGCGCCGCAGAGCTGGGAGGATCTGACCCGCCCGGAATTCGCAGGACAGATCTGTCTCGGGAGTCCCTCGACCTCGGGCACGGGTTATACGTTCCTCACCACCGTGCTGCAGCTTATGGGCGAGCAGAAGGGGTGGGAATACGTCAAGCGCTTCAACGCTAATGTAGCGCAATACACGCGTTCGGGCATCGGGCCCACGCAGCTCGTTGGCCGCGGCGAAGTGGGCGTCGGCATCCTGTTTGCGCATGACATTCTGGGCAGCATCGACAAGGGATTCCCCATCGAGATGTCGCTGCCCAGGGAAGGCACCGGATACGACCTGTTCTGCATGGTGATGCTGAAGGACGCTCCCGAACCCTCTTCAGCGAAGAAGTTCATCGACTGGGCATGCACGCCGGAGTCGGTCGAGTTGCTCGCGGCGTCCGAGTACTTCGATGTGCCGACGAATCCGAAAGCGAAGGTGCACGATCTTGTGAAGCCATACCAAAGCGCCAAGCTGATCAACTTCGACTTCAACTGGGCTGGCAGCACCACGGTGCGTAAGCAACTCGTCGACCGCTTCACCAACGATATCCTGGCGGGACGCAAAATATCGTGACGAGCATCGCCGTGGGCCCGGGCGTTGCGCGCCCTGGCCGCGGATGGGTTCTTGCATGCGCGTACCCGATCGTTGCGCTGCTGGTCGCGGCGTTCGTTGCCTATCCGCTCGCGAACTTGCTTGCGCGTGCCGTCATCGTGGAAGGGCGCGTGTCGGGGGAAACGCTCGCGCGACTTATTGGCGACGCGCACATTCGGCAGGTGGTCTGGAGCACCGTATGGCTGGGCGCCACGGTGGCAGTCCTCGGCACGGCGTTAGCCACGCTCTATGCCTATGCGATGACGCGCGTCGCGTTGCCGTGGAAGCGCGTATGGCATTTTGTCGCGCTGCTACCCACGATCTCGCCACCGATCCTGATGGCATTGAGCCTGATATTGCTCTATGGGCGACGCGGCCTGATCACGCACGAAGTGCTCGGACTGCAGACCACCGCGCTGTATGGATTTCGGGGATTAGTGGTCGCCCAGCTTCTGTCGTATTTTCCCTTTGCATATCTGCTGTTGCTGAACCTCTTTCGCGGGCTTGATGCCTCGCTCGAAGAGGCGGCGAGCACGATGGGCGCGCATCCGGGCAAAGTTCTCACTACCGTCATTCTTCCATTGCTGGTTCCCGGGCTGGGAGGCGCTGCGCTGTTGTTATTCGGCTATTCGCTGGCGGATCTCGGCAATCCGCTTTTGCTTGGCGGCGATTTCCAGGTCCTGAGCTCGCAGATCTACCAGACCATCATTGGCATGTACGATGTGCCCAAGGGTGCCGCGCTGGCGGTGATCTTGCTCATGCCTGCTCTCCTGTTGTTCTTCGCGCACAAGCAGCTTGCAGCGAAGACCGGATTCGCGTCGGTCGGCGGTCGCGGCACCATGCATCACCCACAATTGTCCCACCCGATGGCGAGGGCCGCGGCGCTGCTGCTGCTCGCGGGCGTCTCGCTGGTCATCGTGTTGCAATACGCGACCGTCCTCGCCGGGGCGACTACCAAGTTATTCGGGATCGACAACACAATAACATTGCGTTACTTCGCGGCCGCCGTCACCGATTCGCGCGATGCGCTGATCGACACGATCGGGCTCGCGTTGGCGGCATCCGCGGTCACCGCAGTCGTCGGCGTGCTGGCTTCGTACTACGTTGCGCGCACCCGATTGGTCGGCCGCAACGTGCTCGACTTCGCGGCCAACCTGCCGCTCGCCATCCCTGGCACGGTCATCGGACTGGCATTCGCGCTGGCGTTCAATCACCGGCCGTTGCTGCTGACCGGGACTGCGCTCATCATCGTCATGGCGTTCGCTATGCGCTCGCTGCCTTACTCGATTCGCTCGGGAGTGGTCACGCTGAACCAGTTGCATCGATCCCTGGACGAGGCATCGACGAGCATGGGGGCGACAAGCGGCCAGACGCTGATGAGGGTGCTGTTGCCTCTGCTGCGTCCCGCGCTGGTGGCAAGCATGATTTTTACGTTCACCCGGAGCGTCACGACGCTGAGCGCGGTCATCTTCGTGGTGTCTCCGCACTGGTCTCTCGTGACACCGGCTATCCTGTCGCAGATGGACCGTGGCGATGTCGGCGAAGCCGCCGCACTGAGCATCATCGTGGTCGTACTCGTTCTCGCGGTGATTCACGGCGTTCCGCGACTGTTGGGTCGCGATTGGCGCGCGCAGGCATAGGGCACAGCCATGCAAGAACCAGCGAAGACACTCGACATTCGCGGCCTTACCAAGACATTCATGCTGCCGGGCGGCCGCAGCGTCGTCGCGGTGAGCGACTTCAGCCTGCGCATCGAACCCGGGGAGTTTGTCACGTTTCTCGGTCCCTCCGGATGCGGCAAGACCACCGTGCTGCGCATGCTGGCCGGGTTGGAGCGTGCCGACGCAGGCGAAATCCTGGTCGATGGACGGTCGATTCAGTCATTGCCGCCGCATCGTCGGCGCGTTGGCATGGTATTCCAGAATTACGCCTTGTTTCCCCACATGTCGGTTTATGAGAACGTCGCGTATTCGCTGCGTGTCCGCAGGTACCCAGACGAACGCGTGCGCTCCGATGTTCCGACAGCGCTGAAGGCAGTTGGCCTCGAAACGATGGCAGGGCGCCTCCCCGGCCAACTGTCGGGCGGCCAGCAGCAACGCGTCGCATTGGCCCGGGCATTGGTCATGCAGCCGGATCTGCTGCTGTTCGATGAACCGCTGTCCAACCTCGACGCCAAGCTGCGCGTGCAGGTGCGCGGCGAACTGCGACGCCTGCAAAGGCGCCTCGGGACGACGTCCATTTATGTGACGCACGATCAGGACGAGGCGATGGGTCTGTCCGATCGCATCGTGGTCATGAACAGCGGACGCGTGGAGCAGGTCGGAACCCCGGAGGAGATCTATGCGCGACCGGCGAGTCTCTTCGCTGCCGATTTCGTCGGCCAGGTCAACGCTTTGCCAGGACGGGTGGTGGCGCGCGCGGATAGCCATGTCACCGTCGAGACTCTCGATCATCTCATCTGCGTGCCAAACCAGAGCTGCCCGACAAACGACGTGCTGGTGCTCGTGCGGCCCGAGGCAGTACGCCTTACCGTCACGCATGGCGGTGGCCCGGCGGGTGTCGTCGAGGAACTCGAGTACCGCGGCGATCGGGTCGAATATCGCGTTCGCGTCGGAGTAACGCTTGTCATTGCGGTCGAAGCCTCGCTTCAGCGAGGCAGACGCATTGTGACGGGCGATCGCGTGGGTTTGGAGTTCGTCGAGCAGGCCGTTCACCTGCTGCCCGCACAAGCCGGGGGCACGGCGGTGCCGGAAGACATCGTGCCAGGCAAGGCGCAGGCTGCGCTAATATCCTCGATCTAAGGCATTGAGAGAACCATATGTACGCAGATAGCGGACGGATACGGCGCGTCATCGTGCTCGTCATCGACGGACTGGGCGTGGGTGCCATGCCGGACGTTGCCGAAGTGCGACCGCGCGATGTGGGCGCCGATACGCTGGGTCACGTCGTGAAGGCGGCCGGTGGCCTGTCCCTGCCGAACCTCGAGAGCATGGGGCTGGGAACGATCGCGCCTGCGTCGGGCCTGCGCGTCGAACGTCGTCCCATCGCAGCACACGGCATCTGTGCCCTCGGTTACCAGGGGGCAGACACCTATCTCGGTCACCAGGTGTTGATGGGCTCCCGCGTCCCCGATGTGCCGCAAGAGCTGTTCGAGGTCGTGCGCGACGATGTTGCAGCCGCACTGCGCCGTGCGGGCCATCGCGTCGAAGCGGCCGGTGCCAATGTCTCGGCGCTGTGGGTCGACGGGGCCATGATCGTCGGCGACAACCTCGAAAGCGATCCGCTGCAGACCTACCACACGGTCGGGTCGATGGAGGATCTGCCGTACGAGAAGATCCTCGAAGTCGCCGAGATCCTGCGCTCCGTCGCGCGCGTGCGACGGATCGTCGCGATGGGCGGGCGAGGATTCCGTTCCGCGGACGTGCTTCGCTGTACCGAACGGCGGCCAACCGGACAGTGCGGCGTGAACAATGTCGCGTTAGGTCTGTATACCAAGAAATACGTCGTGCGTCACCTGACGCACGGCACGCGACCGGACGTGCAAGTCACGACCTTGCTGCGCCGGGCCGGCTGGCCGGTCCATCTGATCGGGAAGGTTGCCGACGTCATCGTTTGCGAGGGCGCGGAAAAGGCGCCGCACGTTCCCACAGCAGATGTCCTGACCGCCACCTACGAGGCATTGGAACGTGTCGATCGTGGGCTGATCGCCATCAACGTGCAGGAGACCGACCTGGCTGGACATGATCAGGACGCGGCCCGTTATGCCGAGTGCCTTCGTATGGCTGATGAAGGCGTCGGCCGCATTCTCGCAAAGCTTAGCGACGACGATCTGTTCATCATTACCGGCGACCACGGGAACGATCCCACGATCGGACACGATAAACACACACGTGAGTTCACGCCGCTGTTGGTGCGGGGCGACCGCATCGCACCGAATTCTCTCGCACCTCGTGAAAGTCTCGCCGACATCGCGGCAACCATCGCCGAGATCTTTGGTACCGAGCGGCCGGAGATCGGCAAGAGCTTTCTGCAGGAGTTACAAAGACCCAATGCAGCCACCGAGGCTTCCGTAAGTTTCGCCACGTGAGCAGACCTGTCTCGCGCGGCCCGCGTAGCCTTCCCGCTGCGACGTGCACGGCGCGCCAGATCGCTGGAGCTACTGTGTTCGCCAAGGGAGGGATTCGTGTTTGTGGACGGACTGACGTGTGTCCATCGATCTCTCAGACCGTGCCGGACTGTGGCACTTACTCGTGCTTGACCCAGCAGGCCTAATCTTAGAGCCCAACTTAACTTCGGGTCGTAATCCTTACGCTCGTTGCTCCGCAAATTTGGTGGCCACCGCGCCCGTATTAGGGTTGCAGCCCCTGAATTTGATTAAATTGCGGAGCAGAATTTAGACTAAGTGCTTGATACGAAATATCTCTCCGACAGACTGTTAATCCGCAGGTCCCAGGTTCGAGCCCTGGTCGGGGAGCCAAGTCATTCAGGTGGTTGCATCGCCGCGCGACGGCCGTGCTGGGTCTATTCTTGCGGCCGCTTGAACCTCGCAAACTTGCCTGCTGATGATAGGCTCACACGCCCTCGCCCAAATCGGGTGATAGAAGCTCGTTCCTTGCAGCTGTGAGCAGGTGTCTTGTACGCAGGTCGATCGCGGTCTTCGAGCGCCACGCCGCTGCGGGCGAAAAGAAACATCCACCATCCGCCACAGGGTGCAGACGTCAGCGATCGGCGAAATCCAGCCATACCGCATTGCGCCCGATGGCGGTCATTGATCGGTACATTTCGGGTAATAAGGTCAAACGCCGGACGGGATTGAGCGCAGCCGGGAAACGTAGTATTTTGCCTTTCCATTCGTCGACACGTAGCTCGACGAACGATCGGCGGACGCTGGGGTAGATCTCGCGTTCCGGCCACGCCAACACCGCGTGCGCATCTGGGGAGCTGCGAATCCCATGACCGACCTGGAGCAATGGCTCAGCGTACAGGGCCTGGAACAATACTCGAAGCACTTTGCCGACAACGACATTGACTTCGAGGTTCTTGGCGATCTTACAGAGGCAGACCTCGAGAAATTGGGACTGTCGCTGGGTCATCGCCGGAAGCTCCTGCGCGCGCTCGACAACCGGCGACGCGAATCGGTCCCGCAGCCGACAGCAGGCGGCCCGGAGTCCAGTCCGGTTTCAGCCGATGCGCACGACGCGGAACGGCGTCAGGTCACGGTCATGTTCTGCGACCTGGTCGGCTCGACCGAACTCGCCAATTTGCTCGATCCGGAGGACGTGGGCGCGCTCATCCATCGCTTCCAGGATGCATGTGCCGGCGCGATCGCTCGATTCGATGGATTCGTCGCCAAGTTCATGGGCGACGGTGTGCTTGCCTACTTCGGCTATCCGCAGGCCAACGAGGATGCGGCGGAACATGCGGTTCGCTCCGCGCAGGCCATCATCGGCGCTATCGAGCAGCTCAAGCGTCCGGACGGACGCGCATTTCAGGCGCGCATCGGCATCGCAACCGGAATCGTCGTGATCGGCGACATCGTCGGGGCGGGAGCCGCGCGCGAACACTCGATCGTCGGAGATACGCCGAATCTCGCATCGAGGCTGCAAGCGCTGGCGGATCCCAACGCGATTCTCATCGGCGACAATACCTATCGCTTGCTTGCAAGGCGGTTCGACTATCAAAACCTTGGCGATCACGCACTCAAGGGGTTCGCCACTCCTGTTCGCGTCTGGCGCGTGCTGCGCGAGGCCGCCAGCGAAAGCCGCTTTGCGGCCACACGCGCCGCCAGGCACGGCGCATTCATCGGCCGCGGTGAAGAGACAGCCCTGCTGCTCGATCGGTGGCGGCTCGCGTCGCAAGCCCATGGCCAGGCGCTGCTCGTTTCGGGTGAGGCTGGCGTGGGCAAGTCGCGCCTCGTCGACACCTTGTCCGAGCGCATCGGCGATGACCCTTGCACCCGCGTGACCTGCCAGTGTTCGCCCTATCACACCAACAGCGCGCTCTATCCAGTCATCCGGCACCTCGAGCGAGCCGCGGGCTTTGCGCCGGACGATCCCGATCCAGTCAAGCTCGCGAAGCTGGAAACGTTGCTTGGCGCGACGGACGGCAGCCCTGCCGTTCCGGCAGCGAGTCTCATCGCGGATCTGCTTTCCTTGCCCACCGACCGTTACGCCAAACTCGAGCTCCCGGCTCCTCAGCGCAAGGCCGCAACCATCGCGGCGCTGGTCGATCTCCTCAAGCGGCTCGCCGAGGATGCCCCGGTACTGCTGCTGCTCGAGGACGCCCACTGGATCGACCCGACGACGAAGGAATTGTGGACTCGCCTGATCGGCAGCATCGCGGCAACCCGTTTGTTGGCGCTCGTCACGGCGCGACCGGAATTCACCTCGCCCTGGACCGGTCCAGGGCAAGTGCCGGTGCTCGAGCTCACGCACCTCACGAGTGCGCAGTCCGCCGAGCTGGTGGCTGAAATCGCCGCGCCGCGCGTGCTTGCGCCGGCACTGGTCAACGAGATCGTAGCCAAGACTGATGGCGTACCGCTCTTCGTGGAGGAACTCAGCAAAGCCGTCCTGGAGTCTTCGGCGCCCGACCGGCCAACGGTGCCGGCAACGTTGCAAGATTCGCTGATGGCGCGCCTCGACCGCCTCGGGCCGGCCAAGGAAATCGCGCAGGTCGCCGCCGTGATCGGTCAGCAGTTTTCCCACGCCCTGCTGGCTGCCGTGGTTTCCCATTCCGCGGCCGAGTTGGCCGCGGGCATCCTGCGTCTCATCGAAGCGGGGCTGGTGTATCGCCGCGGCCGGGCGGGCGAATGGAACTACAACTTCAAACACGCGCTCCTGCGCGATGTCGCCTATGAGAACCTGCTTCGCGCGCGACGGCAGCAACTACATGAGGTAATCGCACGAACGATCGTGGCGAAGTTCTCGATCCTCGTGGAGTCCGAACCCGAGCTCCTTGCCTACCATTTCGCTAACGCCGGCCTGTTCGATCTCGCCTGCACGTATCGCGAGCGCGCCGGCGACCGCGCGGCGGCCCGCTCGTCCTTCATCGAGGCGACAGCGCATTTCACTGCCGCGTTGACGGAGGCAGGCAAGCTGGGAGCCGGACCGGAGCGGACGCGCCGCGAGCTCGGCCTGCTTCTCAAACTGGGGCCGCCGCTCGTCATCCTCAAAGGTCCGCAGAGCAATGACGTGGGCGATGTCTACCAGCGCGCTCACGAGCGCGCGACGGCGCTGGGCGACGACGCCGAACTGTTCAAGGCGACCTGGGGTCTATGGTTCAACGTGCTCGTCGGACGCCGGCTCGATCGCGCCCGCGATCACGCGGAAGCGCTCGTGACGCTCGCGGGGAAGACCAACGACGGTGACCTGATGCTGGAAGGCTTTCACTGTCGTTGGTCGACCGCATTCTTCCGCGGCGACATTGCAAGTGCGCTGGAGAACACCCGAGAGGGGACCGAGCGCTACGACCGCGAGAAGCATAGCTGGATGGGCCCCGTGTTCGGCGGTCACGATCCCGGCGTCTGCGCGTTTACTGTTTGCTCCCTCGCGCTCAGTCAGACGGGTCGTCACGCCGAAGCCAGGCAGCGCGTCGAGCAGGGGTTATCGCTCGCGGAGGAACTCAAGCATCCGCACAGCAAGGCTCATGCCCTGCAGGCTACACTCCTCATTGCCCAGCTTCGGGCCGACCACCGAGCCGTCGGCGAGCATTGGCAACGGCTTCTCGAGGTTGCGGAGAAGTACAATCTGCCTCCGCAGCGGACGCACGCCGCATTCATGTCGGGCTGGGAGCGCGCGTTTACAACCGATTTGGACGCAGGACTGGCCGCGATGGAGTCCGAATTCCCGCGTGCCTCGAGCATCGGTCTGTTTTTCCGGTACTACGCCGCGCTCCTGGCGGAAGGCCGCGAGAAAGCCGGCAGGTTCGCCGACGCATTGACTGTTCTCCGGCCAGCCCTGGAGAGTGTCACCGAGCCGGGAGTCGGATTCTACGTTTCCGAGTTGTACCGACTGCAGGGCGTCTGTCTGCTGCGCTTAGACCCATCGAACGAAGTCGAGGCGATGCGTTCCTTGCAGAACGCCGTGGACATCGCACGGCGGCAGGGAGCTACGCTGCTCGAACTCAAAGCCGCGATGAGTCTCACACGCGCGGCGGTTGCAATCGGCCGTCCCGCGGAAGGTCTCACCTCGCTGCGTGAGCTCTGCGCAACGTTGCCGCCGGAGTTCGATGCGGCAAATTTGAGGGAAGCGAACGACCTTTTATCCAGCGTGCGGGCATAGCAGGGATGGATGGGAGGACCGCGGGGCGGTAGCCAGCCGCTACGTTCGCGGGCCCGTGGATCGTTCCCACGGTTTCTATCCCACTCCGCTGACGATCTTCTCTGGCGACTCCGTGAAGACTTCACCGGCCTGCCGGATAGCGGCCAGTCGCGAGGACCGCTCCGGGTCGTTGGCGGTCGTTCAACCGCTCCCTTGCGGGCCTGCTCGAGGCTGGGTCTATTAGCGAAGCGGATGAACGCTTTAAAGGGAAGCGTCATGCGCGGCACGGACTGTTAATCCGCAGGTCCCAGGTTCGAGCCCTGGTCGGGGAGCCAATCCCACATTGGTTGCAGCGATAGCGCTCGCTAACTTTGGTCCATTTTTGGGGTCTATTTTTACGTCCGGTTGATCCGTCGCCCACCCGCCGAATTGCATTTGATATCAGTTTCTTCAAGCGCTGTCATTGGGGTCTAATGCGGTCCGTCGCTCTACGCGCCAATCGCATTTGATATCAGTCCCTTTTCGGAAGGCCACACTGGATCACGAGCAAGAGTGGCCGAACCCGCGTTCAGCCAGTCGACGTCGTGGTCTTGGTTGCGCCAGGCTGGCCGGGAATGTGGCTGAGTATGGAAGCGGCGAAGCCGCCGTCGACGATGATGTTCTGGCCGGTGACATACGCCGACTCGCGTCCGACGAGGAATGCAATGGTGTTGGCGACGTCATCAGGTGTGCCGACACGACGCAGCGGTACGAGGTCCGCGCGCCGCCGCGCCATGACAGGGTCGGCGTAAATCGAAGCGGACAATGGGGTATGGATCATGCCGGGTGAAACGACATTCACGCGAACGCCGTCTGGTGCCCATTCCTGAGCGAGCTGTTGGCACAGAACGATCAAAGCCGCTTTTGCGGCAGCGTATGCGCCCCCGCCCGCGCGAGGCAGGACACCGGCGAAAGAACCGACCGCAACCAATGCACCGCGGCTCGCCTTCAGCGGCTCATACGCGGCTTTGGCGAGCAACCACGTCGGACGCAAATTGGTCGCAAACACCCGTTCCCAGTCGGCAAGCGAGAGTTCCGCCAGGGCCCCTGCGCTGCTGTACCCGGCATTCGACACGACCGCGTCCAGGCCCCCGCAAAACGCCAGCGTTTCGGCGATCAGCCGTGCCGGAACTTCGGGGTCCGCCAAATCGCCCGTCAGGGCGATGGCTTCAGCACCCAACGCGTTGAGTTCACCGACAAGCTCGTGCAGGTCCGGGCGCATTCCAGTCGCGCATGCAACGAACTTCGCCGGTTCTCCTCGGGCAATTGAGTCGCGGGCGAGCTTCATGCATGTCGCACCGCCAATACCACGACTGGCACCGGTTACTATTGCTCGCATCGTCAGATCTCCAAGCGCGCCGCAAATGCGTGCGCAATCATCAGTTCGCAGGCCCCTCGTGCGGATGGGTCATGGCCCGTCGACTAATTGCTGAGGCGCACGGACCGTTCGGATTCGGCAGCCGCATGCACCGCCAGCGTCGCTTCAAGCGTACGCAGGCCGTCCAGCGCGGAGCACACTGGCGGTTCGATGCCTTCGATCAAAGCACGGAAATGACGCCATTGCTCCGTGTACGGACAGGCGTTGTGCAATGCCGTACGCTCGACGGTGAGCGGGTCGCGCCACCCGCCTCCCTGCCGGTATTCCCAGATCTCGAGACGGGGCAGGGTGATCGACGCCTCGGTGCCCGAGAGAAAGTATGCATCGGTATCCTGGCGCGGGAAGCTCTCGCCCTCGCCGGCGTTGAGATCCCAATTCCAGGGCGCGGGGGTAGTGTCGGACACGGTCATCGTGCCGACGGCGCCATTGCGGAATTTGCAGACGAATGCACCCGTGTCTTCGACGACGAACCCACGCACCGCGTTCGACACCACCGCCTGCACGCTCTCGATCTCACCGAACAAGTGGCGCAACAAATCGATGTCGTGGATCGCGTTCATGAGGACTGGTCCACCGCCGGGCTGCCGGCGCCATTCGACATTGAAATACTCGTCTGGCTTGCGCCAGGTGCAAAGCACCGTCGCCGCCACGGGGCGCCCGAGCTTACCTGAATCGACGATTTGCTTCGCGTAGCGCACGATCGGATTGTAACGACGATGATGCCCGACGAGCGCCGGAATATCTTTGCTCCGTGAGACATCGCAGATGTGTTGCGCATCATGCAGCGTGAGGGCTATCGGCTTTTCGACGATCACGGGCACGCCGCGTTCCAGGCAGTCCGTGGCGATGCGCGCATGCATCACGTTGGGAGTGGCGATCATGACTCCCCGCGGCCGACCGACCTCGAGCATTTGGCTATAGTCGGCGAACCAAGGCACGCCTACTCTGCGCGCGAACTCTTCCGCCTGGGGCGCGGGATCGGCGATACCTACCAATCCGACGTCCGCATGCCTCAGCGCACGATCGATGTGCGTCTTGCCGATTGCTCCGGCGCCGATGACGCCTACGGGCATCTTGCTCACGAGCTCATCTCCAATGGGTTGCGCTGCGCGCGTCTACAGACATTACCGGGTGAAGTCCACTCGACGCTTCAAGTGCGGGTGCGTGGCAACCGGCGATCACCAACCTGGAGCCGATCGCGACCGCTTACTTGGCAAGGCGCGAGCGAAAGCGCGGAATTGGTCATCACCTCATGGGGCGCGCACGCCATCAAAACTCAGATCACGCAGGCATTGGCGCAAGTGTCTGCGGAGCACCGCCTTGCCGGGCCGAAGCGTACGCTGCGTCCATGATCTGCATCATCGCTTCCGCATCGCGCAACGATGCGAGCGGCTTTGCGCCAGCGCGGGATTCGGCCAGCACACGCTTCACGAACAGCGGGTAATACACGTCGGTTTCGGTACGGATACGGAGGCTTCGGGTGCCGGCGGCAAGGTTATTCCGGTCGCGAATCTCGATCCGGTCGGGGCCCGACCTTGCGTACATGCGATCGGATGACAGGGTGTACGAGAACTCGCGCTGCTCGTCGGAAGTGCTCGGGAAGCTGTATCCAGTCTCCACGAGGCCGACAACGCCATCCGCGGTTTGCATGGTTACCAGGGAATAGTCCTCGACATCCCCTTGATGCGTTCGGGAATGCATGATGGCAGAGACCCGAGCGACTTCCTTGCCCGTCAGCAATCTAAAGAGGTCAATGAAGTGCGTAGCGACGTTGATCGTGGACCCGCCACCGGAGAACGCGGGATCAAGTGCCCAGCCTGCGCCTGCGGCTTCGTAGCGGTCAGGCGCACCGACTATGAAACGGAACGACATGTAGTTGAAGTCCGACGGAATGTGTCCCTCGGCATCTTTGAGGGCGGCGAGCAGGTCGCTTATCCGGAAGATGAACGGTATCGCGCAATAAACGTTGGCTTGCTCGGCCAGTTTCCGAAGCCGGGTGACCTGCGACATGTTGACACCGCAGGGCTTTTCCAGCGCGAACGGAATCTTGCGCGAGATCAACGCTTCGGCGATCGCCGGCATTTCGGAATGCCGACCGAAGGCGAACGCAAAATCGACTTTCTCGCGCTCGAGGAGCTCGTAGCTCGTTTGGTAGAGTCGACTTCCGTATCGCGCTGCAACCGCCTCTCCCTGGACCTGCTCCGCATCCGAAACGGCCACCACCTCGATCCCTGACGCATCGAGCGGGTCGAGATAGAGCGGTACGTGCCAATGGCTCGCCTCGAGCAACGCAACTTTCATCTGTATTCTCCTTCAGTGCCGGGCATAAGTAGCACTGGGTTAGCGCCGTCCTTAGCCGTCAATGCGGCAAGCCAATATCCGATACTGACTTCCCTTCGGGGAGGTAATCGAACCCCAGGAAGCGCAACGCATGCACAGCCTGCCCTTCGTGCATGGGGCGTCCACTCTGGGTGCGACAACCACGCGCGCGGGCGGCACGACAAAGGGCCGTCGGGTCCGGTGAATTGATGATGTCGACAACGATGGTGCCGGGCTCGAGCCGATTCGCATCAACGGGCATCGGGTCGTCGGCCTTCATGCCCAGCGGCGTGGCATTGATGACGATCTCGTGGCCGTGAGGATCGGGTGCGCCCACGCGAGTAGGGCAGCCGGTTGCCGCAGCGACGGACTCGGCGAGGTCCTTAGCGCGACCCTCGTCGACATCGAATATTGCAAGCGACCGGGCACCCGCGGAGCCGACAGCGAATGCGATAGCTCTTCCTGCGCCCCCGGCGCCGATGAGAAGGACCGATTTGTTCGCAGGGTGATTACCTTCCCATTGCATTCCGAGGACGCAACCGAGGCCATCGAAGATGGCGCCGACCCAGCGTCCGTTTTCATCGCAGCGGATTACGTTGAGTGCGCCGACCTGACGAGCAGTCGGATGTAATTCGTCGACAAACGCCATCATCCGCTGCTTGTGTGGCATGGTCACCAGGACGCCGGCGAGATTCTTCATCACTCGTGCACCAGTGACAAATGCCAACAGGCCATCCGCTTCGACTTGGAACGGGACGCAAACCGCATCTGCGCGCTGTTCGACGAAGAGCCGGTTCAACAGTTCCGGGGACTTGGCCGTGGTCAGTGGATCGCCCACCAAGCCGTAGAGTCGCGTTGTCCCTTTGATATGCGAGACGGGGTGCACGTCAGCCGACGCTCCACGGCGTCTTGCATCGCGAGAATTCCAGCTGATACACCGATATGAGGACCGGCGCGGCAGCGGCGCCGAGGAGAGGCTGCAGCTCCTGGCCGAGAGCCGCCCCTGCCGCTCCCACGTCTGCGGCAGAGTTGCCTTCGATCAAGATGATCCAGGTAGGCACCTGCGTCGTGTCGGCGCGCGCTTTCTTTTCGGCCGTTTCCACTTTGCTGATGGACTCGTCGGCGAGGCAGAGGTGGACCCCCGCGATACCCTTGTTGTCACACAGTGGCGGTAGCAGGCGCTGCCGCAATGCCTGGACAACCTGTGAACGGTCGCGCTCGCCGACGTCGAAGCGCTGTGTGAGTATGAACGCACCCTGACCGACGCCTTGGGTGTAGACCACGCGGCAGATCGAGCGCGAGACGTTGCGGAACGACGGGACGACTTGCCGGGTCCATTCTGTCGGGGCGTTGAGGCGGTTCAGGTAGTCCTGCCCGGCGAGCACTTCCGCGCTATCGGCCTCATAGAGATTGAAGTATTCCGGCGTGCCCCCAATGGCCACATAGCGACGTCCCCGACGAAATCCTGGAATGCCAACTCGCTCCGGCATGTGCTCCCGGTTGTGCCACTGATGGAAGTCGTCCCGGGCTTCCGGTAACAGGTCGTGCCAGATGCAAACTGCGCCTAGTCCTGCGAGGCTCATCCCTTGATCCCATCGGATTCAATTGCAGACACTGTGTCGCTCACTTCGTTTTCGCGAGCGCTTCGTTGTACTTGGTCACTACCTCCTGGTACGCCTCCTCGGGGGTGGTGTTGCGCAAGACCATGCGCTGGAACGCATCGGCGACGATCTGGTGGAAATTCGACTGGATGATCGAGTAGTTCACTTGGCGTCCGCGCGCCTTGATGAGATCCGCCCAGGCCCGCTGGTCGCGTCCCTGGGCTGTCGCAAAATACGGATCGTTGTACGCGGAAGCACGGGCGACGACTTCACCGCCCTGCGCGGCAATCGCTTGAGCGGCAGGAGAGGTCATGAACTTCACGAATTGCCAGGCCGCATCCTTCTGCTTGGAAAAACTGTTGATCGTGAGCTGGAAGCCGTACACGGTCTCGCGCTCGTCTGGTGTGAATCCCGGGGGCGGAGCCCACGAGAGATCGTCACCGCCCCCCTGCGCCTGAATCGTGCGATAGCGATACAGCCCGAACGTGGCCATCGCGATCGTGCCGGAGCGCAGTCCATCGTGTACCTCGTTGAACCCGTACTGCAGGCTCGCCATGGGCGTGGATTTGCATTTCAGGAACTGATCCTTGATTATCTGCGCGCCGCGCACGAACGATTCCTTGCTGAAGGCGATGGTCTTGTTGTCGGCGCCGAAATACTTGCCGTCGGGTGCTGCCAGAAGCGTACTGAGGTGTAGCTCGCCAAACGCCTGCGCACCTCCGATGCCGCCGGTCGTACCGATCGGAATGGCATATCCCACCACGTTGTTCTTTGAAAGCTTGGCGCCGGTTTCGCAGACTTCTGCCCATGTGCGCGGAGGTGTGACCTTGGCCTCCTCGAGCAAGTGCTTCCGGTAGTAGAGGATTGGAATGCGGTAGTCCTGTTGGAGCCCGTATACGTGCCCATCGACCATGCCGGATACCATCGGCAGCAGCCAGTCGTTCTGATCGACTTTGTCGCGTTTAACGAAGTCGTCAAGCTGCAGAAGGGCCCCCGTCGCCACGTACTCCGGCATCTGGAAGCTCGTCGCGCGCACGACGTCAGGCGAATCGGCATGCGTGCGCAGGATACGGGCGCCATTGGCGCCGGTCGGATCGACCACGACACGGACCTTGATGTTGGGATTCTGACGCTCGAACTCCGCAATCATCTTCGTCTGCGCGGCGGCCCTCGGATCAGTGGCGTTGTTCGGGTCGAGGAACGTGTTGTAGGCGATTTCGACCGGCTGCGCGAACGCGATGGGGGTTAGGGCGACGACAGCTAGTGCGGCGAACACTCGGGCGACGCGCTGCGACCATTCTGCGCCGCATCGCGTGTGGCCTTGACTCTCCTGGACTGTCTTCATCGTTTCCTCCGTTGGGGGGTCCTACACGGTTTGATATGGCCGTATCGATTTCACGCGGCCTGCATATTGTCAGTTACCCGCGACTCAGTGTCGCCGACAGCGAGCCAAGGTCGCCGTACAGGAAGGTGAGCGGAGTGTCGATTGGCACGTCGAGCGCGCCGCAGTACGAACCGGTAGTCACGATCATGCCTGCCAAAAGCGGTGTGCCGCTTCTCGCCAAGTAGTTGGCGAGCCAGTACAACGGACGCACCGGATGGCCATCAGCGTGTCTGCCTTCATGGCTTGCTAAAACACCCCAAGGGGAGTTGATCACTATTCGCAACGATTCGAGCTCTTTGTCCCACGGATCGCGCACCACCGGCCCTACAAGCAAGCCTTGATTTGCCAAGCCGTCCGCGAGCATCTCTGGGAACGTCACGCTGTCTGAGTCGGCATACCGTGATCCTAGAATCTCGAGGACCAGACGCGCTTCCGCAATCGCATCGTGGATCTCACTATCGGCGTAAGGGGAGGCTCTCGGAAGAAGATCGCGTGCCATCACAAACGCAATCTCGGGCTCGATACGCACGGTCGTGCCAATGGCAAGCACGGGGCAGAGAGACGCGTGCACGATTGTGGGGGCGAAGATCGGCGCGAAGAGGACCGGGCGAGGTGCGCTTGGCAACGAGCACTTGTAACCGCCAATCGGCTGCCCCAGAAGCGCAGTGATGCGCGCCTGGATCGCCAGCCCATCTTCATTGTCGGTGGGCCGGAACTCTGCAGGAATCCGCGGCCCCGGTGTACGGCGCGTGCGTGCGGCGAGCAGGAATTGCGCGGCGGACTCATGACTCGGATTGGCCATCGAGTTCTCGAAAATTCGAATTGATTTCGCCGACGGCCCCGATTCAAGCCTTCACGCGCCCATTCCGCGCAGACCGTGGTCCGTTGTCTCTGAATGTTGGTCACGCGACTTATCGGCAGTCTGACCCAAGCGTATCGGTTAAGCGGGTACCATGGGTGCCGGGCTTGGGTGCCCGCGCTTGAAATCGTTCTTGCCACAACGATCGACACCGCGAACGAGGATCAGCGGCCGCGTATCGTGGCCATAGCCGGGCTTGTCGCGCAGAACCGCAGCGTCGTGATCGTAGTGGCTCGTAGAGGGCATGAAGCGAAGCGTGTAACCGGCGCGCGGCTTCTCACCGAGATTATGTCTTGCTCCGTGAATCGTGAAGATGTCGAACAGCACCATCTCACCCGCTCTGAGCTCGACGTCCACGGCCTTGCTTTCATCCACTTCACTTTTGTCGACCGTGACCCCAAAAATCAGGTCGTCGCCTTCTTGCCAGATGTGGTTTCCCGCTTGCTTTGCCGCATGCGTTCCAGGCAGAAAACGCAAGCAGCCGTTCGTGCGCATACTGTCGAAGACGGCTATCCACACGGAGGTCGTGGCAAGCGGCTTGACGGGGGTATGGCTGGCGTCGCGATGCCATGGCGTGGCGGGCCCGGCAAGCGCGCGCTTGTGGAAGATGCCGGTGCCCCAGAGGATGATGTCGGGACCGACGATCTGCTCAACGATGTCCACGATGTCGGGATGGGTGGCGATATCGAGCCAGCCGGGGCTCGATTTGAGACCTTCGAAGCCGCTTCCCGGAACATGCGGACCCACCATGTGGTGATCCGCGAGAGCCGGATTGTCTTCAATCAACTTCAAGGTCAGCGCCTGGAGCTTGGCGATGTCCTTTTCTGGCAGCCGGTAAGGCGGAACGATGAAACCGTCGCGATGATAGGCCCCGATCTGGTCTGCGCTAAGGACTGGATGGGCTGGTGGCATTGAATTTCCTCTATTCACGTGCTGGAATTCCAGCGGGTGCCGCGCTCACGTTACCCGCCGATGTGGAAGGTTGTTGGAGACCAAGCCAGCTGTCATGGCGTCTTTGCGATCGCTTCGTTGTACTTGGTCACAACCTCTTGGTACGCTTCCTCGGGAGTCGTGTTGCGCAGGATCATGCGCTGGAACGCGTCGGCGACGATCTGATGGAAGGCCGTTTGGATGATGGAGTAGTTCACCTGGCGGCCGCGGACTTTGATGAGCTCCGCCCAGGCGCGCTGATCGTGCCCCTGTGGCGATGCGAAGTACGGATCGTTGTACGCGGAAGCACGGGCGACGACCTCGCCGCCCTGCGCAAGAATCGCTTGCGCGGCAGGACTCGTCATGAATTTCACGAATTGCCACGCCGCGTCCTTCTGCTTCGATTGCCCGTTGATCGTGAGTTGGAACCCGTATACGGCCTGCGGATCGTCGGGCGCGAAGCCCGGCGCCGGTGCCCACGCAAGATCCTCGCCCGCGCCTTGCGCCTGTATCGTGCGAAACCGGTAAAGCCCGAACGTCGCCATCGCAACGGTGTCCGCGCGCAACCCATCGTGGACCTCGTTGTAGCCGTATTGCAGGTTGGTCATCGGAGTCGACTTGCACTTCGCGAACTGGTCTTTGATGACCTGCGCGCCGCGGATGAACGCGTCCTTGCTGAAGGCGATTGCCCTGTTGTCGTCGGCGAAGTATTTCCCATCCGACCCGGACAGCATCGTGCTCAGGTGGAATTCACCGAAGGCCTGCGCGCCGCCGATGCCGCCGGTGACTCCGATCGGGATCGCGAAGCCCGTGACGTTTCCCTTCGTAAGCTTCGCGCCGGTGACACACACGTCGGCCCACGTGCGCGGCGGCTCCACTTTCGCCTCGTTGAGCAGATGCTTGCGGTAGATGAGTATCGGGATGCGGTAATCCTGCTGCAGGCCGTAGATATGGCCGCGCACCATCGTTTTCCCGAGTGGCACCAGCCAATCATTCGGGTCGATCTTGTCCCGCGCAACAAGCTCGTCGAGCTGCATGAGCGAACCCGTCGCGACGTACTCGGGCATCTGGAAGTTGGTTGCGCGGATGACGTCCGGCGAATCGGCGCGGGTGCGGAGGGCGCGTGCGCCATTCGACCCCGGCGGATCGACCACGACGCGCACTTTGATGTTGGGGTTCAGCCGCTCGAACTCGGCCAGCACCTTCGTCTGGGCCGCGGCGCGCGGGTCGTTCGCATTGGCGGGGTCGAGAAAGGTGTTGTAAGCGATTTCGACCGGCTGCGCGAGGGCCATCGGCGTCGCCGCGACAACCAGAGCGAATGCGGCGATCAACTTGGCGATGCGCTGCCACCGGGAACTGCGGGGTGCCGTGCTGGGTTGGGCAAACGGGTGGCTCTCGTGCGCTGCTCTCATCGTTTCCTCCGGTGACGGTTTTCGCGGCTGTGGACGACTTCTGATCGAGGACGCGGGAGCGCCCGCGCGACCGGTGCAGGCCACGGGCGGACAAACCGCACCAGACAACGCCGGTTCTAGGTCGCTCAGTGCCTCTTGCATTATGCGCTGTAATGTGTAACGATATTCCAGATCTTTGACCAATGTCAAGCCTCACAGGAGCGATCCGTGGTAGGGCGGAATTCAGATTTGAAACGGCATTCCTAATCTATGAAGGTCGTCAATCCCCTGCTTGAGCGGTGCTTTCAGCTCATCGAGTTCCTGGCGGAGGAGCCCCGTGCGTATCGCCTGGGCGTCATCAGCGAAAGATTGGGGCTGCAAAAGGGCGCCGCGCACCGGCTCCTTGCTGCCCTTTGCGACATGGGATGGGTGGAGCAGGAGCCGGAAACGGGCTTCTATCGCCTCACGCTGCGGCTCGCGATTATGGGACAGCGCGTGCTCCTCGCCACGCGGATTCCCGATCTCACGCGCCCGATCCTGCAAAAGCTGGCGGAGGAATCCCAGGAGCTGGTGCGCATGGCGATCGTGGAAGGCGAGCGTTTGAGCTGGGTCACTTTTGTGCAGGGACGCCGCACAGGATTGATCTATCAGCCGGAGATGATCGGCAGAGTACCGCTAACAGTTACCTCGCACGGGAAGGCATGGCTGTCGACGCTGCCACCCGAGGATGCGATGCGCATCGTGCGTGAGGAGGGCTTCCCGCCGCTGGGACGTTATGGCCCGCGTGCCATTCAATCGATCGACGCGTTTGCCGCGGCTGTCGACGAGGCACGGGCGCGCGGATGGGGGATGTCGTACGAGGAGGGCGAACGCGGCATCGCGGCGATCGCGGCGCCGATTCGCCCGTTCGGCCCGAATACACCTGCGGTTGCAACGTGCAGCGTCGCAGGACCGCTAATGCGCTTTGGCGCAGAAGACATCGTGCGGAATGCGAGCTTGGTAATGCAAGCGGCCAACGAAATCGCCGCGATATGGCCGCTTCGCAATGCGCACACGGAAACAGATCTTGCTATCCCGTCGCAGGTGCCCGACGAGATAGCAGTCGCCTCATAGCAGTAACCGATCGTTTTCATAAACAGCTGTTACATAGGCCAACGCTGGCCGCAGGTCCACGGAGGCAAGAACATGGAGTACCGCACGCTCGGAAGAACCGGCGTCCGCGTCAGCACATACGCACTTGGAACCATGATGTTCGGTTCCGATGGCAACCCCGATGAGAAGGAGTGCATCGATATCGTCCACGCGGCGCTGGATGCCGGAGTGAATCTGATCGATACGGCGGACACCTATTCACATGGTGAGGCGGAGGCGATCGTAGGAAAAGCCATTGCCGGCCATCGCGACCAGATCGTCCTATCCACTAAAGTGCGTTTGCGCGCCGGGGATGGCCCCAATGAACTAGGTGCCTCGCGGCTTTGGATCATGCGTCAGGTCGAAGCCAGCCTCAAACGCCTTGGCACCGATCACATCGACCTATATCAGATCCATCGGCCCGATCTCGACACCGACCTCGAGGAGACGCTCGATGTGCTGACCGATCTGGTGCGGGTCGGCAAGATCCGGTATTTCGGTTGCTCGATGTTCCCTGCGTGGTACCAGGCGCAAGCGCATTCGATTAGCGCGCAGCGTGGCCTGAAGCGTTTCGTGTCCGAGACATCGCCGTATTCGATTTTCGTGCGGAACATCGAGATCGACGTCCTGCCGGCCGTTCAGGCCTTCGGCATGGGACTGTTGGCATGGAGCCCGCTGAATGGAGGATGGCTCACCGGGAAATACCGGCGCGATGCCGCGGTTCCAAACGATTCGCGGGCAGGCCTCGTAAAGGGGCAGTGGGGCGAGCACTATCCGATCCTGCGGACCCGTTTCGACCTGTCGCGGCCCGGCAATCAACGCAAGCTAGCCATGATCGAGCAGCTGTCGACCGTCGCGAGCGAGGCCGGTATGTCTCTCGCGCAGATGGCGCTGGCGTTTCCGTTGGCTCATCCCGGAGTGACCGGCGTCAATTTCGGGGTTCGCAACATGCGTCAGTTCACCGATGCGAAAGCGGGCTTTGGTACGCGCCTAACGAATGACGTACTTAACGCGATCGACGCATGTAACCCGCCCGGCAGCATCGTCGACGAAGCCGATCGAGGCTGGATCATGCCGTGGATGGCGCCGGAAGCACGCCGCCGCCAGCCTTCCGCGGTCGCGTAGACACCTAGACAGGTAAGGCTCAGCGCTCAACGCACCGACGTAGGGGAGGCCCATGGCTCAGCACACTGCGACGATTGCGCCCCCCCCGACACCTGCGCGACCGACGCGCGCACGAAGACGGCTGAGAGAGCTACGGCCAATGCTGTGGTTCGTTCCGGTCCTGCTGCTGCTTCTAACGGTGACGTTGTATCCGACCGTGTTCGTCATATGGATGAGCTTTCAGAAGACGCGGTACTACGAGCTTAAGGGCTTCGTCGGGCTCGAGAATTTCGTGGATACGTTGTCGTCGCGCGCGTTCTGGGAGACGAGCTACACCTCGTTGGTGTACATGGCCGGGTCGCTCGTGCTATCGCTCGGCCTTGGGGTTCTCGCAGCACTGGTGCTGAACAACCTGACACGCGGCGGTGCGATGCTGCGCGTGCTCACGCTGCTGCCCTGGACCCTCTCGATGGCCGTGGTCGGAACCATCTGGCTATGGCTGTTCAACCCGTCGTATGGACCGATCAGTTACTCGATGCGAGAGGTTGGCCTTTCCCCCGGTCTCATGCTGGGCGATCCGGAACTCGCGCTCTGGCTCACCGTTCTCGTCACGAGCTGGTGGTCGTTTCCCTACGCGATGGTCATCGTCACGGCAGCGATCCAGTCCATCCCGAGGGAGCTTTACGAAGCGGTGTCAATCGACGGCGGCAGCTGGCGCGCCAAGCTTCGCTACGTCACGTGGCCGCATCTGATTCCCACGCTCGGGAGCACCGCCCTTACGCTCGGCATCCTGTACCTGACGCTCATTACCCTGCTGATCGTGCTCACCGGAGGCGGACCTCTGGGAGCCACCACCACGTTGAGCTTCGAAGTCTTTCGCGGAACCGTTCAGGCAGTCAACATCGGACCGACCGCGGTGTACTCGATCGCGATTCTGTTGGCGAACATCGCGCTGGGCGTGCTCTACATGCGTGTCACTGGCCGCGTGACGGCCTAGCGAGGGGATGGTCATGCGTGCAGACACCCGCAGGGCTCGAAGTCGCGCCACGCTTTTCATACTAGCCGCGCTGGTGGTGGGTTCAGCGCTCGGTCCGATGCTGTGGGCGATCTCGACTTCCCTTAAGAACGAGGTGAACGCGGTGTCGGCGATTCCAAGCCTGATTCCGTCGCCGGCCACGCTTTCCAACTATCTCAGCGTCTTCTCGCACAAGACGTTTGGAATCGAGCTTCTGAATTCCATCCTCTATGCGGCGGGTGCCGTCGCGATCGCCTTGGCGGTAGGAATTCCGGCGGGATACGTGGCATCGCGATACACGTTTCCTGGCAAGCGTTCCATCATGCTGATCATTCTCGCGACATCGATGGTCCCCGGAGTTGCGCTCCTCGTTCCAACGTTCTATCTGCTCGATCACCTCGGTCTTCTGAACAATCGTTTCGTCCTACTCGTCATTCTGGCCTCACGCATCGCGCCGCAAACAGTGTGGTTCATGCAGAACTTCATCGACGCCGTACCAGTGGAGATCGACGAAGCCGCGCACATGGACGGCGCTAGTCGCTGGCAGATTCTGACGAGGCTCGTGCTGCCTCTCATCCGGCCCGGAATCGCGGCCGTCGCTGTGATCGGCGCCATTACGACGTGGAATGATTACATCACCGTTGCCGTATTCGCGCCCGACACCGCGAAACGAACACTGCAGGTCGCTCTTGTCAATCAGGTGTTCGACGCCGTCGGCATTTCGTGGTCCTTCACCATGGCGTTCGCGCTGATTGCCTCGCTGCCCGTAATTCTGATGTTTCTGCTGGTTCAGAAATGGTTCATCGCCGGACTTACCGCGGGCGCCGTCAAGGGATAGGGGAGCCATGGCCAATATCAGGCGCCACAAAGGAGCAAGGCATATGCACAACGAAGGCTCGCCCCGTTACGATGGCCCGCGCGAGCTCGCGCAATCGCTGACCGCGTTCGCGTACTCGAGCGCGACCGGTGCGACCTGGAACCGCGAAGGGCTGCGCGAGGACTCCGAGTACCGCGATCTCGGGCTCGCCGCCGTGACCAATGGGCGCATCGGGGCCAAGCACATTCGAGCTCTCAAGCCGATGACGGAGCCCACCGGCTGGCACTGGCACGACATGACCGCACACTACCTGTACGTGCTGCGCGGATCGGTCACGTTCCGCTTCGCGGGCGTCGCGGGCGACGTCACGCTCCATGCCGGTGACGGCCTGTCGCAGCCTGCTGGCGTCGCGCATAACGTCATCTCACGCTCGGATGACCTCGAAGTGCTCGAGATCAACGAGCCGGCGGTCTATGGAACATGGGATCTGGCTGAACCGCCGGCACCGTGGAAGTGACGACATCGTTTATGCGCTCTCGCCTATGAGCGACTCGGCAGAAGGAGCAACGAATGGCATCAGTTTCGTTCGAGCGGGTGGAAAAGGCTTACGGCACCACGAAGGTGATCCACGGCGTCGGCTTCGACATTCACGACGGCGAGTTCATGGTCCTGGTGGGGCCCTCGGGCTGCGGCAAGTCGACGCTACTCCGGATGCTGGCCGGGCTCGAAGAGATCGACGGTGGCGCCATCGCGATCGACGGCAAGGTCGTGAACGATACGGAGTCGAAAGATCGCGACATCGCGATGGTGTTTCAAAGCTACGCGTTGTACCCACACATGACCGTTCGCGCCAACATGGCGTTCAGCTTGAAGCTGCGCAAGGCCGACGCGGCCGTCATCGCCGAGCGGGTGGCGAAGGCGTCGCGGATTTTGAATCTCGATGCGTACCTCGAGCGTTTCCCGCGAGAGCTATCGGGGGGTCAAAGGCAACGTGTCGCCATGGGACGCGCCATCGTTCGCGATCCCAAGGTATTCCTGTTTGACGAGCCGTTGTCGAACCTTGACGCCAAGCTGCGGGTCGCGATGCGCGCCGAGATCAAGGCGTTGCACCAGCGGTTGAAAACGACGACGGTATATGTGACGCATGATCAAGTAGAGGCCATGACGATGGCCGATCGCATCGTCGTCATGCACGATGGCGTAGTCGAACAGATCGGCGAGCCACTCGAGCTATACGATCGGCCGCGCAACCTGTTCGTCGCGCAGTTCATCGGGTCTCCCGCCATGAACGTCATCAATGGCAAGCTCCGCCAGGCCGGCGCCGATACAGTTGTGGAGACGCAAGACGGGATTCGCTGGCCGGTACTGCGCGAGCCGGGCGCCGGCGATGGCCTTGACGTCAGCTACGGCGTTCGACCGGAGCATCTCGCAGTCGTCGAACGTGGCAGCACAGGCAGCGTCCCGGGAGAAGTGGTCGTAGTCGAGCCAACAGGGGCGGAGACGGAACTGTTGGTGCGCAGTGGGACGTCAGATATCAGCGTCATCAGTCGCGGTCGAGCGAACATCGGTCCAGGCGATCAGATTGCGCTCCGTGTCATGCCGGGTTCGGTGCACCTCTTCGATCAGAAATCTGGTTCGAGGATCGCCGATGTGGTGGAGAGAATGTGATTGAACACTCAGAGTGCGTCCGCCTTTCCTCCAGCGCGCCGAAGGGTCGTGGCGGACTAAAAGTTGCTCCGCAAATTGGGTGAAGACCGCGCGCCTATTAGGCTGGCAGCAATCCAATTTGACTATTGCGGAGCAGAATTTAGCCTAAGTGCTTGATACGAAATATCTCTGCGACAGACTGTTAATCCGCAGGTCCCAGGTTCGAGCCCTGGTCCGTGGAGCCAATCTACATGTGGCCCGCAGCGATGCGGGCTGTTTCTTTTTGCTCCGCAATTCTGACCTTGCTCGTGAACACAGGGGGACAACTCAGTTAGCCGAGTGCAAGGCCGTGTAATCGGCGCTCCTCGCTGCATGTCGACTGAACGCTCAATTCGCAAGCGCCAATCGACAGGCGTCTTCTTCGGTCATTGCTGCGCCTTCTGCCATAAGCGCTTCGCGCTCGTTGGCGTCCAGCCTATCGCCGAGCACGCCATCGAGGCGCGCGCGGGCCCTCGCCTCGTTCGCCTGCCGCACAATCCCCCTCGCTGCGAACGCGGCATCGACGTAGCCGGCGATGCGTACGGCGTCTGCGCATCTGCCGACCTGCGCAGCCCTCAGCGCGAGATGATCCAGTGCACCCCAGGCGTATCCTGCGGTCTTGCGCAACTCGATGCCCTCCCGCGCTGTACCCAGTGCCTCCTCGAAGTCGCCGCGCTCGACGAGCACGCCGGCCAGGTTGGTGAGGTTCACGCCAAGGACCAACTTGGTTCCCTTGTTCGACCCGCGCATCACCTCGATGACCTCGCGAAATCCCGTGGCCGCCTCATCGAGCGCGCCGAGCGCCCAATTCGTGTCGGCCAGCGCCCCGGCCAGCTGCGCCGCGTCGCGCTCCAAGCCCGCGGACCGATAGAGTGAAAGCCCTTTCTCATAGTGCGTTCGCGCGCCAGGGAGATCGCCGACAGCCTTGCGCACGAATCCGGCCGCATGGTAATACGGTGCCATGACGGCCGGCACAGGGCTGCGTGCGAGCAATGGCCGGGCCGCGTCGAGCGCCTGTTGCGCGCGATCGAGCCTTCCCGTCCGCGCCAACGCGCTGCCCAGGCGCATGAGCGAGTAGCCCGTGCCGAGTGCGTCGCCGGCCCGGCGATGAAGGGTGACTGCACGGCGGAGCGCGCGAATCCATTTCACAGGATCGGTGAACTGGTCCAACAGCCCGAGCCAGAGCCACAAGCGTGCGCGGATCCGTTGCGGTGTGCGCGAGGTGCAGCGCGTCAATGCAAGCTCGACGCGAGCGACCCCCTCGCTGCGCAACGACCACAAGAGCCAAGCCGGACCGGAGTCCGCTGTGATGCTCATGCCGATCGCGGCATCGCCCTGGGGCGAAAACGCCCAATCGAGCGCTGCGTGCACATTGTCGCGCTCCGCCAGGTATACCGCATTCCAGTGAAGGTCGGAACCCTGGAGCCATTCCTCAAACGCGTACCTGAAGCGATCCCGAAAGTAGCGCGCATGACGCCGGGATGCGAGCGCCCGCTCGCGGGCAACATCGAGCTTCTCCATGCAATACGCACGCATCGTGTCGAGCAGGCGATAGCGGGTGCCTGCATCGGTCACGTCGGCTATCACAAGCGAGCGCGCGACGAGCGGGGAAAGCACGCCCAGCATCGTTGCGTCCTTCATCGTCCGCTCACCGACGACTCGGCGAGCTGCTCCGAGCGTGAAGCCGCCCGCAAATACCGCCAAGCGTCGCAGCGCGCGCTGCTCTTCTTCGGCGAGCAGATCGTAGCTCCAGTCGAGCGTGGCGCGAAGCGTCTTCTGGCGCCGTGGCGATGCGCGCGGCCCCTCGGCGAGCAACCCAAAGCGATCGTCTAGGCGCTGGTTGATCTCTTCGATCGATAGCGAGTACAGGCGTGCCGCGGCCAGCTCGATTGCTAACGGTATGCCTTCGAGGCGCGAACAAATCGCACTCACCGGCATGGCACTGTCTTGCGTCAGCGCGAAGCCGGGCCGCTGCAACCTCGCGCGCTCGACGAAGAGCTGCACAGCTTCAGCGCCGGCAATCTCCTTGAGGCTGGCGCCAGCGGTTGGCAACGACAACGGCTGCAACGGAATCTGCTGTTCGCCATCGACGTTCAGCGCCTCCCGGCTGGTCGCCAGGACATGCGTGTTCGGCGCCTCAGCTAGCAGAGCAGCAACGAGTGCCGCGATGGCGGCTATCACGTGCTCGCAAGTATCGAGCACGAGTAGGACTTGCCGCGCACTCAGGTGACGACATAGCGTTCGCATCAACGGCTCTGCGACGTGTTCCTGGATACCGAGGACCTCCGCAATGCAATTGGGCACGAGTCCGGCATCGGAGATGGACCCGAACTCGACCAGCCAGACGCCCTCGGCATACTGCTCGGTCACTTCAGCAGCGACCCGCAACGCGACGCGCGTCTTGCCGACTCCCCCCATACCGACAAGGGTCACGAGCCGATTTCGCGCCAGCAAGCGCTTGACCTCCTCGATCTCGCGGGCGCGCCCTACGAATGACGAAATCCGCGCAGGTATGTTGTTGGCCTGGGCGGCAGCCGCCTGGGGTGTCGGGAAGGCCGGGCCGTCGATCGCAGGTATCGACGATTCCCGGGAAAGTCTGGCGACTGGGCCGACGAAGCGGTAGCCGCGCCGGGTCAAGGTCTCGATCCAGCGCTCGCCGCCCGCCGCGCGCGCGAGCACGCGGCGTATCGCAGAGATCTGGACCGTCAGGTTTGCTTCCTCTACCACTACGCCAGGCCACGCCGCTTCCAGGATGACGGACCTCTCGACGTATTCGCCCGCATGGCTGACCAGCGCGGCGAGCACGGCCACCCCGCGCGCGCCAAGCGGCGTGGCGACACCGTTGTGGGTCAGCACGGCCGCCGAGGCGTCCAGGCGGAAAGGCCCCAAATCGTAGACCGTGTGCATCTCGAGTGGCTCTGTAATTCGACCGCGTGATCCATGCCGTTGCGGATTCCACCGGCCCAGTCCTGGAACGGGGCGTCCAATAGCATTTTCTCGAAATTTTACGGTTATTAAAGGATTTCGTGGGGCGCACTCATCGAAGATCGTCTGCACCAGCCGGCAACCACGGAGACCCTTCATGAACGCCGAATCCAAACCACGGACTGCACCCTCGATCTATGGTCACATGATCACCCTGGGTGTCGACCACTCGATCGCCATATACGAGAGAAACGGAGAGTGTTACGTGGCTGAATTCCGAGACGGCTGTGGAAGCCTGGAGGACGCAAGCTCATGGTTCCGCTTTCACGCCGGAGTCCTGCGCTGGGGCCAGGGACGCACCGCCCTCCAGTCGTCCATGCCCCTGAACTCGGAGATGCTGGAGCAAATCGAGCGACTTCATGCTGCGAGCGACGCTCGCCAAGCGAGGATGCTGGCCGTGCCAGCGAGCGTCGCCGCGGCGGCGCGGCGTTACTGGAGCAATGCGATGTCGCGCCTACGCGGCCGTACGGCCAGGATAAGCCAGACGTTGGGTTGAGGTTTTGTCCTGACTGCGACGAGCAGAAAGTCCACCTACTGAGTCATCTAATGAACGCTTGGAATGCTGTTGGTTTTCTTGCCGCCGGCTTGGTGATCACAGCCTTTTGCATGAAAGATATCCTGCACCTGCGAATCGTCGCGGTCGCAAGCAATGTGGCATTCCTCGCGTACGGCGTCGCCCTTGGGCTGATCCCCGTCTGGCTACTCCACCTGGTGTTGCTTCCGGTAAACCTGGTCCGGTTGTGGCAGGTCGGCGGCCGTATAGCGACCGACGCGACACAAGACCGGGGCAAAGGTCGCACGATCGTCCGACGGTCGCCTGGTCGACGCCGGATTCGAGCTCAAACCAGCCATTCGGCCTGCGGAACGGCCCGAACGCGCTGACACGTAGCGAGCATCGACGCCCAACCGCTCGCCCGTGGAGTTGTCCAAGGGCTTTAGCTGAGCGCGAATGACTGCTCAGGGTTCCCAGGTTCGAGCCCTGGTCGGGGAGCCAAGCTACAAACGGCCCGCAGTGATGTGGGCCGTTTCCTTCTGCTCCGCAGGGACATACGGGCGGCGTCTGTAACCTTCCCCTACTCAAGAGAGGCAGCCACGGCCGCGCCACCAACAGGCTAGACTTGTTACGTGCGTAAGACGACCTCAGTACTCCTCTCGCGCTGGCTTGCGTCGTCGCCCCTGCGCCACCCTTCGTTTCGGCTGTTCTATTTCGGTTCGATCGGGGTGGCGCTTGGGTACACCATGCAAGCGACTATCGCGGCTTGGTTGATGGCGACGCTGACGCCATCGGCGTTCATGGTCGCGCTGGTGCAGACGGCAAGCACCGCGCCGACACTGCTTTTCGGCCTGGTGGCCGGTGCCTTGGCCGATATCGCCGACCGGCGAAGGATCATTCTGATCACGCAGATCGTGCTGCTCACGGCTGCGATCGTCCTCGGCGGATTGACCGTCGCCGGCATCACCGGTCCGGCAGCGCTGCTCGCGCTCACGTTCCTGATCGGTGCCGGCTTTACGTTTTATCTACCCGCACAGCAGGCGAGCGTCAACGATCTGGTATCGCGAGCTGAACTCCCGAGCGCAGTTGCATTGAGCGCGGTCGCATTCAATGTCGCGCGTGCCATCGGGCCAGCGCTCGCGGGCGCGATTGCCGCCTGGGGCGGTTCAGGCACAGCGTTTCTCGCGGGCGCCCTGTTCTTTACCGTGATGATCGTCGCACTGCGCCGATGGAAGGGCCACCAACGCGCTCCGCCCGGCGTCCCAGAGAGGGTGCTTTCAGGCATTCAAAGCGGGCTGCGATACGCCAGACACTCAGCTGCGATGCGATCGCTGATCATTCGCAACCTCAACTTCAGCGTGTGCGCGAGCGCCTTCTGGGCACTGTTGCCCGTCATTGCGCGCGATCAGCTCGGACTCGGCGCCGGCGGCTTCGGATTGCTTTCCGCCGGATTTGGCACGGGCGCTGTCGTCGCTGCCATGGCGATACCTAATCAACTAGGACGGCAATCGTTAAACAAGATCGTGACCTCGGGCGTTTTGCTGTGGACCGTGGCTATCCTACTCGTCGCGGTGACCCACATCACTGCGCTCGGCCTGGTCGGCGCCTGCTGTGCAGGCGTCGCCTGGGTCACGGTCTTTGCAAGCCTTTCCGCCGGCACCCAAAGCACGGCGCCGGCGTGGGTTCGAGCCCGTGCGGTGGCCATGAACATTCTTGCCGTCCAGGCCAGCCTGGCAATCGGAAGCGCACTCTGGGGTGCGCTGGCGTCGGCCGTCGGAACGAATATCGCCTTGGGCACGTCCGCTGCTCTCATGGTGGTGCTCCATCTCCTGAATCGCAGCGTCCGTGTTGCGATGGGAACCGAGGCCGATGTCACGCCCGGAGTGCAATTGCCTGACATGGCTATCGCCGTCGAGCCGCTGCCGGACGATGGTCCGGTGCTGATCCAGATCGAATACCAGATAGAGCCCCGGAATCGCAAGCCGTTCCTGCGCGCCATTCATGCCGTCGAGGCGGTGCGGCGCCGCAATGGGGCAACCAGTTGGCGAGTCTTCCGCGATCTCGCCGAAGACGGGCGCTTTGTCGAGCGTTACATCATCGCTTCGTGGGCAGAATATATTCGGCTGCGGTCGAGGATGACGATGGGGGATCGAAATCTACAGGAACAGGCGCAAAGGTTTCAGCGGCCAGGTGCTCCCATCCGCGTCTCGCGCCTGATCGGCCTGAACGCGCTCGATCTTGAATCGGATGTCAGCGACCAAAGCTCGGAGCGGCCGTCGAACTAGATTTCGCCAAGCTCCAAATCGTCGCATAGACGCCAACTGAGCAGCGCAGGAGCTTGGGATCTTATGTGAATAGACCTGCCGGCGCTCACTCATCGGATCGCGAAGTCCACACGGGTCACCGCGCCTTTGTCGGTAATGCCTTCACCCGAGAGCTTGGCCGCCACGACGAAGATTCGCTCCGACGGCACGCTGCCCTTCTCGACTAGCCATTCCTTTACCGTTTGCGCGCGGCGATTGGCCAGCCCGCGCAACGCTTCTTCGTCGGCACCGTAGCTCGCCAGCAGCAGCGCCTCCATTTCCGCCGGTGGGATTTCCTTGGCGAAGCCCAGGACATTGCGGGGCTTATCCGGCAGCTTGGTATCGCGATACACCGCAGCCAGGTACTTCGGGTATTCGGCTGCATCGACCGTCAAGGCATCGAGCGACGGCGCCGACGCGCCTTCGGCGACCAAAGCCTTTTGCTTCTGGGCGCGCACGGCCCGGTCGAGCGCGACGCGCTTCAGTCCTTCGCGATCGATGTCGGCCACCGCGCGTCCCGCGGCGTCGAGCTTCAGTCCCGGCCGGTCGGTGAGCGCTTTCGCCAGCGACCCGAGCTTCTCTTCCTCCGGTGACGACAAGTCCGCGCGACCCGGCGCGAACTCGACATAGGCCAGTTGTTCGCCACCCCTGCCGCCCAATGCGCCGAGCAACGCGAAAGGCGCGGTGGCCGCCTTGGTGAAAAGGTTGGCCACAATCTGGACGATCACGCCCCAGATCGAGAACTTGGGGTCGTCGAGCGTGCCTTGGATCGGCAGATCGAGATTGATCACGCCGTTGCGATCCTTCAGCAGCGCCAGCACCAGCAGCACCGGAAGCTTCGTCGCGGTCGGACTCTCGACGTGCTCGCCAAAGGTAAGCTGGTCGAGTACGAGCTTGTTGGTTGCGGCGAGCTTCCGGTTGTCGATCCGGTAATGAACCTCGAGCGACAGCTTGCCTTTCTGAATCCCGTAGCCCGCATATTTGACCGAATAGGGCGTGAGCGGCGGCAGGTCGATGTCGCGGGCCTTGGCGGTGAGGTCCAGCGCGAGCTCGCGCGCGAAAGGGTTGACCGTGCCGCCGATCTGCACAGGCGCGGTGCCCTCGACGCTCGCCGAGATGTCGACGTCGCCCGCCTGCGTCGCCGAGAGCGCTGAAACGCTGCCCGAGACGTTCGTAAGATGCGCGGAATAATTGGGTTTGACGAAAAAGTCCGAAAACTGCACCTCTCCCTTCGACACCTGGATGCGGCCGATCGACACCGGCAATTCCTGTTTATCGCTTCGGGGAGGCGGCAACTCGGCAGTTGCGGTTCCGGATAACGTCGAAGTCACCGTCGGTGCCGGGGCGGGCGTCGCAGCGTCCGGGGCGAGCAGCCGGTGCAGGTTGAGCGTCGCGTCCGAATCCAGGATGAGTCGCGCGTAGAACTGATCCAGGGCGACGGCGCCGAGCGCAATCTTGAACGGTGCCGACGCTGCGTCGACGCCGGTGAGGGTCAACGTCTTCCAGCGCACGAGTTCCTGCGAGGTCGGACGATCGAGCGAATCGAAATCGCTGACCGTCAGGTCGCCGGCATAGCTTGCCCGCGGGCTTTCGGGGCCGGTGGATGCGTAGATCACCCGTCCCTTGGCGGCGACGGCGCCGCTGGTCACGATGATGTTCGTTTGCGCCTCGAAATACGGCCGCAGCGGCACCAGATCGATGCCGTTCGCATCGATGCGCAAATCGGCGTTGACAGGGTTGGTTGCGAGTGCGCCACGCATATGCAGTCGCCCGCCCGTGCCGATTTTCGCGGTGGCGTCGATCGTGCCCTTGGCGTTTCGCTCATTGCTGATGTCGTCTCCCGAGAGGCTCGCGACGTTGACCCGGAGTTTCACGGCCGGCTCCTGCACCCGGTCCTCGACGTCCGCTGTCACGCGTTCGAGCAGCAACTTGCGGGTGACAACGCTCCAGCCCGCATCGGGGGTGCTCGAGGGCCGCGAGCCGGCGTCGCGCGTGCTGGTGCTACCGGTTGTGCGCACCAGTCGCGCGAAATTGACGACGCCGTCCGCTTGTCGCACGACCCGGATTGCAGCCTGCCGGCACTCGGTCCGTTCGATCGTCACGCTTCGCTTCGCCAAGTCGAACGCCACGCCGTTCAGGTCCATCCGCGGAATGCGCCACAAGGGGTCGCGCTCGCCGCGGACCGCCATCTCGAGATCATTGAGCGTCGCGCCACCCTGTGCGAGCGTGAATTGCATCGGTTGCTTCGCCGCCGCAGTATCGAAATCGCCCGTCAGGTCGAGCGTGCCGCGGCGAACGTCGAGGTTCAGCGCCTCGGCGTAGTACGGGTACAGCTTTGCCAGGTGAAACCCGGTCAGCGAAAAATGGCCGCGGGCCGATTTCCCCGCCAGATCGATATCGGCATGGGCGCCAAAATGCGCGCCCTCGTCCGAGTCGAAGGCCGCGTCCAAAGTGCCCAGGCCGGCGTTCGATGCGATCTTCCTGCCGTCGAGCGCCACGTTGGTCAAAGTCACTTTGAACGCAGGTGAGACCGCTTCATCAGAGATCCGCAGCGTGCCATTGCCGATCCGGGCTTCGGCGATCGCGACAATCCACGGCGGGGCGGGTGGACTGGCGCGTGGGGCTTCACCGCCGGCATTTTGCTTGCGCTCCGGCGGGGACGCCGTCAGCAGGCGCTCGAGTTCGAAGGCTCCGTCGGCGAAGCGCCGCAAGTCCATCGCGGGTCCGTCGATGGCGAGCCGGTCGAGTACGACAGTGCGGCCAACCGGATCCATGGCGAGCACCGTATCGATCGTCTTTGCCGCCGCGAGCGGCGAGCCGTCGCTACGCGCAAGCAATACGTGATCGAGGCGCGCAGAGCCGGAAAGCGTAAGTCTGCGTGGCGCCCCTGTTTCGGTTACGAAAGCGACCTTCAGACGTGTGGTCAGCGCGCCGTCGGCAAGCTTAAGCCCATGCGGCAGCGAAACATATTCCGCATAACGAGTCAGCGGCAGGGCATCGACGTCGACGTCCAGCGTCGCGTCCTCCCTTTCGGCAAAAGGCGTGCTCGAATTTGCTGCGAGATCGAAGCGCGCCCCGTCGATCGACCCCCCGACGCGCGGCGTCACGCGAATCTGGGCGTCGTGGGGGATGCTCGACAAGAACGGGATGCCGATACCGAGATCGGTCACCGCGACCTTGCGCCGGTACTGCCGGTCGTCCAACGATACCGAGCCACCCTCGATTTCGATGTTGTTGATCGAGAACAAGGGCGTCGGCCCGGCCGGCCCCGAAATTGCGCGCTCGATCAGGTCCTGGACGTTGTAGGAGCCGTCGTCGCTGCGGACAAGCGCCAGCTGCGGGCGCGTGAGGCGCACCGCGTCGAATACCGGCGCCCAATGCCACAGACTCGCGGACGACAGATCGAGATCGAGTGCGTCGAACCGCAGCAGCGCGCGCCCTGGCTCGCGGTCCGCGAGGGTGAAGTCGGAGAAGCGAGCTCGCAGCGTGAACGGGTTGAAGTCGACCTTGCCGAGCGTCGCGGCACGACCTAGCTGCGCAGTGACGAGCGTCTCAATCTTCGATTTGGCCACTGACGGGACCAGCAGGAAACCGACGAGCGCATACACAGCCAGCAGCGCGACCAAGGCGATGCAGAAGTTACGGAGCCTTCGCAGCCGAGGGGAGGCGGCTGCAGCGGCGAGAATGTTCACGAGAAGGCCGCTTTATCACGAACGAGCGATTCGATTGTAGTCCGGATCGTGGCGCCTTGCGATGTGCCTTCGACAGAAATGCTTACAAACAAGTGGCCAGGAGTGCGTGCACCAGCGCACAGACCACGCGACGTAGTGATGCTGAAATGCACCAACGTTACGGAGATTCTGCTCGCGCAACTCGCTTGATGAGGCGCTTGGCGTGCCCCATACGCCGAGCTGACAGTTGCGCGGCTTCCAGTTCCAAGACAACCGGTGCGCTTTGCATGCTACAACATAAGGGAGATTCCAATATGAAAACGACTAACGCACTGGCAGCGCTTGCGCTGTTGCTGTTCGCTTCGCACGCGTCGGCTGTACTCGTTTGCACGAGCGAGGACGTTGACGGAGGGGTGTCGGGCGCGATTCAATATGCGACGTGGTACGTCGGGCAGCCGCTGCCGTCGTTGGACGTGGGCTCGGAGCAGTTTGTAAGCTGCGCAGCGAACGGCGCCGAGCTGACTTATATAACAACGAAGTTTACCGGGCTGCCGATGCGGGGCAACGGTATAGGGCGCACGATATTGTGGCGCGGGGAATCGGCTAGTTTCATTCTCGATAATCTGTAAAAGGGAGTCCGGCAGCAACCCTTCGCGCGTTCCCGATGCGGTTTTGGCATCGCAGAAAGCAACGGGTCGAGTGCCGCATGAATGCGGGCCGCTTCTATTTGCTCCGCAATTCCGCGCTTGGTTCGTGACCAACCAGGTCCCAGTGTGGTATCCATGTGAGTTGTTTGATCGCTTGTGCGCAACCTAACGACTTCAGGTTGCATGCGCGGCCCCTTGGGTTCGAGAACTTGTTGGGTCAAGCCTTGGTGGACGCTGCGTGCTCGTGCGCGAGCCGCTCGACAATTGTATCGCGCAATTGACGCTTGAGAATCTTTCCGACCGGGCTCACCGGCAGTTCGTGGAACAATTCCAGGCGCTCTGGCAGCTTGAACGAAGCGATCTGCCTTTCGCGCAGAAACGCGATCAGGTCGGCGAAGGCCAGCGTTTCGCCGGGCAGTGTGACCACGCACGCACAGGCTTTCTCGCCGAAGACGGGGTCGGGCATGCCGACCAGCACCGCGGACTTGACGCTCGGATGTCCGAGGATGAGGCTCTCGATCTCCTCGCAGCTGATCTTCTCGCCGCCCCGGTTGATCATGTCCTTGCGCCGACCCTCGGTGTAGACGTAACGGCCGCGGCGCCGGACAACGTCGCCCATCCGATACCAGCCCCCGGGCAGGAAGGCGTCGGCGTTCTTGTCGGGCGCGTTGTAGTAGCCGCGGATCGTGTAGGGGCCGCGGGTGACGAGCTCTCCTGCTTCGCCGTCGACCAATTCGCCGCCGGCTTCGTCGACGACCATGATCTCGTCCTCGTCGCATACCGGCGCGCCCGAACTCTCGAGCAGCAGCTCGTCCGGATCGCCGAGGCGAGTCATGTTGATGAGACCCTCGGCCGTACCATAGATTTCCTGCGGCGTGCAGCCGAGTTTCTGGCGGAGGCGGCGCCGCAACTCCGGCGCGAGGCGCGCGCCACCGTTCTGCACGACCGCGAGCGATGACAGATCGTATGCTGATAACGCTTCGGAGTTCAGCCACGTCGTGATTAGCGGCACGACCGCGGCGATCACCGTGACCCGCTCCCGCTGCACCAGCGAGAAGACGTCGTCGACGCCTGTGCCGGGTGCGATCACTACCGTACCGCCATAGTAGAACGCACCGAGCATACCCGGCGATGCCAGGTTGTAGTTATGCCCCAGCGGCAGGATGGCCATGAACACCGTACGGTCGGTGAAGCCCCCTGCGGCGCCGCACAGGCGTGCGTTGAGCACGTAATCGTCGTGTGTGCGCGGGATCAGCTTCGAAAGCGACGTCGTACCGCCCGACAGAAGCATCGTCGATACGTCGGCCGGCCGGGGCCCATTCACCGGAGCCGGCGCATCGGGCAGGCTGGCCAGCGCCAATTGGCCCGGGGCCGGTTCGCCGGCCACGAACACATGCTTCAGCCCGGGGAACTCGGCCTGCATTTCCCGAGCCATGACCCGGAAGTCAAAGCCACCCACGACATCGGGTATCAAATAGGCCGTTGCACCGGATGCGCGCAGGAAATGCCGCACCTCGGTTTGGCGATGCGCGCGCAGAGCCATCACCGGAATGACGCCGATCATGTTGACCGCAAGGTAGCTGACAACGAACTCGGTGGTGTTCGGCAGCTGCATCAGCATGAGATCGCGGGACCGCAGGCCAACACCGGCGAGGCGGGCGGCGCGGTCCCTCGAGCGCGCGAGCAGTTCACCGTAGGTCAGACGCTGCTCCCCCTGCACTAGGGCGACCTTGTCCGGCGAGCGACGCGCGGTGCGCGCAAACATCTCACCGATGGTCAGCCCTTCCCACAGTCCGCTCGCCCGGTAGTGCGCTGCCAGGTCCTCCGGCCAGCCGACAAAGCCTTCCATGGCACTCGTCCCCCGTGATCTCAGCGTACCGCGGATGAAGGCACTTCGTGGATTCCCTATTTGCGCCGCAAATTGATCACGATCGGCTTCCTTCAGGCAAGGACGTCCGGGTGCAATGCCTCATAGGCCGCAGCCAATTTCGGATCACGGCGCCTGACTTCAGCGTGATCGACGCGACCCGTGCGCGTCATGTAACTGTGGGCGAACTCGACCGGCCTGAGTGTCCGAACGAGACGGTCCATGTCCTCATACCAGCGCAGGCTCGCGTTCGCCGCTTCCCAGATTTTCCTCATCGGCGGCAGGCGCTCTTGCTGGAACAACGCCAGCGCGCCGGGGACATCCTTCGCGCCGACCTCCCTGAAGGCCTTGAACAATGCGACGGAATCCTCCATCGCCAAGCGCGTGCCCGAGCCGATCGAGAAGTGCGCAGTGCGCAAGGCATCGCCAAGCAGCACGACATTCTCGAAGCTCCAGCGCTCGTTCCAGATCACCGGGAAATTGCGCCACTGCGAATTGTTCGAGATGATCCGATGCCCATCCAGGTCCTTCGCGAAGACTCGCTCGCAGTAGCGGATCGTGTCGTCAGGGCTCATGGACTCGAAGCCTGCGCGCTGCCAGGTGGCGGCTTCGACCTCGACCAGGAACGTGCTGCGGTCGGGACGGTAACGGTAGTGATGAGCGCAGAACACGCCGAGGTCCGTCTCGCGAAACGTCAGCGTCAGGCTGTCGAAGGCCTTGGTGCTGCCGTACCAGATGAATTTGTTCTGGCGCCAGTCCGTCATGGTGCCGAACCTATCTTCGTTCTTGCTGCGGATCCACGAAGATGCTCCGTTCGCCCCGACGACGAGATCGGCCTCGCCCAACTGTCCCAACGTGGTGACCTCGGCGCCGAAATGCAGTTTCACGCCGAGCCGCTCGACATAGCCGTACAGCAGAGTCAGCAACTCGAGGCGGCCGATGGAAGCGAAGCCGTTGCCGGCGATCGGAATCGCCGTCTCGTTATGGACGATGGTGATGTTTGGCCAGTTTTCCAGGTGTGGCGTCAGGTACTGGTACAGCGCCTCGTCGTCGGCCCGCAGGAACTCGAGCGCGCGGTCGGAGAACACCACACCGAAGCCCCAGGTCGCGTCGCGTGGGTTGCGATCGAAGATCGCGATGTCGTGCGACGGGTCAAGGCGCTTCATCAGCGCCGCGAAGTACAAGCCAGCCGGGCCCGCACCCAGGATCCGGATCTTCATCGTTCAGTCAGCCTTATCGACAAAGTGACGAGTGTATTTGAAGTCACGATGTCGCTGAACTTCTTGCGTGCCTGGTACCACGCCTCGCGCTGATCCGCGTGAGACGTGCCATCCCCTTGCGGGCCAGGGCGTGCCTTGTGCGGCCGCACGCAGTTTATGAGGGGCTACGACCGCGCAGAACAGCAATGGCACAAAAGCCGCTTACGACCCGAACCCAAGGGGGCGGTGACGACCTGCCTACTGCGCAGATCGTAACAGTGCTTGCCAGTACGAGCGCGGTTTTGCCTTCGGCTTACCCATGTGCTTCTCCCGAGGAGGCGGAACGGCGGAGCACGAGCAGATTGCCGACGAACACCTGCACGGGCTCACCGTTCTGATTCAACGTCGTCGTTTTTACCTTGATCAAACCCTGGTCGGGGCGAGACTTCGAAGGACGCACGTCGAGTATCTCGCTTTCGACGTGGAGCTCGTCGCCCGGCCGCACGGGGCGCGGCCAGCGCATTTCCTCGAACCCGGCACCGATGATGCCGCCGGCGGGCGCGAGCTCGCTGTCGACCAAGAGGCGCATCGTCATCGCTGCCGTGTGCCACCCGCTCGCAACCAGTCCCTTGAAGAAAGTGTCGCCCGCGGTGACGTCGTCGAGATGAAAGGGCTGCGGATCGAATTCAGCGGCAAAGGATTTGATGCGCGTAGCTTCGACGGAGAGACGGCCCGAGCCGAACTTCTGCCCCGGTTCAAAGTCCTCAAGATATCGGATCATGCGAGCCTCGCTTGCGTTGGCTGGCGTCGGGCTGCGGAAGCGACGTGCGGCTTTTCGGGATCGCACGCAACGACCTTGCTCAAAAGGCCGCGCAGATGGACGGCGCGCCTGGCGTCGAACCTTTGCTCGAATTCTTTCCACGCCTTGGTCAATCGCCACAACATAAAAACTCGGCGTCACGGAAAGCGTTGGATGCGGGCGACCGGCGCAGCGTCGGCAGAGTGCGCCCGGATCGCTTGGAGCGTGAGCGCACCTACAAAACGCTCATCTGCGTCAACCACGGCAAGCCTGTCGACGTCCGCCTCTAGCATGCGCGCGAGTGCGTCGCGCAAGCTGGCCTCCGCGGCGATGGTATTCGGCGGCGGAGTGCCCGGCCACGGCTCGCAGGCGCTCGTCACTGGGATCAGCGACAGGCGCTTGAGTGCCCGATCGGCGCCGACGAATGCTTCGACGAACGAGTCGGCCGGCGCGGCCAGGATTCGCTCCGGCGTGTCGTATTGCACGAGCGCTCCGTCCTTCAGAATAGCGATACGATCACCCATCCTGATCGCTTCGTCGATGTCGTGGGTGACGAAGACGATCGTTTTCTTCAGCCCGCGGAGGATGTTGAGAAACTCGCCCTGCAACCGCGCGCGCGTAATAGGATCGAGCGCGCCGAACGGCTCGTCCATAAGCATCACCGGCGGGTCGGCCGCCAGCGCGCGGGCAACACCAACCCGTTGCTTCTGCCCACCCGACAGCTCGCGCGGGACGCGATCGCGGTAGATCTCGGGCGCCATGCCGACCAGCGTCAGCAGCTCATCGGTGCGCGTTCGTATCTTCGCCGGTTTCCAGCCCAGTAACCGCGGCACCGTGGCCACGTTTTCGGCGATCGTCCAATGCGGAAACAAACCAACCTGCTGAATGACATAGCCGATGCTGCGGCGCAGGCTCACCGGATCGATGTCGAAAATGTCGCGACCGCGCACTTTCACCGTCCCGGCGTCGGGTTCGATCATCCGGTTGATCACGCGCATGGTGGTTGTCTTGCCGCAACCGGAGGGGCCGATGAGCACGCATACCTCGCCGTCGGCGATCGTCAGCGTGAGATGATCGACCGCCGGACGCGCGGTGCCGGGAAACTGCTTGACGAGGCCGATGATGTCAATCATCTGCGGTCGACGGGCGCGGCCATCAGAGGCCTTTGGGCGTGAGCGCCCTCTGCAAGCGGCCGAACAGCTGATCGGCGCCGAGCGCGAGCAGCGTCGCGGGAATCGCGCCGACGAGGAGTTGCGGCAAGGCCATCATCGCGATCCCCGCTGTGATGAAGTCGCCCAGACCGCCGCCGCCGATGTACGCCGCGAGGACCGCGCCCGACACGACCTGCACCGCAGCCGTTCGTATGCCGGCGAAGATCACCGGCGTTGCGATCGGCAGCTCGACCTTGCGGACGATCTCACCGCGAGTCATGCCCATGCCGCGCGCGGCATCGACGATCTCGGGCTCGACCTGCCTGATCCCGGTATAGCTGTTAAGGAGGATCGGCGGCAGCGCGAGGAGCGTCAAAGCAAAGAGCGACGGCAGGAAACCCGTCCCGAGCAGAGGCATCACGAGTGCGAGCACCGCCAGCGACGGCAGCGTGCGGCCGACGTTCGCCGTCGCAATCGCGATCGATGCGGCTCGACGCGTACCGGCGAGCCACACGCCGGTCGGCAGCGCGATGGCGGTCGCAAGCGCGAGCGCGGCGGCCGAGAGCGTGACGTGGGTCAGCAGCGCGCCGAAGAAACGATCCGGATGCGCGACAATGAACTGCCAGGCTTCGACCAGCAGCATGACTTTAGCGCTTCCTAGCGGGCGCGCCGTCGCAGCCAGCTCTCGAGCCGGGCGAGACTCAGATCGGCGACGATCGCCAGCGCGCACGCGGTGAGGGCGCCGGTCCAGATCTTCGGCGCGTGATCGTTGCTGATGCCGCTGAAGATGAGCGTGCCCAGGCCGCCGGCGTTCACGTACGCGGCGACGACGGCGACACTGATCACGGTGACCGTGGCGATCCTCAGTCCCGCGACGATCACCGGCAAGGCCAGCGGCAGCTCGATCCGGATTAGAATCTGCGTCGCGCTCATCCCCATGCCCTGAGCGGCGTCGACGACCTCGCGCGGGACCTCGCGAATGCCGACGGCGACGTTCCGAATCATGATCATGAGCGAGAATGCGACCATGCAGATGATGGCGTTGGCCCTGCCCAACCCGACGACGGGTATCAGCAAGGCAAGAAAGGCGAGGGTAGGAATGGTGTAGAGCAGGCCGGTCACTGTAAGCGCCACGCGGAACACGCTCTCATACCGCGCTGCCCAGATACCGATCAGGAGCGACAGGATGAAGGCGATGGCGATAGAGGTGGACGCAATGACGAGGTGCTGGCCGAGAGCGATGAGCACCTGGTCCCAATTGGCGAGCAGCCACTTCATCGCGAAGTCACCAGATCCTCGCTGCCGATCCCGCCCGCGGTGATCAGCGCCGCGATCGTCTCCACATCGGGACCCAGCGGTCGGTCTTCGTCGAGCACGGGCACTCGCTCGCGAACGGCAGCGTACGCGGCACGCGCTCCGGCGCCCAGCGTCGTCGCATCGGTACCGCGCAGGTCGGTCGCCTGTGCCGCGGTCAACAGCTCGATCGCGGCCAGGTAGCGCAGATTCGGCAACATCGCTCCCGTTTTTGCCACGACGTTCGCCGCCATCGGCGCATGGTCCTCGACCGCTTCCGACACCGGGAGGCAATCGAGCGATGCCGGGTTCGCCAGATGGCGCAGCTCGTTGTAAATCGCCGTCAGCGTCTTCTGGAGCGTTGCGAAACCGGAATGCTCCGGGCCCCGACGGGTGAGCTGCAGGGGCAGATCGGAGAACGCGGGCGAAACCATTCGCTGACAGCGCTCGACGCAGAGCATTGCAACCTGCGCCAGCGCCAGACCCAGCGCGTCGAAGGCGAGCGCGAGCCCCGCCGCGTGGAAATTACCATTGGAAAGCATCGCGTCCGGATCGGCGAGAACCAGCGGACTCTCGGTGGCGTTGTTCAACTCCAGCTCGACTTCGTCGCGCGCGCGCCACAGCGCCTCGAGCGCCGCGCCGTGTACCTGCGCCACGCAGCGCATCGACACCGGATCCTGCAGGCGCCTTGCCGCGCCGGGTGTCCACAATGCGCTGCCGCTGAGGAGTGTCCGGAGGCGCTGGGCGATGGCAGCCTGACCGGGAGCCGGCCGCGCCTCGTGCACGCGCGGATCCAGCGGGCTTAAGTTGGCGCGAAAACCCTCGAACGTCAGCGCGCTTGCTATGTTGAGGCCGTCGAGCACGTGACTGCAATCCCCGAGCACGAGCGCCGCGTGACCGACCGTAGCAGCGTTCGAGCTGATCAGCGCCAAGCCGTCTTTCGCCGCCAGCGATACCGGCCGCAGGCCCGCGAGTCGCAACGCTTCGGCGCCGGAAAGGATATCGCCGCGGTACTCGGCCCGTCCTTCGCCCAGAAGCGGCAAGGCGAGGTGCGACAGTGGTGCGAGATCCGCAGCGCCGATCGATCCCTTGCTTGGCACGAGCGGATGCACGCCAGCGTTGAGCATCGCCAGCAGAGCGTCGAGGACGAGTGGGGAGACGCCCGATCCGCCGACCGCCATGCCGCAGGCGCGCGCGAACATCATGGCGCGGACGACGTCGGTGGGGAAGGCGGGGCCAACGCCGACGGCGCGCGCTCGAACAGCGCGTTGCTGGTACGCAGCAAGATCGGCAGCGGGAATCGACGCGCCGGTGTTGGCTCCCAGCGCCGTGGTGACGCCGTAGATGGCGACACCGGATTCGGCCAGCCGGTCGACGACCGACCGCGCTGCTGCGACGTGCCGGCGCGCATCTTCACTCAGGGAGACTTTCGCTGACCCTCGCGCCACGCGCGCGACATCGGCGATGGTCACGCCGTGTCCGCGGAGTGTTATCGGGGAGTCTGGCAACGGCTCTGGCTTTAGCCGCGGCAACGCAGCCGCGGCGCGCGGCTCAGCGAACGACGCCCTTGGCCTTGAGGAAGGCGCGCGCAACGTCCTTGGGTTCTTCTTTGTCGTTGTCGACCTTGTAGTTCATTTCGGCCATCGTCGTCTCGTCGAGCAACGCGCTGGTGCGGTTCAGCACTTCGGCGATCTGCGGATTCGCGTCGAGCGCATCCTTGCGGACAACGGGAGCGAGGTAGTAGGGAGGCCACAGGTTCTTGTCGTCCTTGAGGCGCTTCAGCTTGAGCGCGCTGATCATGCCGTCGGTCGCATAGCCGTTGACGACGTCGATCTGCTTGTTGGCCAGCGCCTGGTAGCGAAGCCCAATCGCCATCTGCAGATCTTCCTTGAACTCGATGCCGTACGTCGCCTTGAGTCCCGGCAGACCATCCTTGCGATCGCGGAATTCCGGGCCCGCGCCGAGTTTTAGTTCCTTGGCAACACGCGCCAGATCGGACACTGTCTCGAGTTTGTACTGTGCCGCCGTGTCCGGACGCACGACCATATTGTAAGTATTGTTGACCGGCGCCTCGTTGAGAACCACCAGGCCCTTGGCGGCGTATTCCGATTTCACCTTCTCATACACCGCTTTCCGGTCGGTCATCGGCTCCGCCTTGACCACCGCCAGCAGCATCGTTCCGGTGTATTCCGGATAGAGATCGATCTGCTTTTCCTCGAGCGCCTTATGGGCGATCAGCGTGCCGCCGAGGTTGAGCTTGCGCTCGACTTTGATGCCCGCGGCCTCGAGCGCCTGAGCATAGATCTCGGCGACGACGAATTGCTCGGTGAAGTTCTTGGAGCCGACCCGGACCTGCGCCGGCACGGCTCCGGCGAGCGTTGCCGCGGTGATGGCCACGGCCAGCAGGCGGAAGATGCGTGCGATCGGCATGGAATATTTCTGCTGCTCGCGAGGTGGCAGGCATTCTGACACAACGCGTCGATCTGTCAATGCGGCAAGGCCATGCTCCATTCACACGCGATCCCCTGCAGGCGATTCCGCGCTTATCGGATGACTACGCGAGGCGAGGATAACCCAGCCGGTCCGCCTCCGCCGCCTCTGCAACGAGCACCGCGTAACTGCGTGCATCGGCCGGGACGAAGCCCTCGATGAGCAGAGCCGTGCGCGCTGCCTGGAGCTCGTCGGCGCCACCGGCGGCGTACAGCGCCTCGCGCAGGCGCTTGGCGTCGCCGCTGCCGATCGTGGGTGCGGCGACAAGTGGCGGGATGGGCATCGGCGGTGTCGATGCGATCGTGCGCAGCCGCGACGCGATGCCAGGCTCGTTCTGGCGTAGGAGGTCGTGCGCATAGCTGTCGAGAGGTCCGATGTCCGCCGCTCCCGTAACGATCGCTTCCGCGACCCGCCGCGGTGTGATGAGCGGCCCGATCGTGGAGGCGAATAGCGAACCGCCGCGTTCTTTCGCATACGGGGCAAGAAACCGTCGCGGCGCCTGGTAGCCCGATTGCGATCCTTCGGTCGTATACGCCATTACCCTGCCGAAAGCGTCGGCGATCGTGTGCAGTGGAGCATCGTCGCGGACCACTAGGTCAGTCCAGTACACAGGTTTGCCACGGTAGCGCTCCGGGCTCGGCACCAGCGCCACGAGAGGAATCGGCTGCGGCGTCGCGCGCGCAAACGGGTAACCGCACATGAAGGCGCAGCCGAGATCGGGGCGCGACCAGAGCGTCTCCAGCGGCAACGGTGGGCGATGATCGACCACTTCGCCCTCCACGCCGGCTCGATGCAGCACCCACTCGAGCAGCGCACGCCAGGCCGCCGCGCATGCGGCGTCGACCGAGTACATCCGAGCGTTGGCGATCATTCCGCGGTGATCTTCGCATCCTTCACGATCTTGCTCCACTTGGCGGTTTCCGAGCGGATCGTTGCCGCAAACTCCGCGGGCGTGTTGCCGACCGGCTCGGCGCCCAGCCCTGCCAGCTTTTCGCGGACGTCGGGTTCATTCAATGCCTTGGTCATCTCGCCGTGCAGGCGATCGATCACTTGACTGGGCGTGCCCGCGGGCGCAACGATCCCGTACCACGACGTGACGTCGAAACCGGGGAAGCCCGATTCCGCCAGCGTGGGCAGGTCGGGTGCTGCCGCGATGCGCGCGAGGCTCGCCACGCCGAGCGCCCGGAGCGTCCCCGATTTCACGTGCTGCAGCACCGACGGCGCGCCGGCGAACATCGCTTGCACCTGTCCTCCCAGCACGGCGGTCACGGCGGGAGCGATGCCGTTGAACGGAATGTGCGTCATGTCGATCTTGGCCATGCTCTTCAGCAGCTCTCCCGCGAGATGAGCCCCGCTGCCGTTGCCGGGCGACGAAAAGTTGAGCTCACCGGGATGCGCCTTGGCGTACTGCACCAGCTCTGCGACGGTTTTCGCCGGAACCGACGGATGCACGACCAGAATGTTGGGCACGGTGGCGAGCACGGTGATCGGCGCGAAATCCCTGCCGACGTCGTAGGGCATGCTGCGGTACAGGCTCGGATTCACCGTCAGATTTCCGGCCGGCGCCAGCACCAGCGTGTAGCCGTCGGGCGCAGCCTTGGCGCCGACCTCCATGCCGATATTTCCGCCGGCGCCCGGACGATTTGCGACCACGATGGCCTTGCCCAGGCTCGCCCCCATCTTGTCGCCCACGAGCCGCGCAAGGGCATCCGCGGGACCTCCGGGAGGAAAGGGCACGATCAAGAGGATCGGCTTGGCTGGATAACTGTCCGCGGCGACGGCCGAGGGTCCGACCATACCGGTGCCGAGCAGCAGGAACGACGCGGTGATAACGATGGAACGCATGGATCTCTCTTTCGAAATCAGGCGAAGCGAAGTTGCTGGCCGATGCCAAGCCGCTTCGCTTTGTCCAGCATGGCGTGACCCAGCGCGATGTCGCTGATCGACAAGCCGCGGTGCCAGAACAGATTCGTTTCCTCGTCGCGCTCGCGACCCGGTTTTAGCCCGGCGACGATTTCCCCCAGCTCGGCATGGACGGTCTTTTCGGTAAGCTTTCCCGCGTCGACATGGGCACGGAGCGAGCCGAACATTCCGGACCTGCATTGCCCCCAATCGTCGACCACGACTTTGTCCATGATGTCGGTGAGCGACAGCTCGACCGCGCTCATTGTTCCGTAAGGTACGACCAGCGCGCCTTTCTTGATCCAGCCGGTCTTGAGGAGGGGCGTGGGTCGTTCCAGCCGCGAAGCCTCGACCACGATGTCGGCCCCACGAACGCAGCCCTCCCAGTCGTCCGCGATCCGTACTTGCTTGTGGAGGTCCGCAGACAAACTTTGCGCGAACGCTACGCGGCTTTCCGGGCGCCGGGAGTGCACCCGAATCTCGTCGAAGTCAAAGATGCGATCAAGCAAGCGAACGTTCCAGTACGCGGTGCCGCGCGCGCCGATGTGACCCAGGATCTTGCTGTTCGCACTGGCGAGATGCTTCGCGCCGAGGGCGGTCATGGCGCCGGTCCGCATGTCGGTGATCGCGCTGGCATCGATCACCGCGAGTGGCATGCCGCTGCGCGGATCGAACAGGTTGAGCAGCGCCATCTCCGACGGCAGGTCCTGCTTGTAGTTGTCGACATAGTCACCGACGATCTTGACGCCGGCGAGCCCCAGCGGGGCGACGTAGCCGCGAAGCACGTTGAAGTGGCCGTTGAAAGCTGGATCGGGAATAAGGTGCACGCGCGGCTCGATCACCGTCTCGCCGCGGCCCTGCGCCAGAAGGCCGGCCTCGACCGCCGCCATGATCTCGCCGTCGGTCATGGCCAACGCTTGCACGTCGAGGCCATTGAGGTAGTGCAGGAAGAGAGATTTCAACGAAGATCCGTCGTTCGCGTGGAGGTCGGGCACGGTTGTCGGGCGGGCCCGCAATTGAACGCCACAAGCGCCAGCGATTCCGATTCAATCAAGGTCGCGTTAATCCAGGAACGCAGCGCCGATCTAAGCCGGATGCCCCCGAATGCTCAAAGGTCCGATAGCAGAATGCGCAGACTGAATCAGCTCGTCCGGCCTCGCTTTGAGGCAGCACTGAGACGCGGCTCCGAGAGCGGGGAACGACTCTTAGGGCGCCAAGCGCGAGACTGTGCCTTACGAGGGGCTACGTCGTGCCAACTTCTGGGTACTTCGAAAGCAGTCGTTGAATGACCTCCCGATGCAGGCCATAACCCGCTTATTGTCGAAAAAACAAGGCTACTGGCCGTGCGGCGAGTTGTCAAACAAGCTCGGGTCGCTCTGCAACCGCTTGCTACGCCCGCGAGAACCATTTGTTATAGAGCGCTCTGTACCGCCCGTCTTCGTACATTTCGAGCAACGCTTTGTTGATCCGCTTACGCAGAGGGCTGCCATCGGGGACAGCAATACCGTACTTTTGCGCCTCGAAGATTGGACCAACGACCAGTAGAACGCCGTTGCCACGTTTCGCGGCCAAGTATTGAAGAGTCGGCGCGTCGAAGACCATAGCTTGGACATCACCGTTCGAGACGAGATCGCACCCTTCCTCGGCTGATGCCACGTTGACATATTGCAACCCTTGCTCGGTCAAGTACTTCGCGGCAACCGTGCCGCCCACGGTTGCGATAGTCTTTCCCGCCAAGTCGGCCGGTCCACGTATCTTCGAATTCAGGCGGTCGACGGTCTGGGTCGAACTGATTGTGGCGGTAAGTTGCGCAATCAGCACTACCCCCACCAACCACATGAAAAAGACGATGAGCCGCTTGACCACCTTCGCGGCCTGTCGATCGCCATGCTCGCCCGTCGCGACGATCAGAGCCACACCCCATAGCCCTTCGCCGATCCCCTTCAGATAGTCGTTGCGAAAATGCTCGCTTGTCTGCCGCTCGACTATCCAGAGGATATTCGCCATGACAAACATAATGGCAACAAACGCGCCGAGGAGCACACCGAGGGTGGGCCATGGAATCGAATCAAACACTTCCAGGAAGTGATTGCCGCCCTGGCTGTGCACCATGATCTGCAGGCCAGAGTCGAAATAGGGCTGGGTGAAGTCGACGATGTTGTCGCGTTCCCTCGTGATGGTAATAGCCGCGATCGCCGCATCAGCCTTGCCGCTCTTCACCGCCTGCAACTGGTCATCGACTGTCGTGACTTCGACCCACGTTGTCTCGACCTTGAGTGACTGCGCGAGCGCGTTCCAGAGATCAATACTGAAACCGCTCAGTTCCGTCTCATGCTTGAACACAAACGGCGCGATCGGTTTTACGGCCACACGCAACACCTTGCCCTCTGCCGCGTCCTGAGCAACTGCGCAATTTGCACCGAGACAGGTCACCGCTACGACAAAAATAATGCATATCGCCTTGAATCTTCTTTGCGCCATCCGATCCTCCCGCATCGCCGTCACGAGATTCTTACTCAAATGACCGATTCCGGGAAATTTGCGTGGCGTCGCCGGGCGACCGCTTTTGGCCGCACTGAGACGTTGGCGTTCGGCGGAAACCGCAAGTCGGTCGGTCACCGGCTAATCAGCGCAAAATGAGTGCCGCACGTCCATCCAACTTCCGAGGCTCACCATGACACTCTGCCCCATCGCGATTGCCGTCGGTTGCAAGAAGTGCCCGATCTTCGCTGTTTGTCCCGTGAAGGGCATCATTGGTGATTACAAACCCGGGGTAGCGGAGGATAAGAAGCCGCAGACCCGGCCAAAGAAGAGCGGTGGCAAGAAGTCGCGATAGGTCGCCGCGACCGGGTGCGACGGAGGCACCTAGCGCGAGGGAGTCGCCGCTGGTGACGACAGAGCTCGGACGGGGATCGTCTAGGGGAAGGCTGCATCCCCCCGCTGCAATGCAGGATAGCAAAACGGCCAGTGGGTGAAATGGCGCGCCGAGGGTCAGCGCCCATCGGACTGAGACCGGCGCTCCTCGGTAGCCACCCTCGGTGCCAGTTGTAGCCAGCGCCGCGGAGGCGTACTCTTTCGCCTGGGGGCCAACAGGACCCCCGGGTTTCATCCCTCCAAGACGGTGCCCCGTCCAATCCTGTGAGCGTCGCGTGACGGATGCGGGCACCAGACCATTGTTTGCATTCCGTCCGGGCGCAATTCAACTTTGTGCTTGGAGGTGTCATCGTGCGCTATCAACTGAAGCAGATCCAATGCCGTCCCTGGACGCTTTCCTACCTCTCGATTAAGCTCATCGAGAGCCATTACGAAAACAACTACGGCGGGGCACTCAGGCGCCTCAACGCCATCACGGAGCAGTTTGGGTCGCTCGATTTCGCGAGCACTCCTGGCCATGTTCTGAACGGGCTCAAGCGCGAGGAGCTGGTCGCGCTCAATTCGACGCTGCTGCACGAGCTCTATTTCGCGAGCATGGGCGGCGAAGGCCAGCCAACGAAGGGCATGACCGAGATCCTCGCGCGCGACTTCGGCTCGATCGACCGCTGGCGCGCGGAGTTCAGCGCGATGGGATGCGCCCTTGGCGGGGGCTCAGGCTGGGTTCTGCTGACCTACATTCCGCGCGACGGGCGCCTCATCAATCAGTATGCTGCCGAGCACTCGCAAGCGGTCGCGGGCGGAATACCGATCCTCGCGCTCGACATGTACGAGCATGCGTACCACATGGACTTCGGCGCCAACGCCAGGGCATACGTCGATACGTTCTTGCGCAACGTGGATTGGCCGGCGTTGGAGATGCGCTACGAAGACGCGGCGAAAGTTCCTGGTCCGCGGCCCGTCGAACAGCCGGAGTTCGGCGATGTCCCGGGGATCGGCGTGGAGGAAGTGAGACAGATGATGGCCGCGGGGACGCCTGTACAGGTCATCGACGTGCGCCCGCGGGCGGCCGTCTCGCGCCTGCAAGACATCGCCGAGGGCGTCCAGTGGCGCGATCCCGAGAAGCTCCAGCAATGGATGGGTGAGCTGTCGAAAACAGAACCGGTCGTCGTGTACTGCGCGTACGGCTTTCACGTCGGGTGCAAGACCGCGATCAAGCTGCGCGAGGCGGGCTTCGATGCGAAATACATGAATAGCGGGCACTCCGGCTGGAAGGCGATTGGCGCACCGGTCAAGATGAACGCATGATCCCCGGTTGGCGCGACATGGCGCCACCGGGATTCGGCAGGGGGAAAATGCTCCGCCAGTGGAGTGAAGCGGAGATCGAGAGCGCCTAGCCTGTCCACCCCAGGTGGCTCAGGAAATCGCGCGTGCGCTCGGTCGTCGGCGCGTCGAAGATTTGCGTGGGCGGCCCCTGCTCGACGATGCGGCCGGTGTCGAAAACCGCAACCCAGTCGCCGACCCGCCGCGCGAAGGTCATCTCGTGCGTCACGACGACCATGGTCATGCCTTCGTCGGCGAGTTTTTTCATCACGCTGAGCACCTCGCCGATCGTCTCGGGATCGAGTGCGGACGTCGGCTCGTCGAACAGCATGACATCGGGTTCCATCGCCAGGGCGCGGGCAATCGCGACGCGTTGCTGCTGACCGCCGGACAGGGCCGATGGATAGCTCGACGCTTTGTCGGCAAGACCGACCTTGGCGAGCATCGCCGTGGCGCGACGGTTGGCTTCGACGAGATCGTTGCGCAGCACCGTGCGCGGTCCTTCAGCGACGTTCTCCAGCGCCGTCAAATGCGGAAACAGCTCGAAGCTCTGGAAGACCATCCCCATGCGCGTTCGCACGGCGCGCAGTGCACGCTCGTCGCGTGGAAGCATCGCTCCCTCGAACTCGATATCGCCGCCGTCGATCGCTTCGAGTCCGTTGGTGCAGCGGAGAAGCGTCGACTTGCCCGAGCCGGACGGTCCGATCAGGCATACAACCTCCCCGGCGTGCACGTCCAGGTCGACGCCGCCCAACGCCTGAAAACCGCCGTAGCGCTTGATCACGCCGCGATAGCGGATGATCTTGGCGCCGGCGGCCATCGGTCGTAGCGGTGACGTGTCTGCGTTCATTCGGTTATGGCAAAGCGGCGTTGGATCCAGTCGACGAGCTTTGCCTGCGGATAACCGAGCAGCCAGTAGATCGCAGCCATCGCGGTCAGCATTTCCAGCACGCGGAAGCTCTGCGCGCGGATCTGCATCGAGACGTACGCGAGCTCGGTAACCGCAATCACCGACACCAGCGACGTGTCCTTGAACAGCGATACCCAGGTGCTCGCCAGTACCGGCAGGATGCGGCGCACCGCCTGCGGCACGACGACGCGGCGCAGGGCCTGCACTCGGTTCATCCCCAACACCATTGCCGCCTCGACCTGGCCGCGGCGAATCGAATTGATGCCGGCGCGAAACGTTTCCGCATTGTACGCCGTGACGTTGAGTGCCAGAGCCGCGAGGCCCGTCGCGAGCGGGGACAAGCCGAGCCCGGTCAGAATCGGCGGCACGTAGAACGCCCAGAAGACGACGAGGATCAGCGGCAGGTTACGGAAGAATTCGACGTACGCCGTCGCGAGGGCGCGCATCGGAGCCCAGCCATAGAGACGCAATATCGCCACAATGATGCCGCAAGGCACGGCGATCGCCATCGTCGCCACGGTAAGCAGGATCGTCGTTGCGGTGCCCGCGATCAGCGCATCGCGGTGCTGCCACACCACGCTCCAGTCGAAACTCATGAGCGCCCCAGGTGCGCGACGCGCTGGTAGAAGATGTCGACGCCGCGAGTAACCGGGAACAGAATGAAGAAATAGACCAGCATCGCGAAGGTGTAGACCTCGATCGGCTGGAAACTCTGGCCGGCCAGCGTTTCCGATTGACGCATCAGCTCCGGCACCGCGATTACCGACGCGATGGCGGTGTCCTTGATGGTGATCGACAGCAGCGAGCCGAATGCCGGCAGCATCCGTACAATCGCCTGTGGGAGGATGATGCGGCGAACGATCTGAGCCCTCGACATGCCGAGCGCGAGAGCCGCACGCGTCTGTCCGGGGCGCACCGACTCAACACCCGCGCGCACGATCTCGGCGGCGTAGGCGGCCAGATGTACCGTCAGTCCTACCAGTGCCGCGACAAACGGGGGCATGGTGAGGCCCGTGAGGATCGGCAAGGCAAAGAACGACCATACCAGCACGACCAGCACCGGTATCGCGCGCATCGAATCGATGTAGAGCACGACGGCGACCCGCAGCGGCCGCGGGCCGTACAGGCGCAGCAGCGCGACAACCAGGCCCGCCACAAGGCTGGTCAAGCCCGACACCACGGAAAGCAGCAGCGTTATACCGACGCCGGACGCCAGAAAGCGCCAATGGTCGGTGATGACCGCGAAATCGAAGTCCATGCGATGCGCCGGCGGTTTTACCGCAGGGCGCAGGTGGCGTGAAGCGGGACGTTATTTCATCGTGTCGACGACTCTCGCTTCGTCAGCCTTGAGTTTGGGCTCCAGTTCTTTCTCTACCGCGCGCGCCCAGGACAGAAACATCGCCTGGTTCTTGTCGATGGCCATGCCGACCGGGGCCGCTTTCTCCGTGCTGTTCTGGCAGTTGTTGTCCTTGGGCAGCACGGCGAGCTGCTTGAGCTTGCGCCCCATCGCGACCCACGGCACGCGGTTAATCGGAACGGCGTCGGCGCGATTGGCCAGGACCTCCTCCACTGGCGCCACACCGGAGCCGGCCACGCCGCGCAGCTGTGCTTTCGCGAAGCGCTCCTTCACCCAGCCTTCTTCGCCGCCACCTGTGTAATAGGCGATCGTGATCTCGGGTTTGTTCAGGTCGTCCACCGACTTCGCGCTCGCGAACTTCTGATTCGAGGCGAGACCGAACATGCACACGCTGGTGCTCGAGTAGATAACGAAGTCGACCACCTTCAGTCGGTCCGGCGTTTCCGCAAGCGGCGTGACCGAAATGTCGACTTGGTTCGACGCCAGCACCGGCACCTTGGTCTCGTGGCTGACCGGGACCGCCTCGAGCTTCACGTTCAGGCGCCTGGCGTATTCGTTCGCCAACACCCACGCCGGCCCGCTCCAGGTTTCGCCCGATCCGGAAGTGTTCTCCACCAGCCAGGGTGCGTTGGCGAGCACGCCCACGCGCAGCACGCCGGCTTTCTTGATCGCGTCGATGCGCGGGCTCGCACCTGCGGCGGGGGCGGGAACGTCGGCATATGTGGTCAGCGCAAAAGCAAGCACGGCCAAGCCTGCGCCGCAGCGAAACATTGCTTTCATCGAATTCCTCCTCGTGAGCGTGGCGAGCCTCAGCTCGGTGTGCCGCGGGTACGTGGCCCGCGACTTCACCGCAAGTGTAAAGGACATCCGTCTGTCGGGGCTATCCCCGGCGTCGCTCAGATCCCGTGGCGCGCCCTGCCATGGCCAACCATCCGCTGACCGCCTGACGGACTATGACGGCGAGCCGACCGACACGCCAACTACCCGGCGAGGCCGATCTGCTTCGCCTGCACAGCCGCATCCCAAAAGGCCGAGATATATTTGATCGAAAAAGTTGTTTTGATCATCGGATAGCGTTATTTCTTGTCTCTGCTATTCGACAAACTTCGCAGAGCGTCCAGTGTCTTTTCCACGTGCTTGGTTGGATTCAAGCTCATATATTGGAAAACGACAGTGCCATCGGGAGCGATCACGTAGGAAATACGGTTGGCGTATTCGGGCCTCGTCTGCATGACAGCGTCGAAGGACTTCATGATCGCCTGCGTCTTGTCGGAGGCAACGGCAAACTTACTCTGACAGACCTGGAAGGAAAATTTGGTCAATGTTTCGATGTCGTCTGCAGAGACCCCGATTACCGATGCACCGAGCGCCTTGAACTCTTCCGTCGCGTCGGCAAAATAGTGCGCTTCGATGGAGCAACCTTCGGAATATGCAGCGGGAAAGAAGTAGAGAACGACCGGTCCCTTCTTCAGTGATTCGGCCAGCGAGAAGTTGTAGACTGTTCCCCCCAGCGCCGCCGGCGCGATGAAAGCGGGGGCAGCCTCGCCGATGTCCAGCGCGGCGCTGGCGGGGACCGAAAGGCCCAGCAAGGTAAGCGCGAAAGCGAGAAAACGTAACATGACTCTCTCCAGCGCAACAAGAGCATTCATTGTATCGCGGCTTCGCGGCCCCGTAGCTTTGCTGGTGTCGGTCTTGCTGGCGGCTTGCGGCGCGCTGCCCATACAGGCCGATCGGCCGTATTCACCGGCACTGCAACCTTCCACCGATAGTCCGCTGGTCCGGATCGCACAGGATTCCAGCCCCGCGCCGACACTAACGGGGTTTCGGCTCATGCCGCTCGGTTTCTACTCGCTCGATGCCAGGATCCAGCTTGCCCGTAGGGCTCGCTATTCGCTCGACGTCCAGTACTATCTGATTCAAAACGATCGCACCGGACGCCTGCTGATGCGCAACTTGCGTGACGCCGCATTGCGCGGCGTGCGAGTGCGACTGCTGGTGGACGACCTTTACACGGCAGGTGGCGACCCGATGTTTCGCGGACTGGCGGCGTTTCCGAACGTCGAGGTACGCCTGTTCAATCCGTTTTGCTGCGCACGACAGAGCCTCGCCAGCAAATACATCGCGTCGATCGGGGATTTCACACGGCTCAATCACCGGATGCATAACAAGCTCTATATCGCCGATGGCGCAGTCGCCGTTATGGGGGGGCGCAACATCGCAGATGAATACTTTACGCGCAGTGCGACCGCCAACTTCGTCGACATGGACGTATTCATCGTGGGTCCCGTCGTCCGTCAGCTCGCCGACATCTTCGACGTTTACTGGAACAGCCCACAGGTGTATCCGGTGGAAGCCATCCTCGGCGAATCCGCAGACCGCGAAGAGACGCGGCGCGGCTTCGACCATCTGGTCGACGACGGGGAGCAAATGATGTCGGTCACCGTGCCGCCGTTCGATATTCTCGGTTATGGCCCGATAAGCGACGATCTCGATTCGGGACGTCTCGGGCTTGTCTGGGGTACGGCGGTCGCGTTTGCCGACCAGCCCGCCAAGGTCATGTCGACCTCGGCCGAAATGGCGCGATCGATGAGCGCACGGATGAATGTCATGGATCGGGTCATGGAGTCGAAGAGCGAGGTTGTCATCTCTTCCCCGTACCTTATTCCAGGGTCGACAGGTGTGCAGGCATTCGGCGACCTGAGAAAACGCAATGTCAAGGTCACCATCCTCACCAATTCGTTTGCGGCCAACGACGAGCCCCTGGCGCATGCGGGGTACGCGCGTTACCGCGTCGAATTGCTTCGCAACGGCATCGACATCTATGAGCTAAGTCCAACACGTATCCAGCACAACGAACGCCTCATGCTTCCCGGCGCGTCACTTGGGCGTCTGCACGCCAAGACGGCAGTAATCGATCAATCGACCGTTTATATCGGATCGGTGAATCTCGACCCGAGATCCGAGAGCTTGAACACCGAGCTTGGAATCTTCGCCAGGTGTCCGGAACTTGCGAAGGAAGTCATCCGCGTCATCAACATCAGCAAGCTGCAGAGCTCATACCGGCTGCGATTTACCCCTGATGGCCGGAGCCTGGAATGGCTGGCGACGGACGATCGAGGAGATGTCGTGCTTTCCCAGGAGCCAGAGGTCACTCCGTTCATGCGCTTTCAGCAAATGTGGGCTGCGCCGTTCGTGCCCGAACAACTGCTGTAGCACCGCAAATTTAGTAACCAACGCGTCCGTACTTGGCTTGCAGTCACCAAGTTTGGACTAAATTGCGGAGCAGAATTTAGACCAAGTGTATGATCCAACGTCGCAGTCGGACAAACACTCGGATCAACTTTGCGTCGAGCCGACGCTCCACTGCTGGAGAAGGCAACAATGAAGTCCACCGTTCGAATTGGAATGATCGCCGCAGCGAGTGTTGTCGCGCTCGCGAGCGCTGCAGATCTACGGGCGCAGGATATTCCACCGCCGACAGGCAAGAAAATCGATTACTCGTCATACCCGTCAAAAGACTTCCCGAACCGCGTTTATTTCGGGGACACTCATCTGCACACGTCGTATTCGACGGACGCGGGAATGATCGGAAATACGTTGGGACCGGAAGAAGCGTATCGGTTCGCGCGTGGAGAAGAAGTGAAGTCCAGCACCGGCCTTCCGGCGAAATTGCAGCGGCCGCTCGACTTCCTGGTCGTTGCCGATCATTCGGAGAACCTCGGCCTGGCGCCGCAAATTGCCAATTCGGACCCTGAGTTGCTGAAATCCGACTGGGGTCGCAAGGTGTATGACCTGGTCAAGGCGGGCAAGGGGCTTGAAGCCTTCAACGAGTGGGTTAAGCGCCTGAATGCGCGCGACGATCCGTTCAAAGGCAACGAGGCTGTCACGCGCAAGATGTGGGAGCAGGAAACGGCGGCGGCGGAAAAGTATAACGAGCCGGGTCGATTCACCGCCTTCATCGGCTTTGAATGGACCTCGACTCCGGACGGCAACAATCTTCATCGCAATGTGATTTTCCGCGGCAACAAGGCGCAGGCCGACAAGATTATTCCGATCTCCCAGTACGACACCGTTGACCCCGAGGTCCTGTGGCAGTGGATGAGTGACGCGGAGAAGAAAACCGGCACACGGCTGCTGGCGATCCCGCACAACGGCAATCTTTCCATGGGCCTCATGTTCGATGACGTGACGCTGACTACCAAGAAGCCGATCGACCGCGACTACGCGGAACGCAGGATGCGGTGGGAGCCGCTTTACGAAACGACGCAGATGAAGGGAGACGGCGAGACACACCCGGCGCTTTCGCCCAACGACGAGTTCGCCAACTTCGAGCGCTGGGACAAGAGCAGTTTCGGGCTTGAGATTCATACGCCGGCGATGCTGCCGCGCGAATACACGCGCGAAGCCTTTAAGCGTGGATTGAGCTACGAGCAGAAATTAGGAGTGAATCCGTTCAAGTTCGGCATCGTCGGTTCGACCGACTCACACACCTCGCTCGCGACCACCCAGGAAGACAACTTCTTCGGCAAGGTCGTGCCGCTGGAGCCGTCGGCTAATCCGGTCCGCTTCGATGAGGTCATCACCGGCCGTCTGATCGAGGACAAGGCGTTGAGGCAGTACGCCTGGATGACGAGCGCATCGGGCCTCGCCGCGGTCTGGGCGAAAGAAAACACCCGCGAAGCGCTGTGGGAGGCCATGGCACGCAAGGAGGTGTACGCCACGAGCGGCACGCGCTTGCTTGTGCGCGTGTTCGGCGGCTATGACTTCACTGCCAAGGATCTCGAGCGCTCGGATTTCGCCGAACAGGGCTACAAGCGCGGCGTACCGATGGGCGGCGATCTCAAGAGCGCACCGGCCGGCAAGGCGCCATCGTTCCTGGTGCGCGCCGTGCGCGACGCCGATGGCGCGAATCTCGACCGCATCCAGGTGATCAAGGGCTGGTTGGACGCGGCTGGCAAGACGCACGAGAAGGTCTACGACGTGGCATGGTCAGGCAACCGCAAGCCGGGCAAGGACGGCAAGTTGCCGTTGGTCGGCAACACCGTCAACGTGAAGGACGCGAGTTACACGAATGCGATCGGGGCGCCGTACCTGCACGCGCACTGGAAGGACCCGACCTTCGATCCGAAGCAGCGTGCGTTCTACTACGTGCGGGTGATCGAAATCCCCACGCCGCGATGGACGACGTACGACGCCAAGTTCTTCGGCACCACGCCGCCGGCTGCAGCACCGACTGCCATTCAGGATCGCGCGTACACGTCGCCGATCTGGTATTCCCCGACGTGATCGATAGACATCCGATCGCCGCCCCACGGTGCAAAGCGAGGGCAGCGAAGGTACGCTCCTGATCGCTTTCTACGAGAGGTACCGCGTGCGATTAAAACGACTGTTACATGAGCCGCTTCTTCACTTCCTGCTGATCGGTATCGCGCTATTCGTCGTGTATGGAAAGGTTGCAGCGCCGAACCGGGCTGGCACGAGCATTGTGGTCAGTGAGGCGATGGTCGACGAGATGGCGCGCGAGCACGAGGCGCGCTGGACCAGAAAGCCCAGCGACCAGGAGCTCGCGGGCCTAGTTGACGCCTACGTACGCGACGAGATTCTCTATCGCGAGGGATTGGCGCTCGGTCTTGATCGCGACGATGCGCTGATAAAGAGGCGCGTTCGTCAGAAATTCGAAGTCATCGCGGAAGAGCAAAGCGCGCGCGAACCGCCATCCGATGCGGACCTCACGGCCTACATCACTGCGAATGAAGGTCGCTTCCTTCTGCCGGCGACGGCGAGCTTCGAGCAGATCTTCTTCGACAACGCGCGGACTCCAGCCGATGTCGAGCGCGCCGTCGCTGCCGCGCGCGTTGCGCTGGCGCATGGCGCCGACCCGAGGAAACTTGGTCAGGCCTCTATGCTGCCGGGTCGGATCGAGAACGCAGCGCAGGACCTGATCGCTCGCGATTTCGGCACGGGCTTCGCGGGAGAAGTTGAAGCCGCACCCCTCGGACAGTGGAGCGGACCGATCGCGTCGAGTTTCGGCGCACATCTGGTGCGCGTTACCGCGCGTACGCCGACTGCGTTGCCGGAGCTGGACAGGATTCGCCGGATCGTTGCACGCGAATGGGAAAACGAACGCCGCACGAACTCGCGCACTGATAGCTACCGGAAGCTCCGCAGCCAGTATACCGTCGTAATCGAGGCGAAGAAACTGGCTTCGCTGGCTGCGCGGTGATGAGCGTGCTACGCCGGTTGCTGACACTCGGCTGGATGCTGTTCGCGGTCGCGCTGCCCGTCCTGGCCGACGAGTTCCGTCCAGCCTACCTGCAACTGCGCCAGGTCGATGCCACTGGTTACGAGGTGCTGTGGAAAGTGCCCGCGCGCGATGAAACAACCACGCTTAGTGTCGTGCCGATATTCCCAGCGAGCGCGCGGGCGTTAACGCCGGTGCACAGCAGCTACGCCGCCGGCACGGCGGTGCAACGTTGGCGCATCGAGGTCGATCGCGGACTCGCTGACAAGGCGATCGAGTTTTCTAACCTTTCCGCTGCACGGATCGATGTGCTGGTGCGGCTGGAGCGCGCCGACGGCTCGGTGCAACTGGGGCGGGTGCTTCCCGTCGATCCGCGCTTCGTCGTGAGGGCAAGCCCGGGAGCATTCGAGGTCGTGCAGACCTACACGGTGCTCGGTATCGAGCACATCCTCACCGGATTCGACCACCTGCTGTTTGTGCTGGCGCTGGTGATCCTTGTGAAAGGAGTGCGGCGCCTGATCGCAACTATCACCGCATTCACTGTCGCGCACAGCCTCACATTGGTCGCCGCGACGCTCGGATGGGTGCACGTGCCAGGACCGCCTGTCGAAGCCGCCATCGCATTGAGCATTATGTTCGTCGCCGCCGAATTTGTTCATAGCCGGCAGGGCATGAATGGTCTCACGGAAAGGTTTCCGTGGATCGTCGCGTTCACTTTCGGCTTGCTGCACGGTTTCGGCTTCGCCAGCGCGTTGAGCCAAGTCGGCCTCCCGCAAACCGCAATTCCCGTTGCGCTGCTCTTCTTCAACGTCGGTGTCGAGATCGGACAACTGTTGTTCATCGCATTCGTCTTCGCCGTCATCGCGCTGGCGCGGCAAGTCCTGCGGCGCTTCGCGATGCCGCAGCCGGCATGGACCTGGCGAGTTCCTCCGTACGCTATTGGCAGCGTCGCGGCCTTCTGGGCCATTCAGCGAATTGTGGCGTTTTGACGCTGATGCGGGACCCGCGTGCTTTCAGCAGCACGAAGTCGGATGGCAAGACAATTGCGTGAGCCCGCGACAATTCGCGTTTCGAAGCCCTGACCCACTTCGGCATGCGACGCCCCCAAACCAAGGCCTTCCTTATCGGGTCGCTCGCCTCATGCGCGCTGTTGGCGACCCAGTCGGCTGTACGCGCTCAGAGTATTGAACCCCGGTCCTACTCCAATGCGCCGGTCGGCGTGAACTTCCTGATCGGGGGCTACGCTTACACGCGAGGCGGCGTCTCCTTCGACACCCTGCCTATTACCGATCCTAAGCTCACGACCTCCTCCGCTGTCGTCGGCTACGCAAGGGCTCTGGATCTGTGGGGCAGTTCCGGGAAGTTCGACGTCATCGTGCCGTACACGTGGCTGTCGGGATCGGCGATTTACCAGGGCGATCCGGTGCGGCGCGATGTCGACCGTTTCGCGGACCCTCTGCTGCGGATGTCGGTCAATTTTTTCGGCGCACCCGCGCTGACGTTACCCGAGTTCAGATCATACCGGCAGGACCTTGTCGTGGGAGCGAGCCTGCAGGTATCCGTACCTGCTGGGCAATACGACGAAACCAAGCTCATCAACCTCGGCACCAATCGCTGGTTCTTCAAGCCGGAGATCGGGGTCTCGAAGGCACTCGGCCCGTGGACCCTCGAAGGCAAGACCGCGGTGACGCTGTTTACGACCAACAACGATTTCTTCAACGGCAACAAGCGCTCGCAGGATCCGCTGTATTCGTTGCAGGCGCATGCGATCTACAACTTCTCCTCGGGAATCTGGGGATCCGTGGATGCGACTTATTTCGCCGGCGGGCGCACGACACTCAACGGCGTGTTGCAAGTAGACCGTCAACAGAATTGGCGCATGGGCGCGACATTGGCGTTTCCAGTAGACCTTTACAATTCCATCAAGCTCTACGCCAGTAAGGGGGTGTCGGCCCGGACCGGCAACAGTTTCGACCTGCTGGGGATCGCATGGCAGTATCGGTGGGGCGGCGGGCTTTGACAGGCCGTGGTCACTCGTCGTGACGGACGCCGCATGCAAGGCTTCTGGCTGACGAAGGGAACAAGGGTCCCGCCGACGCGGGAACGAAAAGGTTGGATGCGCATGAAAGGCCTATCAGGGTTGGGGTTGAACGTCCGGTGGTGCTGGAACGGACTTTGCAATCCGCGAGGCCTTTAAGTCCTTGAGCGTCCTTAAACGTTCTAAAAAGGGTCGGCGAGCGCCTTAAGGCCACATTCGGCGCTACGGCCGCTGCTGCGCGGGGAGGCGCGGCGTGGTTCAATAGCGGTGACACCCCGTTTTCGAGGGTGCCGCGGGAGGGACCGATGCGCGCGTTCGCGCTCGTCGATGCGTTGAAGCGGATCCTGAAGGGGCGGGGCATCACGTACGCCGCAGTCGCCACAGGTCTCGGTCTCAGCCAGGCCAGTGTGAAGCGCATGTTCTCGCGCCGGGAATTCACGTTGCAGCGACTTGAGGACGTCTGCCGCATCGCCGGTGTCGACTTTGCCGAGCTCGCGCACGAAGCCAACGCCGAGGAAGTCGGGATGTCGCATCTCACGGTCGAGCAGGAACGGGAGATCGTCTCCGATCCGACGCTGATGCTGGTCGCCCTCTGTGCCGTCGGTAATTGGACGCTCCGGCACATTGTGGACACCTACGACATTCCCGAGGCTGAGTGCGTGCGCTGTCTTGTGCGATTGGATCGACGGAAGATCATCGAGCTGGGTCCTGACAACCGCATCCGCTCGCTGATCAGTCGAACGTTCTCGTGGCTTCCCGGCGGGCCGATCCAGCGCTACTTTCGCGAGCGTATCGAGTCCGAATTCCTGTCGAGCAAATTCGACCGGCCTGGCGAACTTTTCCTCTTCGTCAACGGGATGCTGTCGCGCGGCAGTTCGGCGGAAGTGACAGCACGGATGCGTCGCGTCGCCGGTGACTTCGCGGACCTTCACGCCGCGGATCGGGCGCTGCCGCTCTCGGAGCGCCACGGCGCGAGCATGCTTATCGCAATGAGGCCGTGGGAGCCGCGCGCATTTCGCGCGCTGCGGCGCAAGGATCAGGCGCCGGTTCCGGCGGGGCGGCTGCTCAATCCGATGCTCGATCGCGGCGTCCCGGGACCGGGCGTCACCGCGCGTGGCTCCCGCAAGCGGTAGCGCCCGCCGCGACCGCAGGTAGCGGCCGGCGCGACTTTTCGCGCAGGGCTTTCTTCGGGGGACCTATCACGCGCAACGTCGAAACCGCGGGCACGTGCCCGCATTTCGATGCAAAGGACCTCCATGCTGTGCGTCTCGAAGCGACTCGTCGTGGCCGCTGCGGCCTCGGCGACAGTTCTGACGGGCTGCTACGTCGTCCCGCTCAATCCCGACGGCACGCCCGCGTATCCCTATCCCTACGCATACAACACGCCGCCGTACGCGGGCGTCCCCGTCGCACCGGTCGCGCCTGGCCGCGTGCCGACGCAACTCAACGCGCGCCTCTATCCGATCAACGACGCGGCGACAGAAACCGGCGTGATGACCGGGAGTGTCACGAATCTGATGAATGGCAAGGGCCGCTTCCAGCTCAACTTTCAGGGTGAGCTTCTCAGCGGTGAGGCGACGCGGACGTCGGGTGACGAGCGCCAGGGCGTCGCCAACGCGTATGGGTCACGCGGCACGTACATGAGCTGCGAATACAAGATGAACACGCCTTACCAGGGCGCCGGGACGTGCACGTTGTCGAATGGGGCGAAGTACGAGGTGCATCTCGGTAGCTGAGCGGCGCCCAGGCGACGAATCGGGGGCCGGTGCATCGGCCCCTAATCGTTGCGGCAAACCCGGCGCGCCGCGCGCTGTCTGCGGCTGACGCACGCCGGCCGCTCCTGGCGCGGTCTCGTCGGCTATAATGGTCCGAATCCCCACCGCATATCGTCCCCTCTGTTCGGAGGAACCGCCATGTCGCTCAATGCCGGACGTATCTGCGTCGCATCCATCGCCTTCCCGATGGATGCTATGGCGAGACGCGGGAGCTATTCGAAAGCTTTGGATACCGCTTTCGCATGCTGGTGCCGGAAGGCCGAACAAGCTTGCACCGGCGCGAAACCGGCGTCTTCCGCGTTGCGTTGCTGGACTCGAGCGTCCGTGGCGGGTTTTTCGATTTCGAGAAAATGGCGACGGACGAGATCGATTTGGTGATCTTCGATACGACCTGTTGCTGGAGGAGCTCGGGGCGTATTTGTCGCGTGGTGGAATGGGCCCAGCTTCGCGATTGCCATTGGCCCTCGTGCGCAGCCATGCGAAGCTCGATTGCCTGGGGATCGAGTATGGGCGACTTGGATCTGTGGTGATAGCTGCGTCGCTGCAGGACATTCTGACGGGTCGCCTGAAATGGCTGACTGGTCTGACTCGCGAGACGAAAGAGTCGATACGGTTACTGGGTGCCGCGCCGATCCCGGCGAACTTTCCGCCATTCGCGGCTGGTCGCGCATTCGAACACTGCACTGTCCAACGCATCGCGGCGATTATCCGGAGCAACAGACGCATGGCGCGTTTATTGTCGGATCGATTAGGCACGACCCAGGTTGTGCCTTTCCAGCACGGCCTCTACTTCACGCTAAAGCCGGCTGGCGATCCCTCGGTGCGGGATGCGACGGATCTGGCCGCCAGTCTGTGCCGCGAGCTCACAGCGTCCGGGCTTCCCGTCGCGCACGCAGGCTCCTTCGGGTTCGATTTCGTTGCCATCGAATGGTTTGCCGATTCATCGTCGGCTTGCAACGCGATTCGAATTGCCGCCGCGGACCTGCCGCTTCCTCTCATCGATCGGATCGCCGAAGGAATCGCTCGCGCATGGACGCTATTTGACTCCACGTCGAGGATACGTCGGCCCGCGATGCGCACATCCGATACCGCCGCCTGACGCCAGCTTCTCGTACGACGGAGCGGCCATACACGGGCCCTGTATCATTCGCCCAATGTCGCTAAATCTCTTCAGCCGTTTGATGCCCGCCGAGGAGGCTTTTACGCCGCTCTTTTGCGAGCAAGCGCAATGCATTTTCCAGGCGGCGGAGCAACTCCGTCAGATGATAGTCGAAGACGTTCCCGCCGAGCAGCATGTCGCGATCATCCGGGAAATCGAAGTGGCGGCCGACGCCGTAGCGAGAAAGATTTTCATCGGTGCCAATCGCACTTTCAACGCCCCGATTGACCGCGAGGACATCCTCGAGCTCGCCCATCTGCTCGACGACTGCGTAGATCTCATCGAGGACACAGCCAAGGGGATCCAGCGTTATGCCGTGCGGGAGTTTCCTGCGGAGATGCGGGCCATGGCCGACGCAGTGGTCGAGGCGGCGTCGGTGCTGCAGAAGGTCATGCCGTTCCTGGATTCGATTGCGAAGGACCACAAGACTATCTCTTCACTTTGTGAGCAGGTCGGCCAGATCGAAGGACGCGCCGATGCGTCTTTGGACCTCGGGCTGACGAATCTGCGGGCGCAGCTTAAGGCGCAGCAAGTCGACACGATCGGCTATATCGACCGAAAGGAACTGTACGAGCTCATTGAGAACGTGGTTGACAAGTGCGATGATGTCGCCAACGCCATCCAATCCATCACCGCCAAGCACGCGTAGCGTTCCCATCGCCAGACCGGGTCCCATGACATGGACGCTAACGCGCTCGGACTGCCGGTACTCGTCGCATTGATCGCCGTTGCGCTGCTGTTCGACCTCCTCAACGGATTTCATGATGCAGCAAACTCGATCGCAACGGTCGTGGCGACGCGCGTCCTGCGCCCGCAAACGGCGGTAATCTGGGCCGCGTTCTTCAATTTCGTCGCGTTCGCGGTGTTCGGCCTGCACGTGGCGCGAACGGTAGGAACGGGCATCGTGAGCGCAGGCGTCGTGGACGGCAGCGTCATTTTCGGCGCACTGAGCGGGGCTATCGTCTGGAACATCGTGACGTGGAGGGTGGGCATCCCGTCCAGCAGCAGTCACGCGCTGATCGGGGGCTTGACCGGGGCCGCCATCGCCAAGGCAGGGCTCGCCGCCGTCGTCTACGGCGGATTGGGAATCACGGCGCTCGGCATCGTGCTCTCTCCACTGCTGGGCTTCACTCTCGCGCAGCTATTGGTGGTCATCGTGCATTGGGCCAGCAGGAACTCGGCTCCGTTTGCCGTCGACCGCCGATTCCGCGTGTTGCAACTCGTTTCGGCATCGATGTACTCGCTCGGTCATGGCGGCAACGATGCACAGAAGACGATGGGCATCATTGCGGTGCTGCTCTTTTCGCAAGGCCTCCTCGGGAACGAGTTTCACGTTCCTTTCTGGGTGGTGATCAGTTGTCAAGCAGCGATGGGACTTGGAACCCTGCTGGGCGGTTGGCGGATCGTCCATACGATGGGTTCGCGCATCACCCACTTGAAACCCATTCAAGGGTTCTGCGCCGAAACCGGCGGTGCGCTCACATTGTTCCTTGCCACCGCATTGGGAGTACCTGTGTCGACCACGCATACGATTACCGGCGCCATCGTGGGCGTCGGGGCGGCCCGCCGGGCGGCAGCGGTGCGCTGGCCCGTTGCGCAGCGGATCGTCATCGCGTGGGTGCTGACGCTTCCGGCGGCGGGACTCATTGGCGGCTTGGTCTTTAAGGCGGTCAGCTATTTCTGATGCCCGCGGCCATCGTCGCGCGTTCCGACGGCGTGTACACTGCGAAAATGCCCGTCGTCGTCACCGGCGTGATCGGCTCCGATACGCACATCGTCGGCAACCGCATCCTGTCGATGGCGCTCGAGCAGGCCGGGTACAAGGTCGTCACGCTGGGTGCACTTACGCCGGCGGTCGAATTCATCAAGGCGGCTATCGAGACGAACGCCGACGCAATTCTCGTGTCGTCGCTCTATGGGCAGGGCGAGCTCGATTGCCGCGGATTCCGCGACCTATGCGTGGAAGCGGGGCTGGAGGACATCCTTCTCTACGTCGGGGGCAACCTCGTCGTGGGCAAGCAGGCGTGGCCCGATGTCGAGAAGCGATTCCTCGACATGGGATTCGACCGCGCGGCATCGCCCGGAACCCGCACCGAAACCGTTCTCGCGTGGCTCGCCGAAGACCTCGCGGATCGCAAGCGCAGGGATGCGTGAGGCGATGACGACAGCCGCGCTGTTGATCGACTTCGGCAGCACCTACACGAAGCTCCGCGCGATCGACCTCGATCGACGTCGCATCCTCGGCTCCGGCCAAGGTCCGTCGACCGTTACGACGGACATCATGATCGGGATGAAGGCGGGACTCGACGACCTCGAACGGCGCCTTGGCGGCTTGCCGCGCTTCAAGTACCGGCTCGCTTCGAGCAGTGCGGCGGGTGGGTTGCGCATGGTGACTGTCGGACTCGTGCGCGAGCTGACCGCCGAGGCGGCGCGCCGCGCTGCGCTCGGCGCCGGGGCAAAGCTCGTCGGCGCGTTCGCGTACCGGCTCACGACAAGCGACGTCGAGCGCATCGTTTCACTCGCGCCCGATATCCTGCTGCTTGCCGGCGGCACGGACGGCGGCAACAGCGACGTCATCCTAGATAACGCTGAAGTACTCGGGCGCAGCGCGCTGGCGTGCCCTGTGGTGCTCGCCGGCAACCGCAACGCGGCCGACGACGCGCGCGCGGCGCTCGCCGGCAGGGAAGTGCTTGCGACCGATAACGTGATGCCGGAGTTCAACGTCCTCCACATCGAGCCGGCGCGCGCGGCGATTCGCCAGGTATTCATCGACCGCATCGTGCACGCCAAAGGCATCGACCGCGCGCACGCGGAATTCGATCGCGTGCTTATGCCCACGCCGGCGGCGGTGCTCGAAGGCGCGCGGATGCTCGCTGACGGATGCGACGGGATCTCCGGCCTCGGCGCGTTGCTCGTCATCGATCCCGGTGGCGCCACGACCGACGTACATTCGGTGGGGAGCGGAGAGCCTTCCGCTCCCGGCGTGATCGTGCAGGGCTTGCCCGAGCCTCGCCTGGCACGCACCGTCGAAGGGGACCTTGGCATGCGTCACAACGCGGCGAACATCGTCGAGCTCGTTGGCGTCGATGCGATCGCTGCGGAAGCAGGGCTCGACGCCGCGCGCGTCAACGCGCTGGTTGCCGAGATCTCGGGTGATTTCGACCGTCTGCCGCAGACGGCAGACGAGATTGCCCTCGACCGCGCGCTGGTCTGTGTCGCCGTCAGGCACGCGGTGACGCGCCATTGCGGCACGGTGGACACCGTCTACACCGTGAGCGGCCCGGTTGCGGTGCAGCGTGGTAAGGACCTGTCCGAGGTGAACGCGGTGATCGGCACCGGCGGTGCGCTGGTACACAGCCCGGATCCACGCTCGGTGCTGGAGATGGCGCTCGCCGATCCCGCCGTGCCCCGTTCGCTGCGGCCGAAAGCGCCCAAACTCTTGCTCGACAGGCACTATCTGCTGTATGCCTGCGGCTTGCTCGGGACCGCCGAGCCACAGGCGGCGCTCGAGCTCGCACTGGCGAACCTCGATGCCATGGCAAGGAACCCTTCAGTTGAACGCGCCGTCATCGGCTGAAGCGACGCGCCGCCCGCTGTCCGAGGAGCGAATCCCGGACGACGTGTTCGCGCAGATGCGCCGCGAGAACCTCGCCCGCTGGTCCACCGGCAATGGGGTGGACTTCGACGAGGCCGTCGCGTTGCAGCTGGCGCTCCCGGAGCACAAGCAGCTCGGCCGCGTCATGCGCCGGGCCGTCGCCGAGAGGCGCTGCCTCACGCAGCCGCGCGGTGGCTTCGGCACATTCGAGATGCAGCGCGAATTGATGGTGACGCTGGATCGCGACGGCCACGCCGATATCGTGCCGACGACGACCGACAGCTACACGCGCAACGAGCAATGGGACCTCGCTCAAAAAGGCATCGAAGAGTCCGAGCGCCTGGGGCGCTCGATGCTCAACGGGTACCCGATGGTCAACTACGGGGTGGCGCGCGCGCGCGAGCTGATCGCGGCGATCGACAAGCCGGCGATCATGCTGACCGGCACGACCATGCCCAAGCTCACCAGTGAAATCGCGTTCGCCGGCGGGTACTCGGGTTACCTCGGATCCGGCATCGCGTACACGACCTCGTACATCAAGGAGTTGTCGATCGAGGCTGGCGTGCGCAACTACCAGTACCTCGACCGCCTTGCCGCGATGTACGCCGAGCATGGCGTCGAGCTTCACCGGCGGCAGCCAGGCTTTCTGACGGGAACCAACATCCCGCCGTGCATCGCGATCGCAACCTGCGTGCTCGATTGCCTTCTCGCAGCTGCGCAAGGCGTGAAAAACTACGGCCTCGAAATGGGCGAGACGATGCACCTGGTGCAGGACGCCGCTGCGGTGGCTGCCTGCCGCGATTTGTGCCAGGAGTACCTCGCGCGAAAAGGTTATGCCGACGTCTTCACCTCGGTGACCTTGCTGCACTGGATGAGCGCTTGGCCGCAGGACGAGGCCCAGGCTGCGGCGCTGCTCTGTTACGGCGGCACGCTCGCGGCGGTGAGCGGCGCCGCGAGCGTTACGACCAAGTCTACCCACGAGGCCTTTGGCATTCCGACACCGCAGGCCAACGCGGAAGGCCTGCGGATGACCCGGATGGCGATCTATCTCGCGCGCGATATCCGCCTCGATGGACTGCCGGCGTACGAACAGGAAAGGACGCTGATCGGCCGTGAAGTGCGTGCGATCGTCGACAAGGTGCTCGAGATGGGCGACGGCGATGCCGCGGTCGGCTCGGTGCGCGCCTTCGAGGCCGGCGTCATGGACGTGCCGTGGTCGCCGAACCGGCATTGCAAGAGCCGTGTGCTGCCGGCGCGCGACGTCGACGGATGCCTGCGCATTCTCGACCCTGGGCTGATGCCTTTTCCACGCGACATCCTCGAGTTGCACGAGGAGCGTCTGCGCAGGCGCGCGGAGCGCGACCGGATCGCGTTCGGACCGGATCTGGCGGTGCAAAGCGTCTACGAAATGTCGGAGCCGGTCGACAAGCTGCTGCCGGATCGGTGGATGCGATGAGCGACATCGCGCGACTCGACCGCATCGACGTTCACCGGCTCCGCATCCCGCTGGTCACGCCGTACCGGCTCGCTTTCGGTCCGGTCGACCATTTCGACACGATCGTCGTCGAGATCACCGATCGCCATGGACGCGTCGGCCTGGGCGAAGCCACGGTGCTGACCGGGTATACCGACGAGACGATCGACGAGAGCTGGCGCGTGGCGCGAGACTTCGCGTCGCAACTGGCGACCATGGAGGCCGGTGTCGCGTTCGATGCCATCGCCACGCTGGGCGCTCGATACCCGTTCACGGCGACGGCGTTCGGGTCGGCGCTCGAAATGCTCGTCGGCAATGCTGCGCTCGAGGTGCACGAGACCACCCGTGTCCCAGTGCTAGGGCTGCTCAATGCGGAGCGCGAGGAGGCGATCGCGGCCGAGTTCGAGCAGCTTCTTGCCGCGGGTTTCCGCACGATCAAGGTCAAAGTGGGCATCGACGCCGTCGGCGACGGAGAGCGCGTGCGCGCCGTGCAGCGCGCCGTCGCTGGTCGGGCTCGCATCCGGATCGACGCCAATCAGGGTTATACGGCGGACGAGGGTGTCGCGTTCGTGAAAGCGCTCGACCCTGCCGACATCGAGCTCTTCGAACAGCCGTGTGCGGCCGGAGACTGGGACGCGCACCTGTCCGTTGCGCGTGTCGCTTCGGTGCCGATGATGCTCGACGAATCGATCTACGGGATCGATGACATCGACCGCGCGGCGGAGCTGAGTGCCGCACGCTATATCAAGGTGAAGCTGATGAAGCTCGGCACGCTCGAGCGGCTCGCGGCGGCAATCGCGCGCATCAAGGCGCTGGGCATGCGCGCGGTGCTCGGCAACGGCGTAGCTTGCGACCTCGGCTGCTGGATGGAAGCGTGTGTCGCCGCGCGGACGATCGACAATGCGGGCGAAATGAACGGGTTCCTCAAGGCACGCAGCGGACTCCTTACGACGCCGCTCGAATTCGAGGACGGGGCGATCGTGCTGAGGACCGGGTTTGCGCCGCGGCTCGATCACGAGCGCATTGCGCCGTATCGCCTCGACTTCGCCGGTTTCGTGCGCACGGGCCCCGTGATTGCCGTGCGGGAGACGAGCCAGTGAAAGCAGTGACTATCGCCCGCTTCGGTGGTCCCGAGGTACTCGAATTGAGCGAAGTTGCTCCTCCGGCACCGCGTCCGGGCGAGGCGCTGGTCGAGCTGGAGTGTGCGGGCGTCAACTTCATCGACATCTACATGCGCAGCGGTCTGTATGCTCGTTCGCACACCTATCAGACGCCGCTGCCGATGACGCTCGGCATGGAAGGCGGCGGCGTCGTGGTCGGACTGGGTGAAGGTGTGGCCGATGTTGCGCTGGGCGATCGGGTCGCGTATTGCATCGTCCGGGGCAGCTATGCCCAGTTCGCTTCGGTGCCGGTCTCGCGGCTGGTTCCGGTTCCGCCGCACGTGCCGATGCCGATCGCGACCGGGCTTATGCTCCAGGGGCTGACCGCGCATTATCTGTCGCATTCAGCGTATTCGCTCGGGCCGGGAAAGACCTGTCTCGTCCACGCCGGCGCGGGTGGCGTCGGCCAGTTGCTCATCCAGCTGGCGAAGCTCCGTGGAGCGAGCGTCATCGCGACCGTGGGCAGCGAAGAAAAGGCAGCGATCGCCCGCGAACGCGGGGCCGACCACCTAATTCTCTATCGCAACGTGGATTTCCGCGACGAGGTGAGGCGTCTGACCGACGGTCGCGGCGTCGATGTCGTCTACGACGCAGTCGGCCGCGACACAATCGCGCGCAGCATACGCAGCCTCGCGCGACGCGGCCTGTGTATCAACTACGGCGGCGCGTCGGGACTGGTCGCGTCGATCGAGCCGCTCGAGCTCGCCGAAGCGGGGTCGGTATACTTTACGCGCCCGCACCTCGCAGACTATATTTCGTCGGCAACCGAGCTGCGCGAGCGCGCGGCCGATCTCTTTGCTGCGTACGCAGCCGGGACGCTAACAGTGACGATCGAGCGCGAGCTGCCGCTCGCCGACGTCGCCGAAGCGCATCGCTGGCTCGAGGCGCGCCACACGAAGGGAAAGCTGCTGCTGGACGTCTGAAACCCCGGGCATTATGCAAGACAGAGACCGGACGACGAGCGAGACACACAGATGAAGGAGGAGAGAATGAGACTTAGCAGGTTGTCCCAGCTTGTGATGGGTGTGCTTGTTGCCTGCGTTGTCGGGCTCGCGGCGTTCGTCGCGGCAGCGCAGGAAAAATATCCGTCGCGCCCGATCGAGTTCATCGTCCCGTGGGGCCCTGGCGGTGGCGCTGATCAGGTCGCTCGCAAGTCCGGCAAGATGATGGAAGATGATCTCAAAGTGTCGTTCCCGGTACTCAACGTTCCCGGCGCCACGGGCAACACCGGCATGACCAAGCTCCTGGCTGCCCAGCCGGACGGGTATTCGATCTCGGTGATGACGTGGGACACCTATGCGCTGCTCGCGACCAACCCGGCGACGCGCTGGTCGCTCAAGGACATCATCCCGGTCGCGCTGATGATCAAGCAGCCGTCGGCGTTCATGACCGCCACGAACAGCAACCTGAAGACGTGGGCCGACGTCGAGCGTGAGGCGAAGACGCGGCCGCTGAAGGTGGCCGTCACCGGTTTCGGAAGTCCCGACGACATCACCGTCAACTATTTCGTCGGGCGCGGGCTCAAGCTGATCGCGGTCCCGTTTGCGAATCCCGGCGAGCGCTATACCGCCGTTCTCGGCAACCACGCCGACCTCCTGTACGAGCAACTCGGCGATGTACGCAGCTTTCTCGACAGCAAGCAGATCCAGCCGGTCATCATCTTTGCCGACAAGCGCTACGCCGCGTTTCCCGACGTTCCCGCGTCGAAGGAACTCGGTTTCGACATCACGCTGCCGCAACGGCGAGCGGTGATCATGAAGGCGGGTACCGATCCCGCGAAGGTCAAGGTCATATCCGACGCGCTGGCGAAGGTCGCCGCCAGCCCGGAGTTCAAGGCGTACCTGCATGAACAGTACGCGACCGACGACAGCTACTTTGCGGCGGCAGACGCTGCAAAGATCATGGAGGAGGATCTCGCGCAGATGAAACGGTACGCCGCCGAGACTGCGGCGAAAAAATGAAGCTTGCACACCTAGTGCTGAGCCGGCGATGCTGAATCGTCTGCGGCGTACGGTTGCGTACATGGTCGTATTCGTCGTGACCGCTGTTCTGTACGTCTTGGCGAACCGGATCAGTTTCATCGCGCCCGGCGGGCGCATCGGTCCGGACGTCTGGCCGAAGGCGATCCTGGCGCTGTCGATGCTCACCTGCGTGTTCCAGATCGTAAAGATCCTTTTCTTCGCCGGGGCTGGCGAGCAGGTCCCCGGCGTGCTCGAAAGCATTATCGAGGAAGCGCCGGTGGGTGAGATCGCCGAGACCGCAACCGAGCCGCGGTATCCCCGCTTGATCGTCGGCGGTATCGTTCTCACCGTGGCGTACGTGGTGCTGATCGAGCGGCTCGGCTTTTTTCTCTGCACCTTCGCCTACCTCGCTGCGTTCGCATGGATCGGGCGCTACCGACGGCCGCTGGTGGTGCTCGCCTCCAGTCTCATCGGCAGCCTTCTTTTCATGTTCGTGTTCATGAAGGTCGTCTACGTTTCCCTGCCGCTCGGGCAGGAACCGTTCTCGCAGGTCACTTTCCTGCTGATGCGGCTGATGGGTATCCGGTAGCTCGCGTGCTGGACGTCGCGCTTTCGTTTCTCGCGGCGTTCCATACCGTCTTCCAGCCGGTCAACCTGATCGCGCTGGTCGTCGGGCTGGTGGTGGGCATGATCGTCGCGGTCCTGCCGGGGCTCACCCTCGTGATGGGTGTCGTTCTGGCGTTGCCGTTCACCTACGGCATGGCGATCACGCCGTCGATCATCCTGCTCACAGCGATGTACATCTCCGGCACCTATGGCGGAGCGTTCACGGCTATCCTGTTTCGTATTCCGGGCGAGCCGCTCGACGTGCCCTTGCTGTGGGACGGCTACGCGATGGCGCACCAGGGCGAGCCGGCCAAGGCGCTGGGATGGACGCTGTTCGCGGCGTTTTGCGGCGGAATCCTCTCGACGCTCGCGGCGGTCGCGATGGCGCATCCGTTCGCCACCTTTGCGCTGAAGTTCGACTCGCCCGAGTATTTCGCGATCATTCTGTTCGGTCTTACCAGCGTTGTCGCACTGAGCGGCGCGTCGCTGATAAACGGCTTCATCAGCCTGTTCCTCGGGCTGATGATCGCGTGCGTTGGCGTCGACTCGATCTACGGCGCCGAGCGCTTCACGTTCGGTGTGCCCATGCTCGCCGACGGCATCGAATACCTGACGGTCATGGTGGGTGCGTACGGCGTCGGTGAAGTGCTCGTGCGGCTGGAGCAGGGGTTCCAGACGCCACCGGTGCAAGCCGGCGGGCGCGTGGCGACCCGCTTCCCTTCGCTCCGCGAAGCGTGGGCTGTCAAGGCGACGCTGGCGCGGAGCTCGGTTCTGGGCATCATTCTCGGCATCATCCCGGGCGCCGGTGCGACGATCGCATCGTTCGTGTCGTACGGCACCGAGGCGCAGTACTGCAAGCGACGCGAGCTCCTCGGCACCGGCATCGCCGAGGGGATCGTCGCGCCGCAGACCGCCTCCACGGCGACGGTCGCCGGTCACATGGTGCCGCTGATCACCCTGGGCATCCCTGGCAGCGGCGCGACTGCCGTCATTCTCGGCGCGTTCCTGCTGCATGGCGTTCAGCCGGGCCCGCAGGTGTTCGTCAAGGATCCGGGCCTGGTCTACGCGATCTTCGCCTCGCTGTTCGTCGGTGTGATCGGCATGTGCCTGATGGGTTATTTCGCGATCAAGACACTGATCAAGGTGCTCTACCTCCCGGAGGCGGTCACTTCGGCATTCGTCGTGATGTTTTGCTTCATCGGCGCGTTTTCAGCGCGTAACAACATCACCGATCTGTGGATGATCGTGAGCTTTGGCATCGTGGGCTATGTGTTCGAACGCTTTCGCTTTCCCATAGCACCGATGGTGCTGGGCTGTATTCTAGGCACGCAGGCGGAGAGCGCGTTCATGACGAGCATGATCAGCTATCAGAACGACTGGACGGTGTTCTTTACGCGGCCGATCAGCAGTGTCGTGATGGTGTTTGTCGTCATCGCGCTGGTCTACCCGCTGCTGCGTCACTTGCGTCAGAAACGCGACACGCATCACCCGGTGGCGTCTTAGGCGCGAGGCACTGAGGGGCCCAGCTCGGCAAGCTGCAGGCGCTGCACCTTGCCTGACGGTCCTTTGGGAAGCTCGGCGACGAAGCGCACGTAGCGTGGCGCCTTGTAGCGACCGAGGAGGCGTTCGCAGTGCTCGCGCAACGCCGCCTCGCTGCACATGGAGCCGGGCTTGAGAACAACGCAGGCGAGGATCTCCTGCCCGTACATCGGATCCGCGACGCCGACTGCTGCGCCTTCGAGCACGGCGGGATGCGCCAGCAATGCTTCGTCGATCTCGCGCGGGGCGATGTTCTCGCCGCCCTTGATGATCAGCTCCTTCAGGCGCCCGGTGATGTAGTAGCGGCCCTCACCGTCGCAGTAGCCCAGATCGCCGGTCGACAGCCACCCGTCGCGATCGACCGCTTGCGCGGTCGCATCCGGCGCCCTGTAGTAGCCGATCATCACATTGTCGCCCCGCAGCTGGATTTCGCCCCGCTCGCCGGCTGTCAACACTCGTCCGTCCGGGGTGACGACACGCGCCTCGAGGCCGATCGGACGGCCCGGCGACCCGATCCTTCGCTCGTTGGGATCGAGCGAATTGCAGAACGCCACCGACGCGCACTCGGTGAGGCCCATCGCCTCGATCACCGGTACCCCGAACCGTTCCTCGAACGCGCGATGCTGCTCCGGTGGTAGCGGGGCGGAGGCCGAACGCGCGAAGCGCACGCCACGGATCGCCGTCGCCTGTGAAGGCGTCGGCACAGGCCCGTGCAGCAGGTACGCGATGATCGTCGGCACGACGTTGAGCCAGGTCGGGCGGTAATGCTCGACCAGAGGCCACCATCGGGAGACGCTGAAGCGGTGCGGGAGCGCGATGCTGCCGCCTGAAACCAGCGGGCTGACGACGCCGATGCACTGGCCGTTGATGTGATAGAGAGGCAGCGACGAGAGGACCCGATCGTCCGGTGTCAATGCGTGCGCCGCGCTGACCGTACGACCGGCATGCAGCATGTTTGCATGCGAGAGCAGGACGCCCTTGGGCTTTCCGGTCGTGCCGGAGGTGTACATCAGCATCGCCGGTCTTTGGCTTTCCAGCGAGGCAACATCATATGTCTCGTCGTCCGGCAGGACGAGGCGGTCGGGATCGGTCGATAGAATCGCCGACTCGAGTCCGATGCGCGCGGCAAGCGCGGACAGCCGATCGAAGAATTCGGGCGCCACGAAGATCGCATGCGGCGCCGCGTGCCCGAGGGTGTACTCGAGCACGGCATCCTGAGCGAGCAGGTTGATCGGCGATACGATACGACCGGCCGTCATCGAACCCAAGAAGATGCTGGCCGCGGCGAGCCCGTTGGGCAGCATGAATGCCACGACGCCCTGCTCGGGCACGCGCAAGCCGCGCAGGAGCGCGCCGAAGCGACGCGTCATACGGCGCAGCTCGGCATAAGTCACCGCTGTGCCGGACTCCGGGGCAAGCAGGAATGTCGCGTCCGGCTGCTCGTCCGCAAGCTGATCGACGGCCTGCCGGAACGTCTGAAAGCGCGCAGCGCCCGGGCTCACGTCCCGAACTTGCGCCGCCATGCGCCAAACAGCTCGTCTTCGGTCGGCTCGTGGACCGCCCCGGCGGGGAGCGGACGCACGACGCTCGTGATGTTGAGGAAGTGGCGGTAGTTCAGGTTGTCCGAGAGGATATTGCCCCCCCAGGTACCGCAACCCATCGACAGCGAGAACGGCAGTGCGTTGTCGAAGCTGCCTCCGGTTGCGAAGCAGTGCGCCTGGTTGACGATGACACGGCATACGGGGAGCGTGAGCCCGAGCTCGAGCGCGCGGTTTTCGTCGCGCGAATGGAGGCCGACCGAGTGGCCAGCCCCTTGATAGTCGAGCAGCCGCCGCGCGAGCGTCGCCGCCGCGGCGAAATCGGGCACCCGGTACAACGCGAGCACCGGTGCCAGCTTCTCGCCCGAAAAGGGATGTTCGGGCCCGACGCCCGTTTCTGCAACCATCAGGAAGCGCGCCTGCTCGAGCGCGGGCCGCGCGAAGCCGGCCAGGGCCGCAATCGCCGGGGCGGACTGGGCGATGAACGCCGGCGAGAGCTTGCCACCGGCAAACATGGTGCGCTCGAGCGCCCGCGTTTCGTCGGGAGACAACAGAGCTCCGCCTTGCGCCGCGAGCGCGTCCACGAGCCGGCCGTAGACCGCCTCCACCGCGATTACGGCGTTCTCCGACGAGCAGCTGGTGGCGTTGTCGAAAGTCTTCGAGCTCGCGATGCGCTCGGCGGCGGCATTGACATCAGCCGTCTCGTCGACGATCACGCTGACGTTGCCGGCGCCGACGCCCAGCGCCGGCGTTCCGCTCGAGTACGCCGCCTTGACGTTGGTCTGCGAGCCCGTCGCGACGACCAGATCGGCCTGGCGCATCAGCTCGAAAGTCTGCTCGCGCCTTATCGGCGCCGGCAGCGCCTGCACCAGATCGCGCGGCGCCGCCACGCGGTCGAGCTCGGCATGGACGTAGTCCAGCAGCAGCGCAAGGGTCGAATAGCCCTTGGGCGACGGCGCCACCACGATCGCATTGCGGCCCTTGAGCGCGTTGATGATGTTATTCGCCGGCGTCGCGCCCGGGTTGGTGGAAGGCGTGATTGCAGCCACGACCCCGACGGGGCGGGCGATCTCGACGATTCCACACTCGCGATCCTCTGCGATCACGCCGACGGACCGCGCGTGCTGCAGATCGCGCAGCAGGCCCATCGTCTTGCGCCGGTTCTTTGCGATCTTGTCTGCCACGTTGCCCAAATTGGTGTCGCGGACCGCGATCTCCGCGAGCGCACGATTGCGGGCTGGCTCGACGATCGCCCAGCCGGCGGCCATGACGACCTCATCGGTGCGTTCCTGCGACCAGCCGTCGGCGACACGCTGCGCGGCGCGCGCGCGCCGGACGAGCTCGCGAACTACCGTCGCCGGCTCATCTTGTGTCCGGACTTTCTCGTGCTGCATCGACGTTGCCTTCACCGATGAAGTGTTCCACAGCGCTGCGCCCGACGCAACCGTCTCGCTCGGAAGCTAGCAGTCGCGAACGCGACTCACGCCGGCTTGCGCAGCAGATCGACGCGCATCGGCTGCAGGAATTTGACGCCCTGCGGAGTTACGTGGCGCGCGAAGCGATCGCGCACCGCGCTCAGTTGCGATTCCGACAGCCTATGCTGCGTATGGGTCACGCCCAGGACGCGTTCCTCGAAATGGGCGAAGTCATCGAAGCGAAGCGGCGTGTTGAAAAAACGCTCGGTGACGAATTCCAGCGCACCGCGTTCCACGCTGCGCGTAATCGCAGAGAAAGCCGCCCCGCGCACGCGCTCCTCGTCGTGAAAGATGCGCATGATTTCGTTGTACTCGCCGGCGAACACCGGCTCCGAGATGTAGGCCAACCCGCCCGGCACGAGAACGCGGCGCACCTCCTCGAGCGCGGCATCGAGAAGATGGTTCGGTACGTGATGCAACGACTTGAACATCAATACCAGGTCCACGCTGTCGTCGTCGAGCGGCAGCGCTTCTGCGCCGCCCGCGACGAAGCGCACGTTAGGCAGATCGGTGATCGCGAGATTGCGCGCATGCTGGATGGCGTCCACCTCCAGCGCGATGATCTTCGTGGTCGGGAACTCTTCGGCGATCGCCCGCGTGAGCTCGGCGCGACCGCACCCGAGCTCGGCGACTCGGGCGTCCGCAAGCGGCAGCAACTCGCGGTAGATGTCGCGCTCCGAGCACACAGTCCGAGAGTCTGGGTCCTGCAGCCGCATGTCGAAAGTATCCATCAAGGTTGGGGCGAAGGGATTTCCGAAGAGGAGACTCCGAGTACCCCGGCTGCGTTCCTCCACAGATTGGATGACAGTCGCGCCGGCATCAGGGTCGCGGGGATCAAAATCGACGTTATTGCAGAGCAGAATCCAGACTAACCATATGATAAAACATAACTCTTCGACAGGCTGTCAAATCGGCAGGGTCCCCGCTTGCAGGCCGGGCGAGGCATAATCCTTCCTGGCCTTCGGTCGCGTTACCATATTGTCCGCTTTCGTTTAGGGAGACTTCGCGATGCATAAATGTTCCGCACTGCTTCGTTCAATGACCGCTGTGATCGGCGCCGTTGCGCTGGTTGCGGGTCTGATTGCTCCGGTGGCAACGGCGCAAGGGCAGAAAGTGCTCAAGTTCATTCCGCAGGCGGACCTGCGTATTCTCGATCCGATCACGACGACTGCGTACATCACCCGCAATCACGGGTACATGATTTACGACACGCTGTTTGCCACCGACGCCAAGTTCCAGGTCCAGCCGCAGATGGTGGACAAATACGAGCTCAGCAAGGATCAACTGACCTATACCTTTACGCTTCGCGACGGCCTCAAGTTCCACGACGGCCAGCCGGTCCGATCAGCCGATTGCATCGCCTCGATCGAACGGTGGGCGAAGCGCGACGCGCTGGGCCAGAAGATGGCGGAATCGACCGAAGTGTGGACCGCCGTCAACGACAAGACCTTCACGCTCAAGCTCAAGAAGCCGTTTCCTCTGACGCTCGAGGCGCTGGCGAAGCCGTCGTCGAACGTGCCGTTCATCATGCCCGAGCGCATCGCCAAGACCGACGCCTCCACCAACATTACCGAGCCGATCGGCTCCGGACCCTTCAAGTTCGTCAAGGCTGAGTGGGTGCCGGGCAGCAAGGTGGTCTACGTCAAGAACACCGACTATGTGCCACGCAAGGAGCCGCCGTCATGGGCGGCCGGAGGCAAGGTCGTCAAGGTCGACCGCGTCGAATGGATCTACATCCCGGACGCGGCCACCGCCGCGGCGGCGCTTAACGCGGGCGAAGTCGACTGGTGGGAGCAGATGCCGCCCGACCTGATCCCGGTGCTGGCCAAAAACAAGGACGTCAAGGTCGAGAACATCGATCCGCTAGGCTCGATGGGCCTGCTGCGCTTCAATTTCATGTATCCGCCGTTTAACAATCAGAAGATGCGCCAGGCGGTCCTCTACGCGCTCGAGCAGAACGACTACGTCCTCGGCATCGCCGGCAGCCAGAAGAACGGCCATCCTTGCTATTCGTACTTCACTTGCGGCACGCCGCTGTCGAGCGAGGTCGGCGCCGAGCCGCTGAAGGGCAAGCGCGATTTCGCCAAGGCGAAGGAGCTGATCAAGGAAGCCGGCTACAAGGGCGAAAAAATCGTCATCATCGATGCGACCGATCAACCGATCGTTCACTCGCAATCGCTGCTCACCGCGGAAATGCTGCGCAAGCTCGGGCTCAACGTCGACTTGCAGGCGGGCGACTGGGGCACGCTGATCACGCGACGGTCGTCGAAGGAGCCGATCGATAAGGGCGGCTGGTCGATCTTCCACACCTGGCTGGTCGGCCCTGATGTGACCTCGCCAGCGCTCAATTTCGCGGTTCGCGGCTCGGGTCAGAAAGCGTGGTTCGGCTGGCCGGACGACCCGAAGATCGAGGAGTTGCGCGATGCGTGGTTCGCGGCGACGGATGCCGCCAGCTCGAAGAAGGCGGCCGACGCGGTGCAGACGCGCGCATTCGATTTCGTGCCCTACGTTCCGACCGCGCAGTTCATTCTGCCGACCGCTTATCGTACGAACCTTTCCGGCGTGATCATCGCGCCGATCACGCTGATGTGGAACGTCGAGAAAAAATAGCGGCTCTCGCGGGTACCTCCAGCCTGCCCGGCGGCGGATGATCGCCTACATCGTCCGGCGCCTGTTCTCGACCATCGTCGTGATGGCGGTGGTCGCGTTCGTGGTGTTCTCGCTGCTGTACCTGACTCCGGGCGACCCGGCCGCGATCATCGCCGGTGACATTGCGACGGACGAGGACATCCGCCGCATCCACGCTCGGCTCGGCCTCGATGATCCCTTCCTGGTGCAATTCGGGCGCTGGCTGTGGTCGCTGGCGCACGGCAATCTGGGCACCTCGATCTTCACTAACCTGCCGGTCACACAGCTGATCGGCCAGCGCATCGAGCCCACGCTCTCACTGACGCTGTGCACACTCGTGGTGTCGATCCTCGTCGCGGTCCCGCTGGGCGTCGTCGCCGCCGCCAAGGCGGGTTCGTGGCTCGATCGCGCGGTGATGTCGTTCTCGGTCCTCGGCTTCTCGGTTCCGGTGTTCGTGTTTGCCTACATCCTGATCCTCACATTCTCGGTTCAGCTCGACTGGCTGCCGGTGCAGGGCTACCGCAGCTTCCGAGACGGCGTGTGGGAATGGCTGCGGCACCTGATCCTGCCGAGCATTGCGCTCGGCACGGTCTACGTCGCTCTGATCACGCGTATGACGCGCGCCAGCATGCTCGACGTGCTCGCGCAGGACTATATCCGCACCGCGGAGGCGAAAGGGCTCGCGCCGGAACAGGTGCTGATCGGGCACGCGCTCAAGAACGCGGCGATCCCGGTGGTGACGATCATCGGCGTCGGCGTTGCCTTGCTGATCAGTGGCGCGATCGTCACCGAAACGGTGTTCGCGCTGCCCGGCGTCGGCCGGCTCACCGTCGACGCGATCCTGCGTCGCGACTATCCGATCATCCAAGGTGTGATCCTGATTTTTTCCGCGGTGTACGTGCTGGTCAATCTGGCAGTCGACATGTCCTACGTGCTGTTCGATCCGCGGATACGCCTGACATGAGCTGGACGACAGTCGTTCCGCCGCCGATCGCCGGCAGGTCGCGATCCATGTCGCCGACGTGGAAGCGCTTTCGCGATGCATTCCGGCGGCATCCGACCGCGCTCGTCGGCGGCGCCATCCTGATCGCGATGGTCGCCATCGCGATCCTCGCGCCCTGGCTGGGAACAGTCGACCCGCTGGCGGTATTTCCCTCGCAACGCCTTCATCCGCCATCGGCAGAGTCTTGGCTCGGCACCGACATGCTCGGTCGCGATGTCTACAGCCGCGTCGTGTACGGCGCGCGGGTGTCGCTGATCGTAGGCCTCGCAGTTGCGGCGCTGTCGACCTTGCTGGGGCTCGCGATCGGGCTCGTCACCGGCTACGTGCGCCGCCTGGATGCTGTCCTGATGCGCATCATGGACGGCCTCATGTCGATCCCCTCGGTCCTGCTCGCCATCGCCTTGATGGCGCTCACCAAGGCGTCCATCGGCAACGTGATCGTCGCCATCACGCTGGCGGAGGTGCCGCGGGTCGTGCGCCTGGTGCGGAGCCTCGTGTTCAGCCTTCGCGAGCAACCCTATGTCGAAGCGGCGATCGCCGCAGGCACGACCTTGCCGCGCATCCTGGTCAGGCACATCCTCCCCAACATCGTCGCGCCGCTGCTTGTGCAGGGAACGTATGTCTGCGGGTCGGCGATGATCACCGAGGCCATCCTGTCGTTTATCGGCGCCGGCACGCCGCCCAACATTCCGAGCTGGGGCAACATCATGGCCGAGGGGCGGAGCCTGATTCAGATCGCGAGCTACCTGATCGTTTTTCCCGGCATCTGCCTGTCGCTCACCGTGCTGGCGGTGAATCTGCTGGGCGACGGCATGCGCGACGCACTCGACCCGCGGCTCGCGCGGCGGATGTGATGGCGAGTGCCGAATCGGTCGCGCCGCTGCTCGACGTGCAGAGCCTGAAGACACATTTCTTCACGCGCGACGGCGTGGTGCGCGCGGTCGATGGCGTGTCGTTTTCGGTGGGACGCGGCGAAACGCTAGCCATCGTCGGCGAGTCCGGCTGCGGCAAAAGCGTCACGTCGCTTTCCATCCTGCGCCTGATCGCGTCGCCGCCCGGACGCACCGTCGACGGACGCGTGATGTTCGAGGGTCGCGATCTGCTCGACCTGCCGGAGCCCGAGATGCGCAAGATTCGCGGCGACGCCATATCCATGATCTTCCAGGAGCCGATGACGTCGCTGAATCCTGTCCTGACCATCGGCCACCAGATCGCCGAAGCGCTGGTCCTGCACCGCGGGCTTTCGCGCGAGGAGGCCGGCGCCCGCGCGATCGAGATGCTTCGGCTGGTGCGGATGCCAGAGCCGGAGCGCCGCGTCCTCCAGTACCCGCACCAGCTTTCCGGTGGGATGCGGCAGCGGGTGATGATCGCGATGGCGCTCGCCTGCGAGCCGCGGCTCCTGATCGCCGACGAGCCGACGACCGCGCTGGACGTCACGATCCAGGCGCAAATCCTCGACCTGATGCGCGAGCTCAAGACCCGGACCGGCGCCGCGATCATGCTGATCACGCACGATCTCGGCGTCGTTGCGGAAATGGCGCAGCGCGTGATCGTGATGTACGCAGGACGTAAGGTCGAGGAGGCCTCGGTCGCCGATTTGTTTGCCCTTCCCCGCCATCCGTACACGCGCGGGCTGCTCGACTCTATTCCTAAGCTCGGCGCCGCGAGCCGGGGCCGCGAAGGCGCGGCAGACGGACGGCTCGCGGAAATCACGGGAACCGTGCCGTCGCTGCTCCAGCCCATCGTCGGTTGCGCATTCGCACCGCGTTGCGCGTACGCGACAGATCATTGCCGGATTCAATATCCGCCGCTCGAGGAAAAGGCGCGCGGGCATTGGGCCGCGTGCTGGAAGTCCGAGCAGGTCGTGGCCGACGCGGCGGCGAAGGCAGGGGTATGAACTCAACCGGGCAGCGCATCGCTGCCGCTCCGTCGCTGCTCGAGGTCGCGCATCTCACCAAGCATTACCCGATGCGCGGCGGCGTGTTCGGTCGAGGGAAAGCAAGCGTGCATGCGGTCGACGACGTGAGCTTCGCGATCGCCGAGGGCGAGACGCTCGGCCTCGTCGGCGAGTCCGGCTGCGGCAAATCCACCATCGGCAAGACAGTGCTACGGCTCATCGAGCCGACCGCCGGGACCATCGAGTGGCGTGGGCAGCGCATCGACGAACTCCACGGCAGCGCGATGCGGCCGTATCGCCGCGAGCTGCAGGCGGTGTTCCAGGACCCCTATGCGTCGCTCAATCCGCGCATGCGCGCGGCGGACATCGTCGCCGAGCCGATCCGCAACTTCGAGGACGTCTCCGCAGCTGAAATTGGCGACCGCGTGGTATCGCTTTTCGAGAAAGTCGGGTTGCGCCCCGACCAGATGCCTCGCTATCCCTATGAGTTCTCCGGTGGTCAGCGTCAGCGCCTAGGAATCGCCCGCGCGCTCGCACCGCGGCCGAAGCTCATCGTCTGCGACGAGCCGGTGTCTGCCCTCGACGTCTCTGTGCAGGCGCAGGTCATCAATCTGCTCGACGACCTGCAGCGGGAATTCGGACTATCGTATCTGTTTATCGCGCACGATCTCGCGGTCGTCGAGCACATTAGCCATCGCGTCGCGGTGATGTATCTCGGCAGGATCGTGGAGCTCACTTCCACGCGAGCTTTGTTTGCCACTCCGCTGCACCCCTATACTGAGGCGCTGCTGTCCGCGGTTCCGGTGCCGGACCCGACCGTCAACAGGAAACGTCTGATCCTTGCCGGCGATGTGCCCAGCCCCATCGAACTGCCTGCAGGCTGCCGCTTCCACACCCGTTGTCCTTATGCGTTCGATCGCTGCCGGGTCGAGGAGCCGGCGCTCAAAGAGGTTGCGCCGACGCATTTTGTCGCCTGTCACCTGCGTGACGCGCCGGGGAGTCTTTGACGTGGGTGACTTGAACCGCCTGAGCGCAACGGCCGCGGCGCGCAAGCTGGCGACGCGGGAGATTACGGCGGTATCCCTGCTCGAGGACTGCCTCGAGCGCATCTCCGCGCGCGAATCCGCGGTCCACGCGTGGACGTTCCTCGATCCCGACGCCGCGATGAGCCGTGCGCGCGAGCTCGATGCACAAACCTCGACGGGATTGCTGCATGGGCTTCCGATCGCCGTCAAAGATCTGTTCGACACCTGCGACATGCCGTCCTCCTACGGTTCGCCGATTTACGCCAACCATCGACCCGTAGCCGATGCGGCGTGCGTCGCCCTGGCGCGGGCGGCAGGCGCGATCGTCGTTGGCAAGACAGTCACGACCGAGTTCGCGACCTTTCATCCCGGGCCGACCTGCAACCCGCACAATCCGCTGCACACCCCGGGAGGATCGTCTTCGGGCTCGGCGGCGGCCGTTGCCGATTGGATGATCCCTCTCGCTTTCGGCACGCAGACGGCCGGCTCGATCGTTCGTCCGGCGGCGTATTGCGGCGTCGTCGGATACAAGCCGACGTTCGGCACCGTCAATCGCGTCGGCGTAAAAATGATTTCCGACACATTGGACACGGTTGGCGCGCTGGCTCGCACCGTGCCGGATGTCGCACTTTTCGTGGCTGCGCTGGCCGACCGGCCGGAGCTAGCGATCGGGCACCCGCTCGGCCGCCCGCCGCGAGTGGGCGTGTGCAGGACCCATCAATGGGACCGCGCGCACCCTGAAACGGTGACCGCGTTCGAGGACGCGGCGCGCTGCCTGGGAAAGGCCGGCGCGAGCCTCCGGGATGTCGTGCTGCCGCCGCAATTCGCGGAACTGGTCGACGCGCAAATCGCGATCATGGTGCATGAGGTGGCGAAATCATTGTCGTACGAAAGGCTCGTTCACCGCGCAAGCCTGAGCGTCGAAATGATCGCCATGATCGATGCGGGCCTTGAGGTAACCCCAGCGCGATACGACGCCGCCCGGGTATTGGCGCAAGGGAGTCGCTCGGCCTTGCCCAAGGTTTTTGCCGACGTCGACGTCTTGCTTGCGCCGAGCACCATCGGCGAGGCGCCGCATGGGATTGCAGCGACCGGCGATCCGCTGTTCAATCGGATGTGGACGCTGCTGCACACACCGTGCGTGCATCTTCCTTCCGCGATCGGGCCACGGGGATTGCCGGTCGGCATTACGATCGTGGGACCGATCGACGGCGATCGTGCGACCTTGCTCGCCGCAGACTGGATGCATGCGCGGCTTGGTAGCTCCGACTCCTCAGCTTCGGCCTAGAAGAGGCGACAGATGAATACGCGATCCGAAATACCCGATTCGTTACCCGTTGCGACGACATCGCTTCGGGTCGACGGGGCTCGTCTGTGGCAATCGCTGATGCAACTGGCAGAAATCGGGGCTACGGCGAAGGGGGGCGTGTGCCGTCTCGCGCTGACGGATCTCGACCGGCAAGGTCGAGATCTCGTTGTCGGCTGGCTGCGCGGCGCCGGCGCCAGCATAGAGATCGATGGTGCAGGCAACATCTTCGCCACCCGCCCGGGGCGCAATGCCGGTCTGCCCACGGTGCTCACCGGAAGCCACATCGATACGCAGCCCTCGGGCGGCAAATTCGACGGCAATTACGGCGTTCTCGCCGGGTTGGAGGTGCTGCGCACGCTCAACGCTGCCGGCGTCGTGACAGAGAAGCCGGTCGCCGTGGCGATCTGGACCAACGAGGAGGGCAGCCGGTTTGTCCCGGTGATGGGTGGATCCGGCGCGTTTACCGGTGTGTTCACGATCGAGCACCTGCTGCAGCAGCGTGACGTCGATGGCATTGCGTTCGGCGAGGCGCTCGATCGCATTGGATATGCCGGTGCGGCACCCGTCGGAGGGCGTGCACTCGACGCGTATTTCGAGGCCCACATCGAGCAGGGACCTGTTCTCGAGCGCGAGGACAAGATCATCGGTGTGGTCACCGGCGCGCTGGGGCTACGCTGGTACGACTGCATCTGGTCGGGGCAGGATGCGCATGCCGGCCCGACCCCGATGGAATCGCGCCACGATGCATTGCGCGGCGCATCCAGGCTGGTCGAGGCGGTCAACGAAATTGCGATGCGGCATGCGCCGGATGGCCGCGCCACCGTCGGATTCATGCAGGTCAAGCCCAATTCGCGCAATGTGGTTCCTGGCCGCGTCGCGATGAGCGTCGACATGCGGCATCCTGAGGACGAGCACCTTTCGGGCATGGACCGGGAACTGCGCATTGCGGCGGACGCGATTGCCAACGACCTTCGCCTCGAGTGCGAAGTGCGGCAAGTCGATCAATTTCCGGCATCGCGCTTCCACGCCGACTGCGTCGGTGCCGTGCGGGCGGCGACGCGAGCGCTCAGCTATACGCACCGCGAGATGGTCAGCGGCGCAGGTCATGATGCGATCTATCTCGCGCGCGTTGCGCCCACCGCGATGATCTTCGTGCCGTGCAAGGACGGCATCAGCCACAACGAGACCGAGGATGCCCGTCCTGAGCACCTCGAGGCGGGTGCCAACGTACTGCTCCACGCCGTGCTCGCGCGTGCCGGCGGAACGCGCGTTGTTCCAGCTCCCCAGTCCGCTTCGCGGTCTTCGCCGTGACGCCGAACCTACCGTGTTTGCGCCCGGATGGTCATCGCAGCAACTCCGACGATGACGCAGACAAGGCCGAGCAAGGTCGCGGGCGTGAGCTTCTCCCCAAGGAATACAATGCCAATCGCGACTCCGATCGGAACCCGAAGATAAGCCTGCGATGTCACGCCCACGGACCCCAGCGTCCGGATGAGCCGGAAATAGATTGTGAAGGCAAGGGCCGTTGAAAAGATCGATAGGCACAGCAAGCCCAGGATCGAACGGCCGGATGGCACGAGTGTCCATGGGTGATCCACGACCACGCTGATCGGAATGAGCACGATCGCGCCACAGAGCAGCGAACCGGCGGCGGGCAACATCGGATCGAGTTCCTGGAAGCTTCGCCCGAAAATTGCCGCGCCTGCATAGCAGACGGTCGCAGCAATGATGGCCAGCTCGGCGGTCAGCTCCCGTCCAATACCGGAGAGGGCCTGCACGCCCACGATCAGGCAAATGCCGATCAATCCGGAAATGACGCCAAACAATTGTCGGCCGGTTGCGGATTGCTGGTGCGCCAGGCAAATGGTCAGAATGAATGCAAAGATCGGCGCTGACGAGTTCAAGATCGTTGCAAGGCCCGCGTCCACGGACTGCTCAGCCCAGGCGATCAATGTAAAGGGAATCACGCTGTTGAGGCAGGCCTGAAACAGGAAGCGGCGCCAAAGCACGACGTCAGCCGGCATCCTCACGCCGCGCCAGCGCAGAACCGCCAGCAGCAAGACGGCCGCGATCGTGGTGCGCGCGGCAATGAAAGTCACCGGGGGAATGGATGCAACCCCCAGCTTGATGAAGGTATAAGACGCACCCCAGAGCGTAGCCAGCAGCAACAGCAGCAGGAGTTCAGCAAGGTAGCCGAATGAATGCATGCCGTATTCAGCGATGAACTTGCTGCGATTCGACTGGCACGTGCGCAAAGCAGTAGTCCAACAGCAGCATCCGTGCAACCCCTGGTGGGGAACGCCAGGTGCGACCCACTCTATCGCATGCATCAAGCGTAAGGCTTGCAGGAAAAGTAAGGTTCGTTCACGATCGAACTATGAAAAGAAATAGAATTTCCACGCAACGGCTCAGGGGTGTCCCAACTGCCTGCACTGACGCCCCCGCATGGGAAAATGGCCTTGGCTGCCGATCCGGCGGGGGCTATTATCCAGGCAAACATGGAGCCCACCGGGCTGCAACTGCGTGGAACTGCTCAAAACTGCCCCGGCGATCGCCGTCGGATTCCAGTTCTGGCCACAGGAGGAGCCTAACGTGAGGAGCCTAACGTGAACACTTCGAGATTCGTCCGCATCGTTACCTTGCTCGCCTCGACGCTTCTATCGACGGCCGCCTTTGCCGCGACCAAGGCCGACGTCGAAGAAGCGATGAGTCATGATGGGCTCCGGAAGATCACGGTCAAGGGGATCGACCTTGCCTATGCGCGTCCCGGTGCGACGCTTGCCGGTTACAACCGGATCAAACTGGAGCCAGTGGATGTCGCGTTCCACAAGGACTGGGATCCGAAAATGAGCCGCAGCCGCATCAAGATGAATGCGGAACAGCGTGAGACCATCAGGACTACTGTAGCAACGCTGGTTTATGAAGAGTTCGCGAAGGAGCTGCAGAAAAACAGCAGCTATCAGCTGGTTGATGAGGCGGGGCCGGACGTGCTGCGCGTCAAGACCCATATCGTCAACCTGTACGTGGCCGCACCCGATACAGGGGCGGCTGGACCCACACGAACTTACACGATGTCGGCTGGAGAAATGTCGCTCGTTGCAGAACTCTACGATTCCGAGACGGGAGAGGTCCTTGCGCGTGTCGTTGACCGGCGGGAAGCTCGCCGCTCAGACACGATGCAGTACACTAACAGCGTGACTAACCAAGGTGATTTCCGACAGATCGCATCCGGTTGGGCGCGCATCCTCCGGAACGGTCTCGACAAGGCGCATGGAATCGGCAAAAAATAGCATAACGGCGTCGCGTGAACCTGCGGTCGGTAGGGCAAAAGGATCGAATCACATGAGACTTTGTTTGAGCTTTCGCGCGGCGAATTTGCTGGTGCTACTGAGCGCGCTGGCAGTCTCGATGTTCATTGCGGGCGGCGCTGCTGCTGCGGCGCCACCGAAGATAGACGAAAGCGAGCTGTTGTCTTCGGGCTTCCAGGTGCTCGTCGCGAAGACAAGCGCTCAAGAGGAGTGGGTGAAGCGCCTTCCCCCCGGCGAGATCCGGCCGATGCAGCGCAGTGGCAAGAAGTTCTTCATCTACCCCGATTCAGCCAGGAAACAGATCTACGTCGGTGGTCCGCGGGAATACGATGCGTACCTCCAGCTTCACCCGGACAGCAAGCTGGCGACGCGGGAAGCAGTCAAGAAGGGAACCGAGTACCGCGGCAAATCGTATGAGGAGACGCGGAAGGCGACCGCCCGCGACCTGACCGACCCCTTCCTCGGGGCTGATTGGGTGTATTTCGGCTTTTGAGCTTTCGGCGCTCCGCGGCTTACCCTGCCTGAGCCGCGAGGCGGTTCATTCGGTCGACCGCCCCATGGTCTGGGAGATCGACTCGAGTTGCGGGCTCATGGCGATGCCCCAGGGTCTTGCCCGACGCTAATTTGCGAATGAACCACTGCTCGTAGATCCGTGCAAGCTCGCGATCCTCGGCGAGGCGCTCGAACGTCCTCTTGATCAAAGCGTCCAGCGCCGGATCGTTCTTCCGATAGACGATCCCACAAACGGCTTTTTTGCTCAGCAAGGCTCCCGACCGGTCAGCCGCTTTTCGCCTCACACCGACGTATATCGAAAGCCGGTGCGCCCGGCGTGTCGATTCTTCGAGCATCCGGGCGAAAGCCACTTGGATTGGCATGTTAGCCCCGTATTTTGGATCGATCATCCTCCGTCGCTCGATCCCGGCACTTCCGCTCCGAGGTGCTGTTCGGGCCCGGCCGGCACTCTTGCGAAAGTTGTAAATCGGAGTCAGCATTAAGTCATGCCTCGGTTATCTCTCTCATTCGGCCGTGCTGTCCTTCTGTCGCTCGGCATCGTGCTGTTCGGTGTCGGCAGTGTGAGTTCGCAAGCCGCCGAGCCCAAAAGGATCCTATTGCTCCACTCGTACGGGCAGGAGGGGGCGCCGCTGGACGCCTTTGTTCATTCGTTTCGAACCGAGATGCTTCGAACATGGCCGGAAAAGGCCGCGTTGTACGATTTCTCGCTGGAAACGGGACGACCCGACATCGGCGAGAATGAAGGCGCGATCACTCAAGTACTGAGAGCCCGTTTCGCCGCCATGAAGCTGGATCTCGTCGTCACGTTAGGCGCGCAGGCCGCGCGCTTTTATACCAGGAATCGCGAAGAATTGTTCCCGACGGTGCCGATATTGGTCATCGCCGACAAGCGAACTGCGCCCGTCGAGGCGCTAAAGCGCGGTGATTCTGTCGTCGGAATCAAGATATCAGCTCCCGAAGCTGTCCAAGACATCCTCGAGTTGCTTCCCGAAACTACAACAATCGCCATGATCTTTGGCAGCTCGTCGGGAGAGCGATTCTGGGCCGCAGAATTGCGCAAGGATCTTGCACCCTTCGAGGGTCGCGTCAAGTTCGTCTGGCTCGACAACCTCCTGCTTTCGGAGGTGCGAGAGCAGGTTGGTGCGCTACGCCCAGGCGCCGTTGCGTTGTACGTCGTGTTCCAGGTGGATGCAGCCGGCATCCCATATGACCAGGAATACGCAATCGGAGAGATCCATGCCGCGTCCAAAGTACCGTTGTTCGGGCTTTTCGAAAACCAGGTGGGGCAGGGCATGGTTGGCGGCGCCCTCATTTCTGGCGCGGAGCAGGCCGTCGCGGCCGCCGAGACTGCAAGTCGTGTGCTGAGGGGCGAAGCGCCGCAGGAAGCAGCGATATTCCTGGGCCCGACGGCACCGCAGTTCGATTGGCGGGAGCTCCGACGGTGGCAAATCGACGACACCCGGCTTCCGCCGGACAGCGTAGTGCGGTTCCGATCGCCCTCGATGTGGGAGGAGTATAAATTCACAGTGATCGCCAGCTTCGCTGTGCTCCTGTTCCAGGCCGCGCTGATCACCGCATTGGTCGTACAACGCGCCCGGCGTCGGGGCGCCGAGCGCGAAGCATTTTCACTCAGTAGTCGCTTGCTCACGGCTCACGAGGACGAGCGGCGCAGACTTGCCCGCGAATTGCACGACGATGTGACGCAGCGCCTCGCGCGCCTCGCAATCGACGCAGCTCGATTCGAAAAGAATAGTCCGCACGCACACGATGGTGCGGCGCAGTCGGTGCACCGCGGGCTGGTGCGTCTGAGCGAAGACGTGCACGCGCTCTCGTATCGACTTCATCCGTCGATTCTGGACGACCTGGGCCTGGCGGAAGCGTTGAAGGCAGAGTGCGAGCATGTTTCGCGGCGCGAGCCCGTGCGGGTCGAAGTCGAGTTGGATCAAGTCCCGGACGGACTGCCCAGCGATGTCGCTTTATGCATCTTTCGCGTTGTGCAGGAGGCTTTGCGAAATATTGCGCGTCACGCCAGGGCCAGTGTTGCGATCGTAAGTCTCGCCTTCAAGGACGGCGGTTTGCTGCTGGCGATACGCGACGACGGGGTCGGATTCGACGTCGACGCAACGCAATCGCGGCACAGCCTCGGCCGCGCTGGCATGGGTGAAAGGGTGAGGCTCCTCGGCGGAACCTTCGGCATCAAGAGCGCGTTCGGGCAAGGCACAACCGTATCGGCCTGGGTGCCCCTCAAGGTGGCTTCGTCATGAGTCGCCCCCGCGTACTGCTTGCCGACGACCATCGGATGGTCGCCGAAGCGCTGAAGAGCCTGCTCGAGCAGGAGTTCGAGTTGGTAGGGGTCGTAGAAGACGGCCGCCAGCTGGTCGAGACTGCGCGGCATCTGCGCCCGGATGTCATCGTCGCCGACATCACGATGCCGCATCTCAACGGGATCGACGCGCTGACGCAATTGAAGCGCGACAACCCCGACGTTCGGGTTGTCTTCCTGACGATGCACAAGGATGCGGCGTATGCGCGCCGGGCGCTGGATGCGGGCGCGCGCGGTTATGTCCTGAAGCACTCGGCGCAAGCGGAGCTCTTCCTTGCAGTGCGTGCCGCGCTTGAAGGAGAAACCTATATCACACCGACCCTTGCCGGTGAGGTCTTCCATGCTCTGAAGATCAGTCCGGAACATCCAGTCAATCCTGTCGGAGCGCTGACTCCACGCCAGCGCGAGATTCTCCAGCTTTTCGCCGAAGGCTTCCCGACCAAGGAGATCGCATCCAGGCTGGACATTTCGCCGCGAACCGTCGAGTTCCACAAATATCAGCTGATGGATTCGCTCAAGCTGCAAAGCAGCGCCGAGCTGATCCATTTCGCTATAAAGAACGGCATCGTCGCCGTCTGAGCGAACCGGCGCCCCTCGAACCTGGCTTAGTTCGTGGTTACGGCGACGGCCGGCTTGCCCTTTCCGTAAATTCCGCTCTCGAACCTCGTAACTTTACGAGGTCACATGTAGTTGTCACATCGTTAGGCTCGCTAGCATTGACCCGAGCGGCTAATCCAGTCGTGCGCAGTCCGGCGGCCGCCACGCTACGGGTACCGTTTTCTTGGCGAAGGACAGGGCGAAAATGATGCGACCAAATTTCAGTGCAACGTGGAGTTTTCTCCCTCGTGCAGCGACCCTATTTGCTGTGACTGTGCTGCTCTCCAGCACCGCCGGGGCGCAAGTGCGTCCGGACGACTGGCAGTTCCGGGCACTGATCTACGCCTACCTCCCTACTATTAGCGGCTCGACGACGTTTCCTGCCGGCTCGGGCAGCAATGTCAATGCCGACTCGGACAAGATTCTCGACAGTCTGAAGTTCGCGTTCATGGGAACGCTGGAAGCGCAGAAGGGTCGTTGGGGTGCGTTCACCGATGTCATGTACCTCAATGTCAGCGGATCGAAGTCAGGCACACGTGACCTCACCATCGGCGGTGTCGAGCTTCCGGCCGGTGTCAGTTCGAATGCTTCGCTGGACATCAAGGCGACCGTGTGGACCTTGGCCGCCAATTACCGGGTCCTGGCGGCGCCGGATGCAGCCTACGACGTCTTCGCCGGGGCTCGCCTTGTCGACGTCACGGAAAAGCTTGGCTGGGAATTCAGTGCCAACGTCGGACCGGTCGTGGGCCCCGGACAGACGGGCAGCAGCCAGACGAAACTCGATAACTGGGACGCCATCGTCGGCCTCAAGGGACGTTTCAATTTCGGTCAGAACCGCGAATGGTTCATCCCCTATTACGTCGATATCGGAACAGGCAATTCCAATTTCACCTGGCAGGCAGTCGCCGGCATCGGGTATGCGTTCCGTTGGGGCGAAGTCGTGGCAGCGTGGCGCTATCTCGATTACGACTTCAAGTCGGGTACGAGGATCGAGAGCTTGAATTTGAATGGCCCCGCGATCGGTGTTGCTTTCCGCTGGTAATTTCCGCGGGGCAACCTCGTAAGTTTGCGAGGTCACTGCTTGCCCTGCAGCGGCTAGTGTCGCTGGTATCGCAGGCGTGTTTTTGCCGGGCAAAAACGGAAACCAGAACAGTGAAGGCGGGGGAGTGACCCTTCGAACCGCGAGGTGTGTGTTGCTGGCGGACAAGCATCACGGCCTGATCGAGGGGGTGCGCGGCCTCCTCGAGACGGCGTTTGGCACGGTCTTCATGGTGGGTGACGAAGCTTCGCTCATCGAAGGTATAGATCGATTGGAGCCTTCGGTGATCGTCGTCGATCTCGCCATCGCCGGGGGCAATTGGTTGAATGTCTTGCGGACGCTGCGAGAGCGCTCACCGATATCGAAAGTGATCGTGCTCAGCATGTACGACGAGCTATCCGTCGTGCGAGCCGCGCTGGGAGCGGGTGCCGATGGATTCGTACTCAAGCGCACGATCGGAACGGACATGATCGATGCGATCGAGGCGGTACTCGACGACAAGTCGTACGTCTCGCCCTCGGTTCACGCCCCAGCTGAAGTGAAGCCGCACGGAGGAGCGTGAAGAGGATAGACGACAGGCCGATGGATCGCTTGCGCTTCCAGCTCCTGCTGTCGATGGCGGCGCTGGTCGCGCTCGGCGGCTGTGCAACGCGTCCGATCAACCCGGCGATCACCCAGGCCGACCCTGCGAGTGGCTACCGTTTCGAGGTTCGCCAGGCGCAGATCCCGAACAAGGACAACCTGGTCATCCTCGCCTTCTCGGGTGGCGGCACACGCGCTGCCGCATTTTCGTATGGCGTGCTGGAATTCCTGCGACGAACCGCGGTAATCGGACCGAAGGGCAACAGGGAACGGTTGCTCGATGAAGTCGACGTCATCACCGGCGTGTCGGGCGGCAGTTTCACCGCGCTGGCCTACGGCCTTTACGGCGATAAGCTCTTTGCGGAATACGAGCAACGCTTCCTCAAGCGCAATGTGCAAGGCGAGATCATGGCGCGGGCCTTCAATCCGGTTAACTGGGGAAACCTGGCCTCAAGGGCCTGGGGCCGCTCCGAACTGGCAGCCCAGTTATACGACGAAATTCTCTTCAACGGTGCCACCTTCGGCGATCTCGACCGCGGCGCAGGCCCACTGATCCTGGTCTCGGCCACCGACATCTCGACCGGCTCGCGTTTCGTCTTCAACCAGCGCACTTTCGACATCATCTGCTCGGATCTCAACGCTGTGGCGCTGTCTCGCGCCGCTGCGGCGTCATCGGCCGTGCCGGTGGTGCTCTCGTCGGTGACAATCAACAACTATGGCGGTACCTGCAACGCAGTCACTCCCTCGTGGGCGAGGCCGTTCCTCGAGTCAGCGGAGCCGCCTCGACCTGCGGCACGGGCGCTGCGTTCGCTCAAGGCAGGGCAAGCCCTCGCTGACAGCGTTCATCGACCCTACCTTCACCTGGTCGACGGCGGAGTGTCGGACAACGTGGGCATGCGCGCTGTGCTCGATGCGCTGGAAATACTCGAGACCTTGCACGAAGTGGGCCAGCCGACGGCGCTCGACAGCGCCAAGAGGATCATTGTCTTCGTCGTCAACTCGCTGTCGTCCCCGCCGACCAACTGGGACGAGTCCGAAAACCCGCCCGGCACCCTGGACACTCTGCTCAAGGCGGCGGGCACTCCGATCGATGCCTTCTCCTACGAGTCCGTCGAACTGCTGAAGGACACCGCGGCGCTCTGGCGGGCGATGCGCCTGATTCGCAGCTCAGCCGCCTATGCGGCCAACAAGGATCCTGCGGTTGCCGCCGCGCTGCGCGTCCCGAATGCCGAGATCTACGCCATCGACGTGTCGTTCCCCGCGTTGAAGGACGAGGCGGAACTAGATTACCTGAATCGACTCCCGACTTCGTTTGTCTTGCCCGCCGAGGCCGTCGATCATCTGCGTGCCGCGGCGGGGACGATCATCACGGCATCGGCCGAATTCCAGCGCCTCCTGAAAGACGTCGGCGCAAAGGCTGTCACCGATTCGAGCATCCAATGAGCAAACGGCATAAGCGAGAGGCAGAACTGTCGATGTACGATCGGGACTTTTTCAGGCCTTTCGGCAAATCGATTTCCCTTTCAACTCCAATCAAAAGGTGGGACGAAATGCATAGAAATCTTCTTATAGCATCGATGATCGCAGCGGCATTCGTGCTGCCAGCCATGGCCCAGACCAGCGGTACCATCGTCGACAAAGCTCCCGGCACCGCCACCGTCGCCAAGACCGTCAAAGTCACGGCGACGATAGCTGCAATCGACCCGGCGACGCGTGCGATAACTCTGAAAACCGCGAACGGAAAGGAAGTCACTCTGACGGCGGGACCGGAAGTCAAGAACTTCGCCCAGATGAAGGTTGGCGATCAGGTCACTGCCGCATATGTCGAAGCGCTGACGCTGGAGCTCAAGAAAGGCGGCGGCAAGGCGGTTGCGCGCACCGAGCAGGCGGGTGCGGCGGGGGCGAAAGCGGGCACCCGCCCCGCAGGTATCGTCGGGCAGCAGGTGACGATCGTCGCCGACGTGGTCGACCTCGACGCCGCGACACAGACGGTCACACTTCGTGGACCGCAGCGCACGGTAGAGCTGAAGGTGCGCGATCCGGAACAGTTCAAGCTCATCGCGAAGGGCGATCAAGTCGAGGCGACATACACCGAGGCCGTGGCGATCGAAGTCACGCCCGCGGCGAAGAAGTAGACTGCACTGGCGTCGGGCGCGGGTTCGGAAGGGATTACGGTAGAGCATCGGAAAAGGAGATGGCAATGCGAGTCACCAACGGAATACAGCGGGCCCTTGCCCTGGTCGTTGCGGCGACCTTTGCAGCGAGCGCCCCGGCGCAACAATACGTCTATCCGGCCAAGGGCCAATCGCCGGATCAGCAGAAGAAGGACGAAGGAGAGTGTCATACGTGGGCCATACAGCAAAGCAAGTATGACCCGGCCAACCCGCCTAAGCAGGCCGCGGCCCCGGCGCCGGCGACCACCGCGACCGGCACCACGCCGGGCGCGGGCGCGCGCGGGGCGGCGCGAGGCGCGGTTGTCGGCGGAGTCATGGGCGATGCCGGTGCAGGCGCCGCAGCGGGCGCTGTCGCAGCTCGCGGCCAAAGCCGTCGCCAGAACGCGGCGCAAGGGCAGCAACAGCAGCAAGCCGCGACGCAGCAAGACCAGGCCGGCGCAGCCGCCTATCAGAAAGCACGCGGGGCGTGCCTTGAAGGACGCGGCTATACGGTGAAGTAGAAACCCGGAACGCCACGGGGGCCGTCACAGGTTTGGATAAGTGGAACGAACATAAAAAGGAACATAACAATGAATACCCGCATTCCCAAACCGTTTGGCGGCGCCATGGCGATGTTTGCCTCTATCGTGTTGATCGCCGGGGGCAGCACGTTTGTCGCTCCCGATGCGGCCGCGCAGAATGAACAGTCAAAGATGTCGGCTGCCGACGCCGCGAAAAAACGTGAGGCAGTGCTCAAGATGCGCGACGACGCGCTGGTGGACTTCTATGCCACCAAGCCGGAGATCAAGGAAGAACTGGCGAAGGCCATTGGTTACGCGGTATTCGATGCCTCGCAAGTCAATATCGTGCTGTTCGTCGGCGGCCTGGGTGGAGGCGTGCTGGTCGAGAACGGAACCGGCAAGCAAACGTTCATGAAGATGACACGCGCCGGCACCGGGCCCGGCGTCGGATACAAGAAGTTCCGCCAGCTGATCGTGTTCAAGGATCGTACGCTGTTCGACAACTTCCGCACTATAGGCGCCGACATCGGAGCTTCCGCCGACGCGACGATGAAGATCGGCGGCACGGGGGTTGCAGTCGATCCCAATGTTTCGTTCAATCCGCTGCTCTCGATCTATCAGATCACCGACAGCGGCGCGTTGTTGCAGGCTAACTGGGGCGGTGTCGCCTATCTGCCCGACGGCGACCTCAACCCGCCCGCACAATGATCTCGGGAGCCCGACCAATGCAACGCTGGAATCGTCCATGACCATGACTCGAGGAAGCGCAATGAAGGAACTTTTGTGGGCTGTCGCTTGCGCCGCAGCATTGCTTGCGGCACCGGCATACGCGCAAAGCACGTCCGCCGACATGGACATGCAGATATTGCGCGACAAGCTCAAGGCGGACAAGAAGGTTATTGTCGCCTCCAACATGCAACTGACCGATGCGGAGGCGAACGCCTTCTGGCCGATCTACGACGCCTACCAGAACGATCTGAAGGCAATCAACGCGCGTCTGGGCAATGGGATCCTCGCCTACGCGGATGCGTACAAGGCCGGGCCGATCTCGGATGCAGCGGCAAAAACGTTTCTGGATGAGGCCCTCGCCATCGAAGACGCGGAAGCGAAATTGCGCAGGGACTACGCGGCGAAGTTGACGGCGGCGATTCCCGCGGCCAAGGCGGCGCGTTATCTGCAGATCGAGAGCAAGATCCGTGCGGTGATCCGCTACGAGCTTGCGGCGAACATTCCGCTAGTGAAATGATGACGCGCCAAGCGTTTAGAGCCACGACAAACGGGTCTGTGAGACCGAAGGAACAGGAGGCAACGTTGATGGATACGAATAGCAGGCACTTCGCGCCACGGTCGCTGATGTGGCTGTTGTCGTTGGCCGCATGTGCCGCGTTGATCTGCGCGCCGCTGGCCGCGGCACAGGCCCCTGCCGCTTCCGGCAGCGCCGCGGAGGCGCCGTCGCCCGAGGAGCTCGACAAGCTCGTCGGCCCTTTCGCGCTCTATCCCGACGACCTCGTGGCGATCATCCTGCCCGCGTCGACCAATCCGCTGCAGATCGTTCAAGCGGACCGCTTCCTCGAGAAACGAAAAAAGGATCCCAAGGCACCTATCGACGATAGCTGGGACGACTCGGTGAAATCGCTGGTGAACTATCCCGAGGTGATCAAGCAGATGAGCTCCGACCTCGACTGGACCGCGGCGCTCGGCGAGGCCGTCGTTGCCGACCAGGGCGCGGTGCTCGACGCCGTGCAGGCATTCCGGCGCAAGGCCCAGTCCGCAGGGAACTTGAAAACGGACAGCAAGCAAGTCGTCGAGGTCGAGAAGGAGATCATCAAGATCGTTCCTGCCGACCCGCAAGTCGTCTATGTGCCGCAATACAATCCTTCGAGTGTCGTCGTGTACAGCGCGGCTCCAGTCTACGGCTACTGGCCTGCGCCATATCCGAGTTACTACTACCCGTACGCACCGGGCGCCGCATTCGCCAGCGGCTTGATCTGGGGCGCAGCGATCGGCGCGGCATGGGGTGGAAACCGCTATGGCGCGAGCTGGAGCGGTGGCAACAACAACATCACGATCAACCGCGGCAACAACATCAACACCGGCGACATCAACAGGGGTAATGCCGGCAACCGGCCATCGCAACAACCGAACAGGGGCGGGAGCGGAGGCGGGACGGCATGGAAATCCGACAAGAAACCGGGACAGGTCAGCAGTGGCGCCGGGCGGTCGGCATCGACCGGCCGTGTTGGAGATACTCGCGGGGGCGGCGCCGGCGCCGGCGGTGGAGCAGGCGCGCGTCCCTCGCAAGGCGGCGGCGGCGGCGGATTCGGACAAGGTGGCGGTGCCGGCGGTAATCGACCTGGCGGTGCCAGCACGTCGGGCGCCGCGACTCGTAGCGGCGGGGGCGGCGGAGGAGGCGGTGGCAGTGCGTTCGGTGGTTATGGATCGGGCAATTCCGCACGCGCCGACAGTTCGCGCGGCGCCTCGAGCCGCAGCTCGATGTCGGGCGGCGGTGGTGGTGGCGGCGGACGCGGTGGCGGCGGTGGCGGTGGCGGACGCGGTGGCGGTGGTGGCGGACGCGGCGGCGGCGGCCGTCGCTAGGAGAAGGACAATGAATATCCTTACTGCAAACACACGAGCAATCGACACCATGAACCTCATTGCGAAGTTGAAGCTGATACGCCTTCTCGGTCTGATCGCCTTCTGCGCGATGCCGATGCTCGCCACGGGCGCAGAGCAGAAGACGTTCGGGACCCCCGACGAGGGAGTCGATGCGCTGCTCGCGGCACTCAAGGCCGATGACGATGCGGCACTGGTCTCGATCTTCGGCGACCAGCACAAGAACCTGGTCGTGACGCCCGACCGGGCCGCGAACTCGGAAATGCGCGCCAAAGCTGCAGCCGCGATACAGACGTATCGCCTTCTAGAAGAGAAGGGAAAGGATCGCCGCGTACTGCTGATCGGCGATCAGGCCTGGCCGTTGCCGATTCCGCTGGTTCGCGTCGGCCAGCGCTGGCGGTTCGCGACGGAGGAAGGCGAGGACGAGATCATCAACCGGCGGATCGGGGCGAACGAGCGCAGCGCGATCAAGGTTCTCCGCGCGTATCTCGATGCGCAGAAGGACTACGCCGCGCGCGACCGCATCGGCGATGGCGTCCTGCAGTACGCACAGCGGCTCGGCAGCACGCCGGGCAAGCACGACGGACTGTACTGGCCGGCCGATGCGGCAAAGGGCGAGGAAGCGAGTCCGTTCGGACCGCTGGTCGCGGAAAGCGCGACATATCTGAAGGGTCACGCGTCGGGCGATCCGTACCGCGGCTATCAATTCAAGATTCTCACACGCCAGGGGAAGAGTGCGCCCGGCGGCGCGTACAGCTACGTCATCAACGGGCGCATGATCGCCGGCTTCGCGATGGTGGCGTATCCCGCTCAGTACGGCGATAGCGGCGTGATGACCTTTATCGTCAGCCACAACGGCAAGGTCTTCGAGAAGGATCTCGGCAAGAATTCCGCAGCGGTCGGTGCCGAACTGACTGCGTTCGACCCCGGTGCCGGCTGGAAGGAAGTGGCGGTTCCATAGGCTGGGCATGGGAGGAGACGTGATGGTTCGGTGCAGATTCACCAGCGCGCGCGGCGCGGCGCGGCTCACAGCGGCAGGTTGTCTGGCGGCGGCAGCCACGCCCGCCTCCGCATCGTTTCTCTCCGGTGAGGCGCTCGACACGGCGGCGACCGTCATCGCCTGGGTCGTCATTTGCGTCGTCCCGATCGTCTGCATCGTCCTCTTCTGGTTGGTTCACGTCCTGCCCGAAAAGATCGCCGAGAAGCGGCATCATCCGCAGAAGGACGCTATCCATACGCTGTGCCTCCTGTCGCTGGCGTTCGGCGGCTTGCTCTGGCCGATCGCGTGGCTTTGGGCGTACACCAAGCCAGTCGGCTATAGACTCGCCTACGGCACCGAGAAGCACGACGACTATTACCTCGAGATGGGAGAAAAGGCGAAGTCCGGCGCGCTGTCGCAGGAGGACATCGTCCATCTCCGGCATGAACTCGATGTGATGGCGGCGAAAGGGACGCTCCCCGTGACACTCAAGGCCCTGCGAAACGAGCTCGACGCGCGGCCGGTCGAGCCTGCGGTCGACGTGAGAGCAGGAGGCGCGTAATGGATATTCTCCTGCTCGGAATCTACGCGTTCTTCGTCTGGCTGATCTTCATCAAGTTCAAGTGGCTGCCGTGGAACACCACCTCGCAAGTCACCGTCGTCATCATCCCGATCGTCGCGCTCGCGGTGATGATCCTGACGCTCAATGTGGTCGCACCTTCCTCGAGCGACGTGCGGGTTCTGAAATACGTCGTGCAGATCGTTCCGCAGGTGAGGGGACGCGTCATCGAGGTGCCCGTCGAGCCCAACCGGCTGGTCAAGAAGGGCGAGCTGCTGTTCCGCATCGATCCGACGCCGTATCAAAACGAGCTCAGCATCGCCAAGGCGAAGCTTGCCGTGGACGAGTCAAAGCTCGCGCAGGCCGGTGCACAACTGGCCGACGCCTCGGCGGGTGCGCGCGAATTGCGCGAACAGCTCAAATCCGCGAGCGGACAAGTCGCGGCACTGCGGCCGCAGATCGATCTCGCACGAATGCGAGTCAGACAGAATCGCGAACTGGTGGCGACGGGCGCCGGCGACAAGTTCGCTCTGGAGCAGGCCGAAGCCAACGTGATCGCACTCGAAGCCCAGCTCGCCACGGCGACCGCCAACGAGGGGCAGGTCACGCAGAGGATATCTGGACAGGTGAACGGCGAACAGGCGTCGGTCGCCGGGGCGCGGGCACAGATCGTCACCTCGAAGGCGCAGGTGGACGCGAGCCGCGTCGACGTCGCGAGCAAGCAGTGGGATCTCGACCAGACGGCCGTTTATGCGCCGACAAGCGGTTACGCGATCAACGTACAGCTGCGTCCGGGCTCGTTCGTCGCCGCACTCCCGTTGACTCCGGCGATGAGCTTCGTCGAGGAGACATACCAGATCATCGCGCTATACAGCCAGAACGAGCTGGTTAACGTCGAGCCGGGCAACGAAGCGGAGGTCGCGCTCGCGACCAACCCGGGCCGCATCATCAAGGCGAGCGTCGACTCGATCATCTGGGCGCAGGGCCAGGGCCAGGCCATGCAGTCGGGTGCACTGCCTCAGACGGGCGCCTATCCGCAGGTGCCCGGCCGGTTCCCGGTCAAGCTCAATGTGGCCACCAAGGATCTCGAGTTGTTCCTCGCTGCAGGCGCTACCGGCGACGCAGCGATCTATACCGATCACGTCGAGGCCATCCAGATCCTGCGCAAGGTGCTCATTCGCGTCGGCTCGATCATGAATTACCTGGTCCTGAAGCTGCATTGATGTCGGTCGCTCGCATCGTGGGTCGCTGGGCGCTGCTAGTCGGCGCAGCCGGCACGATCGCCGGCTGCATCCTCAAGCGTCCGCCGGACGTGGCCGACCTCCAGCGCGAAGCGCTCCCCCACACAGCCGTGCCCGCCGAGTGGAAAGGGAAGGGCGGGCTCGTGCAGCCGGTCGACGATCGCTGGCTCGCCTCGTTCAACGATCCGGTGTTGTCCGCACTCGTCGACGAAGCGATCGCCTACAACGCTGATCTCAAAATCGCAGCGGCGCGCGTCGAGCAGGCCGCGGGCTATGTGAAAATCGCCGGCGCTACGCTTCTCCCCGCGGTGGGCGTCCTTGGCCACGCCGGCGGAAAGTCCGGCGGCGACGGCGGACTGCAGGGTATCTGGCTCAACGCTTCGCTCGAGCTCGATGTGTGGGGCCGCATCCGCTATGGCGAGGCCGCGGCGCAGGCCCAGTTCGCATCGGCCGACGCCGACTACGCCTATGCGCGCCAGTCACTCGCCGCGATGGTGGCAAAGAGTTATTTTTTTGCCATCGAAGCCGCGCTGCAGCGTTCGATCGCGCAGGGTGTGCTGGGATCGTCCAACGAGCTGCTGCGCGTGTCCCAGGACCGGCTGCGCATCGGCGTCGGCGACGACCAGGCAGTCGCCGAAGCGCGCGCGGACGTCGGCACCTATCGCGACACGCTGCGGCAGGTCGAGTATTCGCGAGAACAAGCGCTGCGGGCGCTCGAGGTACTGCTCGGCAGGTATCCCGCGGCGGAAGTCGCAGTGGCGCCACAACTGGCGGCGATGCCGGGCCCCGCTCCTGTCGGCATGCCCTCGGAGCTGCTCGAGCGTCGTCCCGACGTCATCGCGGCCGAGCGCCGCGTCGCTGCAGCGTTCGACCGGGTCGAGGAAGCGAAGGCCGCACAGCTTCCGCGCATCGCCCTGACTGCGGGCGGCAGCAGCGTGTCGAGCGAGCTCATCGTGCTCAAGGATCACAGCAATCCGATATGGGGATTCGGCGCCAATCTGATCGCGCCGCTGTATCAGGGTGGCGCACTGCGCGCACAAGTCGAGGTGCGCACGGGCGAACAGAAGCAGGCAGTAGCCGAATACGCTCGCGCTGCGCAGCGCGCTTTCAGCGACGTCGAAAATGCGCTGTCGGCCGAAGTCGCGTTGCGTGACCGCGATGCGATCCTCAGCGAGAACATCGTGGACAATCAGCGGGCCCTGGATCTCGCGCAGGTCCAGTTCAAGGTCGGCAAGATCGATTTGCGCGTCGTCGGCCAGCGGCAGCTTGCGCTCTATGGCGCGCGCACATCGCGGCTGCATGTGCAGAGCGAGCAACTCGCGCAGCGCGTCAATCTTTACTTGGCACTGGGCGGGAGTTTCGAACCTGCCGAAAAAACGAGCTTAACTGAGGTTAATAAGGAATAGACCCACGCACCGTGGAATATCACGCGTTTTATGACGTGTCTTGATCTGAGTCAACGCGTGCGATGCGTCGCAGCGGCACGCTAATAGCTCAATCAATGCACGCCAATTCCGTTACGTTTCAAATAGCACGCGCACGAATTACTGGAGAAATAGCATGGACACCGCATCCCCCCGCGCACCAAACCTGGATCATTTCTTTTCGAGCTCGGCAGCGAGGCTGGATCGCTGGCGGGAGCTGAATGCCAAGGCGCAAACCTGGGCAGCCGAAGCGCGCGGTGGCAAGCGTGGCGCTGGACGCGCCGCGACGGAAGCGGCGCTCGCGGAAGTGCGCCCGCTGGAAGACTTCTTCGCCTTTCCCGGACATCGGCTGATGAAGACATTGGCGGAGCGCATCGGTAGCGACGACGCCCTCGCGGTCGGTCGGCTCGCGCGACGCATCAGCGGTGCGCTGTTGTCCGGTAGCTATCGCTACGACTCCAGCGAATGGGAGAGCAGCGACGACGATAGTGGGAACGTGCCAGACCGGTTACCGTTTGACAGCAGTGGGGGTACGCACCGGTCCTATTTCGAGACACTGATCGTCTCGCCGGCGCCGGCCGCGAATTTTGCGAAGATCGCCCAGGAGCTCCGCCGCCTACGCCGTGTCGAAGACCCGATGATTTACGAACCAGTGCTGGTCGGTAGCTTCGAAGACGCGATCGTCGCCACCATCATGAACGGCAAGATCGAAGCGGTGGTTATCTATGACGGAATTCCGGTGCCGTCGCAACACGACGTACCGTTGGTGCGCGATTTTCTCACCAGCCATCTTCAGATCGATACGTCGAGCCTTGCGCCGCGCGAGATCGGCGTCACTTTGGCAGGGACGATCAAGCGCATCCGTCCCGAGCTCGATATCTATCTGCTGACCGATCGGCAGGTCGAGAAGCTCGCGGGCGATCCCGCGGCGTCGATGATCCGACGCGTGTTCTACGAAGTCGAGGAGCTGACCGAGGTGCATCTGAACATCCTCGAAGGCGTCGCCGATCGCGTTGCGACGCCCCATTTTGACAACCTGAAGCGCTACGCCGCGCGGCCGATCGGCACCTTTCACGCGCTGCCGATCGCGCGTGGCAAATCGATCATGAAGTCGAACTGGATCCGCGACATGGGGGAGTTCTACGGTCAGAACCTGTTCCTCGCGGAGAGCTCTTCCACCGCCGGCGGACTGGACAGCATGCTCGAGCCGACGGGCAACATCAAGATCGCGCAAGAGAAGTTCGCGCGCGCCGTCGGAGCGGACCATGTCTTCTTCGTGACCAACGGCACGTCGACGTCCAACAAGATGGTCTACCAGGCGGTGTGCAAGCCGGGCGACATCGTGATCGCCGACCGCAATTGCCACAAGTCGCACCACTACGGGATGGTGTTGTCGGGCGCGCAGCCGCTGTATGTAGAAGCGTTCCCGATGATCGAGTACTCGATGTACGGCGCGGTGCCGCTGCGTACCGTCAAGGAGGCGTTGCTCAATCTGAAGGCCGAGGGACGGCTCGATCGCGTCAAGATGATTACGCTGACCAACTGCACATTCGATGGTCATGTGTACAACACGCGCCGCGTGATGGAAGAATGCCTGGCGATCAAGCCGGATCTTATTTTTCTGTGGGACGAGGCGTGGTTCGGTTTTGCGCGCTGGTCGCCGTTCCTGCGCCCGCGCACCGGCCTGGGCGCAGCCGCGGCGCTGGAAGAGTGGCGCGACAGCCCCGCGGCGTTGGCGGCGTGGAAAGCGCAAGCCGCCGAGCTCGGCGAGGATCTCGACCCGAAGGACGCCCGCCTGTTGACGCGGCGCCTGGTGCCCGATCCGCGCAAGATCCGCATCCGCGTCTATGAGACCGACTCGGTGCACAAGTCGATGTCGTGTCTGCGTCAGGGCTCGATCGTGGCGGTGCGCGATGAAGACTACAAGCACCACATCTCGGCCTTCCGCGAGTCCGTGTTCATTCATGCATCGACCTCGCCCAACGCGCAGATCATCGCATCGCTGGACGTAGCCCGGCGTCAGATGGAGCTCGAGGGCTACGAGCTGGTGATGCGCTCAATCGAGACCGCACTGGCGATTCGCCGCGCGATCGCCGAACACCCGATCATCTCGAAATACTTCAAGGTGCTGGGCGCTGATTCGATGGTTCCGGCCGAGTTTCGCCCGTCAGGTTTTCGCGATTTCCTCGCCCCCGGAACAAACTGGGCCACGGCTATGAAGGCGGTGCGGGAGGACGAATTCTTTCTCGACCCCACGCGCATGACGCTCGTGTGCGGTACGGCGGGCATGGACGGCAACTCGTTCAAAGGCCTGCTGTCTTCGAAGTACAACATCCAAGTTAACAAGACCTCGCGCAACAGCGTGCTGGTTCAGAGCAACATCAACAACACGCGCAGCGACGTCGCGCTCCTGATCAAGGTCTTGCTCGAGATCTCGCAGCAGATCGAGACCGAATTCGCCGAGGACGGCGAGAGCGCGCGCGCGGCGTTCGCGAAGCGGGTGAAAAACCTGATGGAAGACGTTCCCGACTTGCCGAACTTCAGCCGCTTCCACGACGGCTATCGCGATGACCCGGGCAGCATCACGCTCGAAGGCGACATGCGCACCGCGTTTTTTGCGGCCTATGAAGAAGACGACTGCGAGTACCTGCCGCTGATGAGCCCGAAGATCGACGAGCGGCTGAAGAGCGGTCCGGAGCTGGTCTCGGCCAACTTTGTGATTCCGTATCCGCCGGGCTTTCCCATCATGGTGCCTGGCCAGGTGATCGCGGCGGACACGATCGGTTATATGCGCAAGCTCGACGTCAAGGAAATCCACGGCTACAACAACGCGCGCGGCCTCAAGCTGATCAAGCTGTCGGCGATTCCTCCCGCCAAATCAAGTGGGAAGAGCAAGGCCAAGGACCCTCATGCGGCAAGCAAGAGCGGATCGGCGGCGCCAGCCAAGGGCAAGCCGGCAGGGAAGTCAGGCAAGCGTTGAGATAGGTTCTGGTTAACGTGATGGCGTCAACGAAATCATCTTGATGGGAGAAGGCAAATGGTGGATTTCATCGTCACAACATTGCAGAAATCCCCGGAGCTCGCGATCTTCGCGTCGCTTGCGCTCGGCTACTGGATCGGCGTCATCAAGTTGGGCAGCTTCAGTCTCGGCACGGTTACCGGCACCCTTCTTGTTGCGATCCTGATCGGTCAGCTGGGTATCACCGTATCGCCCAACGTCAAGTCGATTTTCTTCATCATGTTCCTGTTCGCGGTCGGTTACGGTGTTGGACCGCAATTCATTCGCGGCATCGCGACGGACGGGCTGCCGCAGGCGATCTTTGCCGTGGTCGTCTCGGTGCTCTGTCTGGTTTCGGTCTATGTCGCGTCCAAGATCGCGGGGTATGACGCGGGGTTCGGCGCAGGCCTTCTGGCAGGCTCGCAAACGATTTCTGCGGCCATGGGTCTCGCCACCGACGCGTTCAACGGCCTGGGGTTACCGCCCGACAAAGTCAAGGAACTAGCCGATCACATGCCCGTTGCCTACGCGATAACCTACATCTGGGGCACGATCGGAACCGGCGTCATTCTCTCGATATTGGGTCCCAAGCTCCTCGGCGTCAATCTCGAGGCCGAATGCAAACGATATGAAAAGGAAATGTCGGTCGGGGCGCCTGCCGGCGGCATGCAGTCAGCGTATCGTCGCACCGACGTACGAGCCTACAAGATCGGCGATCGGATGCCGCGCGGGATGACCGTGGCCGGCGCCGAGACCCACCACGGGGACGCCCGCATATTCGTCCAGCGTCTGCGTCGTGACGGCAAGCTGATGGAGTTCACACCGACGACGGCCCTGCAGCAGGGGGATGTCGTCGCGGTGGCCGGCAGGACTGAAGCGCTGGTCGAGGTGCTGGGCAAATACGGCAACGAAGTTTCCGATCCCGAGTTGCTGGATATGCCCGCGGAAGCCGTCGATGTCGTGCTGACCAACAAGGCCTACGATGGCAAGACGCTGCTCGAGCTGATGAAGACCGATTTTGCGAGGGGTGTCTACCTCAACAAGATCACTCGCGGCGCCACTTCCGTCAACATTCCGATCCTGGCGGGGACCAAGGTCAATCGCGGCGACATTCTGCATATCGCGGGTCCGGGCGCGGCCGTCGCGGAGGCCGTGAAGAACCTCGGGTACGCAGATCGCCCGACGAATGCAACCGACATGGTCTTTGTCGGTCTCGGCATACTAGTCGGCGGCCTGATCGGCGCGATCGTCGTGCCGATTAAAGGTATTCCGATTACGCTGTCGACATCCGGCGGCGCGTTGATCGCCGGCATCATCATCGGTTGGCTGCGCGGGGTTCGTCCAACCTTTGGCCGCATTCCGGCGCCAACACTCTGGTTCATGAACAGCGTTGGCCTGAACGTGTTCATTGCCGTCGTGGGCCTTACCGCAGGTCCGACCTTCGTCGCCGGCATCAAGCAAGCCGGGTTCGGGCTATTCCTCTGGGGATTGTTCGCGACCACCGTCCCGATGCTCTTGGCGCCATTAATCGGGAAGTACATCTTCAAGTTCGACCCTGCCATCAACCTGGGTTGCTGCGGCGGCGCTCGCACGAGTACCGCGTCCGTCGCAATGGTTGCCGACGTGGCCAAGAGCGACATTCCAATGCTCGGCTATACGGTGCCCTATGCGGTCAGCAACACCCTGCTCACGCTGTGGGGCCTGGTCATCGTTTTGATGCTTGCGTGAACCGCGCATCATACGGGCCCGCACTCGCAAGGAGAAATCAATGGATGACTTGGACCTCACGAAGTACGAGAAGCTGGGTCCGTTCGAGATCAAGGACTTTCTGCAGAAGGTGGCGTCGAAGGCGGCGCTGGAATCCTCGATTTCCTATCTTAACGCCGGCCGTGGCAACCCGAACTGGATTGCCACGGAACCGCGCGAGGCGTTCTTCCTTCTCGGGCAGTTCGCGATCACCGAGAGCAAGCGCGTGCTCGACCTGCCGCCGGGCGTGGGCGGCATGCCCAAGGCACCGGGCATTGCGGGGCGGCTCGAAACGTGGCTGAAGCAGCACGACGACATGCCGGGTGCGCCTTTCCTGCAGCGGATGGTGCCGTGGACGGTGAAGAAATTCCACTTCGACTCAGACAAGTTCGTGCACGAGCTGGTGGACTCCATCATCGGCGACCACTACCCGGTGCCGGACCGCATGCTGGTGCACAACGAGCAGGTTGTGCATGAGTACCTGCAGTGGGCGATGTGCGGAAACCCGCGACCGAAGGGCACCTTCAAGATCTACGCGGTCGAGGGCGGCACCGCCGCGATGTGCTACATCTTCAAATCGCTGAAGAGCAACCGGATCATCAATCCTGGCGATACGATCGCGCTCGGCGTTCCGATCTTCACGCCATATATCGAGATGGCGCACCTGGAGGACTACGACCTGCATTTCGTGGAGGTGCAAGCGAAGCAGGAGAACCGGTTTCAGTACCCGGACGAAGAACTGAAGAAGCTCCTGGACCCGAAGGTCAAGGCGTTCTTCATCGTCAACCCGGGCAACCCGTACGCCGTGGCGATTTCGCAGGAGACGATCGATAAGATCGGCGCCGTGCTCAAGAAGCGGCCGGATCTCATCCTGCTGACGGACGACGTCTATGGCACTTTTGTGCCCGGTTTCCGTTCGTTGATGGGGGCGTTTCCGAAAAACACCATCGGTGTCTACTCGTACAGCAAGTACTTCGGCTGCACCGGCTGGCGCCTGGGAACGGTCGCGGTCCACGAGGACAACATCTTCGACGAAATGATCGCGAAGCACCCCGAGCCGATCAAGAAGAAGCTGGACAAGCGCTACGGCGGGCTCACGCTCGAACCGCGCAAGCTTGCCTTCATCGATCGCATCGTGGCCGACAGCCGCGACGTCGCGCTGAATCACACGGCGGGCCTTTCGCTTCCGCAGCAGGTCATGATGACGCTGTTCTCGCTCGCCGAGCTGATGGACGAAAAGAAGGACTACCAGAAAGCCTGCATCGGCATCGTCAAGAAGCGCGTCGAGGCGACGCTCGAGGGATTGGACCTCAAGCTTGATCCGAACGAGCACTTCGACTGGTACTACGGTCTCATTGACTTCGAATTCTTCGCCCGCAAGCACCTGGGCGAGGACATCGTGAAGTGGATGAAGGCAAACGTTCATCCGCTCGACATCGTGTTCCGGCTCGCCGCGGACCATGGGATCGTGCTGCTCAACGGCAGTGGCTTTGCCGCGCCGGACTGGTCGGTTCGCGTATCGTTTGCGAACCTGGATGATCATGTTTACGACGACATCGGCCGGGCGGTACGCGCCATTGCGCGCGGCTATCGACAGGCCTATGAGGCGGCCACAGGGAAGAGCGGCGGGCCTCCGAAGGCGAGGAAAGCACCTGCGGCGAAAAAACGCTAGCTCGCCAAGACCATGCGCAATCATCGGCGGCGCGATTCTCGACGATTGCGAAACGTGAACTTCCTCGCAGGGATGCGGCAGCGCGATTCGGGGCGGCTCCTCGTGATTGCTATCGCGCTCGCGGCGGCCGCCTGCGGGCCGGTACCGGAGCCGCCAAAGCCCGTTGCTGCGGCGGCCAGCGAATGGCGGGAATTCAAGGGCTCGTGGAACGCCGCCGGCACCCGCCGCATCATTCCCCTCGGCGCGGATCGTCGCGGCTCGATCATCGACCTCAGAGGAACGATGCTGCTCGCGGGTCCCGAGCGTCCCGGCGTCGGATTCCTTTCGGAAGCGATCGCTCTTGTCGACAGCGAAACGGGCCTTGTGGGCCGAAGCGTCTGGACGGACGAGCGCGGCGACCAGGTGTTCAGCGAGCTCAAGGGCGAAGGCACGGCGGCGAGAAACCGCATCACGGGGACCATTCTGGGCGGGACGGGCCGGTATGCCGGTGCGACCGGTTCCTACGAGTTCTCCTGGCAGTTCGTGACGGAATCGGATGATGGCTCGATCCAGGGGCGCGCCGTCGAGCTGAAGGGTCGCGTTCGGCCGGGTCAGCCGGCTGCGGGAGCCTTGTCCAAATGATCGCGCCCGGATTGCTGCTGAAGCGCGCGGCGCCCTTCGCGATCGCGATCGCCATCTGGTTTACCCCGCTGCCGGCCGGCCTCACCGCAAACGCCTGGCACCTGTTCGCGGTCTTCGTCGCCGCGATCGCGTGCGTGCTCCTCGGCTCCTTCCCGCTTCTCACGGCCTCGATGATCGCCGTCGGGGCCGTCGTCCTCACCGGGACGATCACGCCGGCACAGGCGTTTTCCGGCTTCGCCAATAATAGTGTTCTGCTCGTTGTAGTCGCGTTTGTCGTCGCACAGGCCGTGGTGAAATCGGGGCTCGGCCGGCGCGTCAGCCTGTTGATGGTGAGCCGCTTCGGCGGCTCCCCGCTCGGTCTTGCCTACAGCATCGTGCTAACCGATGCGGTCATCGCGCCTGCGTTCCCCAGCAACACAGCGCGCGGCGGGGTGCTTTTCCCGATCGTGCTGTCCGTAGCCAAGGGAGCGGGGTCCGAGCCCGACCAACCCGAGGGACGGCGGCTGGGCGGCTATCTGATGTTCTGCGCGATGGCGAGCCTCGCGGTCTCCTCCGCCCTCTGGCTGACGGCCACCTCCTGCAACCCGATCGGCGTGCAGATCGCGCAGAAAGCCGGGGTCGAGATCGGCTTCGGAAGCTGGTTTCTCGCCTCCTCTGTGCCGTCGCTCGCCGCGATCTTGATGTTGCCGCTGCTCGTTTCGAAAATCTTTTCGCCCGGCGTCGGGGCAACGCCCGAGGCCCCCGCGGCGGCACGCAAGGATCTCGCCGGCATGGGAGCGATGTCGCGAGACGAATGGATCACGGCCGTGACCTTCGTGGTGATGGTCGCCGGCTGGGTGTTCGGCAATGCGCTTCAACTCAACGGTACCGCCGTCGCGTTTATGGGGTTCGGGGTGCTGATGGTGGCGGGTGTGCTCACGCTCGAAGATATCGCCAAGCAGGGCGACACGCTGGCGACTTTCCTTTGGCTCGCCGTCCTTTTCGCCCTGAGCGCGCAGCTGAACGAGCTCGGCTTCATGGGCTATGTCGGCGAGCGCCTTTCCTCGCGCCTGGGCGGCCTGTCGTGGCCGATGCTGTACCTCACGTTGATCGCCCTGTACGTCGGCCTGCACTACTTTTTCGTGAGCCAGACCTCGCAGATGCTGGCGCTCTTCGCCGTCTTCCTCGATGTCGGCGTTCGCGGCGGGGTGCCGGCTCCGCTGATAGCCCCAGGCCTTCTCTTCGCTAGCAGCTACTTTTCGGTCATCACTCCGCAGGGCGGAAGCCAGAACATCATCTTCGTGGCGAGCGGTTATCTCAAACAGGGCGAGCTCTACAAGCTTGGCCTTCTCACCACCATCGCGTTCATGACGGTGTACCTGCTGATCGGCACGCCCTGGATCCTGTTCGTCAACAGTGGAGGGTGAACATGGACTATTTTGTACAGGCACTGCGGCACAATCCTGAGCTGGCGATCTTCCTGACGCTTGCGATCGGCTTCACGATAGGCAAAGTCAAGTTCGGGAGCTTCAGCCTCGGGATCGTGGTCGGCACGCTGCTGGCCGGCGTGCTGATTGGACAACTCGACATCAAGGTCCCCGCAATCGTGAAGACGGTCTTCTTCGACCTCTTCCTCTTCACTACCGGGTACAAGGTGGGGCCGCAATTCTTTCGCGGGCTGAAAGGCGACGCGCTTCCTCAGGTCGCGCTTACGGTTGTCCTGTGCGTGGCCTGTCTACTCACGGCATACGGTTTTGCGAAGTTTCTCGGGTACGACGTCGGGACGGCTGCGGGGCTCCTGGCAGGGGCGTTCTCGGAGTCCACGGTGATCGGCACCGCTGGCGAAGCGATCCAGCGCCTGGCGCTTCCCGATGCGGAGAAGACTGCGCTGGTCAACAACATTCCCGTCGCGTATGCCGTGACCTACCTGATCGGCACCGCCAGCCTCGTCTGGTACCTGCCCACGATCGGGCCGAAGCTGATGGGAATCAACCTGAGGGAAGAAGGCGCGCGCATGCAGGCGGCGATTGCCGGCGCTGCCCAGCAGGAACTCGGGGTTTTCTCGGGCGCGAGAGCCTTTGACCTTCGCGCGCTCCGCGTGACCAACCCGGAACTGGTGAACAAGACCGTGGCGCAACTCGAGGCGCTGCCGCCGGACGCGCGGGTCTTCATCGTGCGGGTACGCCGCGGAGGCGAAATCATCGAGGCCACCCCCGACACCGTCATTCGCAAGGACGACATCGTGGCAGTCACAGCACGGCAGGCGGTGCATGCGCAGCGGGGCGACCGGATCGGCCCCGAAATGGATGACAGCGCTTTGCTCGACATTCCGATCGAAACGCTGGATGTCGTGGTCACGAACCGCTCACTGGCGGGGAAATCGCTGGCGGACCTGGCACTCCTCGAGAGTGCGCGCGGAGTCTTTCTGCGGCACGTCACGCGCGCCGGACAGGAAGTCCCCCGCTCTGAGGCAACGCTCGTCGACCGGGGAGATGTGGTGAGCCTCATCGGCACCAAGGCCGAGGTCGAGCGCGCGGCCAAGGAAATTGGATATGCCGATCGCGCCACTACCTCGACGGACATGGTGTTCGTCGGAATCGGCATCGTGCTCGGTGGGTTTGTTGGCCTGCTCTCGGTCACCGTTGCCGGCATCCCGCTCACGCTTACTGCCAGCGGCGGCGCCCTGATCATGGGACTGGTGTTCGGCTGGCTGCGGTCGGCGTATCCGTTCTACGGGAGAATCCCCGAGCCGGCGATCTGGATCTTCGATACGGTCGGCCTGTGCATCTTCATCGGCGTCGTCGGCCTGAGCGCCGGCCCCAGCTTCGTTGCCGGTCTGCAGAAATCCGGCATCAGCCTGGTCTTCGTGGGTCTGGTGTCCGCCCTGCTGCCTCACACCATCGGGATCCTCTTCGGACGTTACGTGCTGAGGATGCAACCCTTGATCGTCCTCGGTGCCTGCGCCGGCGCCGGCACGATCACGTCCGCCCTGCGCGCTATTCAGGACGAGGCGCACAGCAGCATTCCCGCGCTCGGCTACACGGTACCCTATGCGATCGGCAACATCCTGCTGACGGCCTGGGGACCGGTGCTCGTGGCGATGATGGCGGTCGGAAAATAGGTCCCGAAAGTTCGGCAGCCCGGCGCTGAATTCGGGCCGGCCCGCCTCTACGCGGTCCTGCTATCCGTGCGAAGGGTGAGAGTGACGTGAATCACGCCGCGCTCGCGCCGTTGCTCCATGGGAAATCCGCCTCGCTTGAAGACCGATAGCATCGCTCTGTTCTGGCTCAGTACGTCGGCCTCGAATTGGGTGAAGTTCTGGGCGCGGGCAAGGCCTGCCAGATGGGCGAGCAGGCGTGACGCGATCCCGCGCCCGTGATAATCCTCTTCGACGAGGAACGCCACTTCCGCCGAGCGTTCGGTGCCCGTCCCGCCGGTTGCGATGTAGCGCCCCGAAGCAATGATAATCTCGTCGCGCACGGATTCGGTAGTCACGACCAGCGCCGTTTCGCGCACGAAGTCGACGTTGATTGCACGATCGATTTCGTCGTCGGAGAGATCGCTTCGGGGAGTGAAGAACCGGGTATAGATCGAATCCCTTTCCAGCAAGCGGAAGGCTTCCACAAGGCGGTCCCGGTCGCCGGGCCGGATCGCGCGGATTGTCACGCGCGTCCCGTCCTTCAACACTTCACTCACCGAATAGTCACGCGCATGGTTCATGACTTGGCGGGGCCTGGACAAGGTGGTCGCTGGTGCGTCACGGGCAGGCGGCGGTCAGAACGCGGCGCCGATCGAACCAACGAAAACCTGGTCCCTCGATCCTGGATTGAACCAAAAGCCGCCTATCGTAACGCGGCCCCAAGTCACCTGAACGAAAGGCCCGCGCTGCACCTCGCGGTCGCCGCCGTAGGCGGTGGTGCGCTGGCCAACGAGTCCAACGCGGAGCCACTCGACCGGTCTGAATCCCAACTCGCTCCACGCGTAGAAATAGTTGTTGGTTCGCTCGTTGCCATCGTGCACGTATTCGGCTTCGACGTAAAAATCGAAGCTCCCCCACGCAACGCTCGCTTCGAGGCCGGGCACGAGACCTTGCGTCGTGCCCCAGACGCCTCCGAGCACGGGCGTCAACTCCCAGGTGACCGCGTCACCGCCGGAAAACGTCCAGCCGACAAAAGCCGATCGCGCGCCGACTGATTCGTAGTTGTACCTGGCTTCGAGGTGCAGCGGCCCGCGATCGGCTGCAGCGATCGCCGAGGTGTAGTTTTCGCCGCCGCGGACATCCGTGGGGTATGCGGTGATCGCGAACTCCCACGATGGATCCGTCGCAGGAGATGCGCGGCGGCCGCTGCCCTCGTGCTCATCGGCCCGCGCCGCCGTGGCGATGACGATGGTGAATGCGACGACGGCCGCGGCCTTCATCCGCCGAGCGCGTTGATCGCGATCACGAGTGCCGTGCCCACTCCGACCATCATCAACCCCACTTTCCAGCTCCCGTAACCTGCATAACGACCGAGCGCGAGACCACCGCCGAACAGCATGGCGAGCGCGATGGCGCGCGAGAGGTTCTTCGCCGTCCCGACATCCTGGATCAGCGCGAAGGGCAGCACGACAGGAAACGTCGCCGCGACGACGATCAGGAATATCGCCAGGGCAGCAAGCAGGTCATCCCACCTCAGCCTGGGTCGCGCCGGTACGGAGGACATCGCGACAATTCGTCCGCGGATTGCCTCGACCTCCGCTGGCGAGACGAGACTTGCCGCGGCTCGTGACAGCGAGCCCTCGATCAGCCTGCGACCGGTGTCCGCATCCGGGGCCGCCCGTACAGAGTGCATGAGCATGAGCAACCTGCCGCGAGCCGTCACAGCGCGGACGACGTACATGATCGCGTCGACGAGCCCCCAGGCGAGATTGCAGCCCAGGGCCGCGACGAACATTTCTCGGATCTGCGCGCGCCCGGACTCCGCCACCGAGACGGCTCCTACGAAGGTGAGC
>Ga0207676_10000058_pt1 | contig 120315 bp, 99 predicted proteins | sample KBSSwiS72_FD_184307 | JGI IMG/M metagenome (GOLD analysis project Ga0207676, IMG submission 184307) | Switchgrass rhizosphere microbial communities from Kellogg Biological Station, Michigan, USA - KBS Switchgrass S7-2 (SPAdes) (version 2) | ecosystem: Host-associated > Plants > Roots >...
GTCTGCGGTCTTCCAGATTACTGTCGAAAGGGGGTGAGCGCAGTGACCGCCGTACGTATTGATTGTGATGGGTGTCGCGTCATTATGTCCCCGCACTCGCGCGAAGGGAGGAAGTTGGTGTACATGCGCGTGGTAGCACGGATTGGCGGACGGAGGCCTTGCGAGAGACGCTCTTCAGCTTCCTGGAGCGCGCCCAGGTTTTCGGGGGTTCTTGCTCGCACCGATTCTCCCCTAATGTTGCTTCGATTCGCGTGATGCACAGGCTTGTTGACTTTTGCACTCCTGCCCCAACTTACACTGGACACACGCCGTGTTTTTGGCATCAAATGGAATGATGAAATCGAAGCGAATTAACCCTGTCTTAGTGGTCTTCGTTCTGTCCGCGGTCATGGGCCTTGCTGCACTCCCCGCTTGGGGCGTTAGCAAGGAAATCGTTCAGCTGCAGACCCAGGTCGAGCAGCTCCAGCAGCAGATGACGCTCATGCAGCAGTCTTTCAACGAGCGCATGGGCGTGATGAAGAACCTGGTCGAGCAGAACACGGACTCAATGAACAAGCTCTCGACCGCGATCTCTACGCTGCAGAGTTCAATCGACAAGAGCCAAACCGACCGTACGGGACAAGTCGATCAGATCTCTGGACAGATCCAGTCGTTGAACGACACGATGGATGAGCTGAAGGTCCGCCTTGCGAAGGTTTCGAAGCAACTAGAAGACATGCAGTCGGCGCAACAGAGTATTGCCGTGCAGCAGTCACAAGCGCAGCAACAGGCCCAGGCACTGGCAACGGCGCCGCCGCCGGATGTGCTATACAACAACGCCCTCCGTGACTACAACGGCGGTAAGAACGATTTGGCGGTGCAGGAATTTTCTGACTACATCAAGTTCTATCCGAATACCGATCTCGCAGGAAACTCGTACTTTTATCTCGCAGAGATCCAATTTAAACAAGGCAACTACAAAGAAGCCGTCAAGAATTACGATCTCGTGTTACAGAACTACGCCAGCGGAAATAAAGCCGCTGCGTCACAGTTAAAGAAAGGCTTTGCGTTAATCGAACTTGGTCAGCAGGAAGATGGGGCACAGGAATTGCGACACGTAGTCGCACGGTATCCCCGGTCGAATGAGGCAACGCAAGCGCGAGATCGGCTGCGCAAGCTGGGGGCACCGACTGCTACCAAACGTACCCAATAGTCTTCAGCAGTTTCTCTTTAGAGGTGATCGTTTCCTGCGTTGTGTCGGACGCCCCATTGCGCTTGTTTGGCCTCCTTCCTGCGCCTTGGTTACTTTCGGCACGTTCCCGCCGCGATTTGCCCCCATATAATCCGGCCAGACACGCATTCCCTCCTATACAGGACAGCCTCTTTGGCCAGCACGCAAGCCAGCACCGTGCCACCTCGCCTGTGGATTTACGGGCCGTGGCTCGACTTGATCGTTGGATGCGGCGCCTGGTCGGTGCCATTGCTACTGATCAGCTATTCCGGCATGGCGGACTCCCTCGCTTGGCCGGTTGCTTTCTACGCGCTCGCGCTCTTTCTCAACTATCCGCATTACATGGCCACGCTCTATCGCGCGTATCGCAACGAGAGCGATTTTCGAAAATACCGGCTCTTCACGATTCACCTTACCGGCCTGGTATTGCTGACTGTGATCCTGACGCACTTCTGGTACGGACTGCTCCCATGGGTGTTCACTCTGTATTTGACGTGGAGCCCGTGGCATTACACGGGACAGAACTATGGGCTGTTCATGATGTACGCGAGGCGTGCGGGTCCAAGCATCTCAAGCTTCACAAAACGCATTCTTTATTCAGCGTTCGTTTTGTCGTACGTAGTGTGGTTTGTCAATCTGCATACGGGCGTGTCTGACCAGCAATTATTTGTTTCCTTGGGAATTCCTGCGGCGCCCGGACTTTACGCAAGGTTGACCCTCGGCGCTGTTTCGCTTGGCTTGGCTGTAGTGGGTTTTATTCGCCTTCATCGCGAAATCGGGTGGACCCGAATGGTGCCCCCCTTGATGTTGTTCTCAACTCAGGCAATCTGGTTTCTTGTCCCTGCCCTACTCTCTGCGCTGCCTGACATCCGACTCCAACAAAGCCGATACAGCATTGGGGTCCTAGCATTGGCGCATTCCGCCCAGTATCTGTGGATTACAAGCTACTACGCGAAACGCGAAGCGCTGACCGAAGGGGCCAAACGGTGGCGCCCACTGGTTTATTTCGCCGTTTTGATTGTGGGAGGAATTGCTCTTTTCATTCCAGGCCCGTGGGTCGCCAGCTATTTCTTCCACTACGACTTCACGACCAGCTTTTTGATCTTTACGGCTCTGGTGAATCTGCATCACTTCATTTTGGATGGAGCGATCTGGAAGCTCAGAGACGGCCGTATTGCGGCATTGCTTTTGAGTTCGCAGGACAGGCTATCGACCGCCGCGTCGGACATGAGTTCGCAAGTTGTGCACGGATGGCGGTGGTTCCGAAGCGCCTCGCCGGCTGCACGTGGCCTCAGGATTAGCGTTGCCTGCTTGCTTTTGGGGTTGGCAGCACTGGATCAAGTGCGGTACGTGCGTGCCGGGCGTTCCGATGACGAGGAGAGCTTGCGCGGAGCGGCAGCGCTAAATCCGTACGATACTCCAGTACAAATGCGGCTTGCCCGCAAAGCGGCCGACGAAGGTAACACGGACAGCGCGGTCGCCGCCTGGAAGGTAGCGATTGCCGCGAGCCCGGCCGATCCAAACCCGCGCAACGCACTGCTGGCTTACCTCGCGAAAAGCAACCGGTTCAACGAGGCCTACACTATCGCTCAACAGTCGCTCGCAACTTCGCCTAGGGATGGAGCGCTATTGGTCGATACTGGCCTCCTGGCCGCTCAACTCGGCTTATCCCAAGACGCTGCGACTTACTGGCAACAGGCGCTGGCGGCTGATCCTTCACAAACTCGAGCCCATTTGTACCTGGGTGATCACCTCGACCGTCATGGTCACCCCGAAGAGGCGGCTCCGCACTACATGATCTATCTGGAAAAGTTGGCGCATGCGCAACCGCAACCCTCTCCCGAAGCTGTGTTGCCGGTGCTGGTCAAGCTCGCGCAATGCCAAGTAAATGCGGGCCGCGGTGATCAAGCATTGAAGGCTTACGACCTCGCGCAAACGCTAGCGGCACGAGTTGGCGACAAGAAGATTGAGAGCCTCGCCGCTATCAATGCTGCCGGTTTGAAATCGAAAACTGAGGACGTGAATGGGGCACTGCGTGCCTACCAAAGAGCGCTGACGCTTGATGAGCAGGCGGATGATCGAACGAGTGCGGCAGCCGACTGGTACCGATACGCCATCTTTCTGCGAAGCAAAAACTTTCCCTCGGAATTTGCTTATGCAAGCATCATCAAAGCGGCGTCCGCTGGAGGGCAAGATCCTTCCGTTGATGGTGCCATCGCAACGGCTCGACGGGAACTAGAACGAGCCCTCGGTTCCAAAGCAGCCGAGGTTCGCCGAGACGACCAATTGGTACAGGCTGCATTGGAACTGCGCGCGAAATGAAGTCAGAACTGTGCACAGTCTCATCAGACTAATGCAGTGCGGCGTACTCCGCATGAACTTGTTTTAACAAGGGCAGATTCGGATCGGCATCTTTCCAGAGCGCCATCAAGTCCTGATACGCCGTGCGCGAACCAGGCACGTCCCCTGCGATAGCAAGTGCGCGCGCATACTGAAGGCGGGATATTGCGCGCCCAATCCACGTTGGAAATTTACCCCGGGGACCTTTGACGTCGTCGAATTCTGCCGCCGCAGCCTGGCCCTGTTTCAATGCCAGAAGGGCAAGCCCCCTATAGAACTTCGGGCCAGGGTCATTCACCTCGAATCCAGTTGCAGACTTAAGGGACTCTACGGCCACGGCCGCGGCTCCGCGTTTGATATTGATGGCCGCCCGTACCTGCGGCAGAATGCTGTTAACTAGTTCAGAGTTCTTCGGGTGCAGCTTCAACTGGGACGAGACCACACCATCCGCAGTTGCGAGGTCGCCGGCGAGAGCCGACCCGGCGGCGAACCAAGGAATCTCGCCTTCTGAAAGGCTTAGGCCTTTCGTACATAATGCCCGGGCCTCGGCCAGGTCTCCAATCCAGAGTTCCGCCTGACAGGAACTTCCGGAAATGAAGGCGGTCACGAACTGAAGACTGTTCTTGCGAGCCGACTCAAGGGCCTGCTGTCGAAATTGACGCGATTTCTGTAGCTGGCCGCGAAATGCTGCAACTTCGGCCTGGCCCATAAACATGTCCCATTCTTCGGGCTTGCCGGAGGCCCAGGCGATCTGCCGGGCCATTTCCTGCTCGTCACCCTCCCGGAATGCCAGATCAAAGCGCCGTCGATGGAGCCACATCGGATCGCGCTTCTTCTCTACAGACTGATTGTAGATTGCCTTCGCTTCTTCAAACTTTCCCAACAATGAATACGCTGAGAATGCATTCTGATACGGCAACACGTCGTCGGGTTGCAGTCGCAAAGTCTCCAAAGCCTGATCCAGGGCTTTCTGATTTTCTCCAATGGTTAAGTAGTCGCCCACCAGGTTGTTTCGGGGAGTCCAATCTCGCGGATAGGTCTGAATCCATAGTTCGTAGTTTTCGATCGACTTGTACACTTCCCCCGTCACGTCACTGTAGTAGTGAGCCGTGATGTAGAACTTTTCGCGCTCGCTTGTCCGTTCACGCAGATCAAAGGCCTTTTGTGTGCTTTCCTGCGCCAAGCGTACTTCCCCGCTGTTTCCATAGACAGCGCCCATTCGAGCGTAGGCCATGGCAAAATTTGGATCCAACTCGGCTGCGCGTTTGTAGAAAGGGAGGCTGGCGAGGTCGCCATCCTTTGCTCGTTTTTCATCGCCGAGCGCATACGCTTTCATCGCTTCCAACGATGAGGTCGTAGCCTGTTCGATGGGAGCGCTGAATCGCTCAATTGTGTTCACACCCTCGCCGAGAGGCCCGCGCAGCGCTTTGGCAGCCGTGCCCAATGCGGCTAGCACCTTCTCTTTGTTTCCTGCCTCAACCTGCTGCCTCGCGATTGTGTCTCCGGTTCGACAGTTAAGCGCTTCGAGAGTGACAACGTAGTTTGAGCCGAGCGAGCTGATGGATCCGCCGAGGATGGCTTTGACGGCTTCTCTCTGACAAAGATCACGGGCGATCGGAACGGTGACGCGGTCGTCAGGAGAATGCCCTGCGTACTTGAGCGCCTCGCGGACACGTTCGTCTGGGTACACATTCAGAAAAGGAGACTGCTCCAGTTGAACGGCGAGTGCCTGCTTGAGAGTGCCATCGAAAACGGTATCTCCCGTGGTATTCACGAAGTCCGCAAGAAGGACAAAGTCTTTCTCTGTTAGGGCGCCTGCGCGACGACTGTAGAAGAAGCCACCCACGCCGACTGCGGCAAGAACGAGCGCAGCGATCGAAGCCCAGAGCCAGCCGCTCTTAGATGGTGCTGCTGGTAAAGGGACTGAGGAGCTGGCCGAAACCGGAGCAGGTGAAGCTGGCGAGCTAGCGCTTGAGCTGCTGAGGGGAGCCAGCGGCATTGGCGGTGATGAGGAGACGCCGGGCGGTGGAGCTGGATCTTCAGCGGGCAGCACGGCCGACCGGCTTGATTCGGTATCGCGCTTCAAGCGTTGCAGTTCGGCTCTCAGGTCGGCTGCATGCTGGTAACGAAGATTCTTGTCTTTCTCAAGCGCACGATTGATGATTCGCTCAAGCTCTAGTGGGAGTTCCGGATTCAAACGAACCGGAGAGGTTGGTGCGCGACTGAGAATTCCCTGAAAAATAACTGCCGAGGTTTCTCCCCGAAAAGGCAGCTCTCCCGTAGACATTTCGTACAGGACAGCACCGAAAGAGAACAGGTCGGTCCGACTGTCGAGTTCCTTGCCACGCGCCTGCTCCGGCGACATGTATGAGACTGTCCCAAGAGCTGTGCCCGGGCTTGTGAGATGGTCGATGTTCACTTGAGCGGTCTGAGCCAGCGTGGGAGCCGAAGCGTCGGGCTTCATTTCCGATTGCGCCGTCACCTTCGCTAGGCCGAAATCCAGGATCTTGGCGTGTCCTCGCTTTGTTATGAAAATATTCGCGGGCTTGATGTCGCGGTGAACGATGCCTTCCGTATGGGCAGCATCGAGGGCGTCGCCGATCTCGATACCCAACTCGAGAAGAGTTTCCAGATCCATCGGGCGACCCGCAATCCGATGTTTCAGCGTCAAACCATCCAGAAATTCCATGACGAGAAACCATTGGCCGTCATGGTTGGCGATCTCGTGGATCGTGCAAATATTCGGATGATTCAGCGCGGACGCCGCACGGGCCTCCCTTCGGAAGCGTTCCAACGTCTGGGGATCTTTCGCGACATTGTCGGGGAGGAACTTGACGGCCACGAATCGACCCAGCATGGTGTCCTCGGCCTTGTAGACGACTCCCATACCGCCACCACCTAATTTTTCAAGGATGCGGTAATGCGATATGGTCTGGCCGATCATGTTCAGGAAGGTTGCCGTATGGTAGGGCCATGGACGCGGGAAGTCAAAGTATTGAGGATGCTCAAGTTGACAAGGAGGCCCTGAGGCTCCCAGACAATTCAAGGCAAAAAAATACCGGAACGCGCAGAGCGTTCCGGTGATGTGTTTACGCGGGAATCGGTACTGGGATCTAGGGAATGCCGCCTCGCCCCGGGTCAAGGCTCAGCGAGCAAAAAGCATCCGTTTCCCCTGGATACTCCAGAACCGAATGACTCTCCGACGCGGCTCGATCATTCGCCGCGGCCGTATCGCGTGGAGCGCACAGGCAAGTTTCTCCCGGCCGATAGTCCACACCACAATAGGCGCAGTGCATGAGATAGCTCCTTTGAATGAGAATTGTGGCTAGTCACAAACTAATTGCTGAGGCTCTGAACAGGAAATCGATAGTTTTGATGATCGCTATCGATTGTTTCTATCGCTGAGCGACAACCGTTTATGATGATTTTGCAATTGCACCGTTCGGCTGTTCGTTCCCTGTCTTATGGATTTCGACCAACTCGAGACATTTCTTGAAGTCGCACGTCTATCAAGCTTTTCGCGCGCAGCCGAGAAGCGTTTTCGCACGCAGCCAGCGATATCATCGCAAATTCGTGCCTTGGAAGAAGACGTCGGCGCCAAGCTGCTAGATCGATCAGGCGGCAAAGTCTCTCTGACCGCCCCAGGCAAGATCTTTCTGCGCTACGTTGAGGACGCGATCGAAGCACGCAGGAACATGATGACGGCCCTGGCGGAAGCGGATCGAGTCCCCCGTGGCGAAATCATCGTTGGGGCGAACGAGGGCACATGTCTTCATATTCTGCCCGAGGTCTTCGCAGAGTTTAAGCGTAGCTACCCTGATGTCGCTGTAAACATACGTCGATCGGATTACGCAAAGATCCTCGAATCTGTAACCGACAACTCCGTTGATTTCGGCGTGGTTTCACTTCCGGTGAAAGACACTCGTCTTACGATTGTGCCCATCCATCGCGATGAGTTAGTAGTTATCGTGCCGCCGCACCATCCCATCGCAGACCTAAAATCGGTGACGATCGAAGACGCAAGCAATTATCCACTGGTCTTACCCAAATCCGGGCACACGCGCGACGCCCTGCAGGCGCTGTTTTATGAACGGAAATTGAAGCCACAGGTTGCAATGGAATTGGATTCCAGTGAACTGCTGAAACGCTTCGTGGCTGCAGACGTCGGCATAGGCTTAATTGCGCGTTCGAACGTAGAGGAGGATGTGAAAGCAAACGTGCTCACAGCGCTACGGCTGGCCGATGCTCATATCCGGCGCGATTTAGCTTTGGTTTTTCGAAAAGACAAGGCGCTCAGCCGTGCAGCGAAGGCTTTCATCGACATTGCAGTCAAAGAAAAACATTCCAATTCCACCACCGCGAGAAAACGGTGATGTTCATCGCTCGGCTTGCGTTATTGACACTTTCATTCACTTCAGTCCTGCCAGGTCCGGCCATCGCGCAGGTTCATCGAAAATCCGTGGACATGCCCCAGTCTGCCCGGAAACTGATCGAAATTAAGACTAGCGGCACGCAACGATACGGCCACGACGAAATCGTAGCTGCTAGTGGTCTGCGAATCGGTGACAGCGTAACCGATGATGATTTTAAGAAGGCAGCCCAACGCCTGGGAGAAACGGGAGTATTTTCGGACGTTGCGTATGGATTTTCTTACTCGCCTCTGGGGACCAAGCTTGATCTTCAGTTGGCGGATGCGCAGAAGTTTGTGCCCGTGCGATTCGAAAACTTCGTCTGGTTTACCGACGAGGAATTGGGAAAGGAATTGCGTAACCGGGTGCCGCTCTTCCGAGGCGAGGTTCCGGTCGCTGGCACACTGCTGGAGCTACTAAACGACGCACTGCAAGCATTGTTGCTTGAAAAAAATCTGCCAGGACGCGTCGATTACATGCGTATGGCTCCTATGGACGGGGGGGATATCCAGGCACTTAATTTCACCGTGCAAGACGTGAAAATCACAATTCAAGGCGTCAAGTTTTTGGGCCCTGCAAGCGGTGAGGAGACGCTGCTCATCGAAGCGTCGAAAAAGCTTTTGGGTACCGACTATGTGCGAGACCAAGTTGTTGGTTTCGGCGAGAAAGAATGGCTGCCGGTTTACCTTCAACGGGGATATCTCAAAGCGCATTTTGGAGATGCAGTGCCGCATGTCACTCATCAAGAGAGTACATCGACGGTGGTGGAGCTTTCAGTTCCAGTTCAACCAGGCCCGGTGTACCAAGTTGAAGAAGTCAGCTGGACCGGTAACAAGGTCCTTCCTGCGGAAAAGCTCAATAACATGATCCACCTTCCTGTCGGCGAGGCAGCGAATGCGATCCGGCTCAACGGCGATTTGGAAGCCGCAGAAAAGGCCTACCAGTCGAAAGGATACATGCGGGCTCGAATCAAACCCGAAGCGGCTTTTGACGATGCGAACAACACGGTTCGCTATACCCTTCAGGTGGACGAAGGTGATCTTTTCCGGATGGGTGAGTTGGAGATTTTGGGCCTGGACGCTTCAGCAACTTCTAAGGTTCGCGCAGCTTGGACTGTCCGCGAAGGTGAGCCTTACGACGCGGGCTACGCGAATCATTTTCTGAATGAAGCAATCAAGGTTCTACCCACGGGAGTGCATTGGGCGGTCGACGTACGGGAGTCGGTCAACGTGGAGGACAAGACGGTCGACGTGAACCTGCGATTCAACTCCAAATAGGCCGCCGCTGGCCCTAAAAAAAGCATCTAATTTTGAGAATAGAGCATAATAGATATGCAATTGGACGATCTAAGACTGTGCGGCTCAAAGCTCACAAGGAGATCAAGAATGAAAGTTAAATTGGGATTGTTGATGGCACTGATTGCGCTGGCGACGGCGCTGTCAGCGAACCTCGCGTTTGCGGCAGATGGTCCGCAAACTTTGACCGGTAAGGTGAGCGATGCGATGTGCGGCGCTAAGCATGCGATGGCAGGTGGAGATGCTGAGTGCACGCGCGCATGCGTCAGCAAGGGCTCGAAATACGCTCTAGTAGTCGGGAGCAAGGTTTATACGCTTGAGACAAGCGACAAAGCGGCACTTGCTGAATTGAACAAGCTAGCCGGCGCAAATGCAAAGGTGTCGGGTACAGTGAAAGGCGATACGGTCGAGGTAAAATCCGTCGCACCGGGTGCCTGATGCGTGGTTTTGCGGGGTGGACGACTTGTCCGCCCCGCTCGATGTTCCCTCCCACTAAACTTTTCCCCAAATTGGTACTTTTCACACTGTCTTCACAATTCACTGTGTTAAATTTTTCAGTGACTTAACGATCACCGGAGCGGAGGAAACAGAATTGGGCAAAGACATGGTCCCGAAGAGGATCTTCTTCACCAAGGGAGTTGGCAAACATAAAGAGCGCCTCACGTCGTTCGAACTTGCACTGCGCGACGCCGGTATCGCAGCCCAAAATCTAGTGCGCGTTTCGTCCATCTTCCCACCCAATTGCAAACTCATCGCACGTTCGCAAGGCCTGAAATATCTACATCCCGGAGAAGTGGTGTTTGCTGTGGTTGCCGAGAACTCGACCCACGAGCCGCATCGTCTCCTCGCATCGTCGATTGGCGTTGCCATTCCATCTGATCGAAATACCTACGGATACCTCAGCGAGCACCATTCATTCGGAGAGACCGAGGATTCTGCCGGCGACTACGCCGAGGAACTCGCCGCGGAAATGCTCGCGACTACGCTGAACGTGGACTTCGATCCAGACCGATCGTGGGACGAAAAGAAGGAAATCTATCGGATCTCGAACAAGATCGTACGCACAGCAAATGTCACGCAATCGGCCGTCGGCGACAAGCGCGGATTGTGGACGACAGTGATCGCGTCGGCGGTTTTGATCTTCGACTAGCAACAAGGCATTTTCGTGAACGAGGACGGGCTGACTGCTCGTCCTTTTTTGTTTTTGCCTCCTCTGCTCTGTCCAAAAGAGGGCCCGACTCAGGCAGCAACTGAGTTGGATACGTGCTGTATCGACGCTGTGTTGCATCATGTAGAGCGGAGTGTTGCATCGTGTTGTGTTCTGTTGCACCCTTCCATTTCACTGCCACAACATTCATTAGACATCGCTATGCATTCACATATCGCAACTTCTCCGCAATACGAAAATCAGTGATCGCGTCCGTCCCGGTCCCCTGTTAACTCGTTTCCTACAACGGACTTTCTGAACCGTAAAAGTTGGCTGTCGTCGTGCGCTCTCGAAATGCGGTGTTTACACAAACGCCGCGTGGGCAAATCACATAACAATGCATGCGCGTAGCGCATGTCAGGAGGAGCTACATGGAATCCGCATTTACGCGAAGGTTCCGATGGGCTGTGTTGGGCTGGCTTGTATTGATGTTGAGCAGCCTCATGTTCTCACAAACGCAGTTTGGAACAATCTACGGACGAATCACCGACAAGAGTGGCGCCGTGGTCACCGACGCGACAGTAAAACTAACGAACATTGAACAGCAGACGACGCAAGAAACCAAGAGTGGGGGCGAAGGCAGCTATACCTTTGCCAACGTGCTGCCGGGAAAATACAAGGTGAGCGCTCAAAAAGAAGGCTTCGCGACAATCGAGAAAAACATCGTTGTGAACGTAGCTGATCGTCTGACAGAAGACTTCGCGCTGCAGGTGGGTGCAACGTCAGAAGTCATGACGGTTGAGGCCAGTTCGGTGCAAGTCAATACGACCTCGGGTGACGTGGCTCATACGATAACGAGCGCGCAACTCGAGAACCTCCCGTTGTTGACAAAGAACCCTTATGCGTTGATTGGGTTGGCCGCAGGCGCGACCGATACAGCAGCAGGCGTGGGGGACGTTCGCGGGCAAGGTTTCGCGGTCGGAGGTCAGCGAACTTCTTCAGTCAGCTATCTATTAGACGGTAGCGACAACAACGAGACCTTTATCACTGGACCGGCAGCCCTGGTTCCAAATGACACAGTCCAAGAATTCAAAGTTCAGTCCAACAGCATGACGGCTGAGTTCGGACGTAATGCGGTGGTAACGAATGTTGTCACGAAGTCAGGCACCAATCAGTTTCACGGATCAGCGTCGGAGTACTACCGTGGCGCGGCGCTGACAGCAAACACTGTCCAGAACAAAGAGAATGGGACGCCAAAGCCGAATTTTGTACGCAATGACTTCACGTTTGCTGCCGGCGGTCCAATCATCAAGGACAAGACGTTCTTCTTTGGAGCGCTCGAGGGAGTCCGCGTGCGATCACAGGGGGTAGCATTCTGGTGGGTTCCCACGCAGCAATTCGTGGACAACGTCGCTCCTAATATGGCCGCCTATGTCGCATCGGGCGGACCCTTACCGGCAAGCGACGCCAGCCAGTGCATGTCTGCGGCGGATTTCAGGGCTCGCCAGGGCGGCGGACCTAATCCATTTGTCAATCCGAATACCGGATTGAATATCGCGGAAGACACGCCTTTTTTCTGCAAGACTACGACCAGACCCCCGATTGACGCGGGCGGCGGAACGGGTGGCGACACGTGGAACGCGGTTGCAAAGATTGATCACAGCTTCACCCCGGCTACGCGACTATCGTTTCGGTATGCGTTGACCGACATCAAGAATCCGCTGGGCGCAAGCGCAGTGGCGGCGTCTGATTCTCCCTGGCCGGGCTTCAGGAGTGACCGAACTTTCCGCAGCTCCAATTATGGTACGACGTTAACCCACACATTCTCAGCCAACATGGTCAACGAATCCCGGATCAATTTCATGCGCACCGATCCGGAAAACCCGAACGGTACCGGGGATCCTTCTATTCCGTGCCTGCAGGTGCCAAACCTGATTGGTAGTCCGGATGGCAACCCAATTGTTTTTCCTGGATACATTCCAAACCTCTGTCAGTTCGCCAGCCTGCGAGCGGGTGGACCGCAGAATACGATTTCGGGCGGAACTGGGTTTACGCTGGCGAAGGGACGGCACACCTTCAAATGGGGCGCCGGCTTTGCCACCCTGCGTGATAACCATGTTTTCGCCGCATTTGAAGGCGGAACTGGGGCATTCACAGATCCACAGAACATGATTAACGGCGTATTCGATGGGACTTACCTTCTTGCAATCGACCCCAAGGGACGCGTGCCAGGAGAAGTCTACGATCCTGCCGTTGATGGCCCGCTTACTGCGCCGAACTTTGGACGCCACTATCGCTACAACGAGGTTTCGCTTTATGGCGAAGATTCGATTCGACTCACCAGCCGCTTCACCTTGACCTTGGGTATGCGTTGGGAGTACTTCGGCGTATTGCACAGTCCGAATGCAGAACGTGCGCTTGATGCCAACTTCTACTTCGATGCGACGGGAAGTCCGACGCCGCTCGATCCTTCGAAGACAATCTTCGCTCAAGTACGCGACGGACGATTCCAACGTACGAACAACTTCTTCAATCAAGACTGGAACAATTTTGGACCGCGTATCGGTCTTGCCTGGGACGTGTTCGGTAACGGAGGTACTTCGATCCGAGCCGGTTACGGCATGTTCTATGACAAGAACTTCGGAAATGCCTTGTTCAATGTCATCCAAAATGCACCGAACAACAACACTGCTGTCGTAGGCGGAGTTGAAGGTGCAGTCGATCCCAATTCCTACACGCTTCTTACGAACCTTTTAGGCACGGGAGCATTTCCTGTGACCGGTTCCGCACGTATGCTGGATCGAAATATGGTGACGGCGTATAGCCAGGAATGGAATGCTGGCATTGAGCACGACATTCTTCACAAGGGTTTGATCGCTTCTGTTACCTACAAAGGTACAAAGGGCGACAAGCTTTATTCCCTAAACAACCTTAACCAGCGCGGATCATGCCTTCGAGCACCGGACATCAATGAAGTGTGCAACCCGACGGCAGGTGTAACCTCCAGGCTCAACCAAACTGGTGTCAGCGGGACGAACCGGCGTGGCAATGAAGGTTTCTCGCGCTACAACGCCGTTAGCGCCGAAATAAAGACCCGTTCCCTGCATGGTCTGATGCTCAATGGGTCCTACACGTACGCAAACTGGAAGGACAACAGCAGCAGCTTCTTCGGTGACAGCTTCTATGACGGTATTTTCGGGCAGTTTGGTTTCAGGGACCCCTACAACCCGGGTGCTGACTACACGACCTCTTCGAACGATATCCGGCATCGCTTTGTCATGGCGTACACCTACGAACTGCCGTTTGCAAAGAGTCTGTCTGGAGTAGGGAAACAGATTCTGGATGGCTGGAGCCTAAGTGGCGTGTACTCAGCTCAGACGGGTGGAGCGTTTACCGTTTACGATACGATCGATGACGCCCAATGTACGCGGGACTTCACCGATTTCTGCTATCCGGTGCTAAGCGGTTCCGTTCCGAAACAACAACAAACCTACACGGGCGCCAACACCTTTACGCTATATGACCTGTCGAGTGCATTCACCACACAAGCAACTTACTGCACTCAACAGACCGGGATTCTCGATACGGGCGATCCCGCCAATTTAGCTTGCACAGCCGATTTGTATCAGCTGCACCCCAACCTGTTATCCCCTCGAAACCTTTTCCGACTGCCTGGACTTTGGACCTTCGATGCGGCGGTAGCAAAGCGATTTGCATTGGGAGAACGCGTGGGACTTGAGTTCCACGTGGAAGCCCTCAACATATTCAATCATTCAAATATGTTTGCAACTGCGGGGTCAAATGTTGTCAATTCGATCCTTAATGCGGACGAAACAGCTTTCAACACGGTAGGTACCGTGGTCGGAGCTCGCGGCACACCGCCGGGAGTGAATGCGGCCGGTGTGACCGTGGAACGTCGCTCTGTTCAATTGGGGTTGAAACTTACCTTCTAGGACGTTTGTGTAAGACCGAGGGGGGCCAAAAGGCTCCCCTTTTTTGTTGATCAGTCGGAGTAGGCAAATGTTTCAAAATAGCGAGATCAGTTCTTCTTCAACTTGTCGATCCTTCGTTTCACCGCGGCTATGTACGGGCTTTGCGGATCTGCTTTGGCGAATTCCTCTAGTTCACGGAGAGAGTTGTCACGGTCGTGAATAGCACCGTACAAGTCGACCATCAGCAAATGCACGGTGGTCGGAGCTCCGGGCATACCGTGCACACGTAGGCCGACACCCATGGCTCTGTCAAACTGCTTCATGCTGTAGTAGCACCGAGCAAGCTCGTAGGGTGCCTCCCAACTCTTTGGGTCAAGTCGGGATGCCTCGAGAAGCTGAGCCTCTGCTTCGTTGTACCTGCCCTGTTGAACGTAAATCTTTCCCAGCAAAGTGTGCGGCATTGCCAAGCGCGGGTCGATCTCTGTAGCTCTGTTGGCTGCTTTCTCTGCTTCGTCCAACTTTTTCAGATGAAACTGACTCACGCCTAGCATTGCGTAGGCTCGCGCGAATTGCGGATATTCGTCGACTGCTTTCTGGAACAATCGGGCAGCGTCTTGGGGGTCGCTGTCGATCTTCTTCATGCCCTCGTCGAAGTGCTTGCGCGCTTGTTTGGGTATTGCTAACTCGTCGGCACTCGCCGTTGGGCCTGGAGGGGCTTGGGGCGACTTTTGCTCCGAACGCAAAGCCACGTCAGCCGATTGCATTGCACCCACCGGGAGATCGATGCTCTCCCGACTCGACGTATAGCCCGGAGCCCGTACTTCGAGGTAGTAGTTGCCGCCGCTAAGGCCGCCGAGCGTGACCGTGCCTGTGTTGTCCGTAAACGCGCGATGACTGTCAGCGCCGCCACCGAAAGTGGAGAGCATGACCTGCGCTTGACCCACCGGTTCTTCGGTTGCAGCATCGCGCACTTTGACAGTGAGTGTGCCAGATTGCGCGGATAATCTAACGCACGAGAGGAAGACGAGGGCAGCGAGGAGTCGGTGGCGCAGCATGGGAAATCTCCCTGCGAAATGCAATTACCTGCGTTCATATTGCATACGCAGATTCAATTCAACTGCTTTTCGCATTCTGCGCCAACAATTACGAGCGCTGAATAACAAGACACGACCTGACACAACCTGCCGATCGTGGTGTGCGGTGTAGGCAGTGCGCGGATGGAAGCGGGCATTGAAGGAGGGCCACCTTCGGTTCGAAGCTAGCCCAAGGGTGCGGTGGCTACTTTGTCGCCCGGGTTCGTTCGTTCTTTGTGCTTGAGGTCTTCGTGGTATCTCGATCCAGTCGTTCAAAAACGGCAGCCACAATCAGAGGTAATCCAACGGTAGCGTCAACGAAGACTTCGCCAAATTTCCCGCCTTCCGCAGGCGGGACGAATTTCCCCCACGAAATGGCTTCGCTATAGGGACTGCCCGATAAGCCTCCCCAGTAGACAGGCTCAGGACAGATGCGTAGTCCATAGTGATAGCGCTTCAGCGGAACGTCTTCCCCACCCCGTCGATGGCGTAGTTCAATAAACGGGCCGAACTGCTGCGACCAGTTGCGCGGTACACCTCCGCCAATTGTGAAAATTCCCAAGCGTTTTTGCTTTAGCAGCGTCTCAGCGAAATATTCCAGGTCGATGAATGGATCAAATCGAAGTAATGGTTTCTTGTCGCGCGCTCGTTCGCGGTTGGTCAAAGCATAATCCAAGCCCAGCTCAGAGTCCGTGAATGCAGGCACGAATACCGGGACATTCTTTTCGTAGGCAGACTTGAGAATGCCTCGCTGCCCCTTGGCATGCGTTGCGAGGAAAGCGCCCACGGCACGGTTGAGCTTGTACGAGCTGAGTACTTCGTTGGTGTCCCATGCCTGCAGAACCTCGAAAATTACTTTTTCGACGTCATCCAGGTTTTGCTCCGGTTCGAGCGTGTCGTAGACTCGGTTGTACCCTGCTTCGTAGAGTTCTTCGTCGCTCAGAGCCGGGTTGTGGCGAAAATGCGCGCGGCCCGTGGCTTCGACCAAGCCGTGCGCCATCAACGCTCCCGTCGATACGATCGCTTTTACGATACCCCGATCAACAAGGTCGGCAATGATCAGACCTTGCTTGGCGACCGTCATCGCACCAGCTAGCGTCATTACGACGAAACAATCTTTATCGCGTGCCATTGCTTCTAGAACGTCTGCAGCTTCGCCCAGTTGGCGGCCCGTAAACGCGGTGTTGGCCATCGCACGAACAAGTCCGTCGATCGAGGTGATTTTCGTCAGATCGAGCGGTGCAAGCGGGATAAGTTTGTCCGCGACCGGGTCATGCAGCTTTCTTTCAATGCCTGAACCTTCTTCATGATGGTTGCCTTGCTTCAACTCACACCTCCACACTTTGCGAAGGACTACTGTACTAGAACGATCACTCCAATCGCCACGTGTCAATGACGACTCATTAGACGTAAGCGAGTGTTTGATATTCTATTGCCCGCGCCTGACTTGGAAATGGGAGAGAAAGAGTGTCGACAGACAAATTTACGGTCGCGCTGGTACAGATGTCGTGCGGGCCGGAGCCGCAGGAGAACCTCAAGAAGGCGCTAGAGCGCGTAGCCGACGCCGCCCGGAGCGGCGCCCATGTGGTTTGCTTGCCAGAGCTATTTCAGACGCAGTATTTTTGCCAGCGCGAAGATACTGTGTTGTTTGATTTGGCGGAACCTATTCCCGGGCCGACTACAGAGAAACTTTCGGCTGTGGCGCGTGAAAACCACGTCGTGCTGGTGGCGTCACTGTTCGAAAAACGTGCAGCGGGTGTTTACCACAATACGGCTGCCATTTTTAACTCGGATGGAAAGCTTGAGGGCATCTACCGGAAGATGCATATCCCGGACGACCCACTTTATTACGAGAAATACTACTTCACCCCCGGCGATCTGGGGTATCGCACCTTCAATACCTCGGCGGGGAAACTAGGAGCCCTGGTGTGCTGGGACCAGTGGTATCCGGAAGGAGCCCGTCTCACTGCTCTGCAGGGCGCAAGTATCCTGTTCTACCCGACGGCAATCGGATGGCATCCGGCGGAAAAAGCCGAGTTTGGAATTGCACAGCACGATGCCTGGCGAACTATTCAGCGCGCCCATGCGATTGCGAACGGCGTCTACGTGGGCGTAGTGAATCGTGTGGGATTCGAGACTGGTAACATCCGCGGAAACGTCGCGAAGGGAGAAGGCCTTGAATTTTGGGGTGGTTCCTTCTTAAGCGATCCATTCGGACGTGTTCTGGTACAAGGCTCTCACGACAAGGAAGAAATTCTGTTGGGTGAGGTAGATCTCCGTCACTTGGAAGATATCCGTCGAAATTGGCCCTTTTTGCGTGACCGGCGCATCGACAGTTACGCGCCAATTACCAGCCGGATGATCGACTAGCAGGAAGCGGCATCGTGGTTACTGGTAATGTTACCTTACAAATAGCGACGATCAAGCCAATCCAAATGAAGTTCCGGATTCGTATTTCAGAAAGGACGCGAAAGATCGTTTGCCGAGCGCCGAAACCATAGCTATGCCACCCGACACCGTGTTGGTGTCGGCGATCCGAGGCGGCGACCAGAGCGCGATGGCGACTCTGTACGACCGTTATTCGTCGATCGTGTATTCAGTGGCATTGCGAGTTTTGGCAGATACCGGTGCAGCAGAAGATGTCTTGCAAGAAGTGTTTATGCAGCTCTGGCGAAACCCGACGGCATTTGATGCAAGCCGAGGAAGTCTGGGTGCGTGGCTGGCGGTGATTACGCGCAACCGGTCCATTGACGCTTTGCGTAAGCGACGGTCAGAGACTGACATCGATGAGGTGATTGTCTCGGTCCAGCCTGATCTAGCGTCCGAAGCCGAGCGCACCCGTGCCCTGGAAAAGGTACGCGGTGTCTTGGGTTCCATGCCTGTCTCTCAGCGAACCGCACTGGAGTTGGCATTTTTTGAGGGTTTGACCCACACCGAAATCGCCGGGAAAACGGGTGAGCCGCTAGGCACCATTAAGACGCGGATACGTAGTGGGCTGCTTACGATTCGGAAGGCCTTCGAGGCATGAGCGTGCACGAACAATTCGCGGAAGACCTAGCGCTCTACGCGTTGGGCTCGTTGGATGGCGACGAACGGGCTACTCTCGAGAAGCATCTCGATACGTGTTCCTCTTGCCGCCAAGAGCTCGAGTCCTTGCGCGGGGATCTCTCGCTCTTTGCGTTGTCGACTTCTGGGCCGCATCCTCCGCAACGTGCTCGTCAGCGCTTGATGTCGTCAATCGGACGTGAGCCGCGTCTTCCAGTTGCCGTGCCTGAGCGTCGTCGAGCTTCGTGGTGGGCACCTTTGGGATGGGCAGCGGCAGCGGCAATGGCATTGCTAGCGTTTACGCTCTGGCGAGACCTCGGCATGGTACGCCGGGACTTCGCGAGCATCATGGCTCAAGCGACTCACGATCGAGGAGAATTGGAACGTGTCAGTGCAATCCTTGACGGCCTGAACGCGCCAGACGCACAGCGAATCACCTTAGCTGCGGCCAAGACGCACCCGCAGCCTCAAGGGAAAGCTATCTATCAGCGCAAGAATAGTAATCTGATCTTCCTTGCCAGCAACCTGCCGCCGCTCCCAGCGGACAAGATTTACGAGTTATGGCTTATCCCAACGCAAGGTGCGCCCATCGCGGCAGGTTTGTTCAAGCCGGACGCGAAAGGTGATGCAGTAGTCGTAAATCCACCGCTGCCCGCCGGCATTGAAGCTAAGACGTTTGCCGTCACGTTGGAGCCTGTCGACGGCCCGCATGAGGCGCCCCGCGGTACCGGAGTGATGCAAGGCATCGGCGAATAGTCCGGCTAAAGCCTAAGCTTCGTCTTCCTGCAGCTTTGCCAAGACCCCAAAATCTTCCAGAGTGGTCGTGTCGCCTTTTACTTCGCCAGAGGTTGCCAACTCTCGCAGAAGACGTCGCATGATTTTTCCGCTGCGGGTTTTTGGAAGCATGTCGGTAAAACGAATGTCATCAGGCTTGGCAAGCGAACCAATTTCTTTGGCGACCCACCGCTTTAGTTCTTCCTTCAACGCGTCATTTGGGTCTCTGCCTTTTTCCAAAGTGACAAATGCTGAGATCGCTTGACCCTTAATTTCATCGGGTCGGCCCACGACTGCGGCTTCGGCAACCGCCTCGTGCGCCACCAGAGCTGATTCGACTTCCATTGTGCTTAAACGGTGCCCCGAGACGTTGATAACATCGTCCACACGTCCCATGATCCAGAAATACCCGTCTTTGTCTTTCCTGGCGCCATCGCCAGTGAAATACGAGCCCGGAATTTGTGACCAGTATTGACGCACATAGCGATCGGGATCGCCATAAATTGTGCGTAACATTGCAGGCCACGGCTTACGCAGGACGAGAAAGCCGCCCGAACCATCCGGTACAGGGTTTCCATCCAACGTAACAATTTCCGGAACAATACCGAAGAAGGGGCGCGTTGCGGAACCCGGTTTTGTGGCAATAGCTCCGGGAATTGGAGCAATCATGATTTGTCCTGTTTCGGTCTGCCACCATGTGTCGACGATCGGGCATCTTCCCTTCCCAATTACATCGTGATACCACATCCACGCTTCCGGATTAATTGGCTCTCCAACAGTTCCTAGCAAGCGGAGACTGTCCAGCTTGTGCTTGTTGGGCCACTCATTTCCCCACTTAGTGAATGTTCGAATGGCAGTCGGGGCGGTGTAAAAAACGTTGACCTGATGTCTATCGATGATGTCCCAAAAGCGGTCGAATTCCGGAAAGTTCGGAGCGCCCTCATACATCAACGTAGTCGCCCCATTCTGCAGTGGACCGTAGACGATATAGCTGTGGCCCGTGACCCATCCAATATCAGCGGTGCACCAGTACGTATCTTCCTCTTTCAAATCAAAAACCCATTTCGTGGTGAGATACGTCCCGACAGAATAGCCACCTGTGGTGTGCACGACTCCCTTCGGCTTGCCCGTGGTCCCAGATGTGTAAAGGATGTAGAGGGGATGTTCGGCGTCCAACGGTTCGGCGGGACAGTTGTCCGACGCTTTTGCCATGAGCTCGTGCCACCAATGATCGCGGCCCGACTGCATGTTTATTGCAGTCCCTGTGCGCTTGTAAACGACAACGCTCTTTACTGACGGGCACGATTTGAGAGCTTCCTCCACTGCCGGAAACAGCTTCACCTCAGCGCCGCGGCGGTACGAGCCGTCTTGGGTGAGGACCGCAACAGCCTGCGAGTCATGAATACGGTCCACCAGCGCGTTCGATGAGAACCCGCCAAAAACTACGGTGTGAGGTGCGCCAATACGAGCACAAGCGAGCATCGCGATCGGAAGCTCAGGTGTCATGCCCATGTAAATTGCGACGCGGTCGCCTTTTTTCACCCCCAATGATTTCAGGACGTTCGCGAATTTCTGGACTTCTTTGTGAAGTTGCTGGTAGGTCAGAGTGCGAACCTCACCCGGTTCGCTCTCCCAGATCACTGCGGCTTTATTCTTGCGCGCACTAGCAACATGCCGGTCGAGACAGTTGTAGGATAGGTTGATTTGACCTCCAACAAACCATTTCGCCCACGGGGCATTCCACTCCAGTACGTTGTCCCACTTCTTAAACCAATGAAGTTCGCTCGCAATACGGCCCCAAAACGATGATGGATCCTCCACAGACTCTTTGTAGAGCTTCTCGTATTCGGCCAAACTCTTGATGTGAGCGTTTGTCGAGAAATCGGCGGGACACTCAAATTTTCGTTGCTCATGTAAAACGGAATCAATACTGGTGTTGGACGTGTTCGCGGGGTCACTCAATGCCATCTTGGCCTCGTTCGGGATATGTGCGTGCAATGACTGCGCAGGACGATTCTAATGCTTCAACGAGATGTCCGCACACCGCCGATTGTGCAGCGCCTGGCCATCAAAAACTGAACGTTGGACCAACTTCAGAACGCAAATCGTGCCACTCCCGGGCGGGATATCCGCGATACAAGGGATAGGGTTTTTGCCCAGTTGGATCTCCGACCGCACGCGTGCGGTAATACGATTCCTCTAAGGTAAATGTAATCCAGTTGCTGAGCCGATAGCACAGCGTAAGCGCGCCTAGATCGTTCTTTTGTCGTTCGTTCCCAACCCGACGCACGTCACTCGGTTTTGCCGCATCATAGGCATAGTGAAGATACATCAACCACCCTGCATTACGACCGGACGGGTCCGCGTCAAAGACGCGTGATAGCGGAAACCCGAGATTTATGAATCCGCCTTGTGAGCGTATAGGCCGCTGAGGAGCGACTGCGGGAACGCCATTTCTCAGGCCAAATAAGACCGTCGATGCCCCGTCGTTCGAAGGAGCCTCGGTTATGGGCGTACCTGAGTCGAAAATTGTCGCGTCGTTGAAATTTGAGAACAAACTTCCTACGAAGTAAAAGCGCAGGTCAGCGCCATTCCAATATTTGGCCAGCACTGTGACGAACCGTGTCGGTAATTGCAATTCTGCAGTCCAGCCATATCGATCGCTACCCACTTCGGCGCCATTCGGAAAGGCGGCTTGATGTGTTGAAGGTACGTCTTTGTAACGAACAAGCGCCGAACGCCGCCCTTGTACTCCGCTGAAGATTAATTGTGCCGGCGCGACGCCGGGCGCCCTGTCAAACTGCCACTGGGTAACAAATCGTGCTTGCAACTCTGGCCGGCTCGAGTCTGCGCCCTGCCGCTCGCCATAACCAAGCTGGTTGTCGACCAATTTTGGATCATTGCCAAAAGCCGGCATCACGAATGCAAGCTCAGGCTGGAAATAGAATTCGCGGCTCGATGCAGTTCTGTGCCCGACCCCAAAGCGAAACTGAGGCGCCCGTTCGTACAGCGTGCCAAAACCCAATCCGACCCCGGTCGTTTCGAAGAGACTGGGTAGTGTTGAGGAGCCAAATGGAGTCCAATCTTGTCCGAAAAGCGCAAACGCACTGTTGGATTGGTCGAATCGGTGATCGATGCGGCCGTATGCTAACCGGATCGACGGCTGACTCGACCGTACGGTGGAAATGTTGCGATTTAGTGCGCGAGTAAAATTTCCTTCAAAATCAAACTCAAGCTTGCCCGTGATAGAAGTGCGCTCCCCCGCTGGCCATTCGAAATTGGTGCCGAGCCTGGCAAATCGAGCCTTCGCATGGAACTCCCGCCCGCCCGTTATGCCCGGATCAAACGTAGGGCCAATGAACGCCGGCATGGGCATGTCCGCACCATACGGCGACGAGGTGTCATGAATCAGTGTCGCCTTAACCATTCCGTACAGTTTCAGCTTTGCTCCGCTTCCCAGCTTGATATCAGGGATCACGCCGTTTTGAGCAACAGGCTCAACTTGCAGCGTACGGATCGGCGCTACGGCGGGGATTAACTTGGCTCGATCCCCTATCACTAGGGCCTGATCGCGCTGCGGAACTGCTGTTGTAAGCGACGGGGATGGGATCCGCGGAACCGGCGGATGGTCGACTGGCGAGGCGGTCAATTCCTTGTAGTCGGTCGAACTGATCACCCCCTTGTCGCACAACAATTTCAGCAATGCTGATCGCTTCGCATCCGACCCGAGGGACGTCAATGCCTTTGAGTCATGGTCATCTAGGACCCCCTTTCGAATGAGAATCTGAATCAGGGGATCGTCCGAAATTTGATTGTTCCCTTGTGCTAGTACCGTATATGTGCTGAACGAGACAAGAAATATCGCTAAACAACGAAGACCTGTGTGGCAATAACGTCGTGAAATCACTCTTACTCCCGGGCTTAAAGACATATAGAAAGCCGAATTAAGAGTGGTCTCGGCGCGGTCTCTGTTCAGTGACCGTTATCACGGCAAAATGTCGGTGGTGAACATCGGAGGAACGACGGCAAGCAAAGCGTAAGGACTATTCCAAGTCCAGGAATTTTCCGCGCTGGTTGGGACTGGGCAACGGACACGCTTCCAGCCGACCAAACCATCTATAGCGAGAACGGGCGATATAGTCGTAGGCTTTATCGCGTAACGGTCTTGGACAGACATTGAAAACGCTAGCGATCATCGCCCACCCGCTTCCTAGAGCGCTTAGGATTTCAATCGCAGCATCGGACCTTGCTAGTAGCCGGTTGTTTCCCCCTGCGTCTTGCAATAGGAGGTAGACCGTGTCAAGCGAATTGCTAGGGGGGTCCTGTCGGAGAACATTCTGTGCGAACTCACTTTGCAAAGCGGCGAACCTGAACTTGTCGTCCTTATCGTGGCGTAATACGAACTGCACCCATCTGTTGCAGAGACCGCAAACCCCGTCATATAGAACGATCATCGTCCGCACTGGGCTGGCTCCCCGAATCGCGACTCTCTAGGTGTTTGATGACCTTCACCACTGCGGCGTGCCACGAAGTTTTGTGCACTGGCAGTTGTGATATGCATCACATTCGTGCGTGATCCACAACCCCGACGCTTAAACGCTGATCCCTCATGCTTTAGATGGCGAAAGGGCTTTGTTCCCAAACGGCCCTAGCCCAATCCGCAAGGGGATCACAATGAAACGCAAGATCAAGACCATGGACGCCAATGAGGCGGTCGCCAATGTTGCGTACCGCGTCAACGAGGTCATAGCGATCTATCCCATTACGCCTTCCTCCAACATGGGGGAATGGGCCGACCAGTGGGCGGCGGAAGGCGTTCCCAACATTTGGGGAACGATCCCTCACGTGATGGAGATGCAAAGCGAAGGTGGAGCGGCGGGGGCAGTCCATGGTGCTCTCCAGACGGGGTCTTTGTCGACGACATTTACGGCATCGCAGGGTCTGTTGTTGATGATCCCTAACATGAACAAGATTGCCGGCGAACTCACGCCCACCGCATTTCACGTTTCAGCTCGGACAGTGGCCACACACGCTCTCTCCATCTTTGGCGACCACAGCGACGTAATGTTCTGCCGGACAACGGGGTGGGCAATGCTCTGTTCGAACTCGGTTCAGGAAGCGATGGATATGGCGCTCATTGCTCACTCGGCCGCGCTGGAATCGCGCATTCCTTTCCTGCACTTTTTTGACGGATTCCGCACTTCCCATGAAGTAAACAAGATTGAGTTACTGAACGAAGACGACATGCGCGCCATGATCAATATGGACCGTGTCTTCGAACACCGACGCCGTGCGCTCTCGCCAGATCATCCGGTATTGCGCGGGACTGCGCAAAACCCTGATGTGTTCTTTCAAATCCGAGAGACCGCCACTCCTTTTTACGATGCTTGCCCGGAGATCGTACAAAGCGCGATGGACAAGCTTTCCAAGCTTGTCGGCCGATCGTATCGGTTGCTTGAATACGCTGGGGCGCCGGATGCTGACCGGGTGATCATCATGATGGGGTCAGGTTCTGAGGCTGCTCAAGAAACGGTCGACTACTTAACCGACCGCGGAGAGCGAGTTGGGCTGCTAAAAGTCCGCCTCTTCCGGCCATTCTCGGTAAGCCACTTAATGGAAGCGTTGCCCGCGACGGTTCGTCAAATCGCGGTTCTCGACCGCACAAAGGAAGCAGGCGCGGCCGGGGATCCTCTCTATATGGACGTCGTGAATGCGTTGCATGAGGGATTCACGAGCGGACTGGCAACAGTAAAGTCCATGCCTTTAGTGGTAGGAGGCCGATACGGTTTGTCTTCGAAAGAGTTCACCCCGGCCATGGTAAAGGCTGTGTACGACAACCTGGCGCGGCCGAAACCCAAGAACCACTTCACAGTAGGAATTCACGACGACGTCAGCCACACGAGCCTGGAGTACGATCCCGCGTTCTCAACCGAGAGCGATGAGGTTGTCCGGGCGCTCTTTTACGGTCTTGGTGCGGACGGCACGGTCGGGGCAAACAAAAATTCAATCAAGATCATCGGCGAGAACACGCCGAATAACGCGCAAGGATACTTCGTATACGACTCGAAAAAATCGGGGGCGGTAACAGTTTCTCACTTGCGCTTCGGCCCGCGTCCCATCCGCTCTACGTACCTCATCTCCAAAGCTAATTTCGTAGCCTGCCACCAATGGATATTCCTTGAGCGTTACGACATGCTCAGTGCCCTTGTGGAGGGCGGGACCTTCCTACTTAATAGCCCCTATGGCAAGGACGAGGTTTGGGACAAATTGCCGCGTGCTGTCCAGGAGCAACTGCTTGCGAAGAAGGCGAAGTTCTATGTAATCGATGCGTATTCGGTGGCGCGTGAAACTGGCATGGGAAGCCGGATGAACACCATCCTGCAGGTATGTTTCTTCGCAATTTCAAAACTGCTGCCGCGGGATGAAGCAATAGAAGCAATTCGCAAATCAATCCGCGACACCTATGGACGCAAAGGCGAAGACATTGTTCAGAAAAACATGAAAGCCGTAGACGAGACACTGGCCCATCTCTTTGAGGTGGATGTTCCAAAGTCAGTGACCAGCACGCTCGAAATGCCGCCACCCTTCCCCGACAATGCGCCCGTTTTTGAACGAAACGTCCTTGGAGCAATCTATGGAAACCGGGGTGACGAGTTGCCGGTTAGCGCATTCCCTGTCGACGGTACTTTCCCCACCGGCACAGCAAGATGGGAAAAACGAAACCTCGCCCTCGAAATTCCAGCGTGGGATACCACCACCTGTATCCAGTGTGGGAAATGCGCCATGGTCTGTCCACACTCGGTGATCCGCATAAAGGTGTACGACGGCAAACTTCTTGACGGTGCGCCAGAGACATTCAAGGCAACGGCCGCCCGCGACAAAGAATGGGCGGGCATGAAATACACGATCCAAGTGGCTCCCGAAGATTGCACGGGGTGTGGCATTTGCGTTGACATTTGCCCCGCCAAGAACAAGACGGAGACGCGCCTCAAGGCCATCAACATGGCTCCTCAGCCCGCACTGCGCGAGTCCGAGCGCAACAACTGGGAATTTTTTCTGAATCTTCCGGAGTTAGATCGACGGAACATCAAGATCTCAACCATTCGCCAGCAACAGGTACAAGAACCACTCTTTGAGTTTTCTGGCGCATGCTCGGGTTGTGGCGAAACCCCTTATTTGAAACTGGTCTCGCAGCTCTTCGGCGATCGCGCCGTGATTGCGAATGCAACCGGTTGTTCTTCAATCTATGGGGGAAACCTGCCAACAACCCCGTGGACCAAAAACCTGGACGGTCGCGGACCCGCATGGTCGAATTCCCTGTTTGAAGATAACGCTGAATTTGGGCTTGGCTTCCGATTGTCGATAGACAAGCAAACCGAGTTTGCCCGCGAACTTCTACTGCAGGTTGGCAGCGCTGTCGGCGACGAATTGGCGGCCGCGATCTTGAATGCGCCGCAGAAGAATGACGCGGACATCTACGAGCAGCGTCAACGAGTCGAAGATTTGAAGACGCGTTTAGCTAAACTACTTTCCCCAGAAGCGAGGCAATTACTGGTGCTCGCCGACATGCTCGTCCGCAAGAGTGTGTGGATTGTAGGTGGCGACGGGTGGGCTTACGACATTGGCTATGGTGGACTTGATCACGTTCTCGCGAGCGGACGAAACGTCAACCTGTTGGTGCTTGATACCGAGGTTTACTCCAACACCGGAGGACAGTCGTCGAAGTCCACTCCGCGCGCCGCGGTTGCGAAATTTGCAGCTGGCGGAAAACCGGGCCCAAAGAAAGACTTGGGCCTGATGGCGATGAGTTACGGCAATGTCTATGTCGCCAGCGTGGCCATGGGCGCGAAGGATGAGCACACCTTGAAGGCCTTCCTTGAAGCGGAAGCCTATCCCGGACCGAGTTTGATCATCGCCTACTCTCATTGCATTGCTCACGGCATCAACATGACCACGGCAATGTCGGATCAAAAGGGGGCCGTTGAAAGCGGCCAGTGGCTGCTTTACCGATATCATCCCGATCGCGCGGATGCGGGCGAGAATCCGTTGCTCCTGGACTCCCGAACTCCCACCAAAAAAGTACAAGACTTTCTATCGACCCAAACACGCTTCAAGATGCTTACCAAAAGCAAGCCGGAGGATGCCAAGAAACTATGGGCACAAGCCCAACACGATGCGGAAGCGCGTTACCGCTTCTACGAATACATGGCGAGCCGAAAGTCAGAAACGAAAGCGGCTGACTAACGTAGGTGGCGCTTCGTTGATCCTTCTTAGAGCCACGGTTTAAGGAGAACCCATGATTGATCTCTCGACCCATTATCTCGGCATGACTCTCAATACTCCCCTGGTACCCTCCGCGTCTCCATTGTCGCAAGAAATCAGCTCCATTCGGCGCCTTGAGGATGCTGGTGCATCAGCAGTGGTGCTGTATTCCCTGTTCGAAGAGCAATTGCGGCAGGAGAGCTACGAACTCGATCATCATCTGAGGGCTGGAACAGAGAGCTTCGCAGAAGCTACTTCATTCTTTCCTGAGCTTCATGAGTTTCACCTCGGCTCGGAAGGCTATCTAAATCACATTCGTCAAGCGAAAGAGTCGGTGAACGTTCCAATCATTGCCAGCTTGAATGGAACCACTGTTGGAGGTTGGATTGACTATGCAAAACAAATCCAGCAGGCCGGTGCGGATGCACTGGAATGCAACATCTACTGGATCGTGACTGATCCCGCCGTAACATCCTCGCAAGTCGAGCAACAGTATGTTGACATTGTGGCAGCAGTGAAATCAGCTATCAGCATTCCCGTCGCAGTCAAAATCTCTCCCTTCTTTAGCAATCTGGCAAACATGGCACAACGCCTGGACGGGGCAGGAGCTGACGGAATTGTCATGTTTAACCGTTTTTATCAGCCGGACATTAACCTAACTGATATGGAAGTTACCCCCAATGTTTTGTTGAGCACAGCCCAAGCGTTGCGCTTGCCGCTGACGTGGGTTGGAATCCTGTATGCGAGGGTGCGGGCAAGCCTTGCCGCCACGGGCGGCATTCATGAACCGGAAGATGTGATCAAGCTGCTCATGGCGGGAGCCAATGTCACCATGGTTTGCTCAACGCTTCTTCGAAACGGTATCAGTCATCTGCGCTACCTCGAACAAGGTATGCGTGAATGGATGGAATCGCACGAATACGAAAGCGTTCGCCAAATGCAAGGGAGCATGAGCCAGCTCAAATGCTCTGACCCGAGCGCGTTTGAGAGGGCTCAGTACATGCGAGCCGTGAAAAGTGTGCAGCATGTGACTGTGACGGGGCGGGAATCCTGGAGGCTGATGACTGATGGGTCGTAGTTCCGCTACATATCTGGAACTTGGGCTGTGATCGGCCCTTTCTCAAGGATGTAGACCCCTGGTCCCTGTTTACCGCGGACCAGCCCACAGAACTCCGCAACAAAGAATCCGCTTCGGATGGTTTCCGCAAACGCCCACCGCGTAGCCTGACGCCATTCGCGAGCAAGTGCAGTGTCGCGTTGCTCAACGGTAAGGATATCGCTGGGGATCTCGATTGCCACTCGCTGTCGCGACAATGCTTCATCGAGGTTGTCCCGATCTGGCTGGCCCTTTGCGTTAAACCTGACCAATGGAGCAACGTTCGCCACAACCTCGAGCGTCTCCGCGCGGGAACTCATACCCTTCAAGCGTCTATCAACCCGGCGGCTTGCCATGGGCCAACGCACCCAGAGGCGGTCTGTGCTGTTCTGGTGAAGTATGCTCGATGTTTGCGGGCCGTAAAAATCCACTCGATAGCTGTCGCTCACCACGCCCAGCTTGGCAAAATTGAGATGCGCATTGCGGCTCTGTAACGGGTCAAAGGTCCAAGTCATCTCGCGAATGCCAATTGCTAGCGCCCGTTCTCGTTGAGCAAGCTTCAATCGGTAGCCAAGATCGTGATCCCGATATGCTTCACCTACCGCCAGCATGTGAGAGTGAATCATGGTTCGGCCGTTTTCCCGGCCTAGAAAGCCGAATGCAAACCCAGCCATCTGTTTTCCATCGAACGCGCCCACCAGAATGCTGCCCGCCTCTTTGCAAGCGATTAGCATGGTTGCCGATGTGACATCAATGTCATCGAGTCTCCACACTTCTCGCTCAAGACTCTCCACTTGCCGAATCTCGTCGAAAGTTTGAATGTCGCGGATGACGATGGTGGAGTTGTTTGAGTTTGCCATGCTTCCGTTAACCGGCCGGAGAATTAGGGGTGAACCACCTGCGCGCACCCATGTCCTCCTCATCCTTGTCTCGCAGGAGCTCGAGGGAGCGTTTCGGACGAATGTGAGCGCACGCAACAAGAATTGCATCCATCGCGGCCATAGGCGCGACGTAAGATCCGTTGAACGTCGGATTGGTTACCGAGACGACCCAGTGATCGGCGCAATACCGTGCGATTGGCGACCCGCCGTTGTCGGTGATGCCGAAAGTTTCCACCCCGAGGGAGGCCGAGGTCTGTACCGCATCTACCGTGTCTCTAAGACATCGCCCAAAACTAATCGCAATCAGAAGGTCACGCTCGTTAAGAAGGCGCACTCGATGTTGCAGATTTCCTGAGCTACCGATCGGGGCTTCCGCCGTGTAACCCAACCAACTCAATCCGTACGCCAAAAACCAGGCTAACGAATACGCCAGATCGATTCCAACCACCACAATGCGCTCCGCTTTCTCAACTTTTCGGGCTAGTTCCACGATTCTCTGCGGAGAAACGGTGGAATCGAGAGCCGCTAGGTTTTCGGACTCCATGCGGATGCTCTGCTCGACCTGGTCTTCCACACTTCGCTTCCCACGCGTCGCTGCCTTCATCACTTTGTAAGGCGTAATACGAGTGACAAAATACGAACGCAAATCAGCAGAAAAGTCTGCGAACTGGGCGTATCCAAGGACCTGGATTGTCCGCACGATAGTGGCGGCATCGACCCCAAAACGTTTCGCCAGTTCTCGTGACGAGAGGAAATAGGTGTCTTCGGGATTTTCGAGGATCGACTGGACGAGCCTTCGTCGACGCTCGTTCAGTTTGGGAATCGCCGACTGAAAGCGATCTTCGAGGGACGTACTCCATGGACCCAGCCGACGATTTTTTCCGTGCGTTGCTGGACCAAGTGCCCCGTTCCGCGACTGCAAGGCTCACTACCTCCGTCCGATTGAATCGGATGCATACTAACATCAAATGTTGCAAGTATGTCAACGGATGGAAGTGTCGTGTTGCAGGAAAGCAGAATCAACCGTGCACGGGAAGCGCCCTCGGGACATCGATTATTACGAGCAACGCTTCCTCTCCTCGCTAATTGGCGCTGACGGGGACTGGAGCGTTCTTCGGAGTGCTCAGATATCCGCCCGCTTTGTTCTTCTCAACTGTCCAGACGACCAGTTCATAGAGCATATGGTCGCGTCCGCTATAAAACTGAATCGGTTCACTCAGGTTCCGATCCTTTTTCTCGATGGTCTTGTCGTCAGACGTTACGTTGAGCGTGAACTTGCCTTTCTTAGGGTCTGTCTTTTTGAGTTGAAGGCTGACGGTAGAGACTGGCTGGGGCTTTGCGCCTTTCAGCAAAGTGAATTCGAAGTAGTTGCGGTCGCCTTTGTGTTTGAGGGTTTCCAAATCATCGCGAGTGTGCGCGATCAGTCCGCTTTGCACCCCAAGATCACCGATCGTGCTATCGAGTTTCGCCTTGGTTGCCTCGAGTTCAGTTTTCGTAGAAGCCACATCCGTTTTTACGCCGCCTACCTCGGTCTTAACTCCTGCGACTTCTCCCGTAACTGCGGTTAAGTCTTTCTTTTGCTGATCTGCCAGGCGCGCTTCGGCGGCTCGCTGTTGGCGCAACAATTCAGCGGACCGGTCTGCTAATTCCTTTTTTGTTAGCCCTACTTGGTGCGCCAAGGCTTCATCGTCTGCCTCGGCCGCTTGCATGCGTTTGGTCAGCTCCCCAACCTGCGCCTTACTGGTGGTCTGATCTTTCCCCAACGCTTCAAGCTTGCCGCGCATGTCGAACAGCAAGTACGAGGAACCAGCCACGTACAAAATGGCGAGCGCGAGCAAAATCCACTTACCCGCGTTGCCTCCTTCGTCCTGATGCACTACGGGCGCGCTTTCGTCGGCCATATGGTTTCTCCAGAATGATTCGGTAGTGGAACTATTGTTGGGCACTAGCTCAATACTGTCAATTGCTTCCAGAGGTCACTCAGGTCTGTTTTAGACGTCGTTCGGCCATCAGCTTTGGAAAGCCGCGTCGGCGCCTGTCCAATACTGTCCTGTCCATTACAATGACCGGCGAGGCGAGGATTGTGAAGGTTTGGGACGTCATCGTCGTGGGAGCTGGAATAATTGGCCTGTCGTTAGCCCGGGACCTTCGAAAAACCGGCCGCACTGTATTAGTTGTAGAGCGCAGCGAACCTGGGCGGGAGGCAAGTCACGCGGCCGGCGGGATGTTGGTGAACTCCGGCGACGAGGGTTCAGAGGCGCTGCGCCCTTTGGCTGATGCCAGCGCTCAAATGTATCCCGAGTTCGTTTTCGAATTACAGGACGAATCCGGGTTCCACATCGATTGGAGATCTAACGGGACTATCTGTTTTCCCGCGGCCGGGCAATCTCCAACTTCAGGGCCTAGTGCAAAATATCTGACTCCAGCCCAAATCAACGAACTCGAACCCGCACTATCGCCCGTCAGCCGATCTGCGGTGTTCCTGAGCGAAAGCTGTGTCGATCCGCGCGACTTGGTCAGAGCGTGTCAGGAAGCCGCAAAACACCGCGGAGTAAACTTCTCTTCGGGAGATCCGGTTACTTCAATCAACATCTCCGATTCCCATGTGACCGGCGTCACGACTACCAAAACGAGCTTTTCCTCGGAGGTGGTTGTCAATTGTGCGGGAGCGTGGGCTGGCGAATTCGCGCCATTGTCCTTCCCCACACGCCCGGTAAAGGGTCAGATGCTGTCTGTAGTCATGCCGACGAAGAGCCCCCTGAAACACGTGGTTCGATCACCGGATGTTTACCTGATTCCACGAAGCACCGGGCGTTTGGTGATTGGGGCCACCGTGGAAGAAGCAGGATTCGACAAGCAAGTTGTGCCCGACACCATCATGCGTTTGCGTCAGTCGGCTTTGAATTTGATGCCCGGGTTGGAGGAAGCCCGGATGTTGGAAGCGTGGGCGGGACTTCGTCCCGGCACTCCAGACAATCTTCCGATCATCGGCAGCGCTGGCATTCCAGGTTATTTCGTGGCCACAGGACACTATCGCGACGGAATTCTCTTGGCACCAATCACCGCGAAACTAATGACCCAACTAATCTCTGGTGGAGAACCCGACTACAACCTCGAATGCTTCTCTGCAAGGCGGTTCGCTACCATGGCGGCATAAGATGAAATCTATACAGTTGAGTACTCCGGACCGGTCAATCTCATCGGACGGAGGGCGTAACAGCCGTACGTGTTCATATCACGGTCCACCGCTCATCGTTCAGTTATACTGAGGCGTTTTAGCAGCAATCGTGCCCTCTTGAGTCCATGTCATGTCAGAAAGGAATACCCCGATGGCATCCCCTGCGGTGAGTTTTGCCCGGAATAATCAGCAACGTTTCTTAAATGAATTGAAAGACCTGTTGCGCATTCCTAGCGTCAGTACCCTCGACGAACACAAAGATGACGTTCGAAAAGCGGCGGAATTTGTCGCTGCCGAACTGCGTCGCATCGGGATGGAGAACGTCGAGCTGATATCCACGAAGGGACATCCATTGCTATATGCCGACTGGCTCCATGCGCCAGGAAAACCGACCGTTCTCATGTACGCGCATTTCGATGTGCAACCCCCCGACCCACTGGATGAGTGGGTTTCGCCGCCATTCGAGCCGACAGAACGAAATTCCAATATCTACGCACGCGGCGCGGTCGATGACAAAGGCCAATTGTGGATGGAAGTGAAGGCGCTAGAATCGCTGATGAATGCCTTCGGCGGCAAGCTGCCAATCAATGTCAAAGTGATTTTTGAAGGAGAAGAGGAAGTTGGGGGCGAGTCGATTGCCGATTACGTTCGCAAGCAGAAACAAAAGCTCAAAGCTGATTTTGCGTTGGTATGTGACACCGAACTTTTCGCTCCAAATCTCCCCACGCTGTGCGTGGGGCTACGAGGTTTGGTCTATACGGAGATCGAAGCTGTAGGGGCGAAAACTGACTTGCATTCCGGCATGTATGGAGGCGCCGCTCCGAACCCTTTCTTCGCGCTGATTGAGATCATCAGCAAGTTGAAAGACTCGAAAGGAAAAGTCCTTATTCCGGGGTTCTACTCGAAGGTAAAAGCACCCACGAAAGACGAACTGAAAGCATGGAAGCGCTTGCCCTTTAACGAGGAGCACTATCGTAAAACAGAAGTCGGATCGAAGACACTTACCGGCGAGCCAGGCTTCTCCGTTCTATATCGCACGTGGGCGCGTCCAACCCTCGAAGTACATGGGATGCCGGGCGGGTTTACTGCTCCCGGAGCGAAGACTGTCATTCCCGCAAAGGCCGCAGCGAAGGTTTCGATGCGCCTGGTTCCGAACCAGGATCCTGAGGACATTTTGAAGCGTTTCAGCGATTACGTAAAAAAACTTACACCCAAGGGCATCGATACAAAGATCAAAGTCTGGAGTAAGGGGCCGGCCTGCGTCGTCTCAACTGACAACGAATACGTTCGCGCAGCCACCGCGGCAATGCACGACATTTTCAAGAAGGACACAGTATTTATTCGATCTGGAGGCTCGATACCCATCGTGACCGACTTCCAGGACGTCTTGAAAATTCCTAGCGTCATGATGGGTTTTGGTCTGCCGGACGACAACTTACACGCACCGAATGAGAAGTTTCACATCCCAAATTTCTATCGCGGTATTGAATCGATCTGTTTGTTTTTTGAAAAAATCGGTCAATAAGATTTGTGCTGCGTGCGCGGTCAGAACACTCCAACGATTCGTGATCGACTTGGGCGCTCAAAGTCTTCTCTAGTAAAATTAAAGTGACGGCGATGGAGTTCGCCAAAACCGCCCGTGTGGGCTGATGACTCCTACATAGAGTGCTGAGGAGAACTCCACCGTGCTCGACTTCCTCGCTATTTCGCTGGGCGCTATCGTCGGGGCAAATGCAAGGTACTTCATAAGCCGTTTCCCCTCCAGAGTCTACGGCCCAGCCTTTCCCTACGGAACACTTTTCATTAACGTCACGGGAAGCTTCATTGTGGGGTTTTTCATGATTTGGACAACGCAGCGAGTGATCGTTGATCCTCGCTGGCGGCTGCTCGTGGTGGTCGGGTTCTGCGGCGGCTTCACCACGTTCTCGAGTTATGCCTACGAATCGATGGCATACGTAGAGCAAGGTCAGTGGGGATTGATGCTCACCAATGTAGTCGCAAACAATCTTCTATGTCTCATCGCGGCGCTGGCTGGCATGAGTTTGGCTAAGGTGCTGTAAAATGCGCAAAGTGATGGCAGTCCAAGTCACAATCTATCTGAGCGAATCGGATCAGTGGCACCATAAACCCTTGCATGTCGAACTTCTGACTTTGCTCCGGCAGGAGGGGGGGTACGCTGCAACCGTCACGCATGCGGTTCTTGGCTTTCTCGGTCGTCATCAAATAGAAACCGCTCACCTTGCCGATGTTGGTGGAAAATTGCCGATCATCGTCACGTTCGTTGACACGGACGATCACGTAGACCGCGTCCTTCCAAGGCTCAAAGAAATGGCAGCCCACCGCTTGATTGTTCGTGAGAACGTAACAGTGGAACAAGGAACCCTCGATTGACGGAAACCATCACCCACGCACCTTTGGATATCCTTGCTCTTGCTGCTCACCGTGATGATGTCGAACAGACTTGCGGTGGCACGCTTCTCAAAATGGCCGAACGTGGTTATCGCACCGGCATTGTTGATTTGACACAGGGCGAGATGGGAACGCGGGGCAATGCAGAAGGGCGCGCACGCGAGGCCGGAGATGCCGCGCAGTTGCTCCGTGTCTCATGGAGACAAGCACTGGACATTCCTGATGGCCGCGTAGAAAACACGTGGGAGAACCGACTGAAAGTCGCTCGGGTGATTCGTGAGCAACGTCCCCGCATCATGATCCTGCCCTACTGGAAAGGTCGGCATCCGGACCACTACACCGCGTCTACGCTTGGTTACGAAGCATGTTTTTTGGCGGGATTGGCTAAACTTGATGTTTTAACGGGCCAGCCTGCGGTCGACAGCCATTTCAAAGAATCCGTGCCGCCCCACCGCCCGTTCAAGATCATCTACGCAACCTTGTACTACGACGTGCGTCCCACTTTCGTGGTGGACATTACAGACCAGTTTGAAAGACGCCTGCAATCACTTATGGCCTACAAATCGCAATTCGATGATCAGCAGGCGGGCAGCAACATTTTTCCAGCGCATGCGGAAATACGCGCGCGCGTCGAATCAATGGCGCGCTACTACGGCATGCTCGGCGGTGTTACCTACGCCGAACCGTTCTTGCAAAAAGAGGTTGGCTTGGTGGAGGATCTTCTCGCACTCCCGGTTAAGTCGATCTGAGGCTGCGCTTCACCAAATCACTTCTTGATCGCAACCGAAACTCCATCGCGGAGCGGCAAAAGCGTCGAGAAGAAATCTGACGTGGCGTACAAAGCGCGATTGAACTCCTGAATTGCTTTCGTGTTCTCGTCAGGCGGATGTTGAGTAGCGACCCGCCCGCTCCACAATGTGTTGTCGGTGATAAAAAGCCCGCCCGATCGCACCTTGGGCACCGCTAATCTCAATACACGAGGGTAGTCCGTCTTATCCACATCGTTAAAAATGATGTCGAATTGGTCTTTTTGTTCGGAGAGCAATTCCAGCGCGTCGCCGACATGGATGGTAATTCTGTCGGCGACCCCAGCTCGCTCGAAATACTTGCGAGCTTTATCCGCATTTTTCCGGTCTCCGTCGGTGTAAATAACTCGGCCGCCGTCTCCCACCGCGCGGGCCCACCAGATTGTCGAGTAGCCGATGGCTGACCCCATCTCAAAAACCGTCTTCGCACGAGTAATCAACGCCAGTTGATAAAGCACACGCGCCACGGCCGGGCCCACAATCGGCACTTTGTTCCTTGCCGCTTCGCTCTCGATCTCGGTGAGAACTTCGTCTCGTGCGGGAAGCATCGAGTACAGATAGTCTTCGACAGCCCCCACCGTTATGCCGCCCATCCGCCAATACGCTAGATCGTTCGTCGCCACAGAAGTTCCTCACTTCCCTATTTTTTTAACTACCCACTTTTTTCATTTGCCTGCTGTTTGCCCTGGCTTCATCTCAAAGATTTCTATTTCCGGCAACAACTTCTTAACGTCGCTCGGAGTTCCAGTGAGCACGGGAAAGGTCGCGAAGTGCATGGGAATAACGGTTTTTGCCTGCAGCAACTTCGCACCGTAAGCTGCTTCTCGAGGTGACATCGTGTAGTGATCGCCAATGGGAAGGAGGGCAATATCCGGCTCATAGAGATCACGAATGATTGCCATGTCTCCGAATACATTCGTATCCCCCGCGTGATAGAGCTTCAACCCAGTCTCAAATTCAATTACGAAGCCACACGCTTCTCCGCCGTAAATGATTTCGTCGCCGTCGGTGATACCACAGGAATGGTCGGCATGCACCATCGTGACTTTGATGTCCCCCACGACCTGCGTTCCGCCCTTATTCATAGGAGAGGCATTCTTAACGCCCTTCTTTTCCATCCACTTCAACAATTCTGGGATTCCGACGACAGTGGGGTTGAATTTCTTGGCAATCTCAACCGCATCGCCAATGTGATCGAAGTGTCCATGCGTGCATAACATGACGTCTACTTTCTTTATCTGCTTTTCTGCCGCCGGACACGCCGGATTGCCCATGACCCATGGATCGATGTATATCGTCTTGCCGCCGGGCGTCACCGCGCGAAATGTTGCATGTCCCAACCATGTCAGCTGAATTCCCTTTAGATCCATAAATGTAACCGTGATGCATTCTATTGAGCTACCTTTGAGGCTGCAACGCATCGCTTTGCGTCTCGCGATTTTGCATTTACTATTCCGGCCGTGCCCGAGCTTAAAGTTCTACTCTCCCGTGATCAGATTGCCGAACGCGTCGCCCAGATGGGCCAAGAGATTTCCCGCGACTTCGCTGGACAGTCCGTGGTTCTGCTCGGCGTTTTAAAGGGCGCCGCAATCTTCCTGAGCGACTTGGCGAGGCATGTCGATCTGGATGCTACTTTCGATTTTATCGGCGTTTCCAGCTACGGCAAACGGCCGTCCGCGGCGCAGGTGCTCGAAGGGACTGGGACGACGGAAACGTGGGATTCGACAGGCGAGGTACGCCTGACGAAGGACGTTGAACAGTCGCTGGTCGACCGCAGCGTGATCCTGGTCGAAGATATTCTCGACACCGGGCTGACGTTGAACTATATCCAACGACTACTGCGCGCACGCAAACCGAAGGAACTGCGCATTGCGGCGCTCCTCGACAAGCCATCTCGCCGGAAGCAACCGATTGAAGCACACTATGTCGGCTTCACCATCCCAGATGAATTCGTCGTTGGATACGGCCTTGATTACGCCGAAAAATATAGAAACCTGCCGGATGTCTGCATCTTTTCACAGTAGCTCGCCGTGGCGAATGAAACATTCTGAAATGATGACGACCGTACCTTGTCGCACAATGGCCTTACCCAAAGGTTCTTGCGCACAGGCTGGTATGATAGTGCGTTTGTGGCCACTGCAGAATCCCAATCCGAGTTGACGTCAAAAGTCGAGCCCCTTTTGTTAGAAGTCGCAGACGTTGTTAACACTACGCTCGACCTCGAAACCACCCTCCGGCGTGTTGCAGAGCTCGTTCGCAAGGTAATCGACTACGAAATCTTTGCGATCCTGCTCTTGAACGAGAAGGCACAAGAGTTGTACGTGCGGTTTCACCAGGGATACCCGAAAGAAGTGGCTGAACGTGCACGTGTAAAGGTTGGAAGAGGTGTTACTGGCCGCGCCGCGCAACTGCGTCAAACGATCCTTGTTGACGACGTCACAAAGGAAACCGACTACATCGACGCGGTTCCTAACGTGCGCTCAGAGCTTGCTATCCCTTTGATCGTTAAAAACAGGGTCATAGGCGTCATCGATATCGAAGCACAACAGCCTGGCTACTTCACCGAGGAGCACAAACGTCTTCTCACACTGATTGCTTCACGAATGGCAGTCGGCATCGAGAATGCTCGTTTGCACACCCGCACTACTCGGCAGGCTCGAACCCTGCTTCTGCTCAATGAAATCGCACGTGAGCTGACGTCCATCCTGAACGTCGATAGCCTTCTCGCTCGCATCGCCGAGCTGCTCCGCAGGCTGATTGACTACCAGATGTTCAGCATCCTGATGGTTGACGAGAGCGGAGAGAAGCTACAACATCGTTTCGCTTTGCGATTCAACGAAAATATTCACTTGAAGCACGACATTCCATTGGGGATGGGATTGGTCGGCGCTGCCGCGCAAAACAAAGAAACAGTTCTGGTGCCGGACGTCAGCAAAGATTCACGCTACATCCTCTTGAACCCCGAAACCCGATCTGAATTGGCAGTGCCTCTGATTTACAAAGACAACGTCATTGGAGTGCTTGATCTCGAGCACACCAGACGCGGGTTTTTCACTGAAGACCACAAGCGCACCGTCACGACTTTGGCGGCGCAAGTCGCTATTGCCCTTGAGAACGCTCGTTTGTATGAACAAATCGCAAAGCAAGAGCAGCGACTGGAGCGCGATCTTGCTCTCGCACGCGAACTTCAGTTCCGCCTGCTACCTCAAAAGCACCCGAAGCTGCCGAACCTTGAGGTCGCAGCGAAGTTCTTGCCCGCTCGAGCGATTGGCGGCGATCTCTACGATTTCCTCAACTATTCTCTGAACAGGCTTGGGGTCATTATCGGAGATGTGAGCGGTAAAGGGGCACCGGCCGCCATCTACGCTGCGCTCGTCAGCGGCATAGTCAGATCTCATGCACCGATTGAACCGGGCCCAGCAGAAATGCTCTCGGCGGTCAACAATTCGCTTGGAGAGCGCCGCATCGAAGGCCAGTACGTCTCAATTATCTACGTCGTCTGGGACGATGCTAGAAGAACTCTCCAGGTCGCGAACTCCGGACTACCACGTCCGCTGTATTGCCACGACGGTAAGATTGAACCGATCGAAGCGAGCGGCCTTCCACTTGGGCTATTCGACGACGCCGACTACGAGGAATATACCTTTCGCGCTAAACCCGGCGACATGTTCGTATTCCTCAGCGATGGAATATTGGACGCGCGTAACAAGGCCGGAGATATGTTTGGGCGTCATCGAGTCGAAGAAGTCGTTAAAGGTTGTGTAGAGAAATCAGCGGAGTGCGTGGTCACTTCCCTGTTCAAAGCGGTTGCGAAATACTCTGCTGGGGTCGAGTCTTTCGACGATCAGACGGTGGTCGCCATCAAAGTGAAAGAAACTCCTCCTAAACGCAAGTGACCAGATCATCTACAAATTTCAACGTGCGACCTCCAGCGTTTGGCTATCGCACTTCGGTCGATGGCTTCGATCTGCACTGTGACGAAGTCTCGCTCGCTCGACTCGCAAAGCGATACGGCACGCCCCTTTATGTTTATTCAGCCAACATGTTTCAGCAGCGGTTTCGAGTGTTCGACACAGCGTTTCGCAATATCCCACACACCGTTTGCTATTCCGTAAAAGCCAATTCCACTCTGGGTATCCTGCGCCTTGTGGCCGTGGGCTCGAACGGCTTTGACGTCGTTTCCGGCGGTGAACTCGAACGCGTACGAAAAGCGAGCCCGCTGGCGGTTAAGCGCGCCGTTTTCTCCGGCGTTGGAAAGACTGCAGCTGAAATCGCTCAAGCGATCAAGGCGGGCATTTTGCTTTTCAATATTGAAAGCAATTCAGAACTAGAGCGGGTCGCTAGCGTGGCGAAGCAGCTTCGAAAGATTGCACCGGTGGCATTGCGTGTAAACCCGGATGTTTCTGCTGAAACGCACCCTTACATTTCGACTGGTCTTCAGGAGCACAAGTTTGGTATCCCAATCGCGCAGGCTCGCGATTTGTACCGCCGAGCTGCCGAACTAGCGAGCCTACGCATTTCGGGGGTTAGTGTTCACATCGGATCACAAATCACCGACGTTGCGCCATTTCGCGCCGCAATGGAACGCGTAGCTAATCTGGTCCGCGACCTGCGATCAGATGGACATTCAATCCAATATGTGGATGCAGGCGGCGGTTTCGGAATCGCCTACAAAGGTGCAGAAAGTCACGATTTCGCGAAAGAGGTGGAAGCCTACGCAAAAGCGATATGCGGCCCGCTCAATGGCCTCGGTGTCCATCTTCTGCTTGAACCAGGCCGATCCATCGTCGGACCGACCGGAGTGTTGCTTACTCGCGCTCTGTATCGCAAGACCAACGGTAGCAAGAGCTTTGTGATTGTGGATGCGGCCATGAACGACCTTATGCGCCCCTCGTTGTACAAGGCTTTTCACGAAATCATTCCCATCCACACGGATCACTCGCCGATTCGCGAGATCACGGATGTTGTCGGTCCGATTTGCGAGACGGGTGACTTCTTTGCTCGCGATCGTGAACTGCCGGTAGTTCCGGAGGGTGGCCTTCTGGCTATTCTGGACGTTGGGGCATATGGAATTTCCCTTTCCTCGAATTACAACACAAGGCCTCGTCCCGCTGAAATCCTTGTCGAGGGAAACCGAGCCCATCTCATTCGCAGACGCGAAACCATTCGCGACCTGTTGCGTACCGAGCGCTAAGGCTCGAGAGATTCGAGAAAGTTTGTGACAGATCTCAAGATCGGTTCAGGATTTTGAATAAACAATGCATGGCCAAGTGTGGGGAATCTCACCCTTACCGGATGCGCCAGTAATGCGCAGGCACGCTGCACGTCATTGTCGGACATCATTCCGCCCAACGATGGACTGGCTTGAAGTAACAGCGTCGGGCACTGAATCTGTTTCATAACTTCCTCCCCGTCCCAGTCCTCGATCGACGAGCCATCCAACGTCATTTCGTAGGCCTCAGGATCCACCTGCTGTAGGTACCGGGCCCACGATCGTAGATACGCTTCGTCGTTCCCCGGGAGTTCTCCCAGGTCCATAGCTTCATCGGTTCCCGGGACCCGAATCCGAATCCTCGCAAGCCCGTGCGCCAACTCTTCCACCGAAGCGCCGCTCCGAGCGAGATCTCGCAACGCCGCAAACAGGGATGGGTACCCCGTGGGGAGCTTGGTCGAGAGAATCATGTTGTCGCCGAGAATCAACGCACGCACGAGATCGGGATGATGCGCTGCCGTCCACATTCCAATCATCCCGCCGAGTGAATGCCCGAAGATGACGGCTGGTTGTGAGACGCGTTCCACTAGGAGAGCCGCGACATCAGCGGCATACTCCGTGCCGTGATATCCCCCGAGCACATGCGAGGACTTGCCATGTCCTCGCAAATCCACGGCGTAGATCTGCCACCTCAGGGACAGTGACGGAATCAGGGGAAGAAAGACATGCCAGCTGCGCCCCAGTCCATGAAGCAGAACTAAAGGGGGCCCAGTTTCCGGACCGATTGCATAGTTCAATTTCAAGCCGCGAGTTTCAAGAGTCAGCTCGCGCAAGCCGCTATCGGACGCTCGGATCAATCGCCTTCGCTCCATCGGAGTCCCAAACGAGTTTTCCCCCAACAAATGTCTTCGTCACCTTGACGTCTTTTATTTTGTCCGGGGGGATCGAAAAGATGTCGTTGCTCAGGATAACCATATCGGCCAGCTTCCCGACCGTGATCGATCCCTTTTCCTGATCCTGAAACTCCGCGTACGCGGAGCCCATCGTGTACGCGGACACCGTCTCAGCCACATTCAACTGCTGTTCAGGGAACCAACCTTTGGGGTTCTTGCCATCCAACGTCTCGCGCGTCACGGCCGCAAATACACCCAGCATCGGATTTAATGGTGCAACACTCCAATCGGTGCCAAATGCCAAACGCACTCCATGATCCAGGAATGTGCGAAACGCGTACGTCCTGCTGGCACGATCGTGGCCGATTCTACCTTCCGCCCAACGACCATCGTCGATTGCGTGATATGGCTGCATGGACGCGATGACATGCATGGACGCAAATCGGTCGAAATCTTTGGCCGCCATGTGCTGAGCATGCTCAATTCGCCAACGTCGATCGGCAGTGCCGTGTTCCTTCTCAATTTCGGAGTAGATATCCAAAATGATAGAAATCCCTTGGTCGCCGATCGCATGCGTGCACAGTTGCAATCCCGCCGCATCGGCTCGCATCATCCGGTCTCGCATCATTGAAACGGGATGCATGGCATCAGACAATAACCCTCGATTCTGCGGTTGGTCTACGAACGGCTCAAAGAAATATGCGGTGGCAGACCCAAGAGACCCGTCCGCATAACTCTTTAATGCCCCAATTCTCAGATAAGGCGTGCCAAACGATCGTCGGATGCCAATCTTGGTAAGGTCATCAACCTGACTTATAAGTGGGGCTGCATAAATCCTGGTTGTCAGCTCCCCCTTCTCTGCTAGCTCCGCGTATACAGCAATATCGGCAAACTCCGGATTCATATCCTGCACACTCGTGACGCCCAGCGACGCAGCGTGGCCCAGCGCTCTCTTGACAGCATGCAGGCGCTGATCGTGTGACATTGGGGGAACAACCTTAAAGACCGCATCCATCGCTGCGTCTTTCAGAGCTCCGGTGGGATTGCCGCTTGCGTCACGCACAATACTTCCTCCAGGCGGGTCCTGCGTGGCGGACGTGATGCCTGCTGCCTTTAGGGCGGCCGCGTTAGCGAGAATCATGTGGCCGTCGTATCGGCTAATTGCAACTGGATTGTTCGAGGTGACCGCATCGATGGCTTCGTGAGTTGGAAGACTCGGTGGCGTCCATTTCGTCTCATCCCAATCACCGCCCAGAATCCACTCACCTTTCGGAATCGCTTTGGCGCGCTCGGCAATTCGACGAACAAACTCTTGCTGGCTGGTAGCGTCGTTGAGTTGCACCCAGTCGAGTTGAGCTCCTCCGGGTGTGAAGTGGACGTGCGCATCGTTGAAGCCTGGCACCAGCAGGTGTCCACCAGCGTCAACCACCTTCGTGGCAGGCCCGCGCCACAACTCCACGTCCTTTACGGCGCCCACTGCGACAATGCGATCGCCAAGCACCGCCACCGAGTCGCTGGATGGGTTCGCAGCGTCGCCGGTCCAAATCTTGGCGTTCATAACGATGAGGTCGGCGCTTGGTTTTGCTTGCGCGAATCCGAGTGTCGAAAGGCCTAAAAGGATTGCAATCCACTGCGCAGTGCTGCATTTTGCCATGGTTATTTTTGACTTTCCGGTATCCGCTAGTCCGTTGCTATCTTTGCCCCCACTTCAGCTTCGTGCGAAGGACGTCGAAAAACGTGTTGCTCCTTCGCACCAGCTTCACACCATGCTTCGCTTTCTGACACGCAACCCTGTCACCGTCATGGACTGGCATACCGACTTGCCCATCTACGCTCAGGTACGCTTCTTCATCGCCGGTTCGAACAACGATTTCAATTTCCGCGGTGTCGCGCACAACCAGCGCGCGATGCGTAAGGGAATGCGGGGAGACAGGCGTAATCACAAACGCATCCACATTCGGCATGAGAATCGGTCCCGCCGCTGCGAGCGAATACGCAGTCGAACCGGTCGGCGTGGAAACAATCAGTCCGTCGGCCTTGTAATTGGACACAAATGATTTATCGATGAATAAATCGAAATTGTTGAGGCGGGCAATCGCGCTCTTGCTGACGACAACATCGTTCAACGCCTGATAAGTGGAAACGCACGCCCCCGCGCGATGGAGTTCGCAATTCACCATGGACCGCGACTCCAGTCCGCAGGCGCCTCGTTCCATGGCATCCAGAGTCGGATACAGCTCCGCCAATGGCACCTCGGTCAGAAATCCTAGCGAGCCTAAGTTCACCCCAAGTACGGGAACCCCTGCTCTTGCCACCGCTCGGGCCGCCGAAAGCAGTGTGCCGTCGCCGCCCAGCACAACCACCAGGTCGAGCGAACGCGACGCCATCTCCGTACGTGCCACTACTTCCGACCATTTCGTATAGACGATCGTCTCCTTATCGACCATCACGCTGTAGTTGTGTTTCCCAAACCACGCGAGAAGTTCTGGCAAGATTTTGGCGAGCTCAGGTTTCGCCGGCTTCGACAAAACTGCGACCGATTTGCGTCGATCCATCGGCAGCTGAAAGGTTTCCATAATGGGTTGTTAACGGCAAAGGTGGAATTGTACAGAATCGAAGAGCACAACTGTTTCGGGTCGCCAATACAGCCTTCACCACGCGCCTAACAGCAAGAACTCGCGATTTCCCTCTGCACCTAGGATCGGCGATTCGATGAACTCCGTTCTTGCGCAGCCGATTTCCAGCAATTTCCCCCGGACTCGTTCGACTGCACCGTTCTGAACGCGTTCGTCGCGCACGATCCCGCCCTTGCCCACGTACTCGCGACCTGCTTCGAACTGGGGTTTAACCAGAACGATGATCCGCTTCCCAGCGCGTTCAGCCGCGAACGCTGCATTCACCACAGCCGATAACACCAACGTTGCCGAGATGAACGAAACATCGATGACAACCACGTCAATGGCTACGCCGAGATCCTCGGACTTCAAGTAGCGGGCATTAAGCTTCTCGATCAAGCGAACCCGTTGATCGTTCCGAAGCCTGAAGTCGAGCTGCCCGTAACCAGTGTCCACAGCAACTACGCGTGCGGCTCCCCGTTGAAGCAGACAGTCGGTGAACCCGCCCGTCGATGCGCCTACGTCCAAACACACCAAACCAGATACGTCGATGTTCCACCACTCCAGCGCTCTCTCAAGTTTCAGACCGCCGCGACTAACGTACCGAAGTTGCTCGCCCAAGATTCTGAGCGGAGCGTCGTCTTCCACCGATGACCCTGCTTTCTCAACCTTTTGCTCATTAACCAAAACCTTTCCCGCAAGAATCATCGATTGCGCGCGTTCACGCGAGGCAGCAAGACCGCGTTCCACCAACAATTTGTCGAGGCGAGTCTTCACGTGTTTTCAAATCAATCAAGCAAAATACGAAAAAGACCACTGCAATGCCAACAGTCGCACTTCATCTTGTGCAAGGAGTGGAAGGTATTGTCTCTGAGCAACTTAAATTGAATACTCGGACGTTATCCACAGAATTTCCCACAAACGTGTTGAAAAGTACCCAGCGCAGTTATCGCAATCTGCAAAAGAAAAGCCGTCCTCGCGGACGGCTCTGGTCTCAACCCGCAATACAGTTAACCAGCAACCTCTTCGAGCAATTTCTGGTCGATATCAAAATTCGAGTGCACGTTCTGCACGTCGTCATGCTCTTCGAGGGCTTCCATCAATCGGATCATCGTGGATGCGGCCGAACCTTCAAGCTTGATGTAGTTCTGCGGGATCATCATTACGCCCGACGAACTCGGCTCATACTTCGCCTTCTTCACCGCCTCCAAAACGCCTTCGAACGCTGACGGTTCGGTAAGAATTTCCCAGTTGTCGCCATCATCACGAAGGTCTTCTCCGCCTGCTTCAATTACGATGGCCATCAAATCATCTTCCTTGGCGGCAGACTTCGGGATCACAATGTCGCCCTTTTTGTGGAACATCCACGACACAGCGCCCGCTTCAGCCATGTTGCCGCCGTTCTTGCCAAACACGTGGCGAATCTCACTCACCGTACGATTGCGATTGTCAGTATTGATTTCCGCGAGCAGCGCCACCCCGCCTGGCCCGTACCCTTCAAGTGTGAACTCTTCGTAGTTCACGCCAGGCAGTTCGCCTGTTCCGCGTTGAATCGCTCGCTTGATGTTATCGGCGGGCATGTTCTCGGCTTTCGCTGCCGCGACCGCCGTTCGAAGCCTCGGATTTGCGTCGGCGTCCCCGCCTCCATTCTTTGCGGCGATCGTAATTTCCTTAATTAGCCTGGTGAAAATCCGGCCACGCTTCGCGTCGAGCGCGCCCTTCTTGTGCTTGATTGTTGCCCATTTTGAATGGCCGGACATGGGAATACCTCGTATCTAAGGGACTTGAATTGCGATTTTAAGAAACAGGATTCGCCCAGACGAGATCACTTCAGTACCTCAAAACGCACGCAGGCGAACACAAATTATAGCACGGACATGCAGCAGCTTAGCCGTCTCCGGGCATCCGACTGCTAAGGTCAGGGCTCCGATGGCTTGGCATGGCGAGCTTTGTAGGCATAGAGCACGGCCAGCATCGGCGGCGCTAACAAGACGCCCCAGAACGGAATAATGATACCCATAACGATGGGAGCAAGGATCGACGCCCACATGGGCACCTTCGCCGTGCGGCGCATGATGTATGGCTGTAAGACAAGACCATCAACGATGACGATCGCGGCATACAAGATCAGCACGTACAAAGGGTGTTCCCAATCCTGCCATTTGAGCCATGCGGCAATGACCGGCCCAACCATCCCGAGTGCCGCCCCAACCTGCGGAATGAATTGCAGGGCGGCCGCTAGCAATGCCCAAAACGGCGCCAGCGGAACTTTGATGAGCAAAAGTCCAAGCAGCCAGATCAGACCCACGATGATCGAATCTTGGATCTGGCCGACCAGCCAGTTCTTCAGCGCACTGCCGGTGACCCTCGCATGATCTCCGATATCCATAGCTCTTCGATGCCCCTCGAATCCCACAGGAACAATAAATCATGCAATACAAAGGCCGATGTAAACCTTCGCAAGCGGATTCCGTCCATTCTCATAGCCGAAGAGATCAATCCTGATGGAGAACGTGCTGAGCGACACAGTCCGACCCGCACTTTCGACTCAGGCGTTATCCATCGCCGAGTTTGACGAGGTCGTTCGCACCCACCAGCGCCGGGTCTATCGGGTTCTGGTCTTGCTGGTGCGCGATCTCGATGAAGCCGACACCCTCACTCAGGAATGCTTTCTACGCGCCTATCAAAGCCTGAGCCGGTTTCGTGGAGAGTGCAGCGTCCAAACATGGCTTCTACGGATCGCAATCAATCTCGCGAAGGATTACGCTCGCAACCGCAGGGCTCGTTTTTGGAAACAGTTAGTGGGCCTCTCCACCGATGACAATCAGAGGCAAACCCTTGAATTTGCTTGCCCCAACCCGACGCCGGAGAAAGCGCTGCTCGTCCGCGCCGAGGTGCAAGCAGTTTGGGAGGCCGCGCGATCTCTTTCCCAGCAGCAGCGCACGATCTTTGCTTTGCGGTTCGTGGAAGAGTTGGAGCTGAACGAAATCGCCGAGATTCTAGGATTGCAGGTGGGTAGTGTCAAGACGCACCTGTTTCGCGCTGTGCATGCAGTTCGCAATAAATTGAAGGAGCAACAATGGCGATGAGCCACAATTCTCACGACGATCGCGTGCTGGAAGCTCTGACGAGTCGCAGCGTTCCGGCTGAAGATCATCTGCTAGCGTGCGCTTCGTGCCGCGCAGAACGAGCGCAATTGGAAACCAGTCTCAGTGTCTTCTCGGCCGCGGCGCGCGAAGCGACCGATCAACCTGGCCATTTCTGGACTCGACAGGCCGCGCAAATTCATTCGACCATTGCGGCCGCCCCACAACGTCGATTGACCTTCGGGTCGCGGATGACGTCAGCACTCGCTCTGCTGGGACTTTTCGCTTTTCTATTGGTGCGAGCGGCACCAGCGCCAAAAACGTCCGTCTCACAGACATCGCCGAATTCGGATCACGAGCTTCTCCTGGCGGTCGAGCAAGCCCTTCAGCGCGATACACCGGCTGCGCTGGAACCAGTCACTCTGTTGGTGGAAGACATGACTCGCACTTCGCCAGGCGACACACCCAGTTTCGCGTCACCCAGTTTCTCCAAGGAGCAATCTCGCCATGTCAATTAGACGTTGTGCCATCGCATTCCTCTTTTTCACGGCTGCCGCCCTGCACGCGCAAGGTACGCCGCCTACCCCCGAACCTCCGCACGCCACTCGTGGTAATCGTGTATTTATTCAGCGCCCAATGATGGGCAAGTGGTGGGAGAACTCTGAAACCGCCAAGAAGCTTCAACTCACTGACAATCAGATCTCCCAACTCGACCAGATTTTCTACGAACACAAAATGAAACTGATCGACTACGGGGCTGACATGGAAAAGCAGGATCTGAAGCTGCAGAACCTGCTTGATGCAGATGTCCCAGACGAAGGTCAGATCAATGCACAAGTCGATCAGACTCTTTCAGCGCGCGGAAAGCTCGAGCGGGAGTTCACCACAATGAACCTGAATCTTCGAAGAGTCCTCTCCCCCGAACAATGGCGGCAGCTCAAAGCAATCCGCGGCACCGGGCCTGGGGATCACTTCATGTACTTCCAGAAGAAAATTGGACCCGGCGGTACGACATCGAAGCCGGTAATATTGGCGCTGCCACCGCTCAGCGAGGCCGAGGTTCCGCCGCCACCGCCTCCGCTCGACGATACCTTCTAATGTTGGCCGAAGGCCGTGCACTCGCGAGGGACGGCCTTCTCTCCACCTCCACCTATTCTGCTTTTTGCTTAACCATTACTCGCTCTCCGATCTCAATCTGCATCAGGTCCGCTCCAACCTCTAAGGGACCGCTGTACGTCTTGCGTGTTTGCTCCACCAGCGTAGGTACTTCCGGCGGCACAATGTGCGAGTAAACTGCAAGCTTAGGCTTCACCTTGGAGAACACCGTTCCCGCTTGCTCGGGAGTCGTGTGATGGCTGATCACTTTTTCACGCTGCTCGGGCGTGAAATGCGTACCCGATTTCTGGTAAGCCTCCACGTCAATGACCTCGTGAACCAGCACGTCTGTTCCTTGAGCAAATCGGATCAGATTTTCCGAATATCGTGTATCTCCCGACAACACGACCGAGTGCCCTCCGAAGTCCACGCGGTATCCGAGAGCAGGCTTGACCGCACCATGGTCGACCGCAAACGCCGTTACCTTCACGCCGTTGCTTTCGTATACAACGCCTTCATCGACATCTTTCGCCACCATTACGACACCATTTCCGGGAAGTTGCTCATCAACGTCGCGCCGCGTTCGTATGTCGAAGGCAAACGCTTCGGCCAGGTGCGCCGTCATTTCCTTGGTGCCCGCCGGCCCCCAGACTCGAAGCGGACTTTTTCTTCCCATCACCCAGCCCGTCAGCCAAAAATCCGTAATGCCGACCACATGGTCCGAGTGCAGGTGCGTTAAAAATAGTGCTGTTACATCGGAGAGTTCAACTTTTAGTTGATATAGCCTCTGGGTTGATCCACGCCCGCAATCGAATAACAATTTCTCGGCGCCGGCCTCCACCAAGATACTTGGTCCAAACCGGTTCATCACGGGGCGAGGGTTGCCTGTTCCCAGCAAGGTTACCTTGATCGTCTGAGCGAAGCCCGTTCTTGGCATCAAGACGGATGCCAACACGGCCAGAATTAGACTGAAGGTTTTTCCCAGCGTCTTGCTTGTTTTCTGCTTCATCTCGTTGCTTCCGTTCTCGTCGGCCGGGTGTTTGAGATTTCATTCATGCTAAAGTTTATAGAAATCCTTTCAAAGGACCTCGTCATGAAATTTGGCGTGATTATCTTCCCGGGATCGAACTGCGACCACGATGCTTACTGGACAATCGAGCACGTTGCCAAGCAGCCCGTCACGTTTCTTTGGCATGACTCGCCGGACCTAAAGGGTTGTGACGCAATTATCGTACCTGGAGGTTTCGCCTATGGAGACTATTTGCGCACCGGTGCCATCGCGAAATTCTCGCGCGTGATGGAGTCGGTCCGTACCTTCGCCGGCGAAGGCGGTCTTGTTATAGGGATCTGCAACGGCTTCCAGATCCTCTGCGAATCCGGACTGCTCCCGGGCGCGCTCACACGAAACGTCGGACTTAAGTACATATGCAAGCCTGTTCATGTGCGCATTGAGAACGACGAAACGCCTTTCACCAACAGTTGCCAGAAAGGCGAAGTACTCACCATTCCGATCGGCCACATGGAAGGCAATTATTTCTGTGACGCTGCGACCTTAGCCGAACTCCAGCGCGAGGACCGCATCATCTTCCGATACACCAATCGTGCTGGCGAAGTCACGCCGGAAGCCAATCCGAACGGCTCAATCGAGAACATCGCTGGGATCTGCAACACTGGGCGCAATGTCTTAGGAATGATGCCGCACCCGGAACGATCCGCCGAACCAGAACTAGGCGGCACGGATGGCTTCAAGATTTTCCAATCCATGATCGGAGCCCTAGTTGCAAAGTAGGACGCTGGCTTCTGACAACTGACTCCCGATCAAGGCTTTCCTGTATCCTGTCCCGCGTGTTGAAACGACTTTTCCGCCTCGAAGAAGCTCAAACAACAATCGGCAGTGAAGTCATCGGCGGAATTACAACCTTCGTCACGATGTCGTACATCATCGTGGTAAACCCGGCCATCCTCAAGGCCGCGGGAATTCCTGCCGAGCCCTCGATGGTGGCGACAATTGTCACCGCCATCGTTGGAACGCTAATCATGGGGTTATACGCCAATCGTCCCTTCGCCATCGCGCCCTACATGGGGGAAAATGCGTTCATCGCGTATACGGTCGTGCAAGTCCTCGGCTACTCATGGCAATCTGCGCTTGCTGCTATCTTCCTCGCAGGCATTTTGTTCCTCGCACTCACAATCTTCCGCATGCGCCAATGGTTAGTGGACGCCATCCCTTCTGGCCTTCGCTACAGCTATGCAGTGGGAATCGGCCTATTCCTTACATTCGTCGGTCTCAACGAAACTGGCATTGTCACCGTAGGCAGCGCGGCCGCACCGGTACGGACTGGTCACCTCACGGCAACCGCAGTGCTCGTTGCCATCTTCGGCTTCCTGTTGATGGCAGTACTCATGATTCGTCGCTTTCCTGCCGCCATTTTGATCGGCATTTTGGTCACAACCTTCGTCGCCTTCGCGACCGGCATCACGCACGCACCTTCATCATTCGTAAGCATGCCTCCCAGCCTCGCACCCATCGCATTTCAGCTGGATATTCGCAGCGTTCTTCATTGGGGCTTCTTTCCAGTAATCCTCACCGTATTCATCATGGCGTTTGTTGACACCATGGGAACCCTGATCGGCTTGTCCGCGCGTGCTGGATTTCTCGACGACCAGGGCAATCTGCCACAAATCGAGCGTCCGATGATGGCAGATGCTCTTTCCACCACGTTCGGCGCGTTGATCGGAACGACCACTTCCGGGGCGTTCATTGAGTCTGCGACCGGAATTGAAGCGGGTGGCCGAACTGGTCTCACCGCCGTTGTAACGGCGCTTTGTTTCGTCGGTACGTTGTTCTTCGCGCCCTTTATTGGCGCAATACCCGCGCAAGCCTATGGACCAGCATTGATAATCGTGGGCCTGCTGATGCTCGCTCCGATTACCCGCATCCAATTTGATGACTTTACGGAACTGATCCCAGCGTTTGCGGTGGTTGCTCTTATGAGCTTTACGTACAACATTGGTATTGGGATGACGGCCGGGTTTGTCCTCTACCCATTTTGCAAACTAGTTGCTCAACGTACGAAAGAGGTCAAGCCAGGTCTTTGGGTCCTGGCCGCCTTGTCCCTGCTATTCTTCGTGTTCTATCCGTACCAATGAGTTGAAGGGGTAGCGATCTCAGCAGGCCGCCGACTCCTCAGATCTGATTTCAGGTTTACTGGTCCCTATGATTCGTTTCGGCATTGTCGGTTTTGGATTGCATGGAGTCAGACGCCTCATGCCGGGGTTTGCCTTGGCAACAAACTGCCGGGTCACGGCGCTCTCACGGCGCTCCATGGAGAAGGCAACGCAGTCGGCACAACAGTTCAACATCCCCAATGCTTTCGATTCGGTCGAAGCCTTGTGTCGCTGCCCCGAGGTAGACGCCGTTCTTGTCACGACACCGAATTCACTCCACCTCGCCGATACGCTTACCTCGCTTCGACTCGGAAAACCCGTACTCTGCGAAAAGCCAATGGGGATCAACGCCGATGAGTGTCGTCAAATGGTCGAAACGGCCCGCCAGTCCAAACTGCTTCTCGGCGTGGCACAAGTGTTTCGTTTCGAGGATTCTACGGCTCGATTACGAGATCGGGTGGCGGCAGGGCAGATCGGAAAACCCGTGCTGGCTCGCGCAGAGTTTTCTTTTCCCGGCCGCGGACATGTGCGCGCTTGGCTCAACGACGCCTCAATCGCAGGCGGAGGGCCTATCGCAGACATTGGTGTCCACTGCGTCGATGCCCTGCGCTACATTTTGCAAGATGATGTTGTTCGCGTAAGCGCTCGCGGGATCGCAGACACCGAATCACGGGATGTCGAGGCCGCCGCTATTCTTACACTCGAATTTGAGCGCGGCACACTTGCCACGGTGATGGTCTCGTTTCGCTCCGACTATCGCACGCCGATCGAATTCATCGGTGAATCTGGAGTTTTACGCGCCGACGACGGATTGAACGTTGAATATCCAATCACCATCGAACTAAAACGTGGTGGCAAGATTGTCGAAAGCGAGATTGTGACCAACAAACTCGCATACGCACGGCAAGTCGATTCGTTCGCGGATGCCTTGGAAGGTAAGAGCCAATTCCCTGTTCCCGGTGAAGAAGGTTGGCAGAATCAAATAGTTTTGGATGCTGCTTTTCGAAGTCTGAGGAGCGGGAAAGTTGAAGACGTTGCGAGAGTGCCGAGATTTTAATTTATTGCCCCGGCACCGGGGCAGCCGCTGGCGGAGGGGTTCCCTTTGCGCGCACGATGGCCCAATGCCACTCCTGGTCCGCGCTCAGCGGAATTCCAAGGGGCTCCTTGAATACGGTCGTCACAAACGGCGCCGCGGCCCCACTCAATTTATAGAGCAGCGTAACATCTGAGCGCTTTTCGGCGCCAACTGGCTCCGATCCTGTAGCGGCCGTGACGAGTTTTGCGCTGCCGCCGCTTTTTGCCGCGGTATCAGCGCCATGTCGAACAATCGTCAATCCCAGCGTAATCTCGCGGACGTTCCATCCACTGCCGTTGTAAACCTGAACTTGCAGAGTGTCACCGTCGATGGCCGCCGGACCATCCAGTTTAATTAGTTCGCTTAACGGCAGTTCCTGAGAAACAATCTGTTCACTGATCAATGGCGTCGCCTGCGCGCTGAATGACAGGCTGCATGTCACATCCGGCGACGACATCTGAAGATTTTTTCCGCTCTCATCAATTGAAAATGCCGGCGCGCCTTTCAATTTGCGGCTCTCGACTTCCTGCATGACCTGCGACATGTTGTCGTTGTCAATTACGGTGTGGGACGGCAAGCCCTTGGTTTTACGTAGCGAGCGCGCTAAATCACCGAGCGGCATCTCTTCCTGCGCGGCGAGAATCGCGGCTGACCCGACAACTACAACCATCAGCGCAATTTTAAGAAGGGTCTTCATCAGATCAATGTTGATGCGTTACGGAACTCAGCTAAAAGAGGCGGCACACTGACAGGAAAATTGTACTGAGGAAGTAACCGGGCAGCGCATTACCAAGCGAGAACGGAAGTACTAGACCCTCCGCTGCGCCACAAGAGACGAGAAAACGCAGGAAAGCAGATTGGGGCGCGCACGACGAAGTAGTGCGCAACGGGGCGCGCGCCCTATCTACTTGTTACATCAGGCCAGAGGCGCGAAACCGAGCCACCGGATCTACCACCGGAATCGGTTCACGCTTGAAAATGATTCGTGCGATTGCAAACCCCACCGCTGCGTAGCATAGATGCATTAACCGCATAGCCAACCCCCCATGTCACCGCGACCCATCCACACTTCCTGGGGAGAGGCTTCATTGCTCGTAACGTACCAACCCCTGTACGAGCGGTCAAACCACTTTCGTGCCATACGCGTGGCACCAAGGTTATACAAAGTAACATCGGGAGTAATGAGGCAGAACTTGAGGAAAAGGCGACAGTAAATACCGGCGCAGATCTACGCCTAGCAGCTTTCACTTGTTGCGTGTGTACTGCGAGAGTTGCCATTAAGCCTTAAACTTAAGCGATCCATCCACCGCCGACCACAACGTCGCCGTCGTAAAAAACAGCAGCCTGTCCGGGCGTAACGGCGCGCTGGGGCTCATCAAACGTTACTCGGATCGCGCCCGCTCCCGAACTCTCAATCATAGCCATCGCCCCCGCATGCCGGTGCCGGATCTTGACCAGCACCCGCATCGGACGATCAAGGGTTTCGACCGATATCAGATTGTTCCGATGGGTTAGAAGCATCCGCGAATATAGATCCTTGTCCTCGCCCACCACAACCTGGCGTGCGTCGCCCTTGATCTGGATGACATACAGCGGTGAGCCAGTCGCGACCCCGAGTCCCTTGCGTTGGCCGACCGTAAAATTGTGGATTCCCGCATGCTCTCCGACAACCTTCCCATCCGTTGTTACCAGATCGCCGGCCGTATCGGGCAGCGCATCCCCCTGCTCAACGAGATACGCATCGATAAAGGCCTTATAATCGCCCCCCGGCACAAAGCAGATCTCTTGCGAATCGGGCTTCTCGGCGATTACTAGCCCAAATTGTCGCGCCAACTCACGCACCTCAGGCTTTGTCATACCACCCAGAGGAAAGAGAGTTTGACTCAACTGTTCCTGCGTGAGCCCAAACAAGAAGTACGTCTGGTCCTTGGCCTGATCGACTGGGCGCTTCAAAAACCAGCGACTGGAGATTTCGTCGAACTCTACTCGCGCGTAGTGGCCGGTCGCTACCTTTTGAGCGCCAATCTGTCGGGATACAACAAGTAGCTGGTCAAACTTCAAGTGGTTGTTGCATAGACTGCACGGAATCGGTGTGCGTCCCGAAAGGTACTGTTCGACAAACGGGCGCACCACTTCCTTCTCGAATCGCTCTTCATGGTTCACTACGTAATAGGGAATTCCAATTGTTTCCGCAACTCGGCGCGCATCGTAAACATCATCGAGCGAACAACATCGCCCCGTTACGGTCTCGGGCATCCCTTCGCGTCCAGCCAGGCGACGCTGATTCCAGAGCTGCATGGTTAGTCCAATCAGCGGGTGTCCTTCAGCACGCAGTAAGGCCGCGACGACCGAGGAATCCACCCCGCCCGACATTGCCACCGCAATAGTGTTTGTACTCATTCGTTTCTTTTCTTTGCGATCTTCGTCTAGCGGACGACGCTCTCTTTCCCCCACAACGGCGACAACTGACGCAAACGTGCCACAGTCTCTGGCACCAGGGACAGAGCGAAATCCACATCTTCCTTCGTGTTCTGCTTTCCTAAGCTGAACCGGATACTTGCCTTCGCTTGCTCTGGTCTTAATCCCATCGCTAGCAACACATGCGAAGGTTCAATCGCACCAGACGAACAGGCCGCCCCCGTTGAAACTGCCAAGCCTTTCAGATCAAGAGCAATCACAAGCGATTCGGCCTCAATGCCATCGAAAGAGATATTCGTGATGTTTGGCAGCCGCGGCGCGCCCAGCCCGTTTATATGCGCTGCTTCGACGCTTGCCAGAATTCCCTGCTCGAGCCGGTCTCGCAATTCGCCGAGTCGTTCGGCCTCGCCGCGCTCGAATCCAGCTTGCGCTAAGGCGGCAGCGCGCCCCAGCCCCACGATACCCGGCACATTTTCCGTCCCGGCCCGCCGCGATCGCTCGTGGCGTCCTCCGTAAATCATCGGTTCAACTGTCACACCCTTCCGCACGTACAGCGCCCCCGTGCCCTGCGGCCCGTGAATCTTGTGGCCTGAGATCGTCAACAAGTCGCACGCAACCTCCGAGACCCGAAGAGGTAGCTTCCCAGCCGCCTGAACGGCATCTGTATGCAAGTAAACGTCAGCATCTGTCGCAATCGTTGCGATTTGAGCAATCGGCTGGAGCATCCCCGTTTCATTGTTCGCCATCATCAACGAAATGAGTTTCGTGTTCGGACGTAATGCTTGTCGCACGTGTTCCGGGTCCACCATCCCGCGACCGTCGACTCGGATGTATGTCACCTCGCAACCGGACGCTTCGAGATGCTTTGCAGCATTCAACACCGCATGATGTTCAACTGTCGAGGTAATGAGATGGTCGCCAGGTCGAAGCACGCCAAAAATGCCGAGATTGTCCGATTCCGTGCCTCCGCTCGTGAACACTACTTCCGAAGCACGGCAGCCAATCAAAGCCGCCACGGATTCACGCGCCGCCTCGACCGCCGCCCTTGTCTCCTGTCCATGATGATGGATCGAAGAAGCATTCCCAAACCGATCGATAAAATAAGGCCGCATCGCTTCCAACACTTCGGGAAACAATGGGGTCGTAGCGCTGTTGTCGAGATACACGCGATGCATAGCTGGTTCTATTCTACGAGGTCCAGCTGCCCAGACCTAGCTCGGCCTTAAAAACCAACGGCGCTCCGCCGGAGCGCCGCCCATTACTCAAAACTGTCCTAACGCCGCTAGCGCTTTCCAATCTCGATATAGCGCTGCGGGTAAACGGGCCCCATGTAGTCTGCCCGTGGACGGATTAAGCGATTGTCGTCAAGTTGCTCAATGACGTGCGCTCCCCAGCCGCTCATCCGCGATATCGCGAAAATCGGCGTGAACAAGTCCACCTCGATGCCGAGGGTGTGATAAGTCGACGCGGAATAGAAATCTACGTTCGCGTTCAGCTTTTTGTCCGCCTTCACGAATTCTTCAATCTTGTGGGAATACTCAAACCATTTCGGGTTTCCGCTCGAATTTCCCAAGTCTCGCGACATCGTCCGCAAATGCGTCGCCCGGGGGTCTTCCGTGTGGTAGACGCGATGTCCAAAGCCCGGAATCTTTTTCTTCTGAGCTAGCATGCCTTTCACGTATTCAACCGGGTCTGCGCCGTCGCGGTCTAGATCCATGAGGATCTTGAACACGGCTTCGTTCGCCCCGCCGTGCAAGGGTCCTTTCAGCGTGCCGATCGCGGATGTGATCGCCGAATGCATATCCGAAAGAGTTGCTGCCGTGACACGTGCCGCAAACGTGGAAGCATTGAGTTCATGGTCTGCGTGCAAAATCAATGCAATATCGAGGGCTCTTTCAGCAGTCTTGGAAGGCGTTGTGCCATTCAACATCAATAGGAAATTTGCGGCATGCGACAAGGATCGGTCGGGTTCTACCACCGGTTTGCCTTTGCGAATTCGATCGTACGCTGCGACGATCATCGCAATCTGTGAAGTCAGCCGAATCGCCTTGTTCACATTGGCATCGTGATCGTTCTTGTTGTACTCGGGATCGTAAAACGACAAGGCCGACACAAGCGTTCGCAACACATCCATGGGCAAGGCGTGCTTCGGCGCTAACTGGAGGCGGTAAATGATCGATGCGTCAATCTTCCGCTCTTCCGCCATTCGAGTCTTAAGGGCGCGCAACTCCTCCGTCTTGGGCAAACGACCAAACCACAGCAGATAGCAAACTTCCTCGAACGTCGAGTGATCCGCGAGTTCGTGAATGTCAATACCGCGATAGGCTAAAACGCCCCGATCGCCGTCGATATAACAAATGCTCGACGTTGTGGCGACAACGCCTTCTAATCCCTTCGGCGCGTTTGTGGTCGTTGCACTCATGGTCCCGAAACTCCGGAATGATTTCTGCTGCCGAAAAGAAAAGTGGGCAACTCACTTTTATACGCTAATTTTCAAGGACTTTCCAAGCGCTCGCGCCCTTTCTGGACCGCCCACAAGGTCTACTCCGTAATGTTCATGGCACATCCGCTGCCGGGAATCGAAAGTCCCTCCAATGGGCCGTCCAGTGCGGCTGAGGCGTATACTAGAAAGTTCTGCTTCCGTCGCGGCTGGACGCATGGCTTGCGACTCATTCCTCTTTGGAGTTCTTCATGAGACGTCATTTCATACCATTCTTGTTCGCCCTAATTCTGTCTACTCTTAGCTTTGCAGACGAGGGGATGTGGCTCTACAACCAGTTCCCATTCGCCAAAGTGAAGGCAAAATACGGCTTTGCACCCAACCAGAAGTGGCTTGATCACGTTCGCCTTTCTTCGGTCCGCTTCAACAACGGCGGCTCAGGATCGTTCGTATCCCCTGACGGCTTAACGTTTACGAACCACCATGTAGGTGCAGATTGCATCCAGAAACTCTCCACCGCCGGGAAGGACTACATGAAGACCGGCTATTACGCCGCGACGCAGGCTGAGGAAGCAAAGTGCCCGGACCTCGAATTGAATGTGCTGGTGGGGATCGAAGACGTGACATCCAAGGTACAAGCCGCAGTGAAGGCCGACACGTCTGCGGCAGACGCGGCCCAAGCCCAGCGCTCAGCCATGTCAGCAATCGAAAAAGACTGCGCCACATCCAGCGGACTGCGCTGCGACGTGGTCACCTTCTACTCGGGCGAAGTATACAACCTTTACAAGTACAAGAAGTACACCGACGTCCGCCTGGTTTTCGCGCCCGAATTTGACATGGCATTTTTCGGCGGCGATCCCGACAACTTCACTTATCCGCGGTATGACCTCGACATCACATTCTTCCGCGTGTACGAGAACGACAAACCAGCGCACATCGACAACTACCTGACGTGGTCCAAGACAGGTGTTAAAGAAGGCGACCTTACCTTCGTTTCCGGACACCCCGGAGCCACGGGTCGCCTGCGCACCATGTCGCAGCTCGATTATCTGCGGGACGTCGACTACCCCTCTCGGCTTGACACCTACAAGCGTCGGATTGATCTGCTCAAGAAGTTTTCCAGTGAGTCTGAAGAGAATGGCCGTATCGCCAAGGAAGAAATCTTCGGGTATGAAAACTCGCAGAAAGCCATCACGGGTTATAAGTCTGGGCTTGACGATAAAACTCTGATGTCCAACAAGTCGGACGCGGAAACCAAACTTCGGGCTGCCTACAAGGCCGGCAACCCGAAAGCGACCGATCCGTGGTCCGAGATCGAGATCGCGATGAAGATTCAGCGCGACATTTACGGTCCGCTGACCTACGTCGAACGGCTTCGTGGCTTTAACTCCGAGCTAGCAACCAAGGCCCGACAATTAGTACGAGTGACCACGGAAAAAACCAAGCCGAATGGCGACCGTCTCCGCGAATATCGGGATTCCGGGCTGCCCTCTCTGGAACAGGAACTCTTTTCCCCAGCTCCTATCTACAAAACAATGGAAACCATCACCCTCGCCGACTCCCTGGCTCAAATGCAGGAGGCGATGGGCTCCGACAATCCGATTGTCAAAAAGGCGTTGAACGGTAAGAGTCCTGCGGAGGCAGCGAAAGACTACATGGATAATACAAAGCTCGACGATATCGCCGTCCGCAAGCAACTTTATGAAGGTGGCCCTGCGGCCGTGAATGCTTCGACCGAGCCCCTGATAGTCCTGATGCGAACGATTGATCCTGAGGCTCGAGCCGTCCGCAGGCAATACGACGACCAGGTCGACTCTGTCGAGCGTCGAGACGGAGCCGCGATCGCCAAAGCGCGATTTGCGCAGAGCGGATACGACCAGCCTCCCGACGCCACATTCACGCTTCGGCTTAGCTACGGAGATGTGCGAGGTTACACGGAGGAAGGAAAGAAAATTCCTTACACGACCAACATTGGGGGCGCCTTCGAACATGCCGCTGCGCATGGCAATAAGCCTCCATACCAGCTGCCAGAAAGGTGGACGGCGGCTAAACAAAAGCTTGAACTCAAAACCCCGCTGAACTTTGTTTCGACAGCGGACATCATTGGCGGCAGTTCTGGCAGCCCCACGGTTAACAAGGCCGGAGAAGTGGTCGGGATAATCTTCGACGGCAACATCGAGTCCTTGCCATGGAACTTCGCATACAACGACAAGCAAGGCCGCTCAGTCCAGGTCGATTCGCGTGGGATCATCGAAGCACTGCGGAAGGTCTACGGAGCCGAAGGTCTCGCACACGAACTCACTGGGGCGGCCGCACCAAACGGATCGAAACCTTGATTCGGAGACAGTTTCGCTTACTATCGCGAGGGATTCTATGTGGCGGCGTGCTATTCGCTGCCACAACTCTTTGGTCTCAGGCGCCGCCGAACGAGTTTCGCAAACCTCGCCCCGGAGTTAAGGAAGTTCAAACTCCATTCGCAACTGTTAAGCCGGCAGCAGAGTTTACCATCGGCGGCGAGGCAGACTGGATAGCGATGGCCGGCAGCAGTGTCTGGGTAGCCAGCGCCGCGCCCAACACTTTGCAGAGAATCGACCCGGTAACGAACAAAATCGTCGCAAGAATCGAAATGCCAGGCGAACCTTGCGCAGGACTGGTGGTGGCCTTCGAAAGTGTTTGGGTGCCGCTTTGTGCGTCCCCCCCTTCTCTGGCCCGGGTCGACACTCGCAACAATCACCTTTCAGCTCTTCTTGACATAGGTCCGGCCGCGGCGGAAGGCACTATCACGGCCAGCACGGACAGTATCTGGCTCGTTACGGATAGCAAAGGCACTCTCGCCCGCATTAATCCCAACACTAACAAAGTCCAACAGAAGATCATGCTGTCACCCGGCTCCTACAACGCGCGTTTCAGCGTCGGCGCAATCTGGGTCACCAATGTCGAGGCGAGCGTTGTGGCTGTAGTAGATGCGTTGACGGGAGCAGTTCGAAAAACGATATCGGTCGGACCCAACCCGCGATTCCTAGCGACTGGTGGAGGCTCAATCTGGACGTTGAATCAAGGTGATGGATCGATCACTCGCATCGACGCGAAAATGGGAAAAGTTGTCGCCACCATTCAAGCCGGCTTGCCAGGCAAGGGAGGAGACATTTGCTATTGCGATGGGAGCGTTTGGACGACTATCTTCACAATTCCGCTGGGCCGGATCGACGCGGACTCGAACCACGTGACAAAACAATGGACGGGTCCGGGAGGCGACTCGCTTGGCTGCGGCCCCGATTCAATCTGGCTGACGGACTACAACCGCGGTCTGCTCCAGCGGATATCGTTCAATCAACTTGAACCCTGACGAGGGCTAGGAGATCCGGACTGCAGCATAATGATTCGTTGTTTGCCAGCAAATAGGCTCGTCTCAAGCCGGCCAGACGGTGAGTGCTGTGCGGCTGAGAATCTGATCCTGTATCACATCGCTAAGCGGCAGTGCGCGAAATGCGTCGAGGTTTTTCTTGATATCGGGGACGCCCGGCCCCGGCCAATCCGTTCCAAAGAGCGTCTTCGGCGCAATTTCCTCCAGCCGCGGGAAGTACTTCAGCAAGGTCTTCGGCGGAATACCGCTAATGTCTAGAAAAACGTTGGGATGACGGCGAATCAGAAAAAATGCCGTCTGCATCCACAAAGGACGTCCGCCGTGAGCGAGCAGGATCTTAAGTTTAGGAAAATCAATCGCCACGTCATCGATGTACATCGGGTCACCGTATTTGTTCCGCGCTCCCGGGAAGATCGACGTTCCCGTATGGAACATGACCGGGACGCCGTTTGCTTCGGCTGCGCGGTAGATGATTTCCAGCTCCTTGACCCCGTTCAGGTAATCGTTCGGAAACAACAACTGGTGCGGCGGATGAATCTTGATCATCCGGATGCCTAGTTTCAGAATGTGCTCAACATCCGCCAGAATGTTTGGAGTATGACGTGGGTGCAGGCTCCCGCATGAAATGAGGCGCTGGGGATCTTCCTTCACGTAGTCGGCGACGAACTGGTTTACCCCGTTCGTAAAGCCAATCACCTCCGGCGCGACGTAGTTGATCAAGACCGCACGATCGACTCCAGCCGCGTCAAGATGCTGGAGAAACGCCTTTGGCGAACGACAGTATTCAGCGATCTGATCGAAGTTGGCGCGCTTCTTCTTCATCAGCTCAAGCGCATGCGGCTTGAACATCTCCATTGGCTGAATGTGAACGTGGCAGTCAGTGATCAAAAGACAGTTCTCAGAGTTCGGCTCTCAGTTCCAGTCCTCGACGTTCGAGCAATCCTCTACTGGCGCCCCGAAACTTCCAGGACCGAGCGTTTCGTGAACACACGAATCATCTCACGCCGGTATTCGGGGGTTAGCGCGGACGTCGTTAATGGCTTGGCTGTTCTAGCTGCGAGGTCGCCAACCGTTTCGGCCAATGCGTCGTTCATCGACTGTCCTGCCATTGCCTCGCTCGCTCCTCTCACGAGCATTGGGGCTGGATTCACAGCAGTAATTGCCACTCGCGCGTCCGCGATGTGACCGTTCGAACGCTTCATCACCACCGCAACACCCGCCAAGGGGTAATCGATCGATCCGCGCACACGCAGCTTGCGATAGCTGCCTTGATATCCTGCGGTGGACTCTGCCAGGAAAACTCTTGTAAGCAATTCGGTTGGCGCGAGATCGCGATAGTTATCGCCAATCCCGGTGTAAAACTTCTGGAGTGGGACGCGGCGAGTGCCAGACGGTCCTGCGATTTCAACCTCTGCATTCAAGCAAAGTAAGGCTGCGGGCGTGTCGCCGGAAAATACTGCCCAGCATTTTGTTCCGCCGGGCGCCACGTGACAAATGTCGCCGTCTTTTTTGATGCAAAACCCGCAACCTTTGCGCCATTGCAGCGACTGGTTGTACCAAAGGCAGCGTGTGTCGAGGCAGATGTTGCCTCCAAGCGTGCCCATGTTGCGCAGCACGGGCGAAGCTACCGTAGCAGCGGCTTCTGTAAGGACAGGATAATGCTTTCTCAAAAATGCAGACTGCTCGATTTCGCGAAGCGTAGTCAACGCGCCGATTTCAACGCCTTGACCGGCGCGGGTGTGAATTCCCTTGAGTTGTGACAAATGGCGAACGTCAAGCATCGATTGCGGTTCGAACAATTTCTGCCGCATGGACGGAATCATGTCAGTGCCGCCGGCCAACACGCGGATCGTTTGGGCCTGTTGACCGAGCAGACCGACGGCTTCTTCTACGTTGCGCGGTCGCAGCAGTTTGAATTCAGGGAGACTCAATCCGCCCCTCCCTCTGCCACTGTCGAGCGACGAGACGGATCAAGCGCATGCCGATCAGGCCCTTTGCCTTTAAACCACAACGATCCGCCATGTTCGCGAAAGCGCACCGGAGACGTCGGGTCGACCCCTTCGGTCAGGTTCAGCGTTTTCGCCTTGTTCTTTGAACGAAGGGCTGCCAGCACGCGTTCAGGAGTGAAGGGCGATTCGTGTAAACGCACGCCAACAGCGTTATAGATCGCATTCGCAATTGCTGGAATGGTCGCTGCAAGTGAGCCTTCACTTGATTCTTTTGCGCCAAATGGTCCTTCGGGATCAATGCTCTCGACGATGATCGCTTCAACTTCCGGCGACTCGATGGAAGATGGGCTCCGGTATTCAAGCAAGCCTGGGTTCATCAGCATGCCGTCTTTCCAGATCATCTCTTCCGTGAGGGCTTGCCCCATTCCCATCCACACGGAGCCGATGACTTGTCCTTCGACCGAAACTGGGTTCAGAGCGCGCCCGCAGTCGTGTGCCGCCCAGACTTTGTGAACGGTGACTTCTCCAGTTTCTTCGTCGACGCTAACCTCTGCCACTTGGGCGGAGTACGAGTACGCAGGCGAAGGTCCGACACCCGCGCCCTTGTGTTTCCCCCCACGAGCTTCGATTGGAGGTGCGTAGGAGCCTGTACCGCTGAGTGCGCCGTGGAAATCGATTGCGGCGACAACGGCCTCTTCAAAGCTCATGGATTCTTTCGGCCCTTCGTCTTTGCGCTTTTGCTGCAGCGATCCGCGAAGAATCTGCCCTTCAACGCGACCGGACACCGTCGGCTGCGACACGTCAGCACCGTTATTCGCCGCCGGCGCGACACCGGACACCCGGGGACGGTTGTCGCTATGTGTGACACGGTCCTCTCGGAACACTAAATCTTCAGGTGCACAATCCATCCTTTTCGCTGCGGCGGCTGCAATCTGCTTCTTCACTTGCTCTGCGGCCCGCAGAGTGGCGTTGCCATTCATGAATGTAACGCGGCTCGAGTACGAGCCGATGTCGATTGGCGTTAGGTCGGTATCGGCCGCAATCACACGCACGCGACCAAGCGAGCAACCAAGTGTCTCCGCCGCGATCTGCGCGACCATCGTGTCGGAGCCTTGTCCAATGTCCGATGCACCCGTATAGACAACAACTCCTCCATCGCGATCAATCTTGATGTTGACGGTTGAGTGTGGCATGTCAGAACGAATGATGGAGTTTGCAGCACCGCTCACATAGTGGCTGCAAGCAATGCCAAGGCCACGCGACTTCGGGAGATCCCCTTTTCTCTCTGACCATCTCGAGCGCGTAACCACCTGGTCGATGCATTCGGGCAAGCCGTAGCTTTGAACGCGCAGCCCATTGACCGTGATGCACGGCGGTTTCAAGAGATTGCGGCGTCGAATTTCCGCAGGGTCGATGTTCAGCTTGGCAGCGATTTCATCCAATTGCGATTCGAAAGCGAAGCGAACGTTTACGGTTCCGTGTCCGCGCATCGCGCCGCATGCGGGCTTATTGGTCAAAACTCGATATCCGTCGTACTGAATGTTGGGAATGTCGTACAGTGCTCCGAGCAATGCGCCGGAATATAGAATTGTGACTACGCCGTATGAGCAGTAAGCCCCACCGTCCTGCACAACCCTCGCTTTAACTGCCGTAATACGTCCGTCGTTCTTCACGCCAGTTTTGAGGTCAATGATGGTACGCGGACGTCCACGATGGGCGAGAAAGACTTCCTCTCGCGTGTATGTAATCTTGACTGGCGCCTTCGCCTTGCGGGCGGCCACTGCCGCGATGATTTCGATCGGAATGACTTCGCTCTTGCCGCCAAATCCACCACCGACGAGCGGCTTGATAACGCGGATTTGCTGCATGGGCATATCGAGCACGAGCGAAAGCTTGTGCTGCAGATAGTAAGGAACTTGGGTGGAAGACCAGATGATAAGACGGCCAGGCTCGCCTGTATGCGGATCCGTTTCGAAGGATGCTAGGGTCGAATGGGGCTCCATGGCTGCGTGCGTGACTTCGTTGGCCAGAAAGCGCGCTTCGAGCACACAATCGGCCTCACCAAAAGCCTTGTCGGGATCCCCAAAGACATGGTGGTAGTCCTTCTCGAGATTGTGCGGTTTGTTGTCGTGGATCAGGTCGGTCTCAGCGTTCATCGAGTCTTCGGGGTCAAAATAGGCTGGAAGCAGTTCGTACTCAACGTCGATGAGTTCGAGAGCTTTTTCGGCGATTGATTCGGAGATCGCAGCGACGCACGCTACGTTGTCGCCAACATATCGAACTTTGTCAAGGGCAAGTGCGTGTTCATCATGACCAACTGGGAGAATGCCGAATGGATTGGGCGCATCGGGGCCCGTGACGACGGCAACGACTCCCTCGAGTGCTTCGGCACGCGACGTACCAATACGCATAATGCGCGCGTGCGGATAGGGCGAATGCAAGATCTTCCCTACCAACATACCCGGTACGCTTAAGTCGTCGGTATATTTGCCCGCGCCCGTGGTCTTCTCGGCGGCGTCGATCATTGCCGTGGAACGGCCGATTGTTGAAAACGTGGAGGCCGGTCTTTGGTCGTCGGTTTTTGTCATTAGTTCTCAAATCTCAGTATGGCCATGCGGCATACAGAATCTTCATTTGGTGCCACGTCGCTGGCACAAACAAATACGCACATTTTCGAGAAAACCTCCTGCACACCCGCGTTTCGCATTCGCTGTGCTACCTCGCGAGATGTGGGGACAACACCGCCGCCTTTATGACCTATCACCAGTCATCTGTAGGCCGCGTTTTTCTGCATCGATTGCAGCTTTGATCGCCTGATACATCTGGGTGTAGCCGGTGCAGCGGCACAGGTTACTTGAAAGCGCGCTGCGAATGTCTTCTTCGCCAGGTTCTGGGTTCTCTGTAAGCAGATGTTTCACTGTCATGATGAAACCGGGAGTGCAATATCCGCACTGCGCACCGCCCCAGTCGCCGTAGGCTTTTTGTATTGCGGCCAGGCTGCCGTGTTCGCTAACTCCTTCGATCGTCGTAATCGCCTGCCCCTCGCAGCTTGCGGCGAGCATGGTGCAGGACAACATAGGAGTGCCGTCGACTAGCACGGTGCAGGCTCCGCAAGACGAGTCATCGCATCCGCGTTTTGATCCTGTAAGTCCGAGATCAACGCGGACTACGTCGAGGAGCAAAGCGCTCGGCTCGATCGCAAGTTCGTGCTTGCGGTCGTTGATGTCGAGTTCTATGAGCTGCTTCTTCATATAAAACCGTGTACAGCTGGCGCTGGCCAGTCTCCTGCTAGTAGATGGGAATCTTTGGATCGACTGTTCTTGCCCAGCCGTCTATACCGCCTCGCATCGATTGCACCTTCTCGAATCCTTGCTGGCGGAGCCAATTGGTGACACTTAACGAGCGCATACCGTGATGACAGAACACGATGACGTATTCCTCTGGATCGAGCTCCTGATGCGCACGTGTGGGGACTTCGCCCAGTGGCATGTGCTTTGCTCCTTCGATGTGAGCTTTCTCCCACTCCCATGGCTCGCGCACGTCAAGCAGCATGAAAGCTTCGCCGCGCTTCTTAAGCGCGTTGACTTGGCCGACGCTAATTTCAAAGTCCATAGTGAATCACCAACGCAGTTTCAACTCGGAGCCGGTACGCCTTTTGTGAGTGCTCTCATGCTTTCGAACTCGGAGTGTTAAAGACGGTAGTGAGGCTAGCAAGGGCAGCCAATCCCCAGACCACGGTCGAAGCGACTCTAAGGTTACGCACGTCGTTGAGCGTCGCGCGAGACCATACTGCGACGACAAAACCCATCACGAAGTTGGCGAACACGAGGAAAAAGAATGTGCGCTCGCGCCAGCACTGGACCTCGATGGTCAGGCCCGCCATCAGCAAGATCCAGATCGCATAGGTGGCGATCGTCAGGCCGTCGTGGGGCCAATCGTATTCTCCGGTCTGCACATGGCTATAGGATAGCCGCGCGAAGTACGCACACGCGCAGGCAGCAATGACACCCCAGAGATGTGTGCCACACATGAAATGTGTGGCTTTCTTACGCGCTGGATCAACGGTCACTTGCCCTGCCACATGGGCTCTCTTTTCTCAAGAAATGCTCGGATACCTTCCTGAGCGTCCTCGGTCTTGATCAGATCTTCAAGATAAACCTTTTCGGCGCGCGCCAGCCCTTTATCGAAATGCATGGAGTCCCAGGCGTAAATGGCTTTCTTGGCGATGGAAAGAGCGGCTGGGCTGAGGCGGCGCAGGTTAGTCAAGGCGTTCTCAACAAGAGATGGGACGTCTTCGGCGACGGCAGACTGGTTGGCAAGGCCAATAGCAACGGCCTCGTCTCCGGAAAACGTTCGGCCGGTGAGAATCAATTCCGAAGATCGCTTCTGTCCCACAAGCGAGGCTAGCGCTGTGCAGGCGACAGGTGGATAACAACCAAGTCTAATTTCGGGAAATCCCCAAGCGGCGTCGCGCGCCGTAAAAACCATGTCACAGACCATGGCGAGCTCAGCGCCTCCACCCAGACACGCACCACGGACTGCTGCGATGGTGACCTTTTTCGTGGCGATCAAAGCTCGGATGACAGCGTGAAACGTCTCGAGCATGTTCTTAACCTGGTCAGGAGTGTGAGCAGCGACGTCAACGCCGGCAGAAAAGGCTTCGCCATTTGCGTCCAGAACGACTACGGAGATTTCGGGATGCTGTTCAATTTCGGCAACGGCGCCAGCAAGTTCCACCATCATCGGAATGTCGATGACGTTGAGAGGCGGGCTTTCAAGCGTGATGCGAGCTACGGGGACTTCAAACTTCAGATTCAGCCGGGTTGTGGTCGTCGCGGTCATTACGTCTGTTCCAACAAACGTGCTTTGCGCACTTAATGGCACAAGGTAGTGAAGAATCGCTTACAAATTGATTGCCGACTTCCTGGGCTCTCCAATGCTTGATAGCGGGTCGCGTGCGCCTTCCTTTTCTTTGATCCACTTCTTTTCATTCGCGATGATGTCCAGCAGGAGTATCTTGTCTTCTGCTGTCGGCATGTATTGGTTGAGGTGCTCGGGATAGGAGCGGTCGTCGAGCGCCTCGCCGGTTTGTGCATGGAACTGCTGTCCGGCGTACCTTCCAATCGCGCGGTTGAACTTGATGTTGGGAGCGTAAAGCTTTGGTTCACCTGCGCGCAGCGCCGAGTTTAGACGCTCGATCAGCGCCGACACTTCGTTGTGATACAAGATACGGTTGTAATCATTGAGGTCGTCGAGATCCGCGGGCTTGTCGTTTTGCGGTTCGTCGTAACGCCCCTTGATGCCCCACACGTAGGCCCAGTGCGCTGATGATGAATGGTCTGTCCCAAACAGGTCGTGTGAGCACGAAATCCACTTGTTCAGGTATTTCTGGATCAGCCAGGCTGGAACGACGCCTGCTTCGACGATGCGTCGTAGACCATCATTTCCCGTGCCCATATGAAACGCTTCTTCGCGCAACATATAGGACATGGAGCGGCCGAGCGGGGCAAAGGCGGAGTATTTCAGCATCTGGAGTTGGAACTTACCGTCACGGTCCACGAAGTCGGTGTAAGTGAAAAAGTCCATCCAATTATCGACGTCGACGTTGAAGGCGCCGAGAAGACGTTGGTTCTCAAAGGCACGACGCTCGAGCATCTTCTGCGCTTCCACTTTGCCGGAATAGCCGAAGTGATCAACGAGTAATGCACACATCTGCCAGCCGTGGCGCATCTCTTCGATCATGACGCGCGTGAGCGCTCTGCGGTCCCAGTCAGTCGGAGCTGTTTCAAATAGATGGCGCTGCTGTTCGACGGAGGCGAATTCTGTGTCGCCCTGGTAGACGATCATGTTGAGCATTGCGTCGCGCATCTGCTGCGTTGGAACTTGGCGGAGGTTCTCCCACTTGCGACGGCCCTTGAATGAGCCGAACTGAATTTCATCGGTCTCGATCGCGCCATACAGAGTGTCAAACTTGAAGGCGGCGATCTCGTCGGTATTGACGCCAATTTCCTTGCGCCAGTCGTCGAAGAGTCCGACCCAATCACTGAAGGTTCCGATTTTTGCTACTTTGCCGGGCATGATTTGATCCTCTGATGTTGCATACTGCCCTAAACGCTCAGCTATTCGCTGTCGCTTTTGCCGACGAACGAGTGCCTAGTGACGAGTGCTTTTACGCCATGTTCAGCCAAACGGTTTTCAGTTCCGTGTAGTGCTCGACAGCATGACTTCCTAATTCTCGGCCAAAGCCACTCTGCTTGAAGCCACCGAACGGCAAGGCGGCGTCCATAAGCCCGTAGGTGTTGATCCATACGGTGCCAGCCTGAAGGCGGCGGGAAACCATATGGGCCTTCTTGATGTCCTTGGTCCAAACGGCGGCGGCAAGCCCATACTGATTTGCGTTTGCTTTATCGATCACGTGCTCAATGTCGTCAAAAGCGAGCACCGAAAGCACAGGGCCGAAGATCTCTTCCTGAGCAATTTTCATCTCATTGGTCACGCCTCCGAAGATCGTCGGCTCGAGAAAAAATCCATTGCTGCCGTCGAGTTTGACTCGACTACCGCCACAAATCAGCTTGGCTTCCTGTTTACCTGACTCGATGTAACCGAGGACATTTTGCATCTGTTCCTGGCTGACGATCGCTCCAAGCCGTGTCTTCGGATCCAGTGGATCGGCAGGCTGCATTTTCTTGGCGCGACCGACAAGCTTGTCAAGAAATTCGTCTTGCAGCTTGGACTCAACGAAAAGACGAGAACCCGCGTTGCAGACCTCACCCTTTCCGTAAAAAATGCCGTTGATGGCACCCCGAACGGCTGCGTCGATATCGGCATCGGAAAACACAATGTTAGGAGACTTGCCGCCTAACTCGAGCGTTACACGCTTCAGCGATTCCGCCGCACCGCGCATGATTTCTTTTCCGACGACGGTCGATCCTGTGAAAGCAATCTTGTTGATGCCGGGATGTTCGACGATCGCCTTTCCGGTTTCCGGACCGCCGGTGACAATGTTGACGACGCCCGCAGGAAACCCGGCTTCAACAGCCAATTCCCCAAGACGCAGGGTGGTGAGCGGAGTCTGCTCGGCGGGCTTCAAGACGATGGTGTTGCCACAAGCGAGCGCCGGGCCGAGCTTCCACGATGCGAGGAGTAGAGGGAAATTCCAGGGGATGATGAGTCCGACGACACCGACCGGCTCGCGGAGGGTATAGGTAAACGCCGTCTCGAACGTATTCACCGTCTCGCCGTGAATCTTTGTCGCCAGGCCGGCGTAATAGCGCAGGACGTCGATCACCATGGGCATATCGACCTGACGGGATTCAAAGATCGGCTTGCCGTTGTCGAGAGTCTCAAGCTCAGCAATCTCGTCAATGTTCCGCTCGATCAGGTCAGCGAGCGTCCAAATCAGCTTTCCGCGATCGGAGGCGGACATGCGTCGCCAAGGCCGAGTCCGATCGTCGAACGCTTTTCTGGCGGCAGTGACCGCCCGATCGACGTCCTGACGGCTGCCTTCACCGACCAGAGTAAGAACGTCCCCTGTCGCCGGGTTTATGGTGTCGAAATGCTTGAGGCCGTCGAGCCATTGACCGTCGATCAGGAATTTGCCGGGTTGAACCTTCGCCTTTGTTGCTGTCAGCATGGGGCCTTCGTTCTTCGGAGCGTCGATCGCTATCCAATTTCAGTCAACCGCCAAGGACACGACGTTTCGCGAAACAAACCTCGTGTCCTTGTAGTTGACGTAAGCGTGCCTATTTCGCTTTAAACTCTGCCGGGCGCTTCTCCACGTAGGCGGCCAAGCCTTCTTTTGCGTCTTCGCTCTGGAAGAGAATTTGTTGGTTTTCACGTTCGACGGCGAGGGCCGACTCCATTGGAATTTCCCAGCCGGTTTGCACCGCGCGCTTGATTCGGCCGACGGCCTTCGCGGCTTTGTTCGGCGGACAGAACTGTCGAGCGTATTCCATGATGTTTTCCATAAAGCCGTCGCGCTCGTAGATGTCATTGATGATGCCCATCTCCTTGGCTTCTTCGAACGAAAACGTATTGCCAACCACCATCAACTCGATGGCCTTGCTCTTCCCAACCATGCGTGAAAGTCGCTGTGTGCCGCCCGTCCCTGGAAGAACCCCCAGATTCACCTCCGGCAAGCCGATCTTGCCCGCGTCTTTGCGGGCGATGCGGATGTCGGCAGCCATGGCGATTTCGAGCCCGCCACCGACGCAGTGACCGTTAAGGGCAGCGATCACCAGTTTTGGCGTGTGTTCAAGACGCAACAATGTCTCGTTCGCGTGCAAACAGAAGTAATACTTGAATGTCGGGTCGACACTAGCCAACATCTTGATGTTCGCACCTGCGGAAAAGAATTTATCGCCTGAGCCAGTGAGAACAATCACGTGAACGTTGTTGTCCATACGGGCTTTGAGGATGGCCTCGTCGAGTTGACGATTCATTTCGTACGTGTAGGTGTTTGCCGGTGGATCGAACATCTCGATGACGGCAACACCGCCGTCGACGCGATAGTTGATGAGAGTCTTCGTGGCTTCGCCGGCGGTCGGCTGTGTTGTGGTTGCCATGTTCTAGCTCCTTACGTTTCTCAAAATTTCTTGCCGTGTTGCCAAACCATTTGCCTGGAACGAATTGCTCAAGCTCTCTTCCGAGGTCCGTGTCCGGAACCCGTTACCCCGCTCAGAAAAATGTCGCCCATCTCGCGCGCCAATTCTGCCGCGTTCGAATCGACTTTTGGGTTATGCCATGTGTAGATCCAGTTCATCATGCCAAACAGGGCGAGAACCGCTATACGCGGAGTGAAATCCGCACCTTGAGCGCGCTTCAGGTCTTCGAGTAACTGGAGACAAATTCGATAGTACTCTCGTTTCAACGTCGACACTTCCTGCCGAAATCCGTTTCGCAGAGCGTCATCTTCATGCGACAGGACTTTCATCGCCTTCTGGTTTGCCAGGAAATATTCGAGGTGGTTTTGGATGAAGATGCGAATACGTTCTTCCGGCTCTGAAACCTCTGCGAGCTGGGACTTCACGCGGTCTGTAATAGTCATGAAGGTGTGTCTCTGAATCATGTAAAGAAGCCGCTCTTTTGACTCAAAGTAGTAATAGAGTCCGGCTAGGGACATACCGGTTGCGCGAGACAGATCGCGCATGGAAGCACCTTCATACCCTTTGTCGCAAAAAACGTCTGTGGCATAACCGAGGATTTCAGATAGGCGACGTTCGAATCGGGTGTGATCGGCGTCAGATTTTGCTGCTCGACGACGAGCGGCTGGCGCGGGAATGGACGCGGAGACCATAATTCGAACGTTCGTTCGAATTATAACCAATGGGAGCTCCGGCGACAACATGATCTGTACGGCGATGCTCCAAACGGCGGGTCGGCCGTTATTCGCTCGGTGGATCTCTTTGCACCAACAGGACCCGTTTGACCTGATTTCGATCGAGATGTTGAAGCGCTCCCCCAATTCGAACAACGACATCGGTTGCGGTCATCGATTGAATATCGCCGACCAAGACAGTGCCGTCTCTCATCTCAAGTGAGTCGTGCGCCGAGGCTCCCAACTCATAACTGACGCTTCCTCCCGAGGAGTCGCTCGCCGTGATTTCCATGGGAAAGTGTCCAGTGTTGAATCCTTATTTGGCGAATTCCAGCTGATGCTGCCCGACCGAAACTTGCACGACCTTCGGGGTCGTTCCAATCTCTTTGCCGTCCAATTTGAATACCGCGCCCTGCGGTACCGAATTTACAGTGATCGAAATCGTCCGCGCAGGCACTGCAGGGCCCAGCTCGGGCGGCAGCGAATTCGGCGCGATTTCAAGCGACACGGGACTGCCGGACGCCGAGACGGTTGTCTGGAACTTCACGATCTGACCAACTGGAACGTTGGTCAGCGTTATTGTGCCTTCGCCGATTCTTGCCTTGTTCTTGTCGAATAAGTACAGCGAGAAGCTCGCATGAGATAACTTCTTGGTCCACAAATTCTCAGCGGTCGTATCGATGAGATAGGTGCGCAGATTTCCGATTGTGCTCAATTCCTTAAATTTGCCAAAAGTGATGCGCACCACGGGGCTTCCCGTTGGAGGCCAGACCAGTATCTGCGAGTTGTCCTTGGCTGTCGCCAAGGTTGCGAAGAGCAGGAGTAGACAGGAAACGAAGAGCGGCGTTCTCATGGAATGACTGTCTATCACATCTATCTGGCGCCGCAAACTTCAATTGCGAATGTCTGCCATCAGCGTTTCGATCTCATGTTTCTGTTCGGCAGTCAGCGGCAGAAACGGCAGACGCGGGAAACCCCCGAAGTATCCGTTTAAGTCCATCGAGTATTTCACGCCTTGTACGCCTAACTCGCCGACAACGCGCTGGGAAGGTTTTGCAATGCGTTCCTGCTTCTGTTTCGCGAGTGCGAAGTCGCCTTCTTTCCACGCTGCGTAGATCTCGTAGCAGGCGGTGGGCGCGGGACACGCGAAGGCTAAAATCGCGCCGGTTGCGCCTGCGTCGAGCGAAGGAGCGAGTTGGTGCGCGGCACCCACCAAGACCTGAAATCCGACTTCTTTCTGGCGCGTCTTTGTTCCCCCGATCACGTTCACCGCTGATGATGAATGCTGTGGCTTTGGTGTGGAGGTCCGACCCGCATCTGCCGAACCTGCCAGAGCACCGACCGGGATCAATTCCCCACTTTGGGAGTTAGCACTCCCCGGGGTCCGCAGCATGCGTGGTGTCACGGCTTCGAAAGTTTCCGTTACTGTGGCGGTGCGTTTTACGTGGGCTGTGCCGATAACCATTTTTTTGACTTTTTCGACATTGCCACTCGATTCCTTGATCCCGATCAGGTTTGGATGATCGGCCAGCTCAATGACCAGTTCGGCGGAAATGTCGTAACCAGTGGCCTGTGGGAAGTTGTAGATGATCACGGGAATTGGGGACTGATCCGCCACCGTACGGTAGAAAGCCAAGATGTTTTCTGGCTTCATCTGATTCTTATAATAGTGAGGCGTGCGCACCATCGCGATGTCGTAGCCCAGCGTGGCTGCATATTCGGTTAGGCGTAGCGTCTCAATGGCGGACTCAATGCCTGTCCCCGCAATCATGACCTTGTGGTTTGCAGCGGAATCCATCGCAACCTTGAGAACCTGTCGGCGCTCTTCGTCCGAGAGAAAGATCGCTTCCCCGGTGGAGCCCTGCACGACAATGCCTGCAATCGGAGTGCGGGAGTATCGCTCGACATTGGCTTCGAGCTTCTTATAGTAGACAGCGCTTTCTGGATAAAACGGCGTGGAGATCGGCGAAAAGATTCCGGATAGGAGCATGAGTGTTCTCCGCTGACAGCTGGTCCACAAGTTTAGCAAGGGACACGCAGCGGCGGGTAGACGCGGTCCCGCGATTTCCCGGGCCTACGCTGCCAAAAATGTCGCCTTCGGAGCGGCTCCAATCTGGGTCAGAAGTGCAAGCTGATCCCAGTTGTCCCACCCTCTGGCGATTTTTCCATCGACAATTTTCATCATGCTCATTCCGGTGAATTCCACGCGACGGTTCGTGGGCGCAGCGCCAAGAAACGCTCCTTGGTGCGTCGCAACCGCCCTCCATCGTGCGACTACCATTTCAGCGTCCGCGACAGTTTGTTCGATAGTGAATCGAATATCGGGAAAGGCCTTGCGCAAACTGAGAAACAGCGCGCGAAACTGTTCCATGTTGATTTGTCCGTCCTGCTCGATCTGGCCGTGACCGATCGCATCAGGTGAAGCTAGTCTCTCCATAATTTCGATATTGCCCTGATTCCAAAGTTCTTCGAACCAGCGGTGCAGGACGTCGGCATTAGCAGAAGACATGGGTGACCTTTCGATGCTTCGAGCGCAGGTCGCAGAGGGAAGGTCAGCGGCGCGGGCGAAGAAGTTCCCGGGGTGGACGAAGCCTATCAGCTTTTGGCGGCGGTCCTCAAGTCAGGATCCACAAGGCAGTAAGAGTGTCGCTTACGGTCGCAAGCTGATTCGTTCGGCATGCAGTTTGCAGTGCCTGAACGCGAACCTCGCCGCGCTGTAGAGCAGCGATGCCCTCGGCTGCTGCGCGGGCAGCGGCGAGCGTTGTGATAGTCGGGATACGCCCTTGCACAGCCGCGCGACGAATTGCTTTTTCGTCAAAGTATGGGTCGGGACCGTGGGGCGTATTGACAATCAACTGAATCCGGTCGCCTTTGATGAGATCCACCGCGTTCGGGCGTCCCTCCTTCACTTTGAACACGCGCTCCACGGTCATCCCTGCGGCTTCAATGAGATCTGCAGTGCCGTGGGTGGCGACGAGCTTGAATCCCATCTCAACAAAGCGACGGGCGACATCCGCGACGTTCGGTTTGTCTTGCTCGTTCACGCTGATGAACACAGTGCCTTGGGTTGGCAGTTTCTGGCCGGCGGAGAGTTGGGCTTTCGCGAAGGCTTCGCCGAAATTGTCAGCGACGCCCATGACCTCACCGGTAGACCGCATCTCTGGCCCAAGCACCGTATCGACGCCGGGAAATTTGTTCCAAGGAAACACTGGCGACTTCACGTAAAAGTTGCTGCCAGTATCGAGATCGGATCGCCGCTCGATGTTTTCCGGAAGAAACTCTCGCAACTTACGCCCGGTCATCAAACGGGAGGCTATCTTGGCCATCGGAACGCCCGTGGCCTTCGAAACGTAAGGAACCGTGCGCGACGCTCGCGGGTTTACTTCAAGCACGTACACTTTGCGCTTATCGCCACTTCCCTTCCCGTTGCCATTCGAGCGAGGAATGGCAAATTGAATATTCATCAGCCCAATCACTTTCAAGGCGCGGGCCAGCTTGAACGTGTAATCACGCATCGTATCGAGCAAGTCGGCGGGGATGTCGACTGCGGGCAACACACACGAAGAGTCGCCGGAGTGAATCCCTGCCTCTTCGATGTGCTGCATGATCCCACCGATGACGACATCCTCACCATCGGACAGCGCGTCAACGTCGACTTCGATCGCGTCTTCCAGAAACTTGTCGATCAGGATGGGTCGGTCCTGTGAATATTCAACTGCCTCTTTCATGTATCGCGTGACCGTTTCTTCGTCATAGGCGATGACCATTGCGCGTCCACCGAGTACATACGATGGCCGCACGAGGACTGGATATCCGATTCGGTTGGCTGCCGTGACAGCTTCTTCGACCGCTGTTGCCATTGCGCCAGGCGCTTGCGGGATATCAAGTTCTTCGAGCAATTTGCCAAAGCGCTTGCGATCTTCGGCGAGATCAATCGACTCGGGTGATGTCCCGATAATGGGCACCCCGGCGGCTTTAAGCGGAAGAGACAGGTTAAGCGGCGTCTGCCCGCCGAATTGCACGATCACGCCGACGGATGCTCCTCCGGACGCTTCGTGTTCGTACACAGCGAATACGTCTTCTAGCGTCAACGGCTCGAAGTAGAGGCGATCGCTGGTGTCGTAATCGGTCGACACGGTTTCGGGATTGCAGTTAATCATCACGGTTTCGAAGCCATCCTCGCGGAGGGCAAACGAAGCATGACAGCAGCAGTAATCAAACTCAATTCCCTGCCCGATGCGGTTCGGACCGCTTCCCAGAATGATGACTTTTTTCTTGGGCGTTGGTGCCGCTTCGTCCTCTTCTTCGTATGTGGAGTAGAGATAGGGCGTGTAGCTTTCGAATTCAGCCGCGCAGGTATCTACACGTTTATAAACGGGCTTGATGCCAAGTTTTTTCCGCTTGTGACGTACTTGTTCCTGGGCACCTCGGCCATCGAGACGCCATACACCCGCCAGCCGCCCATCGGAAAATCCCATGCGCTTCGCGTCGCGCAGAACTTCAGTGGGGAGCGATTCCATCGGATGCTTCTCAAGCTCCAGCTGCATGTCGTTAATTTCTTTGAGCTGGTAGAGGAACCAGGGATCGATCGACGTTGTTTTTGCTAATTGCTTTACCGTGTAACCCTGGCGTAACGCGTAGCGAAGATAGCTGAGACGCTCGGGATGCGGTGTGACAAGGCGCTGCGTCAGAATTCGTGGTTCGATTTTTTCCGAGCCGACGCGTTTGCCGGTGTCGAGTGCGCGAACACCCTTGAGCAATGCTTCCTTGAAGGTGCGGCCGATCGCCATGACTTCGCCAACGGACTTCATCTGCGGGCCAAGGCTCTCATCAGCCCCGGGGAATTTCTCAAATTGCCACTTGGGGATTTTCACGACGACGTAATCAAGAGTCGGCTCAAAGCAGGCCGGCGTTTTGCGCGTAATGTCGTTGGGGATCTCGTCGAGTGTGTACCCGACGGCTAGTTTGGCGGCGATTTTCGCAATCGGAAATCCGGTCGCTTTGGAAGCGAGAGCGGAAGATCGTGACACGCGCGGGTTCATCTCAATTACGACCATGCGGCCGGTGTTCGGGTGTACTCCGAACTGGATATTTGAACCGCCCGTTTCGACGCCGACTTCGCGAATGACAGCGATTGAGGCGTCGCGCATTGCCTGATACTCACGATCGGTAAGGGTTTGGGCAGGCGCAACGGTGATCGAGTCGCCGGTGTGAACACCCATCGGGTCGAAATTTTCGATCGAGCAAATGATGATGACGTTGTCCTTCGTATCGCGCATCACCTCAAGCTCGTATTCCTTCCAGCCAAGAACGGATTCTTCGATCAGGCACTCGTGGACGGGCGAGAGATCGAGGCCGCGGGCGAGAACCTCCATCAGCTCTTCGCGATTGTATCCAATGCCGCCGCCGGTGCCGCCGAGCGTGAACGAGGGGCGGATGATGACCGGAAATCCGATCTTGCCGGCAAATTCCAGCCCGTCTTTCAGATTGTTGACCAGAGCGGATTTCGGAACGTCGAGCCCGATCTTCTGCATCGCGTCTTTGAAGAAAAGACGGTCTTCAGCTTTTTTGATCGCCGCGATGTTGGCGCCAATGAGGTGCACGTTGTACTTGTCGAGCACCCCACCGTCAGAGAGTTCCACGGCAAGGTTGAGCGCTGTTTGGCCGCCAACGGTGGGAAGCACGGCGAACCCCGCGTTGGGAGACATCTCACGCTCCTTGCGCAGAATTTCTTCCAGATATTCGCGCGTGAGTGGCTCGATGTAGGTGCGGTCAGCGAGCTCCGGATCGGTCATGATCGTCGCCGGGTTCGAGTTCGCCAGCACAACCTCATAGCCCTCGGACTTGAGCGCTTTGCAGGCTTGCGTGCCGGAGTAGTCAAACTCTGCGGATTGGCCAATGACAATAGGTCCTGAGCCGATGATAAGGATTTTGGAGATGTCTGTTCGTTTAGGCATCGAGCTATCTAACCGTCGCTACATGCTTTTTGTTTTGAAGCCGTTTTATTTTTCCGTCACGCATCAATACCCCGAGCAGGCTGTAGCTCAAATAATTCTTGGAGCCACCGCCATAGTCGCTTTGCAGCCCAAGACACTTGGCGACCTCGTAGTTGGTTACGCCGTCTTTGTTGGCCTGGGCAATCTCAAACACAGCGCTTTTCAAATGCTCCAGAGCGATCTGAGACTTCTCGACCACGCCGTCCGGAACAACTACCCCGCGACTTCTACCGAGGGCGACACCGCTTGGCACTACCGAATTGGTAAGAAGACCGCCACGGTCCTCCGTTCCGAATGCACTGATCAATTCCGCTTCAATCCTTAGAGCTTCAGCTTCGGATAATCCATCGACTAGCTTTACAGTAAGCACATCATGTCCCGCGTCCTGAATTTGCCGTATCCGTTCACCTTTGGCGGATTGATCCAGGCGAAGTTCGTGGTCCCAAGCGCGGATTCCAGCACCTTTGCCGATGTAAAAAGGACGCGCAGGATTCGCTCGCGGATCTTTCAAAGCGTAAACGTAAAAGACGCCTTGGTCCTTCACCCCTTCCACTCCTCCATCATCTTCACAAAATCCTTGAACAGATAGTGCGAATCGTGCGGACCCGGCGCCGCCTCTGGGTGATACTGCACGCTGAAGAGTGGCAGATTGCGGTGGCGCAAACCTTCAAGAGTGTTGTCGTTTAGGTCGATGTGGGTCAGTTCGACTTCGCTCTGTGGTAAGGAATCTGGATCGACAGCGAAGTTGTGATTATGTGCAGTGATTTCAACTTTGCCGGTCGTCATCTGCTTTACGGGATGATTGCCCCCGTGATGTCCGAACTTAAGTTTGTAAGTCTTCCCTCCCAGCGCGATGCCGGTCAGTTGATGTCCCAGGCAAATTCCGAAAATTGGCTGACGACCCATCAGACGGCGGATGTTGTCGACCGCATACGTGCACGGTTCCGGATCACCGGGACCGTTCGACAGGAATACCCCGTCGGGCTTGAGGCCGAGCACGTCCTCCGCTGGCGTTTGGGCGGGGACAACCGTTACTTTGCAGCCTTCGCCTCGAAGCTTGCGTAGGATGTTGTGCTTGATGCCGTAGTCGTACGCCACTACATGGAATCGCGGTGGCTCGTCTTTGACGCCCACGACCTCGTCGGGTAAATGTGAGCGTTCTCCTGTTTCCCAGACGTAAGTGTTCTTGGTTGTGACGACCTTTGCGAGGTCGGTACCGTCCATTTTCGGGATGCCACGAGCTTTCCCAACAAGTTTGTCCGTGTCACTTTCCAGGGTTGAAATTACGCCACGCATCACCCCGTTATCACGCAGGTGGCGCACGAGAGCGCGCGTGTCGATCTCCGCAAGCACGGGAACCTTGTACTGCTCGAGGTACTCTTCGGCAACCTGCTGCGAGCGCCAGTTGGAGCTGACCTTGGAAAACTCACGAACGATCAATCCCTCGATGTACGGACGCACCGATTCATTGTCGTCGGGTGTAGTTCCGTAATTTCCAATTTGGGGATTGGTTAGAACGACAATCTGTCCGGCGTAGGAGGGGTCGGTGAATATTTCCTGGTAGCCGGTGATGGAAGTATTAAAAACGACTTCGCCGTAGCATTCGCCTTTGGCACCGTAACCTTTGCCTCGGAAGATTCTGCCATCTTCCAGCGCAAGGATAGCTTGCATCGCTACTCCAGGGAGTGGATTTTATGAATTCTAACAGGGATAGTGAGTGCGCGGAAGACTGAGTCCTGAGGAAAACCGAGCTTATCGAAGCCTCCCCAACTTTTCCATGGGCCAGTATCCGAAAACTGCTTTACCGTAAATGAATCCCTGCTTCACAGGTCCGAAGTCGCGGCTGTCGTTTGACATGTTGCGGTGATCGCCCAACACAAAGAAGGACTCAGCCGGAACTGTGACCTCTTGAAACGAGCGCTGGTCCGCGTAGTCTCGAGGTACGTAGTCCTCTTCGATCGGGCGGTCGTTCAGAAAAAGCTGGCCGTCATCAATGCGGACGCGGTCTCCTGCAACACCGATGACGCGCTTGATGTAACTCTTCGAAGGATCACGCGGATAGCGAAACACCACAATGTCGCCGCGCTCAATCGATCCAAGTCGGTAGACAAACTTGTTCACAAAGATGCGTTCCTGATCGTCGAGCGAGGGCATCATGCTGGTGCCTTCAACCTTCACCGGCTGATACAGGAAGATGATGATGAATGCGGAGATGGAAAGCGAGACCAAAAGGTCGCGCACCCAAACTGCGAGAACCGGAATTGCCCGACTCTTGGGCGGTGAGTCAGTTTCGGCCAGAGTTGGACGTGAAATGTCCGTTTCCTGCATAAGCGTAGCTATTGTATATGGAGGACGACTGCGTGCTAAAGGTTGGCCGCTGGGCTTTTGAACCTGCCGGCATCTGGATCCAAACGAGTTCATTATCCCAGTCGGGGGATTCTCAACGTGCCCCTTTTGTAACGGCTGCACGCTGCCGGCACCTCGCAGTCCGGGTTACAATTGATGGTCCGAGGCTTTCATGCTCAAACGGAATATTTTTATCGCGTGTTTAGTCATGTTGACGATGATTGCGTCGGCACCGTGGTCGATTTCCCAGGATGCCGCGAAAGTACCAGCGTTCAATGCGGGGCCGCCGCCCAAAGGGACTAAGCTTCCACCGATTCTGGAAAAGGAACAACTTTGGGGGGAGAACGCTCAATTTCCCTATCAGTCGCATGCTTACGAACTGGCTGCCAAGATTCCAAATGTGATCCATCAGCAACCCTGTTACTGCTATTGCGATCGAATGGGTCACAACAGTTTGCATAGCTGTTTCGAGAGTACCCATGGAGCTGTCTGCGGCACTTGTCTCAAAGAGGTGTATTACACGTACGCAGAGAACAAAAGGGGCAAGACGGCGGCGCAGATCCGAGAAGGCATCAAAAGGGGCGAGTGGAAGCAAGTCAACCTGGAAACCGCTGCTTCTATACAGTAAATGGCCATCAGTTCCGATGAGTTGACGGGACAGGGCTGAGGTCTTAGGCTTTTCCGTCGGGCTTTAGCGCTTTGTTATTTTCCACACCGCTTTAGTGGTACGCCAGCGAGTGCGTCGGAACCGGCCGTCCAAGACAGGGTGTGCGCCCTCCAAGAATTAGTTTATGGTTTACCCAGTAAGCTAAACAAACAAGGAGCCTTTACGAAAAGTACTGGAAGAGTTTTACAAATGGCACAGAAGAGCAACCCCAAAAAAACATTGGCCGACGATCCTCGTTACGCACAAGCGGTTCAAAACTACGAGGCCGGCTTGAGAGCCCTTCAGGAACACAAGTTTGAAAAGGCCAAGGGCCACCTTTCAAAAGTGGTTGGCGGCACCGCGAAGGATCTTTCGGATCGGGCGTCCGTCCACCTTAGCACCTGTAATCAACATTTGGAGAAGGTGGTCAACCAGTTCAAGTCGCCCGAAGAGCACTTCGACTACGCAGTCTCTTTAATGAACGTCGGCGACTATGTTGCTGCGAGAGAGCATCTCGACAAGCTCCAAAAGCAGTCGCCGAAGGCGGACTACGTGGTGTATGGAATCGCAGCCTTGGATTGTCTAACGGGGCACATTGAGGATGCGTTGCGGCATCTCGACGAGGCGATTCGGATTAATCCGTCTCTGCGGTTCCAAGCTCGCAACGATTCAGATTTCCAGAACCTGGCGGAAGATCCGCGCTTCACTGAGTTGCTGTATCCCGATCCGGGTGCGGACGCACTCCCTGTCGACGAGCCAGAAGTCGAGCAATAAGGAGAAATTGATGGAGCCGCTGCCTTCGTCCGTGCGGGAGCAACCCGCCCGCACATCGCTGCGGGTGGTAGCTATTGGAGGAGGAACCGGCCTTTCCACTCTTCTCAAAGGTCTCAAAAAGTTCGTAATTGCTCCTGGCCAACGTCCGAATACCAGCAAATTTGACGGGCTAATTGCCGAGCTCAGCGGCGTGGTGACGGTGAGCGATGACGGCGGTTCGAGCGGGCGACTGCGCAAAGAGCTGAACATGCTTCCGCCGGGCGATATTCGCAACTGTGTTGTCGCTCTGTCAGAAGACGAAGCATTGATGTCGAAGTTGTTCCAGCACCGCTTCCAAAAGGGGCCGGGGCTGGAAGGTCACAGTTTTGGCAATTTGTTTCTCGCAGCTCTGACTTCTGTGACTGGAGACTTCGCCGAAGCAGTGCGATTGTCGTCTGACATTCTCTTGACGCGCGGCCACATTTATCCGGCTACGACCTCCAACGTCGAACTGGAGGCCCGGATGGAGGATTCCACTCGCGTTTTGGGCGAAACTAAAATCACCGCGAGCAAAGGGAGAATTCAGGAACTCTCTTTAGTGCCCCCTGACGTGAAGCCCATGGAGCAGACTCTGGACGCGATTGCCAATGCCGATCTAATTACGATTGGACCTGGGTCACTCTTCACGAGTCTGATTCCGAATATGCTTGTTCGGGGAATTCCAGAAGCAATCGTGACATCTCCTGCCGTGAAAGTATTCATCTGTAACCTGATGACTCAGGCAAACGAAAGTCTTGATCTGACAGCCGCCGACCACATTCGTGCGTTGAACCGGCACTCGCAATATGATCGCTTGTTCGATTACGCGCTCATAAATCAGAAAGCAGTTTCGAACGAAATGAAAGCCAAATACGCCCTTGAGGGTGCTGCCCCCATTGTTGCCGATCTAGAAGCAATTGAGTCACTCGGAGTCTGTCCGGTTCTCGGAGACTACCTTGAGGAGGGAGACGTCGCGCGACATGCATACGACGAAGTCGCACGCGATCTTATGCAGTTGGCCACCGGAGCACCATCAGCGCGCACCGCGAAGACGTCCCAGGCTTCACCGTAGAGTTCATTGACAAAGTCTGCGTTGACCTCACAGCAGTAATTTACGCGTCCATAGTGAAATGAAAATGTCGAAGAACACAGGAATTCATCAACCGCGCGTTGCCATTGCGATCATGGCCGCTGGCAAAGGAACCCGTTTAAAGTCCAAACACCCAAAGGTGTTGCACGAGGTGGGTGGAAGGCCACTGTTGGCGTATGTCATCGCGGCAGCGCGCAAAGTTGTACCTGTTCAAGATATTTTCGCCATCATAGGTCACGAAGCTGAAAACGTTCGAACAGCTGTTGCCGATACGGGAATCAATTTTGTACTCCAAGCGCATCAGCGTGGCACTGGACACGCATTGATCGTGTCGCAGGAGGCCCTCAGCCCTTACGATCACGTGATCGTTCTCTCTGGTGATGCTCCTCTCATCACTGCCGACACCGTTGAGGCGCTTCGCGATTTCCATCTTCGGAAGAAAGCTGCCATGACGTTGCTGGCTGCGGAACTTCCGAATCCTACTGGCTACGGCCGCGTTCTTCGCAGAGCTTCGAAGAGTGATGACGTTCAAGCAATTGTCGAAGAAAAGGCTGCGACCGACGCTCAAAAGAAAATTAAAGAAATCAACTCCGGGTTCTATGCATTCGACGTAAAAACGCTCTTCAAGCATATTGGCGAACTCAAGACGAATAACTCGCACGGGGAGTATTACCTCACAGATATGGCGGCGGTGCTGGGCAAAGCGAAAGCGAGGGTGGTGGCTACTAAAACGGCTCATCCGGCCGAAATTCTTGGATCGAATACGCGTGCTGAGATGATGGAAATCGACGAACTGATACGCCTCGCCAAGTGTCACCAGCTTATGAACGACGGCGTGAGTATTCACTACCCTCGAACGTGCGTGATAGATTCCGACGTCGTGGTAGGGCCCGACACAACGATCGAGCCTTTTGTCCAGCTACTAGGAAACACCAGGGTCGGGTCGGACACTCGAATCCGATCTTATTGTGTGATCCGCAATACACAGATCGGCGACGGAGTGAACGTGTTGCCGGGCTGCGTGATGGATGATTCGCATGTTGAAGACAAGGCGATCGTTGGACCGTATTCGCGCCTGCGACCGGGAAGTGACATCGGTGAAGGCGCTCACGTCGGGAATTTCGTAGAGATCAAGAAAACGCGGTTGGGCAAAGGATCAAAAGCAAATCACCTAACATATCTTGGTGACGCCGAGGTGGGTGAACGGGTAAACGTCGGAGCGGGTACGATCACGTGCAACTACGATGGCGTAAACAAGTATGGGACGATCATCGAGGATGGGGTTTTTGTTGGAAGTGACGCGACGCTGGTTGCTCCCGTGCGTTTGGGCAAGGGATCATACGTAGCGGCCGCCACTTGCGTTACCGATGATGTTCCACAAGATTCGCTTGCGATTGGACGCGCTCGACAAGTGAATAAAGAGGGTTGGGCGAAAGCGAAGCGCGCATCTTTAGCCAAGCAAGCTCAACGCTTATAACCGTCAGTCGCTCTGGTCCGCGTAGGCGTGCTTCCCGTTTTGTTGGTCACCTTTTCGAATCAAGACAATTGCGCCCAGAATCGCGATGGTCGCCATCACGAGCCGCAACGTAAGCGCTTCCCCCGCAAGCAACCATCCCAGCAGCACCGCCACAACCGGATTCACGAATGTATGTGTCGACACCAAGGTTGGCGCGATGTGCTGCAGCAACCACGTATACGCTGTAAACGCCACAACCGAACCGAAGAAGATTAAATACAAGAGGCCTAGAATCGATCGTGCGGAAACCGCGTGCCATTGAACGGCAACAAATTCTCCAGACATGAGGGCGGCAACCAGCAGCATCATGGCGCCACACAGAAGCGGAACCGCTGCTCGCGCAACTGGTTCGCGTGGCAGTCTTAAGCGTGGTGACACGCACACACCAACTGCCCATGACGCCGCACCGATTAGCACAACGATAATTCCGATTCCAAACGAACTACGAACCGTCAGATCCGTGCCCGTCAGTATCCCCACGCCAAACAAGCCAAGCAGAAGGCCCAGGCCGTTTCTCCAGTTAATTTGTTCGTCACCGAGCGCAGACCCGATCGCCAGGATCCACAACGGTTCCGACGCGATCAGCAAAGCCGCCAGACCCGACGGAACGTACTGCTCCGCCCAATGCAGGGTTCCATGTCCAATCAGGAAGAACAAGGCTCCTAGTACCAGCCCAGCCTTCCAATGCTCAACACGTGGTCGGTAGCCTTTCGCCCAGGCCCACGCCAGAAGGATTAGGCCGGCCGCCGTATGCCTTATCCCCGCCGTCACAAGCGGCGGAATCGTCTCGACTGTAATGCGAATCGCAAGGTAAGTAGATCCCCAAACAACATAGATCGCAAGGAAAGAGAGCAGCATCCAAAGCCGCGCAGGCTTGGTTGCTTCAGCGAGAGTCGTTGTTGGTGAGTTGTCCATAACCGGTGTAAGCAAATGTTGATGGTTATAATCTAGATTTTACGTTTATAACCTGTCAAGTGGCGTATTGATGGTTATAGTACAATCGAGTTGGACTTCCACAGTGAGCTATCAGCTAGTCGCCGGCGAACTCTGTCTCGATTTCATTAACACGCTCGACAATCGCCCGCGTCTGGAACTAGTCATCGAATTACTGGAGACGTACGACGACCTGCTGCAATGGTCGGTTGAAGCCGGAGCGCTGCCGTCATTCCCGGCACGCGCCTTGCGTTTGGAAGCGCAAAGAGAACCCGTTTCGGCGAATGCGGCGTTGAAAAATGCGATCCGCCTCAGGGAATGTCTCTACCGCATTTTCACCCAGATTGCGCGCGGGAAACCCACTTCCCCAACAGATCTGGCCGCCCTCGACACTTTTCGCGTCGCAGCACAAGGTCGTCTTCAACTTATTGCGCGCACCAACGGCTTTCGCCTCGAATGGCGTGACAAACCCGTAAGGCTTGAGGCTCCGCTCTGGCGGGTGGCACGTTCCGCCACGGACTTGCTCACTTCACCAGACTTGCAGCTAGTTCGGGAATGCGAAGACAATGCTTGTCGCTGGCTCTTCGTAGACCGGAGCCGCAACCATAGCCGCCGATGGTGCGATATGAAGGTCTGCGGCAACCGCATTAAAGCGCGCACGTTTTACCGCCAGCACAAGAAAACAGCCTCGGAAGCATCCGGCTAATCGGACTTTCGCACGTGGCCTATGCTTCAGCAAATTCCCACCGCGTCGCGCTGCTTGGAAAGTCTTTCTCTCTCCACGCCAGCACTACCCTCGGACGCACTCTGTAAATCACGGTGTCGGGCGTAAGCACCAACGGCATTTTGTACTTTTTCCGCGACTCGGCGTCGAGTCGCTTCGTGACGGTCCTGTCTTGCGTATCGACCACAACCGCACGCCCCTCGAGGATCACTACCTCGTCGCCCGATTCAAGATGAACGGATACCGCCGGATTGTGTGCCAGATTTTTTCCCTTCCTCGAATCGACTGCGGTCCCGAAGTACATGGTGCCGCCCAGCCAAAATCCCCATACGGGGATCGAATGCGGACGTCCATCGGGCCGGGCGCTACAAATCCAATAGTTCTTCGATGCCGTAAGACGTTCCTCCGCAAAGCTCCAAGGCAGGTATTCTTTCGACGCTTTGAGGCCATAAGTTTCAGGCACCTGTGGACGTCCAACTTGCGCACCCGCAGGCGCGTCACCCTCAGTTTTTTTTACCGTTTCCTTCGGCATAGAATCACCTCGGCAAATTATCCACGGAACGGTCGGAGAAGTCTCGTAAAACGACATGACCGTTAGGTGCTCATACGAGCACAATTGTAAAAACAAAAAAAGGACTCGCCGAAGGCGAGTCCCCTGAATCAAAACAAAAAAACTAAAGATCAGCGCGAGACGGCAGCAAACAATTCCGAATGCAGCAGCGACTGAAACTTCTGATCGTCACTCTTGAAGTGAAGCTGGAGGTTAGAGCTGTCTGAATCAACGGTGACGCTGTCGATCGCGATTTTTTCCGTTGGCGTCGCATTTACCTTCTTGTAGAGCATCCCGGCCTTCACCAAGGTCGAAAGAGTAGCGGCCGTCATGGTGTCGGAGGTTTGAACGCTCAAGTCAAAATTAACGCCATTTTGAAAATTCATGGTGTAGCGGGATGAAAGTAAGCGCTTCTTGACGGTCTCGTAGTCGCCGAGTTTCGAAGCATCCCCAAGGGCGGAACGCATCATATTTTGCGTACCTTGCTGGTCCAGAATGCTCCAAACCGGCGCTGAGTCCACAGCAGACATCTGGTCGGCCATCTGCGAGTTTGCATCCAGCGTTGAAACCATTCCGTCGCGTGCATCCAGAGCACCCTGGAGTGCGCCCTGATTCCCAAAAGCCAACGTGAATTCATCGAGGAATGTCATCAACATTCCGTTTCCCATTGGATACATATCGGTTGTCCGATATTTGGTTGGCTTGATCTTACGCAGTGCCATTTTCTTTAACACTGCTTTGGTTGGAAACGTACCCTGCGCCAGACCTACAACCTGTGTTCCAGCTTTGCCTTTGCGATACGACGCAAACGTCAATTGCTCAAGATCTTTCTCAGGATCGATACCTACACCCTTGAGGGCTGCTTCAAACTGCTTCAGGCTGTCTGGAAGCACTTGCTGTTTCATCACCATCGCGGTTTCGGAATTCTTCAGAGCTCGATAATCGACCGATATCACTTGCTGAATTTCGGAAGGGATGATGCCGCGCGCCGAGGTGCCTAGCGGCATAGCCCACAAACCAGTTCCCATCGCGATAACCAGTAGCACTACGCAAAGACTTTTCATCGGTAAACTCCAAAGTTTCTGGGTACTTGGATGCAGGCACACCCATCGCGGTCACCCGCGGTTAGTTAATTCTATTCCACTGCAGTGAGCTGGGTGGAGCACGAAAGTGTAGTCGCACATGTACTACTTCGAGACAATAGCGAATCGGCCAATCACCCAGTGCCATTGGTTGGCCAATGTGTCGGCTCTCAGGTGCGGGGCGGAGACTGGTTTCGTTCAGCGGGTAACCGTAGTTAACACACACAAGCCGTTCACAGCATTTGACCATTCTCTTTGCTCGGCCTAACATGGGCGGCGCTTCGTGCAAGGCTGCTGATGATCGGCCAAACGGTATCCCACTATCGAATTGTCGGGAAACTCGGCGGTGGGGGCATGGGCGTTGTCTATGAAGCTGAAGACGTAAAGCTCGGCCGCCACGTTGCCCTGAAGTTCATCCCTGACAAGCTCAACGATGACCCACGATCACTCGATCGTTTTATGCGCGAAGCACGTGCCGCGTCGCAGCTGAATCACCCCAACATTTGCACGATTCACGAGGTCGAGGACAACGCCGGGCACCCCTTTATTGTGATGGAGAAGTTGGAAGGTGAGAGCCTGAAACAGCGCATACGCGGAAACCCCATTGAAATTGAACAATTGCTTGATATCGCGATTCAAGTCACGGATGCGCTCGCGGCCTCTCATGCGAAAGGAATCATTCACCGCGATATCAAGCCAGCAAACATCTTTCTGACAACAAACGGACAGGCGAAGATTCTTGATTTCGGCCTCGCCAAGCTCTCGCGCGATTCTGTGGTGGGCGTTGCGAGTGACAGCGCGGTCGAGGATTCGCTGACTGCGGTTGGGGTGATACCGGGGACCGCCGTCTACATGTCTCCGGAGCAAGCGCGAAGCGAAGAACTTGATGCGCGCACAGATATCTTTTCGCTTGGCGTCGTCCTCTACGAGATGGCAACTGGCAAGAAGCCATTTACTGGGACCAACGTCATTACAACGCTCGAAGCGGTCATGAACAAAAAACCAGTCTCGCCTCTGACATTGAATCCATCATTGCCTACTGAGTTGGAAGGTGTGATTGGCAAGGCGATGGAAAAGGATCGAGGCAAACGCTATCAGACAGCACTGGCGTTGAGAGCTGATCTACAGCAATTAAAGAAAGAGACGGAATCTGGATTATCGAGGACAGGGCCTAAGAGCGCGACCCTCCAGGTGGTCACGAATGTATTCCAAGGCTCGAGCACCAAGCAAAAGTACCTCGTGCTCGGAATGGCAGGACTGTTAATTGCGGTACTCGCGGGCGTGGGCGCGTGGTGGTGGAAGCAACGAAGCCTCAAAAAGATCATGCAGAGCAGTTCGATTGCGGTTCTCCCGCTTCAAAATGTGGGAAACGATCCGAACAGCGACTACTTGCGCTTTGCTCTGGCGGATGAAATCGCAAATGCGCTCACCCACGTCCATAACCTGGAAATTCGGCCATCGGCGATGACACGCAAGTTTGCTTCCGGCGATGTGGATCCGGAGAAAATCGGCCAGCAATTAAAAGTGGGAACTGTGTTGACAGGCCACTACCTGCAGCAAGACCGTTCGATGCGCGTGACGCTGGAAGCCATTCAGGTGAAGGACAACAAAGTCATCTGGCAGTCAACGCTTACCGTGCCCGCCGCACAATTGATCACACTGCAAGATCAGCTCACGAAAAAGGTCCGGCGTGAATTGCCGCTTGCGATCGGCGCTGGCGGCGGTACAACCGATACCACGAGCGTGCCGGCGAACCCCGACGCTTACGATTTGTATCTTCGAAGCGTCCCAGTAGATCATGATCCGAAACCGAATAAAGAAGGTATCGCCATGCTGGAACGGGCGGTAGGAATGGATCCCAGCTATGCGCCGGCATGGGAAGCACTGGGTCGACGGTACTATTTTGACGCAATCTATTCGGGCGGTGGTGAGGAGGGATACAAGCGATCCAATGCCGCTTATGAGCGTGCCTTGGCGCTTGAACCTGATCGGGTATCAGCGGCCGGGTTTCTTGCGCAAAATCATGTTGAGCAAGGGTTGCTGCAGCAGGCGTATGGCGAGGTACGCGATCTGGTGAGGCGTCGCCCGGAGAACGCGGTCGCGCATTTCTCCCTTTCTTATATCTTGCGATATACGGGGATGCTCGACGAGGCGCAACGTGAATGTGACAAGGCTCTAACCATTGATCCCGGAAACTACAACTTCCGTTCCTGTTCGTTTGCATTCTTCGAGGCGGGGAATACGCATCGTGCCAAGGAGTATTTGGCATTGGATCCGGGCTCGGAATGGTCCAACTCAATTCTAGTTTCAGTGCTATTGAGGGAAGGCAAGACTCAAGAAGCGCGGGAAGCACTGAAGCAGATGACAGACAATCCGACTTGGATGAAGGCATTTCTGGAAGCTTGCATGGACGGAAAGCCCGCGGCAGAGACCGATAAGATGGCCGAACAAATCGAAGCGAGCCTGCTTTCTGAAAAAGACTCGGAGCTGAAATATCATCAGGCAGGACTGCTGGCGTACTGCGGAAAAAAGCCGATCGCGCTGCGGTTTCTGCAGAAGGCCGTGGCCGAAAACTACTGCGCATACTCCGGCCTTCAAAGCGATCCGTTGCTTGTAAGCCTGCGGAGCGAACCGGATTTCAAGACCCTGGTAGCCAATGCTGGTGGGTGCCAGAAGAAAGTAAAGGAGTCGACGCCGGGGGCACGGTGACCGAGCATTTCTCCCTTGCTAACGTGCGGCAGTGCAGCCAGTCCAAGTGTAAGATAGCCGCGTCATAAAAATCTTGTCTCCCAGTCCTCAGGAAAGCCATCTGATTGATATGCAATCATTTATAAGGGTAAGGCAATCGGTGGGTGGATTCGCCTCGCGCCGACTAGCCGCGACATTTCTTTGCCTGGTAGCGCTCCCCCTCAGCGCCAAAGCACCAGCCTTTTCAAACAGGGCCGGGCAGCCACTCGCACAAGATACAGGCATTCCGGGATTGAAGGACATGTTGCGACGACTCCAAACCACTGCCCGGTTAATGCAGACGGTCGCTCATCCGGATGATGAAGATGGCGGAATGCTAACGCTTGAGTCACGCGGCAAAGGCGCAAGCGTGTTATTGCTCACACTCAATCGTGGCGAGGGTGGCCAAAATAAAATCGGCAGCAATTTGTTTGATGTGCTCGGAGTACTTCGGACGCTCGAGCTGTTGGGATCAGGCCAATATTACGGAGTAGAACAAAGATTTACTCGCGTGGCTGACTTTGGATTTTCGAAGAATCCGCAAGAAACGTTCGACAAATGGAACGGCCATGACGTGGCTTTAGGCGACATGGTGCGGGTGATTCGTACATTTCGCCCCGACGTACTTGTCTCTCGTTTCAGCGGCACGGAGCGTGATGGGCATGGCAACCACGAAGCCTCGGGCATTTTAACGAAAGAAGCGTTCCGAGCGGCCGCCGATCCAAAGAGATTTCCCGAACAAATTGCAGAAGGTCTGCTGCCATGGCAAGCAAAGAAGCTCTACTCAGGCAACGTTTGCGGATTCTTTGCGTCCACCTGCGCCGCAGCCAATTACACGGTTAAGTTGAACACGGGCAAACCCGATGCAGTGATCGGCAGTTCACCGATTGAGTTCGCGATGCAAGGACTACGTCATCAACTTTCGCAAGGGGCTGCAAATTGGACGGTTGAGCCCGGCGACAGATACACGTATTACAAGCTGGTCGATTCAGTCTCCGCACCGAAGCTTGATGCGGATGGGCACGAAACAGATTTCTTTGACGGCTTGGATACGACGTTACTCGGTCTCGCAACGCGGCTCGGTGCAGAAGAATCGGCAGTTCCCTTCTTGCGGCCCGCGCTCGTCGAACTAGACGTGCACATCAAACAAGCCAGTCAGGCGGTAGAGAAAGACCCCCAGACCGCGACTGATCCGCTGCTGAAGGGGTTGCAACTGATCCGCAAAATCACTGCCCAGCTCCAGGGCTCTCGCCTGAGCCCAGCGGCGGGCCGCGAATTGATGACGAATTTGCGAGCGAAGGAATTACAGTTTCAAGTTGCTGCAAATCTAGCGTTGGGTCTAGTGCTCGACGCGACCGTTGATAGTTCCGTCAATACCGCCGAAAAAGCGTTTATGGCGGTTCCTGGGCAAGTGTTTAATGCAACTGTAACGGTGGAGAACCCCAGCAAAGAAACTCTGGTGATTAAAGATATCCGAATGGATGTACCGAAAGGCTGGAAGACGGCCTTGCTATCGCAAGCAGTTAGTTCACTAGCTCCGGGCCAGAGAGCGACCGTTCAGTTTCGAGTCAACGTAGCCGATGACGCCAGTGAAACGCGGCCCTACTGGCATCGCAACGATCCAGAGACAGACAGCCTCAATACAATCGACCAAGCTCAATATGCGACGCTAGCGTTACCACCTCCTCCAGTACGCGCTCATGCCACGTATCAACTAAAGGGTCTCGAAGGCACGATGTCTTCTGTCGTTATGGTGCGTTATCGGGATGCCGACGTCGGCGATTTGAAACGTCCTGTTGCAGTCGCTCCCGCATTCTCGGTTGCCCTGGATCCATCGACCCAAGTCATTAGCCTCGGTCACAAAGAGGCCACGTCTATTAAGGTGGCGGCAACAAGTAATTTGCCAGGCGATGTGAGCACGGTAGTGCGTCTGGCATTACCTCGTGGATGGGTGTCAGAACCGGCAGAGCAAAAACTCACCTTAAAGGGAAACAGCGACCCGAAAGAAGTAACGTTTCGCGTTCTTCCTTCGAATCAACGAGAAGGCCGATTTCAAATCAAAGCTTCGCTTGATTACCAGGGAAAGCGCTATAGCGAAGGTTACACCGTGGTCAGTCGCGCCGATCTCGAGACATTTTATTACTATCAGCCTGCGGTTCAGCGCGTGAGTATCGTTGATGTCAAGGTTCCGACCGCACTCAAAGTGGGGTACGTCATGGGTGCGGGCGATGCAATACCAACGGTGCTGACACAGCTTGGAATAGACGCCACCGCGGTTCCCGCCGAAAAGCTCGCGAATGAAGACTTGAGCAAGTTTGGTACGGTCGTTCTAGGAATTCGCGCCTATGACACCCAACCCGAAGTCGCCAAGAACAACGGTCGCCTGCTTGAGTTTGTAAAGGCTGGCGGCACGCTTGTCGTTCAATACAACACCGGCGTGAGTGATTTCAATGCGGGACACTTCACTCCGTACCCGACACAACTGAGCCGGGCACGCGTTTCTGTCGAAGACTCGTCCGTTGAAATTTTGGCTCCACAATCAAGGGTTTTTCACGTTCCCAATGAAATTTCAGCGAAAGACTTCGATGGGTGGGTGCAGGAGCGTGGTTTGTATTTCATGGATCAGTGGGATGATCACTATCAGCCTTTGTTGTCGTGTCATGATCCGGGAGAGTCCGCCCAAAAAGGCGGCCTTCTGATGGCTCCTTACGGGAAGGGCCTGTACATCTACAGCGGTTATGCGTTCTTTCGTCAATTGCCGGCGGGCGTTCCGGGTGCGGTCCGGCTCTATGTCAACCTGCTCGATGCAGGAGCCGGCAGTAAGTAGTCAACGTGGCGCTAACCTCATATGCACTCTTCAACGGAGAACGGCGATGGTTCCACCCAACTGATTCGCGGCGTGGGGCTAAGCAGTGCCACGACGTTGAATATGATCGACATGATCGGCGTGGGACCGTTTATCACGCTCCCGCTGATCGTCGGGGCGATGGGTGGACCGCAGGCGATGCTTGGCTGGGTACTGGGGGCCCTACTGGCAGTCTGCGATGGGCTGGTTTGGGCTGAACTGGGTGCTGCGATGCCCGGTTCTGGGGGTTCGTATCGATATCTAAAAGAGATCTACGGCCCCCAAAAACTAGGACGTCTGATCTCCTTTCTGTTCATTTGGCAACTGTCCTTCAGCGCTCCGCTGTCGATCGCTTCGGGTTGCGTTGGATTCGCCAAATATGCTTCGTACTACTGGCAAGGCCTCGACCACGTGTGGAAAAGCCGGCAGGCAATCTTGGAGTTACCCCTGATCGGGAAGCTGCAGGTCAGGTGGGAAGTTATGCCAGCAACATTTCTGGCGATTGGGGTGTGCGCGCTGGCGGTCGTCCTTTTATATCGCCGGATTACAGCCGTGGGACAGCTATCGAAGTTTCTATGGGTTGGCGTAATGGGCACAATGGCATGGATCATCTTTGCAGGGCTCACTCACTTCAACACCAAGCAAGCGTTCGATTTCCCTCCTGGTGCATTTACCCTGTCGCAGCAGTTTTTCCACGGATTGGGCGCGGGTATGCTCATTGCGGCGTACGACTATTGGGGTTACTACAATGTATGTTTTCTGGGAGATGAGATTAAAGATCCCGGTAAAAACATTCCGCGGGCGTTACTGCTTTCCATTGCGCTCGTCGCCTGTCTATATATTGTGATGAATGTCAGTATTCTCGCGGTTCTGCCGTGGCAGGAGGTAGCACGAGCAGGAATGCCCGGTGCGGGCTCTTTTGTGATCTCAACGTTCATGGAAACCATCTATGGCGCATGGACTGCGCGTGTGGTAACAGCGCTTATTATGTGGACTGCTTTCGCCTCGGTTTTTTCCCTCATGCTGGGGTACTCGCGCGTTCCATATGCTGCCGCATTGGACGGCAATTACTTTCGTGCGTTTGCCAAAGTGCACCCGAAATATCGGTTTCCTTACGTGTCTTTGCTCGCGCTGGGGGCCGTCACTGCGGCATTCTGTTTTTTGAGATTGGCGGACTTGATTGCAGCACTCGTCGTCATTCGTATTCTTTTGCAGTTCCTGGTGCAGGCGATCGGACTCATCGTGTTGCGCATTCGGAGACCTGACATGCCGCGCCCTTTTCGGATGTGGTTTTATCCGCTACCTGCGCTACTGGCAAGCGCGGGATTTCTGTTTGTATTGTTTGGTAGGCAAAATTTTGGCAAGGAGATTCGTTACGCAATTGTAATTCTGCTGGCCGGGCTCACGGTTTACATGGTTCGAGCCTGGAGAGGACGAGATTGGCCGTTTCTTCGCCTCAATCAAGAGCATGTAGCGTGAGCCTTAAAGATTGTTTGGGTGACCGAAGTGCGAAGGAAGAATAAGCATTTAGATCGACGGTGTTTTCTCGCAACAGATCATGGCTGATGTCATCAAAATTCCGCCGCCGGAGAGCATGGCTCGGCGCCGAGGCATATCGGCTTGGGCGCCGCTCCGCGAACCGTTGTTCCGAGCGCTGTGGATCGCCTCAGTCGTTTCATACAGCGGGACATGGATGCAAAACGTCGGGGCAGGTTGGTTAATGACGCAGCTGACAACCTCCCCGTTTATGGTTAGCCTTGTTCAAGCAGCCATGGCACTTCCCGTCTTTTTAGTAATTCTTCCAGCTGGTGCTTTGGCGGATATGGTGGACCGTCGAAGATTTTTGCTTGTGACACAAGTGTGGATGGTGGTGGCGTCCGGGACCTTGGGCATCCTCACTTTGACGAGTTGCATGAGTCCGTGGGTTTTGGTGCTTTTTACGTTTTTGCTTGGATTAGGTGCTGTAATGAACGATCCCGCGTGGCAGGCAATCACGCCGGACGTCGTTTCGGAGCGGCATCACGCAGCCGCCGTGGCGTTAAATTCCGCCGGATTCAATGTGGCTCGCTCGGTTGGTCCAGCGCTGGGCGGGGCTGTCGTGGCCGCAACCGGATCGGGATGGGCTTTCCTTTTGAATGCAGTATCGTTCTTTGGAGTCATCTATTTCCTTTATCAGTGGAAACGCCCGCACCAGCCAAGAGACGGTCGGGTTCGAGTGCATGACGCCATCATGGCGGGCCTCCGTTACGTAAAAGGTTCAATTCTCGTGAAGTCTGTGCTCATTCGGACTGGAGCCTTCAGCATCGCGGCAAGTTCGGTGCTGGCGTTGTTGCCAGTGATCGCTCGCCCGCACGGCGCGCGAGGCTACGGGTTGCTGCTGGGAAGCTTCGGAGTCGGCGCACTAGTCGGCGCTGCGGCTCTGCCACACGTTCGAGAACGACTTTCCGTGGACGGACTGGTGGCTGGCGCCGTGGTTGTATTCGCCCTAATGACCTTTGCACTCGGTCAAGTCGAGCAATTTGGCTGGTTGTGTCTAATAATGTTCGTGGCAGGGCTCGCTTGGATTGGCATACTGGCGTGTCTGAACGTGACTGCTCAGACAATGTGTCCGTCATGGATGAGGGCCCGGGCTCTTTCGATGTACTTGCTGGTTCTGCAAGGTGGCATGGCAATCGGATCAGCTGCATGGGGGGCTCTGGCAAGCCGGTACGGTGTTCCTGATGCCATGATCGGCGCGTCCATTGCTTTGATCGTGGGACTTTCCACGGTTAAGCGACACAGACTCACGTCCCATGACTTAGAATTAGCTCCAGCTGTTGTAAGAGATTAAATTTCTGCGCGCACTTTGTTGGTTTGGGGATTTCATGAGAACAATCGCAATCTCGACTTTGATATTTCTGGCCACGAGTATCGTGAGCGTCGCACAGGCGATGCCGAAGCCGACCGAGGAGCACCGCACAATCACGCAGGTGCTCGATCGGTCAGTCACCAACATGCAAGAAGAACTCACGTCGGCGGCAGATGCAATGCCTGACAACAAATACGGATTTGTGCCGAAGGATGGCGAGTTTAAGGGCGTTCGCACGTTCGGAGAGCAACTTCGGCATGTTGCGGCCACGAACTATGAGCTCGGCGGAGCCGTCCTGGGGGAAAAACCACCAGTAGATACTGGTGGCGAAAATGGACCTGCATCGATCAAGTCCAAGGCCGAGATTCTGAAATATTTAGCTGAGTCGTTCGCCTATGTGCACAAGGCAATTGGATCAATTGACGACAAGAATGTCGTAGAACTAGTGAAGAGTCCCTTCGGCGAGGGTAAAGTTACCCGCCTCGGCATGGCTACCATCACTGTTGGTCATGGCTTTGATCACTATGGACAAATTGTGGTGTACCTGCGCATGAACGGGATCGTGCCACCAGCGAGCAAACAGTGAGGGTGTCTACTTTCGGTTGATCCAGCCCCGGCCGTCCCTACCGCCTTTGAGCGAAATCCGCGTCGACATGAGCTCGGCAAATAAGCCCGCGTTCATGAGGTGCTCGGTAATTCTTGCCTTAACGGCACGTTCGCTAACCGTTGGCTCCAGAAACACCAGCACCGACGGGCCCGCACCGCTTAGGGCCACGCCCAGAACGCCTTTCGTCCCCGCCAGCTTTTGAAGTTCAGGCAGCAAAGGACAGAGCGGGGAGCGATACGGCTGATGAATGCGATCGTCCAATGACATTTTGAGTAGATCGGGCCGTCCTTGAGCGAAGGCGGCCAGTAACAACATCGAATTCTGAATATTCGCAACAACGTCAGCCCGGCTATATTGCGGGGGCAATACACGCCGCGCTTCTTCGGTCGCCAGCGGTTCGTCTGGAACTGCGAGCAGGAGTGGCCACTTTCCTTTTGGCTTAATGGATGCCACCTGCGCTTCGTTTGGGCCGTTCATCCGAGCAACGCTGAGACCGCCCATCCAGCAGGCTGACGCGTTGTCTGGATGATGTTCCCGGCGCGACGCCTCGCCCACGATTCTGTCGTCTGACCATTTCAGACTTCCGAAATGCACAGCGAGGGCAATGCCTGCCACGCGGGCTGCAGCGGAAGAACCAAAGCCTTTACCAATGGGGAAATCGTTCCGGATTTTAAGAGCAAGCGGTTGTACCGGCTTTCCTTCAGATCGAAGCACACCGCGATAGGTCTCGAGAATGAGGTGGTCATCGACACGCCCACAAATCTCAGGATCGCGTCCCGTGGCGCTAATTTGAAAGTCCGGCGACGCGATAGCGTCGATCGCGAGAAACAGATCGAATGCGACCGCGGCTGCGTCAAACGCCGGCCCTAGGTTGGCTGACGTTGCGGGCAACGCGAGTTGCAAGCGCTGTGTTCGCGGGTTCGTTTTACTGGATGCCATCCGACTCTCAGTGGCTCGACTCGGCGCTTTTTAGCACTCGCTGAACGGCGTCAACGGTGGGATCGAGCACAATTGGAGCGCGCTGTTCCGATTTCAAAACGCCGACCTGCTCCCCGAATTGGGTGCCCTTAAAAAGCTCTCCCTTGTGGAAAGCGATTGTGAAGTCTGGGTCCTTGAGAACATGGCCGGTCAACACCAGCACGGTCGTGTCTTGCACTTTAACGAAACCACTTCGCACGAGCTTTTTGAGACCCGCGAGCGTTACAGCCGAAGCAGGCTCGCATCCGATTCCGTCTGAACCGATTTCCGCTTTGGCCAGCGCGATCTCAACCTCGCTCACTTCCTCACAAGCACCACCCGTTGACTGGAGAACGCGGACGGCTTTTTTCCACGACGCCGGGTTTCCGATACGGATGGCGGTGGCAAGCGTGTCAGCGGACATGGGTTGAATGGATTTTCCGCCAGACTCTTTCATGCTTCGGAACAATGGATTCGCGCCGTGCGCTTGAATAATGGAAAGTTTCGGGAGACGCGAGACGAGGCCCAGTTCCTTTAGTTCGATCAGCGCCTTGCCAAGCGCAGACGAGTTCCCGAGATTGCCGCCAGGAACAATGATGTGGTCGGGAACTTCCCAGTTTAGCTGCTCAAGAATCTCGATTGCTGCCGTTTTTTGCCCTTCAAGCCGGTGAGGATTTACCGAGTTCAGCAGATACACGGGCATGCGCTTAACCAAGTCGTTCAGCACCCTTACACAGCCGTCAAAGTCGGTCTTCAATTGGCATGTGACGGCCCCGTAGTCGAGTGATTGCGAAAGTTTGCTCCAGGAAATCTTGCCCTCAGGAATTAGAACCAGGCTCTTGAGGCCGCCGCGCGAAGCGTACGCTGCCATAGACGCGCTTGTGTTTCCAGTCGAGGCGCACGCGACCCAACTAAACCCAGCTTGTTTCGCAAAGGATGACGCGCAGGTCATGCCTGTGTCTTTGAACGAGCCGGTCGGATTCATGCCTTGGTGTTTCGCGAACAAAGTTTGCACACCCGCAATACGCGCGCACCTTTGTAGCTGATACAGCGGAGTATTTCCCTCTCGAAGCGTGATGGCATCAATCGAATCATTGAGTGCAGGCAATAATTCACGGAAACGCCATACACCACTTTGATCAAGAGGAAGAAGCGATAGCTTGCGCTGCAGCCAACGCTCCTTAAGCTCAGAGGCAGACATACCTCCCGCTCGCGGGCCGCTCGGGGTAACCCATCCGGGGAAATATGCTTCCAAAAGGTCGCCGCATTCCGGGCACCGAAAGTCCTGATCGGCAGTGTCCCGCACGGCGCCACACTGAATGCATCGAAGGCGCGAGATAGGTGGAGCAGTAGTCGCTTGATTAGTCATCAATTGTTCGGGCTATCGGCGCAGGTATGCGTCCGTACCGCTAATCCAGTCGTGTCGCGGAGGATTAAAAACATCCAGATCCACGGTATCCTCAAGCGCTTCGGCTTTGTGAGGCATGTGGGGCGGGATCGTCAACACCTCTCCGGCGTGAACAACGATTTCTTTGCCGTCAATCCAGAATTTCAGAGCACCTTCAAGAATATACGTAATCTGCTCGTTGAAATGACTATGAAGGGGAACGAGACATCCCTTCTTCATCAGTACACGAGCCACCATGATTTCCTGGCCGACGACAAACTGCCGACCCAGCAAGGGATTCAGAGACTCGATCGGCACGGTGTCCCATGGAATGTATTGGAGTTCAGGTTTGCGAGTGCGCTTTGCGCCAACCGTGTTCGATAACGCAACACCCGCAACAACGGTCCGTTTTTTCGTGCGGGTCATCGCTTTTGCGGTCTGCCTCTGCCGCCGACCCGTCTGCCGAGATTTCTTCTTCACAGCCATTTCAGTGAGCTCCCTGATAAATCTTCGTTGCTGTATCGCGCAAGTACGCATGGGCAAGCTCCAGCGCGCGCGACTCCGAGATTTCGCCGAGTGAAACCATTTCTGCCAGAGCTGCGGCCAACCCCATGCGGGCCGACTGGTTGCCGAGCCAGTAGCTCTCCTCCGCGCCCAAGACATCATTGTAGGGGAACGAATCCGTTCCAAAGGTGATCTTGTCAGGAAACGTCTCAAGCCACTGGCGCAACGAGTCCTTGAAGGCCGCGGGATACATGGCAATCTCCATCAGAGACGAATCTAGGTAGACGTTCTTCACTGCGGCCAACCAAATTGCTTGACGCTCAAACGGGTAGCCACCATGAATCAGCACGAACGTGACATCGGCATATCGCGGATCCCGCAAGACATTTTCCAGGTTCATCACATTGCCGTCCGAGATGTTGAAATAGTCTCCTATCCCTACGGCCGTGTGAATATGAACGGGCAGATGAAGGCGTCCTCCTTCGCGTACCAGGTGGCGAAAGATGTAGTCCTGAAACGTACGATATTCGGCTTCAGCAGGGACACCACCTTTCGCGTATCGGTCGTAGATGGCCTGAGCCTGATCCTTGGTAGGGTCTCCGAATCGAGTCGGTCGAAAGTACGCTACCTCGAATTTCATCGCGATTGCGCCCTTGCTTTTGTTGTCTTCGAGGATGTGCGAGACGAACTTGAGGTATTCTTCGAAGTCGGGCGGCAGCTGGTTGAGGGCCGCTTGCTGCATCCAGCGATGGAACATTTTCTCCTGCAGGGGGATGTAGACCTGCTGATCCGGGTTCCTCGCCTTTTCTTTTTCGTTATTAAACGGCCACATGAACGAATCCGCGAAGAAGACCCAGGGAAACCGCTTGGCATCGAGGTAATCGGCCATCATCGCCCGATTGGCGACGGAGCGCTCGATATTCAGTTTATCGAGCAGCATGTCAAAGTATGCTGTGCCCGAGTACTGCTTCTTCATTTCGGCCTTCTTGTTCACGAGCCACTTGGCATGTTCGGGTGACAGATCGTCGTACGGATAACCCCAAAGAGCCTTGGCAGCGGCAATCAACTCTGGATTCGTATCCCGCTCTCGAAAGGCAGCGCTCCCCGGAGGGGAGGCCATGGCATCCACATCTGGATCGTCAGCGAAGCCGGGATGAGCGTGATGATCAAAAGCCTTTATGGCTTCAATCTGAGGGAGTAAGCGATCGTAAATTTGTTTCGCGTCCGGACCCGGAAACGGACGAGCCTGACCCAAGCTTGCAACTGACAACATGACGACAGAAGAGATGACGCACAGAGTCAACCACCGAAGTCTCATGAAGGTTCTCCATGAAGCCCTATTGTGAGTTATCGCGAGGCGGGAGTGCCCTGCCAGGCGGTTGAGACTTTTGTGATGCGTTGCACAGCCTCTTGAAGCGTCGCGGTCGATGAAGCAAAAGAGAACCGCACAAACTCTTTACCATGATCTCCGAACGCCACGCCCGGTATACCTGCGACGCCAGCTTCTTCAAGCATGATGCGGCAAACCTCCTCTGCGCTCATCCCGGTCTCGGCGATGTTGACCCACGCGTAGAAGGCTCCTTCAGGAATCTGACAGCGAAAGCCGGGGACCGTATTCAAGTCGGCCACAAATTGATCTCGGCGTTTACGAAATTCAGAAACCATCTTGGGTGTTGCCCCTTCACGATCGCGCAATGCCTCAATGGCGGCGTACTGTGTGAATTCTGCGGTGCAGGTGTAGCTATTGACAGCAAGCATTACCAGATGAGGAACCAGAGCAGCGGGAGCAATTGTGTACCCCAGTCGCCACCCTGTCATCGCGAAGCTCTTGGAGAAGCCGTCAATGATCAACGTGCGCTCGGACATTCCCGTGTAACTCATCATTGAAACGTAGTTTTGGCCATAGATGATCCGAGCGTAGATTTCGTCCGAAAGAACATAGAGGTCGTGCTTCACCGCCAGTTCTGCGATGCGCCGCTGAACCGAGTCGGTGTAAACCGTTCCCGTCGGGTTACCCGGCGAATTCAGAATGATGGCCTTTGTGCGCGGTGTGATGAGCGAGGAAAGTTCGTCTAGATCGGGCTGAAGGGAATTTTTCTCGGACAGCGCAAATGGAACAGGAACTGCGGAAAGTCCGAGCGCGATTGAAGCGTATCCGGGGAAACCAGGATCGGGATAGAGGACCTCGTCCCCGGCATTCAAAATGGCCATCATGGCGAGAAACAAGGAGAGTTTGCAGCCCGGGGAAACGACCACGCTATCAGGCGACAGTTGTAGGTTGCGGGTTCGAAATAGATAAGCTGCAATTTCTTCTTTAAGCGCCGGCACTCCCGCCATCGGACAATAACGGTCCTTACCGTTGCGAACCGCGCGATCGAGAGCATCAATAACGGAGGCTGCTGGATGGAAATCAGGTTCGCCCAGCTCAAGGTGGATTATGGACTTTCCTTGACGTTCGAGTTCTTTGGCTTGTGAGTACACCGTGAGCGCGCCCTCGCCGGTCATCACCGACATGCGCGTGGCAATAGGCTTCATTTAACCCTTCTTGTTCGGCGCGCTTTCCTGGACGTTCGCAGGAACAGGCGTCGTTGGGAGCCGCAAAGCGTCCACGAAACGGGGAAACAGTTCAAATGCAGCAGCTGTTGCAACTAGTTCGACGATCTGAGGATCGCTGAAATGCTGTTTAAGCTGTGCGAACAACGCATCGTCCACGTCGCGTGCCGAACTGTGTAGTTTATCAGCACAACGCATGCCTAGCTTTTGAGCATCGGTCAAGGCATCTGACTCGTAGTTTTCTTTGGCCGCGACAATCTGTTCGGCCGTGGCTCCCTTTTGGCTGGCAGAAAGAGAGTGAGCAGCGATCGCATACTGCGAGCCGTTGAGGACCGCCAGTCGCACAGCCACGAGTTCCTTATAGTAACCGGGCAGTGCCCCGTCGCTGAGGAGCGCCTTCAGGTATCCCGCAGTCGCCAACGCCAGGCCCGGTGTGTGAGCAAGCGTCTTGAACATGTTCGGAACGACGCCCCGCTGCGCAAGCAGGGCGTCATAGATACTGGCGATTTCCGGCGTAACCTGGTGACGCTCGAGCAAAGGAACACGAGACGTGGACGAGCCGCCGTTCACTAGAACGAATACCTCAGTTGAAACTGGATCAAGCGCGGCGTGCCGACCGTGCTGTTGATGAGCGCAAACGATCCCGCTGAAAAACTCACGTCGTTCTGCACTGGGTTTCCGAAATTCGTATGGTTCCAAATGTTGAAGAAGTCCGCAGTAAATCGTAGCGTCTGTCGCTCGGTTAAGCGGAAATTCTTGATGAGCGAGAAATCCCAGTTCTGTTGGAAAGGACCGCGGTAAATATTCCTGCCCAGGTTGCCAAAGGCAGTCACGCCAGCGCCCGCATAAGCCGGAGGCGCAAAATCAAAATTGTCACGGATGAGATAGCCATCGATTCTCTGATGAATATCGCCGTGTGTCAGGCCGCCTGAGATGGACCCTCCGTCAGCAAGCGTGCCGCCCAAAGTTGCCGATGCTAAACCTGGCCCGAGGTAGGCTGAACCTGCGCTTGCATCGGTAACAGAGAACGGAACTCCCGATTGGAAGATCGTGATGCCGCTGATCGCCCACTCGGCCAACAACGTACGTTTAAGACCAGTAGCCGAGCTGAAGAATGGGAGATCGTAGCGGTAGCTAACTGTCAGGCGATGAGGACGATCATAGTCGGAGAGGCCGCGTGAAAATTTGAGGTCACTCTCATCATTGAACGCAGTGTTCAGAGCGGTGTTTCCACTCGAAGTGGCATCAGTCGACCGCGAGAATGTGTACGCTCCCTGGAAATAACCGGCGCCCCAGCGACGGGATAGAGTGGTCTGGAACGAGTGGTAGTGTGAATACGCGTCGTTGGCAAACAACTGCATGCCGCTGTAGCCGTTTACTCCCGTCAACGTGGAACGAGCAGGACCGTTGCCGACCGTGCTTTCCGTGAGTATTACGGGGCCGCCCGTGGTTTGAACAGTGAGCGGATGATCTGGGCTCGCCAGCTGCGCCTGAACGTTGGTGCGAGTTTCTCGAAGGTGGATCGCGTGTGACCCGATGTAGCCAAGCTCTAGAACCCAGTTCTTGCCGAGATCACGCTGGATCGTAAAGTTCCACTGCTGCGTGTTGGGCGCGACAAAAGCCCGGGGCACCGCGAGAGCAAACAAGAATTGAGTTGGGACTACGCCAGGGCTGCCGCTGGCACAGGAGATGTCCGGGAAGTTGTCCGTACCACCCGAAAAACCCGTTATCGTGCCGAGACATGGCAGGAAGTTAGGATCGAGAACGCCAGCCGTCGGCAAGCCGTTGGGATTCGGGTTGGGTGGAGTCGGGCAAGAAGGAGTTCCTGTTGGATTGATTTTGAAAAATTGGGCCATGCATCCAGCCGGGCCGCCGCTGAAAGCGATGGGGAGAATCGGTGCCTGAAAAGACAATTGATCAACTGTTCCGACATCTTCGCGAACGAAATAAATGCCGTACCCGCCGCGAACGGTGGTGTTGTGGTGTCCGAAAACGTCCCACGCAAAACCGAAACGCGGCCCAAGACCGGTGGTGTAGTCGTTTTTCAGGGTGGTGTCACTGCCGGAACCAGTCATACCTGCGACATTCAGTTTGTTGGCGCATCCGCCATAGATGAGCGGGTACTCGCCCGCGTTCGCTAAAGCCAAGTCGAAATTCCCTATGTGACAAAGGTTGTCGTGAAAAGCACCGATCACCTCGGTACGCAATCCCAAATTGACGGTCAATTGCTGATTGACCTTCCAGTCATCCTGCACGAAAAACGAATAATTGTTAGTCCGATATTGGTGGTTATATACCCCACCGCCGCCGAAGCTGAAGTCAACCTGTCCAGCTAAAACTTTTTGGAAATCGGTGAGTCCGCCAACGCCCACCGGCTCAGACTCTGTGGGAGCAACACCTGCGGTATTCACAAAGAATAGTTGCCCGTTGAACACCTGCGGGAACTGCTTGTCGATGTTGACACGGGTATATTCCCCACCAAAACGCCAGGTGTGCTTGCCACGCACCCAGCTAAGTGTTTCGACAAAGTTGTAATTGTTCTGAGTCTGGAACTGATCTGCGGGTGGCGTGGGCCCGATCTGAAAACCCGAACTGCCCAAAGTGAATTTGTAAATCGAGTTCGTGATGTTGCTTGTTGGCCGGTCGATTCCGACAGCATCTGCGGTAACGCCATCCGGCGGAAGGTTGATGAGGCTGTTGTCAATGCGCACATAGCCGAAGCGAAAATCGTTAACAACGGCCGCCGAAAACAGATGGGTCCATGAAGCCGCCAGGAATCGGGTGTCCACAGGCAGATCGTACGGAAAATTTAAATCCGTCGCGCTGATGCTGCTGGCGAGAGTGCCGCCAAGAGAAGCCTGAAGACCTCCTGCGCCGAAAGGGAGCAACGATTCAGCGTTCGAGAAAAAGAATCGTGCTGAGACTTTATCGTTGCCACCGTTGAATTCCTTGTCCCAGCTGGTCGTGAACTGGTCATCAGTGTATTTGCCGGGTTTACTGATGATGAAGGGCGCGGAATGCAAACTGGCATTGCAGGTCACGGGATCAACATCTACGCCCGGCGTTCCAGGAAGAGATGGGAACAGGTAGCCGTTCGCGTCTCCTCCGAACTGGTTGCTCTTGAGGTTTAAGAGAGCCAAGCTGACATCATCGATGGCAATTGGGTTAGCCGCGCAGTTGGCAGTTGCGGGGGTACTGAAAATAGCAGCCAGATTGGAAGCGGATCGGTCCGAAGGGAGAATTGGAAATCCAGGGTTCGAGATAGACGTTCCCGGCGACAGACCGCTCCGTTGGCGGGTCCCTTGATAGTTGACAAAGAAGTATCCAAGTTTCGCGTCTTTACCAATGGGTCCACCCAAGCTGCCACCGAAAATGTTCTGTTTTACGGAAGGACGTTTTTGTCCCGCGCGATTCAGAAAGAATTCGTTCGCGTTCAACACGTCGTTGCGGAAAAACTCGTACGCGTCGCCGTGAAATGTTCTCGTGCCTGACTTCAGGATAGCGTTGACGTTTCCCCCACTGTTGCGGCCTTGGCTGGCGTCGTACAGCGAAGTCTGAACTTTAAATTCCTGAATAACGTCTGGGTTGGGCAGGGGAACGTTCGTCGATTGCGAAACGTTGTAGTCCGTCGCGCTGATACCTTCGATCAGGTAGTTGTTGTTGTCCTCGCGCTGACCGTTGACGATCACGCGCGCATTGCCGCGTCCGAGCTGGGCTGACGCGTTCAATTCGCTCTGCGCGCCGCTGGAGAGAGTCAGCAACTGCTGGAAGTTCTGGGTCGAAAGAGGAAGTTCGCGAATGGTTTTGGCTTCGATCGCCTGACCGGTAGTGGCTGTAGTGGTCTCAACCGATTGAACCTGGGCTTGAACTTCAACCTTCTCAAGTACCTTGAGGGGCGCCACTTTGGCCGTCATGCGTGTCGTTTCTGTGATACGCACCCCAACATCGGTAAACTTCGCTTCCCCGAATCCGGGAGCCTCGACTGAAATTGTGTAGGTGCCAACCGGAAGCAACTGTGCCGTAAAATCCCCATTGGCGTCGGTTTTCAGGGTGCGGGCCACAACGGTCGTGTCCTGGTTAATGATTTTGACTTGAGCACCGGGAACTACGGCGCCGCTCGGATCCTGAACCGTTCCGGTAATTGCGCCCGTGGCACCGCCCTGCGCGAAGACTTGAGCGGCCATTGCTATCCAGACGCCTGCAACCAATAAAGACCTTCGCAATTTCGACATACACCCCTCCCTGTGACGACCACAACAATGCCCTTGTCTAACTTCTCTGGGCTGAATATCGACGAGCCAATGGAAGAAAGTTCGCGCAGCAACATCGCAGGGCTGCAACCGGCTCTGGGCAAGTGGCGAGATGTAAGCTAGCCCACATGCAGTGCTTCCTGGTTCAAGGGCAACCCGCACCTCGAGCTCGGAACAAATAATTGCTGGAAATTCGCGCCAGCTTACTAAAAACTCGAGGACGACGCAATAGTTGTTGCAGAAATGACTCAAGATTTGAAACTCTACAAGCCCTTGTAGAGGCCCCCATCAACAAGAAATGTTTGTCCTGTGATGTACGAAGCACGATCAGACGCGAGCCAAACAATGGTGTCCGCGACTTCGTTGGGCTGTCCCAGACGCCGAAGCGGAGCGTCGGCCGCCCAACCGTCGAAGATTTCTTGTTGAGTTTGGCCTGACCCGCTGGAACGGACAGTGGCCAGTTCCTTAAGGCGGTCGGTTGCCGTAAAACCGGGACCAACGTTGTTTACAAGAATGCCATCTTTCCCGAATTCGTTGGCAAGACTCCGAACGAGCCCCATAACACCGGCGCGCACTGCATTGGATAGAACAAGATCAGCGACGGGCTGCTTGGTCGTGATCGAGGTGATCGTGATAATGCGCCCCCACTTTCGGCGTTGCATATGGGGAATAACGGCCTGGGCGAAATAGACCACGCTAAGAAGGTTGAGCCGAACCGCTCCGTCCCAGTCGCGGGCGCTCGTCGCTAAAAAGCTTTTGGCGGGCGGCCCTCCGGCGTTCGTTACGCAGATATCGATGCGACCGTACTTTTTGGCGACCTCTTCGGCAAACTGGTGCACGGCAGTGGCGTCACCGACGTCCAAGCTTGCGGTAAGCACTTCAGTTCTCGATTGGCTGCGAATCGCTTCTGCAGCCTTAGTGAGTGAGTCATTGCTGCGAGCACACATCGCCACAATGCATCCTTCAGCAGCGAACGATTCGGCGGTGGCGCGGCCGATGCCCTGGCTAGAGGCCGCAACAATCGCAACTCGATTCTTCAGTCCGAGGTCCATGACGCCGGATTATATCGGACACCTCGCCGCTGCTTGCTCACGTTGCGATCCGCCTGTACTCTTGATCAAATTCAAAATTCCATTGGAGCACTGAATGCCCCGCACCCCTACCCACATCTGGATCAACGGTGGACTGAAACCCGTTTCGGAGGGAATGGTTCCCTTTCTAAATGCCGGCTTGCATTATGGATACAGTGTTTTTGAAGGCATCCGATGTTACGCGACGGATCGCGGGCCAGCCGTCTTTCGCCTGGAAGAACACGTTGACCGACTGTTGGATTCAGCGCACGTGGTTGGATTTCGCGATCTTCCTTTTTCGCGGGAAGACATTACCAACGCAATTCACCAGACAATCAATGCCAATAATTTTGCAGCGTGCTACATCCGTCCGCTGATTTATCTGGACGGCGCGATGACGATGGTTGTCGATGCAGGTAAACCGCAGCTGGTAATTGCAGTTTGGGAATGGACGACTTTTTTTAATAAGGAAGCGAAGGAGCACGGCATCCGCGCCAACATCGCGTCATTTACACGTTTGCATCCGAACATCATGATGACGAAGGCCAAGGTATCCGGCAACTACGTTGGATCGATCTTGGCAAAAACAGAGTCGCATCGTCTGGGATTCGATGAAGCGATCATGCTGGGCCCCGACGGCTACGTCGCGGAGTGCACCGGCGAAAATCTATTCATCGCAAGGGCGGGCAAGGTCTACACCACTCCGCGCGCGGGAATTCTCGAAGGGATTACGCGAGAGACGGTGATTGTGCTGGCCCGGGACCTCGGGTATGAGGTTACAGAAGAGCCGATCTCGCGGGATCAACTTTACATCTCAGACGAGGTTTTCGTTTGCGGAACTGCCGCTGAGGTGATCGCGCTGCGCGAAATCGATTTCCGCATGATTGGTAACGGCAAAGCGGGACCGGTGACTCGAGCATTGCAAGATGCGTTTGACGACCTCACAACGGGCAGACATCCACGTTCGTCGAAATGGCTATCGCACGTGCCGGCCTATGAAGGCGTCGGCACAAAAGCTTAGGTCTGAGAAATTTCATGGGCATGTTGCGGGCGGCAGTTATCGGCGCTGGCTTTGTCGGTCGAGCTCACATTGAATCGCTGCGTAGACAAGGAATCCCCGTCGTAGGAGTGCTCGGTAGTTCGAGAGATCGCGCTGCGGAGTCGGCTCGCGCTCTGCGTATTGATCGCGCTTACTCGTCCCTCGACGAGCTTGCTAAAGACAAGGAGGTTGATGTCGTACATATCTGCACTCCAAATCACCTGCATGCAGAGCAAACTACAGTTTTGATGCGCGCGGGCAAACACGTCATGTGCGAGAAGCCTCTCGCCATGAATACAAAAGAGAGTGCGCAACTGATCGACCTCGCCCGAAAGGAAAATCGAGTGGGAGGCGTGACGTACAATCTGCGCTACTATCCCCTCTGCCAGCAGGCCCGGGCCATGGTCGACGCCGGTGCGATCGGCGAGCCGCGACTGGTACACGGCAGCTTCCTGCAAGACTGGCTACTTTATCCCACAGACTGGAACTGGCGGCTTGAGACGCAGTTGGGCGGCGATTTGCGAGCGGTGTCCGACATCGGCACGCATTGGATGGATCTGACGTCGTGGGTGACAGCGCGGCGAATCACAGAAGTCTGCACAGACTTGGCCACAGTGATTCCGGTACGACAAAAACCCCGAGGGCGAGTCGAGACCTTCCAAGAAGGTGGCAAAGCGGCGAGCGACGCTGTAAAGATCGCGACTGATGATTATGCGTCAGTCCTGGTGCATTACGAAGGCAATTTGCGTGGCGTGTTCACCGTGTCGCAGGTCAGCGCTGGCAGAAAAGCGCGACTGTGGTTTGAGGTGGATGGGTCTGAAGGGTCGCTGGCGTTCGATACTGAAAATCCGAACACGCTATGGATAGGGCGGCGTAAACAGGCGAACGAGGAAATGATGAAGGATCCTTCGCTCATGGATCCAGCGGCACGTGGGTATTCCGTCTACCCGGGCGGCCACACGGAGGGCTATCCCGATACATTTGCCCAACTCTTCAAGGACTTCTATGCGTACATCGAAGCGGGCGATTTCGCAGCGAAGCGGCGCTTTCCTACTTTCGAAACCGGACACGTCGAGATGGTGCTATGTGACGCAATCGCAGTGAGCGGCCGGGAACGGCGTTGGGTAAAGGTGGATTGAAGAGTTCGGTTTGGCGTTGAGACAAGAAACTGGCTCCCCACAAGGGAGCCAGTTTTCTGTCTAGAGGCGGACCTCTCTTAAAAAATAAACTTCAACCCGAGTTGGAGAATGCGAGGGTTATGAGTGGAAGTCGAGCGCAGGAATGAGTCGCCCGAATCGAATGTGTTATTCGACGCACCGACATTGGATGCCGCAGACCCGGAGTCGCCTGCGACGGGTCCCCATTGGGTGTGATTGAACACGTTAAAAGCCTCTGCTCGGAATTCCAGCCCCATTCTCTCGGTAAAGGAGAAGTGTTTGAACAACGCCATGTCGAAATTAATGCGATGTGGGTTGCGGAGGATATTGCGACCGGAGTTGCCGAACGTGAGTCCTCGCGGCGCGGCAAAGGCGTCCGGATTGGCAAACAAAGGTCCATTGTCGGGAATCGGACTGTCCGAAAAACCCGAGTTGGGGTCGCCTACGAGGTCAGCGCGCGACGTAGAACCAATCCCGTTGGCTACTCCAGCATTATCGCCAGAGAAGACCACGCTATAAGGCGAACCAGTACTGAATTGGGTAATGCCTGAATATTGCCACCCCCCAAGCAAGGTTCGAGTCAGCCCGGGAGATTTGAAGAATGGGAGATCCCAGACATAACTGAAGCTGAAGATATGCCGTTGATCGAAACTGGAACTGGCGCGGTTGGAGGAAGGATTGAAAGAGTCGACGAAGCTACCATCAAAGCGATCGGAAGAATCGTCGATAGAGTGACTCCAGGTGTAAGCGGCGCTCAAGTTCAGGCCACCGACGCTGCGGCGTACTGCCATCTGTAAGGCGTGGTAGACCGAGGAAGCCGCGAACTCGAGGTGATTAATGTCGCTGTAGCCCAGATAACGACGGAAGAGATCTGCATTTGCGCCACAGGCAGCGATTTGCAAATTCAACAGTGCCTGGCCGGTAATCGGCACACCGCTCGGTGTCATTTCGGTCGCACAATCATCGTGAGGATCACCCGTCTCTGAGTCAATCCCATTGATCGGCTCACCCGGTTTATAGGGGTTGTCAGCAAGAGACACGGGATGAATCTGATTAAAGTTCGTCTGGCGGTTGAGGTGCGTCCCCTTGCTCCCAACGTAGGACACAGTTGCAACCGTGTTGCTAACCAGTTCCCGTTGAATATCTAGGTGCCATTGCTGCATGTAGGGCCAGATAGCTTTGGTGGGAATCGCATTGACGGTAAGCGGGAACTGTGGGCCCAGCGTTCCGCCACCCACCGCGGCATAGCCAAAGACGTTATTTTGCAAGACTGCATTGGCCAAAGGAGGAGAATTTTCTAAAGACTCCGTGTTCCCTTCGTTGCCGTTCGCATGCTCGAAAAAGACACCGTAGCCGCCGCGAATTGCGGTCTTTCCGTTTCCTTGCGGATCCCACGCAAATCCAACGCGCGGCGCTGGATTGAACAGGTGACCTTCCATACAACTGTCGGGTACACCCGCCGTCACCCCACATTGCACGATCCCGTTGGGAAGGCCATTAATAAACAAATCGCTAACTATCCCTGTATCGGGGTCAACGGTTGTGACTCCATCCTGATAGTGGGCTGGGTCAAAGTTGAATGCTTGGCGCTGCTTTTCGTTGTACGTACCGAACAGACTCAACCGTACGCCAAGATTGAGGGTGAGACGGTTAGTGATTCGCCAGTCGTCCTGGAAATAAGGCTCTACGATTTTGTATCGGTTGTAATACTTGATCCGTTTGTCCTGTTGTCCAAAACTCGAAATCCGGCCCAGCAAGAGATCAGCGAATGCGTTGCCCGTCGAAACAGTGCCATTCGAATCATCGAAGGTAATGTATCCAGGAATTGAACCTGGACCGAGTTCGCCTCCGAGTTCGTTCTTTTGACCGAAAACAAAGTATGCGCCAAACGTGAGATTGTGTTTGCCGATAATTTTGCTAACGTTGTCTCGGTAGGTGTATGTCGGGTTGCTGTTGTACGCACCGTTCGGAATATACCCGGCATCCTGGCCGAAACCGCCACCATAGAGATTGGTGACCAGGTTGAAACCGGGCATAATTCCATCACCGTTGCCGCCGAACAAATCGCCAATCGGAAGCCCCGGCGGCCGTTGCCAGTTGCCAGTGTTATTCAGAATGATGTGGTCTGTGGTGTAACTGAATACAAACTCGTTCAAGAGTGTCGGCGAGAAGGTTGCGCTCAGGCGGGTTACAAGACTCAGGCCGGGGCCCTTGAAGTTCGTGCCCAAAGTTGGAAAGCTGCCGGCATTGGTCCAGAGGGGGATGGACTGATCCTTCACCCACGAGTCATGAATGTACCGGAAGGTGCCGCGGATCTTGTCACTAAAGTTGTGATCGATTCGGATCAGCTCCTCTCGCCAGTCCTCGGGCTCGGGGGCGCTCGAAATAAACTTTGAGTCCAGTCCCGTCCCTTGGGTTGGAAGGGGGATGAGGGTCAGCAGGGTTTGAGCGACTTCCTGATTTGCGGCAAACTCAGGGAGGCCTGTCAGATCCGCACCTACCGAAGGACACCCAACGTCAGCGGCACAAGCGTCAGCAAAGTTCCCCGCTCGTTCTTCAACCGACGGCACGAAGGCGTTGAATGTCGCAGGCACTCTGTTTCGGCGCCACTCTTGTGACCAAAAGAAGAAGGTTTTGTCCTTGTTTTTGTTGTAAAGACCCGGAATGAAGACAGGACCGCCGACTGCGTAACCGAAATCGTTCTTCTTGTAGGGTAAGACTTCGCGCTGAAAATAATCGCTAGCGTTGAAAGCGTCGTTGCGAAGGAACTCATATACCGCACCATGAAAGGAACGCGTACCAGACTTGGTTTCAACTTCCACCGTACCTGACCCGTTTCGTCCGTACTGGGCGCCATAGTTGGACGTCAGCACCTTGAATTCTGCAATGGCCTCCAGGCTTGGGTAGACGTTGAGAGTGGCATTACTACCATTGTCCATGTTGTCGCCACCGTCGAGTTCCCAGTTGTTGTATTCGACGCGCCCACCGTTAATGCTGAAACTGACGTTGCCAGCGATGCCGACTTGACCTTCATCTTGGCCTGTCTGATTGCTTACACCAGGGACAAGAGTGACAAGTTGCGTAAAGTTGCGACCGTTCAATTGAAGCTGGGTAATCTCTTTTCCCGTGACGACACCAGCCAAGTCTGATGACTGAGTTTCGACTTGGGCGACATCTTGTCCTTCGACGGTTACTTCGGTTGTGCTGGAACCAACCTGGAGGCCGACGTCGACTCTCGCTTTCTGCGCAACTCTGAGCACCACACCTTTTGCCTCAAACTTCTTGAAGCCCGTGGCTACAACACTAACGTCATAAGAGCCAGCGGAGAGGGCAGGAACGGAATATTCTCCGTCAGAGTTGGTGGTCGTCGTCAGGTTCAAGCCGCGATCGGCACTGGTTACTGCAACTTTAGCGTTCGCGACAGTCGCGCCGCTTGGATCAGTCACTGTGCCCGTGATGGAACCAGTGTTCTGCGCAAATCCGGTGGAGCAAGCAAACAGAACGATGAGGAGAGTGTGCAACCAGATGAGACGGAACTTCATGGTGTGTGTCCTTGGCTCCTAGGAGAAGCTGCGCTGTCTACTCAAGAGACGGCACAGACGGTTTCTTGTCCCTGTGCTCGAATGCGATGCGATTAGCCCCCACGCTGCCCCATCGCCTGCGTTCCGAAATTACGATGAAACCGTTTATTAAAACGTATGAATAGTGAGTTACAGCGGTTTTGGTGTCAAGCAAAAAAGCACATGGTAACGGGTTCGACATCGTGCCGAATCGTTATTGCAATCCCTTTGTGGACTCTCGGACGACAAGTTCCGGAGCGACTTTGCGGTGGACGGCTTTGGCATCGCGTTTTTCTTGCGCGGTGTTCATCCCATCCACAACGATACTGACGGAAAGCTGTCCCATCATTTCCATCGGCTGCCGGACCGTGGTTAAGGCCGGTGTGTAGATTGCCGCCGGCGCTACATCGTCAAAGCCGATGACTGAACACTGCTCCGGCACACGAATACCCGCTTTCGTCAATGCACGTATCGCGCCAAATGCAGTCATGTCATCAAACGCCATCAATGCAGTAAAAGGCTTCTTACGCTTGACCAATTCCTCCGTTAATTTGTAGCCTTCTTCAAAACCTGAAATTGGAACTCGCGATTCGGGCAAGTCAACGATCAGTCGCGAATCCAGTTCGAGCCGATTCTCAGCCGCAAACGATCGAACTCCCTTCCATCGAGGGGAGCTGTCGGAGAGCGTCTTAGGGCCTCGGATAAACGCAATCTTACGGTGACCGAGCGAATATAGGTGCTCCAGGGCAGCGTGTCCGCCCATTTCGTTGTCTACGATGATGGAGCTCACCGAGTCGGTCTTCAATTCACATCCAATCATCGCGGTTGGAATGCTGCTCCTCTCGAGGTCCGCCAACAAATCGATATCGACGAATAGCCAATTCGCAAGCACGATGAGACCTTCCACGCGCCGATCAAGCAGCATCTCCAAATAACGCTCAAAGCGACCGCGTTCGTTGTGAACGTCAGTGAGAATCGGGAGATACGACGCCTGGTAAAGAGTATTTTCAATTCCCCGAAGAATCAGAGTGCAGTAAGGATCGGTCATGTCGAAAACCATGACGCCAACAGTGTGGCTGCGCTTACTTCTCAGAGAACGAGCGAACAAATTAGGACGGTATCCAAGTCTTTTCGCGGCGGTTTCGATTTTCTTCTTCGTGCTCGGAGGAATGTATCGGGCAAGCGGCGCATTGTTCAGAACAATGGAAACCGTCGTCGAGGAAAACCCGCTTGACTTGGCAACGTCGCGGATTGTAGCCGTGGAGCCGTTATTCTTTGCTCGTGTCACGATAAGTGGTCACCCGGCCAAGATTGTTTGGTGCAAGCACTGACTGAGTCTCTGCCTCACTTGAACTTCAGCGTTCGTTGGCGGACACTACAGCAGAGTGAAACGAGTGTCAAGGATCGGGACCACGCTGGGCATCGTCTGCGCCTTCGTTTTCGTCGGCTGGATCAGCGCAACAGCCCAACAATCTTCAGTAAAATCCAGTCGGGTTGACGCCAACCCAAAGATCATCTTCGAATCCGGGGAGCGTGCGCTTCGCGCCGGTAATCTCGAGCAGGCCGAGCGGGCCTTCAAGCGCGTAATTGAGATTGATCCAAAAGATGCAGGTGCTTATTCGAATCTGGGCGTGATCTACATGCGTCGGAAGCAGTGGCCACAGGCCCTCACAATGTTCAAGAAAGCCGACCGACTCGCGCCAGATGTGCCCGGCATCCAACTCAACATTGGACTGGCGTACTATCGTCAAAGCGATTACAGGTCCGCGCTAGCTCCGTTTGAAGCGGTAATACGCAACAGCCCAAATGCGGCGCAACCGAGATATCTGTTGGGACTTTGCTATTTCCTCACTGAGCGCTGGCAAGATGCGGCAACCACCCTGGAACCCCTTTGGCCGGACCAAAACAACAACTTGAGCTATCTGTACGTCTTGGGTATCGCTGCGGGTAAGGGAGGCCGACACGATTTAGAAGAGCGCGCATTGTCTCGCTTAGTGGAAGTTGGCCAAGATACTCCCGAGTTTCATTTATTCATGGGAAAAGCCCACTTGAATCGTGAGGAATATGACGACGCGATTCGAGAACTCGAAGCGGCCGCGAAGGCGAATCCCAAATTGCCCTTCGTGCACTTCAATTTAGGTCTCGCATATCTCCACAAACAGAAGTATGAGCAGGCCAAAACAGAATTTCTTGCCGATGTCGCCGTCGACTCCGATACTGCTGCAACTTACGACCAGTTGGGTGATGTTTATGTTTTGCTCCAGGAGGATGTGCTGGCGGAGAAGTCGTATCTCGCCGCGTTGAAGCTTGACAAGGGCATGCAAAACTCTCGCCTTGGTTTAGCTAAAATCTACGACCGCGAGCATCGATATCGCGACGCCCTCGCGCAGCTTGATGCGGCTGCAACGCTCGACCCGCAAAACTACAGTGTTCGTTATCTGCGGGGTCAAATTCTGGTTCGAAGCGGGCAGCGAGTCCAAGGCCAAGTGGAACTGGCAGCTGCGACAAAAATCATGAATAGCCAGCGGGCCAAACGCCAGCACGAACTTGAAGGCGGCGCGCTTCCTCACCCTGAGCTGACAGCAACCCCTGAGTAATTGTGGTCTGAAATATCGTTCATCTTTTTTTGGTAGACTTTCCGGGTCCAAAGAAGAAGAACTGTGTCCCCTCGTCCAAGCTTCTGACCTGACGCCCCTGATCTAAGGAGAGTTTAGCGCCGTGAAAATCCTCAAAATAGCCGGAATCGTTCTCGCCGTCTTGATTGTGCTTGCCATTGCCATTCCCTTCTTCATCGACGCTAACAGTTTTCGTCCGCGACTCGAGTCGGAGCTGACTAGCGCCTTGGGGCGGCAGGTAAAAGTTGGCAATCTAAAGTTGTCCTTATTTTCCGGAAGTGTAGAAGCTGAGAATATTTCGATCGCCGATGATCCGAAATTTAGTCATAATCCATTTATCAGGGCGAAGGCATTACGTGTGGGTGTTGAGATGATGCCATTGGTTTTTTCAAAACAGCTGCATGTGACAGGCCTCACGCTGCAAAATCCGGAAATCACCTTGCTGCGCACTCCCTCCGGCACTTGGAACTATTCGTCCATTGGAAGCGGTTCGCAGAAGCAAGCGACAGCCCAGACAAAGACTGGAGAGTCGTCGACCGATCTCTCGGTGAAAAAACTCAACATCAATGATGGAACCCTGTACTTCGGCAACGTTCCGTCCAAAGGAAAGCCGCACGTCTACGATAAGGTAAATGTCGAAGTCACGGACTTTTCGCTGTCATCGCAGTTCCCTGTCACGGCAAGTCTGGGTCTGCCTGGAGGCGGGAAGGCGAAGATGGAAGGCAGGGTTGGGCCGATCGATCCCAACGACGCGTCGCTTACACCTTTGCAAGCCAAGATCAACATCAACCGGCTCGATCTTGCACAATCAGCGTTCGTTGACCCTGCTGCCGGAATCTCCGGTCTGGCCGACTTCGATGGAAAGCTGGCGTCGGATGGCCACATTGCGAAGACTAGCGGCACTCTGAAGGCGGAAAAGCTTAAGCTGGTAGCGAAAGGATCTCCGGCGGGACGGCCTGTTCAGGTCGTGTACTCGCTCGATCACGATCTTCAGAAGGAATCGGGCGTCTTGAAACAGGGGGATGTCTCCATGGGAAAGGCATTAGCGCATCTGACCGGAACGTATCAGATGCAAGGCGACGCGACGATTCTCAATATGAAGCTTGCGGGACAAGGGATGCCGGTAGATGACCTCGAAGCGATGCTTCCAGCGATGGGTGTGATTCTGCCTTCCGGCTCACAGTTGAAGGGCGGCAGCCTCTCAACGAACCTAGCTATGGTCGGCCCCGCGGACAAGCTCGTCACAACGGGGTCGATTCGTCTCTCAGATTCGAGGCTTGCAAACTTCAATCTGGGATCGAAGCTTTCTGCCATCACGGCTCTTTCGGGTAAGGGTAGTTCCGGATCTGACACATCGATTCAGAACCTAAGCACAAATCTAAAGTCCGCACCCGATGGGACGCGGTTTGACAGCATGAATCTGACAATCCCCGCGCTAGGTGTCGTAACGGGCGCGGGCACGATTTCCCCTGCCGGAGCTTTAAGTTTCAAGATGAACGCCAATCTTTCGGGCGGTGCTGTTTCAGGTGTAGCCCAGCTTGCCGGAATTGGCGGCGGCAAGAATTTGGGAGTTCCTTTCTCGATCACGGGTACCACCTCTAACCCATCTTTCGTACCAGATGTAGGCGGAATACTATCCAACCAGCTGGGCAATCAGTTGAAAAACGCGGTTCCCGGCGACCAAGGGTCGGCATTGGAAGGCATCACAGGTCTCTTCGGAAAGAAAAAGAAACCACACTAGAGCGTAAGACCAGTAGCCGAGGCGATCGAGAGTTGTCGACTGCTGTTCCATTGATTTACTATTGAGCAAAGATATTTAACTAATCTGAGGTAAGCAGCATGGTCACAAAAGCGATCGACGACGGACTGCGACCCTATTCCATCGGCGAAAAGCTTCGGTCGTTACGATTACGAAAAAGCATGGGGCTGGTTGAATTGGGCCGACATACAGGGCTCTCGGCGGCCCTACTTTCGAAACTTGAAAGAGGAAAGCTATATCCAACCTTGCCCACGCTGTTACGGATCGCCATGGTGTTCAGTGTCGGACTCGATTACTTTTTTACTGACGAGCGCAAACGTCGAGTGGTCGCAATTGTCAGAAAGAAGGAGCGCGTTCGATTCCCCGATCGACCCGGGACATCCGACATTTCGTACTTCTTCGAGTGCCTCGACTATCCAGCAACGGAACGCAAGATGAGCGCTTTTACTGCGGACTTCCAAGAATTGCCTCCGGAGCGCATCAAACCCCATCAACATCCCGGCGTAGAGTTTCTTTACCTCGTTGACGGGGATCTAAATCTGAAAATAGGAAGCGAGGAGCATCTGTTAAGTGCAGGTGACTCCATCTACTTCGATTCTGGGGTGCAACATAGCTACCGCAAAATTGGGAGAAACGACTGCTCCGCGGTAATTGTGACAGTGCCCTGATGACATCCAGCTAACGCGACTCAATTAGCGGAAGCAGGGTTGAGCGAATCCAATTTTCGTCATTTCCGTCCGGCACCCCCTGGAACAATGTCCAGACCTCCTCATGAGTCGCGCAACGACCAGACTCGACTTTCATCAACGGCGCAAGTGTTTCCACTTCCAGAAAATCGGGATTTGTAAACAACTCGACATTGCAGCCGAGGTCGGGGTAGCGAGCGCCATCAATCACTGCGGCGCGCTTAACAAACAGATGGCCTCTTCGGTAATACGCTACCCACCCACACGGAGTGAAAACGCCGCCCATTTGCTCTCTAAATTTTCCCTGTGGGCTGGAATCATGAATTAACTGAATGTACTCGGTACCCAAACGCCAACGTGGATCCCCTAAATCGGTGTACGACCATAAAACGAGTTGACCGACAGGTAAGAGGTGGTCATCGTCCATCATCACTCTCGGCGGAAGCGGCATAATTCCCCGCCCTCCAGCTCGCATCATTGTTGGGCCCCACGGCGCAAATTCGATTGCAGTTGGCGCTGTATTGGTGACCCGATGGGTCACCACGACTCGGGAGCCAGTTGGGGCAAGTCTGATGTCTAGTTCTTTCCGTAGATGTCGTCCTGGCGGATCCTTTTCAACTGGTGACGCAAACGTGATGGTGTCAGCGTTTTTAGAAACGGTCGCAGGTTGATTGTCGGGATAGTAGGTGGATGGACCTTCTGGCGACACCCATAGACGATGTCCGCCATACAACCGAAACTGGGCTCCGCTAGTCAGTCCAGCCTGTTCTTCGATTTCATAGAACTGGTTTTCATCCCCGACGAATTTGTACGAAATCACTCGCGGACCAACATCCGCCAAGACGATTAGTTCAACAATTCCGTTGGACAACCGATAGGCATTGGGCCAGCCGCGATATGAGATTTTTTCGATCATCCGTTCCTATCGATACGCACGCTTCCGAAGAAGATCAGCCAAGATCTCTAGCAAACCGTTGGATCTTGCCAATCGCAGCAGCAATTTGGTTCATGTCCTCGTCATCTCCGAGCAGTGCGGGTTGCGGGATCCAAACGGATTCCCACGCTGCACGGTGTGTTTCGGAAAATGACTGTTTCAAGAACAGATGCTTATCTTGAGCCTGCGATCCTGAGAGACGATTGCGATAGGCATCGTTGGTAAACATATCAAGCGTGTGCAGGGGCGGATAACTTGCTTGATTTGGAATTCCCTCCGCGTTCATCGCGGAGATAAATCGATCAATCGAGATTTCACCAAACTCCCGCGTGTCGACGTGAAAAATGTATGCATACTGACCATTTCTGGTGCAGCGCTCATCGAGTTGCTGTGGCGTAATGCCAGGTATCGCTGCGAGGAGCTTGTCTAGAACACGGGCATTCTCATGCCTGATCGCCGTCTGTCCATCGAGGCGTCCCAACTGAACATTCAGCACGGCACCTTGCCATTCGCTAAGGCGATAGTTAGAACCGTAACCGTAGTGACTGTAGAACCACTCCCCGGGTAGCCGGCCACAATCATGGACGGACCGTGCCTGTCGCTCAAACTCCTTCGTATTTGAAATGATTATGCCGCCTTCTCCTGCGGTCATGA
>Ga0207676_10000063_pt1 | contig 110993 bp, 94 predicted proteins | sample KBSSwiS72_FD_184307 | JGI IMG/M metagenome (GOLD analysis project Ga0207676, IMG submission 184307) | Switchgrass rhizosphere microbial communities from Kellogg Biological Station, Michigan, USA - KBS Switchgrass S7-2 (SPAdes) (version 2) | ecosystem: Host-associated > Plants > Roots >...
CACACTTGAATGCGAGCTGATCGATCGCTCCACATTCAGGGACCACCACGAAGCTCGCTGCGCGATCTTCGAGTTCATTGAAGGCTTTTACAATACGCATCGACGGCACTCGGCACTCAAATACCATACACCCGTGCAGTTCGAGAAACGTCAGCCGGCTTCCGCCGCCTGACCGCACTACTAACCCGTCCACCTAACCGGGGCAGCTCCACGACGCGTCGAATCCCTGCGTCGGGGCCTTTCCAAACGGACTACTTCGACACGCGTCAGTGCGCCGCGAGCGCCACGTCGAGCCGCCGGTATCGCGTCGTCTGGGGCAGACACGACTTGTGCTCGACGTGGTAGAGGTACTCGTCGCGGAACTTCTTCACGCTGGAGATGACCGGGCCGATCGCGGCGTCGCCGAGGGCGCAGAGCGACTTGCCGCCGATGTTGTCGGCCATGTCGAGGAGGAGGTCGGCGTCCTGCTGCCGGCCGTGGCCGCGCTCGAGGCGGTCGAGCACCGACTCCATCCAGTTCGTCCCCTCGCGGCACGGCGTGCACTGGCCGCATGACTCGTGCGCGAAGAACTTTGCCAGGCGCCACACGGCGTCGACGATGCACATCGATTCGTCGATGACGATGATGCCGGCGGAGCCGAGCATGGAGCCGGCCTTCATCACCGCGTCGAAGTTGAGCGGGAGGTCGATCTCGTCGGGGAGAAGCATCGGCGCGGAGGCGCCGCCGGGGATGACAGCTTTGAGCTTGCGGTCGCCGGTGATGCCGCCGCAGTGGTCGTAGATCAGTTCCTTGAGCGAGATGCCCATCGGGAACTCGTAGACGCCCGGCTTCTTCACCGCGCCGGAGACGCAGTAGAGCTTCGGCCCGGTGTTCTTCGGGCTGCCGAATCCTTTGAACCACTCGGCGCCGTTGTTGATGATCATCGGAACGCAGGCCAGCGTCTCGACGTTCTGCACGACGGTCGGTCCGCCGAAGACGCCGACGACCGCGGGGAACGGCGGCTTGACGCGCGGCTGGCCGCGATGACCTTCCACCGATTCGATCAGTCCCGTCTCTTCGCCGCAGATGTAGGCACCGGCACCGCGATGGACGGTGATGTCGAAGTCGAATCCGCTGCCGAGGATGTTCTTGCCGAGGTAGCCCTTGGCGCGCGCTTCTTCCAGCGCCTTGTCGAGCACCGTCGCGCCGTAATAGAACTCGCCGCGGATGTAGATGTACGACATCGGGCAGGAGCCGATCGCGAAGGCCGCGATGAGCATCCCTTCGATGAGCATGTGCGGATCGCGCTCCATGATCACGCGATCCTTGAACGTCCCCGGCTCCGACTCGTCGGCGTTGCAGAGGAGGTAGGTCGGCTTCGGCGCGTTCTTCGGAACGAACGACCACTTCATCCCGGTGGGGAATCCGGCGCCGCCGCGGCCGCGCAGCTCGGAGTCCTTCACGACCTGCACGATCTCTTCCGGCTTCATCTTCAGCGCTTTTTCCGCGGCTTTGTAGCCGCCGCCGTCGAGGTAGACGTCGATCGAAGTCGAATTCGGCTTGTCGATGTTGGCGGTCAGAATCTTGATTGGATCCATGGCGATTGAGCTGTTCAGCGGTTGAGCTGTTCAGCTATTGAGCTCGAGGCCGTCCTCAACCGCTCAACAGCTTAAAAGCTCAACAGCTACTCCAACGTCTTCAGCAGCGTCTCCGTCTTTTCGAGCGTCATGTTCTCGTGGTAGTCGTTGTTGATCTGCACCACCGGCGCCGTGCCGCACGAGCCGAGGCATTCGACTTCGGCGATGGTGAACTTGCCGTCCGGCGTGGTCTGGCCCGGCTGGACGTTCATCTTTTCGCAGAGCCCTTCGTAGATGTCGTACGCGCGGCCGATCATGCACGAGAGGTTCGTGCAGACCTGGACGTGGTACTTCCCGACCGGCTTCTGGTTGTACATGTTGTAGAACGAGACGACGCCGAAGACGGTCGCGGGCGAGAGGTCGAGCAGCTCGCCGACGTAGTGCACCGACTCGGGTGAGATCCAGCCCCACACTTCCTGCACCAGGTGCAGCACCGGGAGGAGCGCCGCTTCCTTGTTCGGATAGCGCGTCAGGATCCAGTCGAACTTCTGTTTCGCCTCGGGCGGAAATTCGACTTTCTTCGCCGGATCGGCGAATCGTTCGGGAGCGTATGGATTGTCGGGTTGGAGGTCAGCCATCGATTACTTCCAGTCGAACGCTTTCTTCTTCCAGACGTAGACGTAGCCGACGCCGAGGAGAAGGATGAAGACGAGCATCTCCCCGAAGAGGAACATGCCGGCGTTGCCGCGCGTGGCGCCGCGGTAGATCACCGCCCACGGGTAGAGGAACGCCGCCTCGATGTCGAACAGGATGAAGAGCATCGCGATCTGGTAGAAGCGGACGTTGACGCGCTTGCGGTTGACGTCGAGGAGCGGCACGCCGCTCTCGTACGGCGAAAGCTTCCCCGGCGTCCGCTGATGACGGCCGATGATCCAGTTCAGTCCGAGAAACACCGCGCCGAGAGCGACGGCGACGATGAGCAGGATGAGGACGGGAATGAAGCTCGTGGTCATAAAGCGAGCGAATGCTACTGGCAAACGTGTTGGGGAGACAAGCTGTTGAGCTGTTAAGCGGTTGAGGCGTTCAGCGACAGCAGCTCAACGGCTCAATCGCTCAACAGCTCAATAGCTTTTTATGCGGCGTTGTCGGTGAGATACGCCATCGCGGTCTCGCGCGAGTCGAAGATCTTGAAGACGGTGTCGAGCTTCGTGATCTTCAGCAGGGCGAGGATGCGGTGCGACGGCTTGACCAGCGCCATCTTGCGCTGCCGGTCTTCGAATTTCTGCAGGTAGCCGATCAACTCACCGAGGCCGGTGGAGTCCATGTAGTTGATGGCCTCGAAGTTGATCATCACCGGGCCTGTTTCGTCGTTGAGCACTTTTTCGAGGTAGCTCGAGAACTCGCGTGCGCTCTCTCCCAGCTTGATGACGCCCTGGATGTCGAGCACGGTGACGTCGTTGACTCGGTTCTTGATGATGTTCAAGTCGTTCCTCAGTTTATCCCGAGCGAAGCGAGGGATCTCTGGTTACACAGCGAAAATGGTGCATCGCATGTCCCTTCGCGGCGCCGCCGGAGATCCTTCGCTGCGCTCAGGATAAATTCAACCATGCGATCCGGCGTAGTGTAACGAAGCGATCTCGACGCGTCTACACCGTCTTCTAGTCTTCGCGCGACTTCCCGATGCGCGACGTGACGAGCGAGATGAGCCCGAGGACGATCGCGCCGACGATGGCCCAGCCGAAGGTGTCGATCCGGAAGCCCGGAACGACCCATGCCGTCATCTCCAGCATGACGGCGTTCAGGATGACCAGAAAGAGGCCGAGCGTGACGACGGTGAGCGGCAGCGTCAGGACGAAGAGAATCGGCCGCACGATGGTGTTCAGCAGTCCGAGCACCGCCGCGGCGATCGCCAGCGTGACGATCGTGCCGTAGTGAAAACCCGGCACGACGTTGACGACGACGAAGAGCGCCAGCGTGTTGACGATCCAGCGAACGATCAATCCCATGATTCGATCACCTCGATCTTCCGCGCCGCCAGTTCGTCCATGAACTGCTGCGGCGGAATGCAGCGCTCCTGCGGCAGCGCGCCCTTCGACGTCGTCTGACCGCGCGCCATCATCAGCGCGACGATCGACGCCGGAAACGCGGTCGTCCGCATCATCGCGGAGAGTCCGGTCTTCATGTCCTGGCGGTCGATGATGTCGTAGCGTAGACGCTTGCCGCCGCCCGCGACTTCGACGCGCACGAGCACGACGTCGGGCCCGTCATGCGGCAGGTTTTTCACCAGCAGGTCGCCGAGCACGCGCCGCGGCTTCACCGTCACGCCGTCGACCTCCATCGGCGCGCTCGAGCAGAGCCCGAGGTCGATCATCGTCTTGAATTTCGTGCAGTGGCCCGGGTAGCGAATCGTCTTGTAATCGAGCTCGCGCACTTTGCCGAGGTAGGTCTCGACGAGCGTCGAGGTGCCGCCGGAGGTCTGGAACGCTTCCATCCGGCCGAACGGATCGGGGAACTCGAGCAGCTCGATCTCGGTCATCGACTCGATCTCGACGATCTCGCCGTCGCGGATGACGCGAGCCGGCTCGATGTACTCGTTGATGAGGCCTTCGACGGAGAAGACGAGCTGGTAGTCGAGCGGCGGACGCGGATCCTGCGGCAGCCCGCCCACCCGGATGTGCACTTCCTCGGCATTCTCGACGCGCTCGATCGCATGCGCGACGAGCACCGCGACCATGCCGGGCGCGAGGCCGCAGTCGGGGATGATGTTGACCCCCGCCTTCTTCGCCTCTTCGTCGAGCGCGAGCTCCGCGTCGACGACGGAGTTGTTGCCGCCGAGGTCGCAGAAGTTCGTGCCTGCTTCGATCGCGGCGCGCGCGAGCGACTCATTGAGCCAGTAGTTGACGCAACTAATGGTCGAGGCATGTCCGCGCATCAGCGCGACGACGGCGTCGTGATCGCTGCAGTCGATCTGCGCGGCGGTGACTTTCTTCCCGACGCGCGCGGCGATCGCCTCCGCGCGCTCGAGGCTCATGTCGGCGACGGTGACGCGCTCGACGTCGGATTGATGAGCGAGATCGTAGACCGCGCCGAGGCCCATGCGGCCGGCGCCTAGAACGAGGATGTTCAAGAAACCTCCGGATAGCAGATAGCGGATAGCAGATAGCAAAGGAGCCGTTGCTATCCGCTATCTGCTATCCGCTATCTATTTCAAGTATTGCTCGATCGAGCTGATGAACGTCTTCACGTCGATCGGTTTCGAGATGTAGCCGTCGCAGCCGGCCTCGAGAAAGCGATCTTTGTCGCCCCGCATCGCGTGCGCCGTGAGCGCGAGGATCGGGATGCGCGCGGTGCGGTCGCTCGACTTCATCCGCCGCACGACGCTCAGGCCATCCATGCCGGGAAGATGGATATCCATGAGGATCAGGTCGAACGAGGCGAGGTCGTCGTCGTTGCTCGTGATGGCCAGCGCCTCTTCGCCGCTGGTGGCCTTCACGATGTCGTAGCCCCCCTCTTCCAGGAGGTACTCGACGAGCTGCATATTCATGTCGTTGTCTTCGACAACCAGGATTTTGGCGCTCATGCGGGAGGTGCGGCCAGTGTAACAGCTACGTCGGATTTTTCGGACCGGCCGGTTTCTCTTCCGGTCCGAAGAACGTCGGATCCATGTCGATCTTCGCGCCGCTCTTGATCCGATCGACCGTCTCCTTCGCCAGCTTCTGCTGCATCTCCGCTTCGATCTGCGGACGCAGTTGCTCGAACGTCGGCGACTTGCGCTCCCCCGCTTTGAAGACGTGCACGCCGAACTGCGTGCGCAACGGGCGGCTCACCTCTCCGCTCTTCAGCGCGAACACCACCGCGGAGACGTCGGGCGGCAGTGATCCGCGCGGCACGGGACCGAGCTCGCCTCCCTGCTGTCCGCTCGCGACGTCATCGGACTGCGACTTCGCCATCAGCGCGAAATCACCGCCGGCGCGGAGCTGCGCTTCGATCTGGCTCGCCTTCTCCATCGCCGCTGGAAGCGGCAGCGGAGCGGAGCCCTGACGCGGCGGGACCTGGCCACCCTGGTACGCGATCAGGATGTGCTTCAGCTCGACCGACTCGTAGTTCACCTTCTGCTTCTCGTACTCCTCGCGCATCCGCGCGTCGTTCGCGGTGACGAGCTTGCGCAGCGCGGCCATCGCCAGGACGTTCGTCTGATCGGCGTCGAGACGAAGGCGCGTCTCCTTGTCGCTGTCGATCCCCATCTTCCGCCCTTCCTGCGCCAGCGCGATGAGGCTCGCGATCTGGTCGGCGATCATGCGGCGCCCGTGCGGCGTCTGCGCCATCTGCTGCATGTTCTCCGGCATCCCGGAGAGGAAGGTCTGGAACTCCAGATCGGTGACCGGCTCGTCGTTGACCCGCATGACCACTTTGCTGCCCGCCGGAGGCGCCGCCTTCGACACCGGCGCGACCGACGCGACGTTCTTGTCGAGGTGGAACGGTTCCGACTTCGGCGGCTCGAATCCGGGGCGCAGTTGTGCCAGTCCGAAGCAGAGAGCGACGACGAGAACGACGCCGATCAATGAATAGAGGAGGTCCTTCTTCATAAGTGGGTAACGATAACAGGGATAGATAGCGGATAGCAGATACGAGATAGCAGATAGCGGATAGCAGATAGCAACCCGCCCACCCCTTTGCTATCTGCTATCCGCTATCTGCTATCTCGGTCATTCGTTGACGCCGCGAAACCCGATCAGTATGCTGCGCGCTTGTGAAACTTTTCACGTCTTTCTGGCGTGAAAGTGCCCGCCGAAACGCAAGCTGCACAAGCACCTATGGCTAAAGTCACCATCGACGGAATCGAAGTCGAAGTCCAGGATGGCATCAACGTCATCGAGGCCGCCAAGGCCGCCGACGTTCATGTCCCTCACTTCTGCTACCACCCCTCTCTCACTGTCGTCGGCCAGTGCCGCATGTGCCTCGTGGAAGTCGAGGGGATGCCGAAACTGCAGGCCGGATGCGCCACTCCGATCAAGGACGGGATGAAGGTCCACGTCTGGAACGAGAAGGTGGACAAGGCCCGCAAGGGGCAGATGGAGTTCCTGCTCATCAACCATCCGCTCGACTGTCCGATCTGCGACAAGGCGGGCGAGTGCCCTCTGCAGGATTACGCGTTCAACTACGGCACCGTCGAATCGCGTTACGGCGAGATGAAGCGCACCTATCCCGGCATGGACCGCACGCCGATCGGCCCGCACGTCGTGCAGAACATGAACCGCTGCATCCACTGCACGCGCTGCATCCGCTTCACGCAGGAGATCAGCGGCACGAGCGAGCTGGCGTTCTTCAAGCGCGGCGCGTCGACCGAGGTCGGCGTGTTCGCCGGAGTGCCGCTCGACAACTGGATGTCGGCGTGCGTGACCGACATCTGCCCCACCGGCGCGCTCACCACGCGCGAGTTCCGCTTCGAGTCGCGCGTCTGGAATCTCGATTCCGCCGAGTCGGTCTGCAACGGCTGCGACGTCGGCTGCAACATCTTCATCGGACATCGCAACGGGCAGGTCTACCGCTACCGCCCGCGTGTCAACCCCGAGGTCAATGACCACTGGCTGTGCGACTACGGCCGCTTCTCGCACGAGAAGTACGACACCGATCGCGTGGTCGTGCCGAAGGTCCGTCACGACGACTACCTCGGCATCTCGACCTGGAACGAAGCGATGGAAGCGATCGTCGACGCAGTGCGCGATGCGCAGTCGATCGGCGTCATCGCCTCCGCGCAGATGACGAACGAAGAAGCGTTCCTGGCGAAGCAGCTCTTCGTCGACCGGATGAAGGCGAAGGTCAGCGTGACCGTCGATCCGATCGCTCCGATCAAGATGAAGTCGCGCACCGAGTGGCTCGAGGGAACGCAGGCCGGACCGAACTTCCGCGGCGTCTCTTCGATCCTCGGTGTAGGACAGGTGCCCTCACCTGTCGACGTCCTCTTCGTCCTCGACTCGCACTACACCGACAAGCCCGACAGATCGGAGCTGCGTCAGAGCGCGAAGCTCCTCGTCGTCATCTCGTGGGATGCGAATCATCCGCTCGCCGAGGTCGCCGACGTTCTGCTTCCCGGCACGATTCATCCGGAGAAGGAAGGGACGTTCACCAACCTGCAGAATCGCGTGCAGCGCATCCACCAGGCGTTCGCACCGAAGGGACAGGCGGTCTCCGAGCTCGAGCTCTTCCGCCGTCTCGGCGCGGCTCTCTATCCGGAGGCGGTTGAGTTCCGCAGCGCCGACGCGATGGACGTCTTCGCCTCGCTGCGCGAGTCGATGCCCGCGATGGCCGAGGCCCTCTGATGCCGTTCGATCCGACTGACATCGCTCTCTCGATCCTCAAGATCGTCATCGTGCTCGGCGCGCTGCTGAACGTCACGCCGATCATGGTCTGGGTCGAGCGCCGCGGCAGCGCGCTCATTCAGGATCGTCCCGGTCCGAACCGCGTCGGTCCGTTCGGACTGTTTCAGTCGTTCGCCGACGCGCTGAAGTTCATCCTCAAGGAAGACATCATTCCCGAGCAGGCGCACAAGTGGCTCTACACGCTCGCGCCGATGTTCGGGCTCCTCCCCGCGCTCACCACCATCGCGGTCATTCCGTGGGGCCTGGCGTTCCGCCTGCCCCCGAAGCGGATCTTCGGCCGCATGTTCTTCGAGGGCGATTACATCTTCAATCCGATCGTCGCCGACGTGAACATCGGCATCCTCCTGATCTTCGCCCTCGCCTCGCTCGGCGTGTACGGGATCGTCACCGCCGGCTGGGCGTCATCGAACAAGTACTCGCTCTTCGGTGCCATCCGCGCCTCGGCGCAGATGATCTCGTACGAGCTCGCGCTGACGCTCGCCGCGGTCAGCACGCTCCTCGCGGCCGGATCGGTCAAGCTCACCGACATCGTCTGGCAGCAGACGCAGTACTTCTACATCTTCAACGTCATCAAGATCCCGGCCTGGAATGTCTTCTCGCCGTCGATGTGGCTCAGCTTCATCATCTTCGTCGTCGCGGCGTTCGCCGAGACCAACCGCCTGCCGTTCGACTTCGCGGAAGCGGAGGCCGAGCTCGTGGCCGGATACCACACCGAGTATTCGTCGATGAAGTTCGCCCTCTTCTTCATGGCCGAGTACATGGCGATGGCGGCGATGTCCGCGCTGGTGGCGACGCTCTACCTCGGCGGCTGGGACATCCCCTGGTGGGACGAGCCGCAGGTCTGGTGGGCGTCGGTCCTGACGATGCTCTTCTTCACTGCAAAGGTCGTCGCGCTTTTGCTCGTCTTCGTCTGGGTGCGCTGGACGATCCCCCGGCTCAAATACGACATCCTCATGCGCCTCGGCTGGAAGGTGTTTCTGCCGCTGGCGTTCGTCAATATCCTGATCGTTGCGTTTTTTGTCGCGAAGCATTGGATCTAGTGCCGATGTTCGAATTCGCCATCTTCTTCTTCTTCGCCGCGGTCGCCGTGATCTTCGCGCTCGTGGTCGTCCTGCACCACAACCCGGTGGTCGGTGCGCTGGCGCTCGTCGCGTCGTTCTTCGCCCTGGCGGTGATGTACGTGCTGCTCGAGGCGCCGTTCCTCGCCGCGCTGCAGGTCATCGTCTACGCCGGCGCGATCATGGTCCTCTTCCTCTTCGTCATCATGCTGCTCAACCTGCAGCATCGGCGCGAAGAGCCGACCCGCCCGGTGCAGCAATTCCTCGGCTACACCGGCAGCGCGGCGTTCCTGATCACCCTCGTCTACTACATCGTCAAATACGCCGCCTTCCAGGCGCTGCCCGCCGGCACGTTCAACAGCGACGTGCGGATGATCGGCACCGAGCTCTTTCAGGCCTACATCTTCCCCTTCGAGATGGTCTCCATCCTTCTGCTGGCGGCGATCGTCGGCGCTCTGCTGCTGAGCGGCCGGAGCGTGAGGACAAGCGCACAATGATTCCAACCCACTGGTTCCTGATCCTCAGCGCGGTGCTCTTCGCCATCGGCGTCTGCGGCGTGCTGACGCGGAAGAACGGCATCACCATCTTCATGTCGATCGAGCTGATGGTGAACGCGGTGAACCTGACGTTCCTCGCCTACGCCCGGCAGTTCCATCAGCTCCACGGACTGATCTTCGTCTTTTTCGTGATGGCGATCGCGGCCGCCGAAGCAGCGGTCGGGCTCGCCATCTTCATCTCGCTTTTCCACCATCGCGAAACGATCGATGTGGACGAAGCGAATCTGATGCATTGGTGACAAAGCTGTTGAGCTGTTCAGCTTTTGAGCGATTGAGCTCAACCGCCTAACAGCTCAATAGCTCAATAGCTCAACATGGCTTAAACATCGCATTTTCAGTTCGCCAGGAGAGCTGAAAATGGACAAGACCAAGCTCATTGACTGGCAGGAGAACGAGAGGAAAGACCGGAACCGCAACGGTCTCGATGACCGCATCGAGCCGCCGATTCCCGATGTGAGCGCCGGCTCGAAAAGGGTGGCCGAACGCCTCCGCAACGACGGCCTCGCCGATCCCGAAGTAACCGGCGGCGACGTCGACGTACAGTTGGAGTCGGCACAGTTCAGCGGGGATGAAGCGGCGGTCAGCTCGATGCCGACCCCGGAGCACAACCAGGTCGACGACATCGGATCGTCGATGGGCATCAACTACGCGGACGGCGAGGAACTGAAGGCCGGAGAAAAAGAGCGCGAGCGCGACCGGCATCGTTGGGAGCTCGATCCGGCTTCCTCCGACGACTACCAGGATCGAACGAGAGAACGTTAAGCGCGCGGGGATGACCTCCTCGCGCAGGCGAGGAGAGCATCCCCGTACATGTTGGAAAAACTCTGGCTCATCCCCCTCATTCCGTTCATCGGCTTTCTGCTGAACGGTCTGTTCGGCAAGCGCCTCGGCAAGACTTACGTCACCGCCGTCGCGTTGCTCGCCTCCTTCGGCGCGGCGATCGCCGGCACCATCGCCACCTTCCAGTACCACGCCGCCTACCCTGACGGCCGGCGCCTGGTGAACGAGGTCTTCGACTGGTTCACCTCCGGCAGCATCCACGCCGCCGTCGCCTTCCAGCTCGACCACCTCACCATCGTCATGCTGATGGTCGTCACCTGGGTCGGCGCGCTGATCCACCTCTACTCCGTCGGCTACATGGCGCACGAAGAGGGCTACTGGCGCTACTTCGCCTACCTCAATCTCTTCCTCTCCGAGATGCTCATCCTGATCCTCGGGGCGAACTATCTATTGATGTTCGTCGGCTGGGAGGGCGTGGGACTCTGCTCCTATCTCCTCATCGGTTTCTACTACAAGACCGATTACGCGCCGGCCGCGGGCAAGAAGGCGTTCATCGTCAACCGCATCGGCGACTTCGGCTTTCTCATCGCCGTCTTCCTGATGTTCGCCTACCTCGGCACCGCCGACTTCGGCGATGTGTCGACGCGAGCCGCAGCGGGCGTCGAGCCGTGGCTGACGACCGCCATCTGCCTGCTTCTTTTCCTCGGCGCGTGCGGCAAGTCGGCGCAGATCCCGCTCTACGTCTGGCTCCCCGACGCCATGGCCGGCCCCACGCCGGTCTCCGCCCTCATCCACGCCGCGACGATGGTCACGGCGGGCGTCTACATGATCGCCCGCAGCAACGTGCTCTACCGGCTCTCGCCCGACGCGATGATGGTCGTGGCGCTGGTCGGCGCGGTCACCGCGCTCTTCGCCGCGACGATCGGCATCCGGCAGTGGGACATCAAGAAAGTCCTCGCCTACTCCACCGTCTCGCAGCTCGGCTTCATGTTCATCGGCGTCGGCGTCGGCGCCTTCACCGCCGGCGTCTTCCACCTCGTGACGCATGCGTTCTTCAAGGCCTGCCTCTTCCTCGGATCGGGCTCGGTGATCCACGCGATGTCGGGCGAGCAGGACATCCGCCAAATGGGTGGCCTGAAGTCGAAGATCCCGATCACCTACTGGACCTTCCTCATCGCCACGATCGCCATCGCCGGCTTCCCGCCGTTCGCCGGCTTCTTCTCCAAGGACGAGATCCTCGGCTCGGCGCTGTCGTCGCCGTATCTGCCGGCCGGCGTCCGCTACATCGTCTGGGGACTCGGCAGCGTCGCGGCACTCTGCACCGCGTACTACATGTTCCGCCTCGTCTTCCTCACGTTCTTCGGCAAGTTCCGAGGAACGCATGAGCAGGAGCATCACCTCCATGAATCGCCGGCCACGATGACCATTCCGCTCATCGTCCTGGCGACGCTCTCCACGATCGGCGGCCTCGCGCTGGCGTGGCATCACAACCTCGCGCACTGGCTCGCGCCGGTCTATCCCGAGCTCGAAGGACACGTGAGCGAGTTCGAGATCGCGAACGAGTACCTGCTGATGGGCGTGGCGGTCGCCATCGCCGCACTCGGTACGTGGCTGGCGTACGCCCGCTTCTACAAACGCGGACTCGAGGCCGATGCGCAGTTCGAGGCGAACAGCCCGGCACTCGCGAAGGCCATCGAGAACAAGTGGTACGTCGACGAGCTTTACGGCGCCGTCATCGTCCGTCCGCTGGAGAAGCTCTCGCAGTTCTTCTGGCGCTTCGTCGACGCTCTCATCGACGGCATCGCCGCCATGCTCGGCTATGTCGTGCAGGGCTTCGGCGATCTCCTCCGCTTCTTCCAGACCGGCAACGTCCGCAATTACGCGTTGATGCTCTTCCTCGGCGTCATCGTCTTCATCTGGGTGATCGCATGATCCTGAGCACCATCCTCTGGCTTCCGATCGTCGCGGCCGTCGTCCTGGCGCTGTTCCCCCGCTCCGCGGAGAACGCGATCAAGATCGTCGGCTTCCTCGCCTCGGCAGCGACCTTCGTCATCTCCATCGGCCTCGCCACCGGCTTTCAGGACGGCGTGGCCGGTTATCAGTTCGCAGAGCTCCGGCCGTGGATTCCGCAGTGGGGCATCAACTACGGCCTCGCGGTCGACGGCATCTCGCTCTGGCTCGTGCTCCTGACCACGCTCCTCACGCCGGTCGTCTTCCTGGCGTCGTGGAACTCGATCCACAAACAGCCGAAGGCCTACGTCATCGCCTTCCTGATCATGGAAGCGGCGATGATCGGCGTCTTCGCCGCGACCGATCTGTTTCTCTTCTACGTCTTCTTCGAGCTGACCCTCCTGCCGATGTACCTCGTGATCGGCGTCTGGGGCGGCGTGAACCGGATCTACGCCGCGGTGAAGTTCTTCATCTTCACCGTCGCCGGCTCGCTGCTGATGCTGCTCGGCATCATCTACATCGGCTTCCGCCACTTCCACGACACCGGCATCCTCACCTTCACCATCACCGATCTGTACGGGACGTCCTTCACGTCGTACGCGCAGACGCTCCTCTTCTTCGCGTTCGCGTTGGCGTTCGCGATCAAGGTGCCGCTCTTCCCGCTGCACACGTGGCTTCCCGACGCGCACGTCGAGGCGCCGACCGGCGGCTCGATCATCCTCGCGGGCGTCATGCTGAAGATGGGGACGTACGGCTTCCTTCGCTTCGTCCTTCCGCTCTTCCCCGAGAAGTCGGCGAAGTACGCGGGCCTGCTGATCACGCTGAGCGTCATCGGCATCATCTACGGCGCGCTCGTAGCCTGGGTGCAGCCCGACATGAAGAAGCTCGTCGCCTACTCCTCGGTCTCTCACCTCGGCTTCTGCGTGCTCGGCATCTTCGCCCTCAATCAGACCTCGATCGAAGGCTCGATCCTGCAGATGGTCAATCACGGCCTCTCCACCGGCGCGCTCTTCCTGCTCGTCGGCGTGATCTACGAGCGGCGGCACACGCGCCTCCTCGCCGACTACGGCGGCCTCGCGGAGACGATGCCGGTCTACGCCGTCTGCTTCGTCATCGCCATGCTGTCGTCCGTCGGACTGCCGGGTCTCAACGGCTTCGTCGGCGAGTTCCTGATCCTCAGCGGCTCGTTCCAGACGCATCCCACCGCGACGATCATCGCCGCCAGCGGCGTGATCCTCGCCGCGATCTATCTCCTCTGGCTCATCCAGCGCGTCTTCTACGGACCGATCACCAACGACGAGAACAAGACCGTCAAGGAGATCGCGTGGAACGAGATCGCCGCACTCGTGCCGCTCGCCGTGTTCATCGTCTGGATCGGCGTGCACCCGAATACGTTCCTGAAGAAGATGTCGCCGAGCGTGCAGCAGTTGCTGTCGCAGGTGCAGCGTGAGTCACAAGGAAAAATGATGGTGGCAGGTGTAGAACAGGCGCCCTCGCCTGTGAAGGGCGGTGCGCGATGAATCTCACCCCTCTTCTCGGCGACGGCTGGCTGCAGGCGCTCCTCCCGGAGCTGATCCTCTGCGTCGGCGGCATGCTGCTGATCCTCATCGACGCCTTCTCGCCGAAGGCGCGCGGTGTCCTCTCCGCGCTCGCCGTGATCATCTTCGTCGCCACCTCGTGGGCCGAGCGCGTCATTCAGGGCGGCACGTTCTTCGGCGCCTCCTACCAGATCAGCGAGATCACGCAGCTCTTCGACATGACGTTCCTCCTCGCCGCGATCCTGGCGACGCTCTTCGCCGGCGACTACCTGCAACGCGAAGGGATCGACGCCGGCGAGTTCTACGCGCTGCTGATGTGGGGAACGGTCGGCCTGATGATGATGGCCAAGGGCCTCGATCTGCTGATCGTCATCCTCGGTCTGGAGCTCGTTTCGATCTGCATCTTCATCCTCATCGGCTTCCACCGCCGCCTCATCATCGCCAACGAGGCGAGCCTCAAGTACTTCCTGATGGGGGCGTTCGCCACCGGCTTCATCCTCTACGGCACCGCGCTCTTCTACGGCGCGACGCAGTCGACGAACTTCACCGTGATGGCGCAGTGGTTCGCCGCGAACGGCTCGTCCCCCACGCCGCTCCTCACCGTCGCCTTCGTCCTGCTGATGGCGGGACTCGGCTTCAAGCTCGCCCTCGCGCCGTTCCACGCCTGGGCTCCTGACGTCTACCAGGGCGCGGCCTCACCCGTCGCCGGCTGGCTCTCCGTCGCGCCGAAGGCGGCGACGCTCATCGCGCTCGTCCGCATCTTCATCGCCATGGGTCCGATGCTCCCGCACGTCTCGTGGATGAAGATGGTGGCCGCGCTCTCGGTGCTCTCGATGATCATCGGCAACGCCGTGGCCATCGTGCAGCGCGACCTCAAGCGGATGCTCGCCTACTCCGGCATCGCGCACGTCGGCTACATGATGGTGGCGATGCTGACGATGCGCGATGAATCGGTCGCCGCCGTCGCCGTCTACACGCTGGTCTACGCGCTGATGAACATCGGAGCGTTCGGCGTCGTCTCGCTCCTGGCGAAGAATCAGAACGATCCGCAGACGCTGGACGACATCGCGGGACTCTTCTGGCGCCGGCCGTTCTACGGCTTCGCCATGACGGTCTGCATGTTCTCGCTGTCGGGACTCCCGCCGACCGCCGGCTTCATGTCGAAGTTCTACATCTTCAAGACCGCGATCGAGTCGGGACACACCACGGTCGCGCTCATCGGCATCATCACCAGCATCGTCTCGGTCTACTACTATCTGCGCGTCGTCTACTTCGTCTTCATGAAGGAAGCGAGCGAGGCGACGCCGGCGACGATCGGCGGCGTCTTCGCCACCGGCGCGCTGGCCATCGCCGTCATCGGCATCATCGGATTCGGTCTCTTCCCCTCGCCGCTGTTCAACGTTGCAGGCCAGGCAGCACAAGCTCTGTTTCCCTGATCTCCTTATGCCCTCCGGCGAACGCGAAGCCATATCCGAACTGACCACCGGGCGGCTCTCCGTCTACCTCCGCTGCCTCACCTATCTCGAGTCGATGGGGCAGCAGACCGTCTCCTCGCACGAGATGGCGGAGCGCTTCCACCTCAACTCCGCGCAGATCCGCAAGGACCTCGCGTTCTTCGGCGAGTTCGGCACGCGCGGCGTCGGCTACAACGTCAGCACCCTGCGCGAGCACCTCGTGCACACGCTCGGCCTCGACCGCACACGCAAGATCATCATCGCCGGCGCCGGCAACCTCGGCATGGCCCTCGCCGACTACAAGGGCTTCAACGAAAACGGCTTCCACATCGTCGCCCTCGCCGACAACGACCCCGCCAAGATCGGTCGCACCTCGCGCAGCGGCATCCCGGTGTTGTCCTACGACGCCATGACCCAGGCCGTCCGCGTCAACGCCGTCGAGATCGGCATCATCGCCGTCCCCTCCCCCGCCGCCCAGCAGACCTACGACGCCTTCGTCGACGCCGGCATCTGCGCCGTCCTCAACTTCGCCCCCGTCCAGATCCGCCTCCGCCCCGGTGTGAAGCTCAAGTCGGTCGACCTCCGCATCAACCTCGAATCGCTGTCGTTCTATCTGAAGAATGTCGAGGATGGGACGTGCGGGGGGTAGTGCCTTTGTGAAAGCGGCTTGCGGTTACGCGCGCGTGCTACCTCAGCCTGCTTCGACGCACAAGCGCCGCCAGCGACCGTGGATCGAACAATGCAGCATCCGCAATTGAGCAGGTATGTACCGTGTCATCTCCGTATTTGCGTTTTCCATATTGCTGATTAGTCTCGTTCCCGAGACGCACGCGACCACGTGCTCAACGGGATCAGTAACCGCGTCGTATGACAACGATACGATGACGCTCGTTGTGACCGCGACGAGCTCTAGATCCGATACCGGATGTCAGGCTCCCGGGGTCACCGTGACCGTAGAGGGATATAACTTCTCCCGCGGCAATGGTTGTCCGACCACCGATCCCTGCACGCTGACCTTCCAATATGGCCCCAATGAATTGGCCTGCCTCGCTCCCGGTCCCCACACGGTGACGGCCAATTATTTCTGCCAGTTCAAACCCGCGGGAGGCTTTTGCTCCTCAGGCACACCGACGAGCTCCACGACCTCGTTTAACGTGCCTGCAAATCAGCCGGTGATCAGCGCAAGCGTTGAGGAATTATCGCCAACTGCCATCAACGTCGTGATGCCGTACTCCTTTCCGGGCACGGCTTCGTACGACCAGCGCGGCCTGAAACTCGAGCATTTTTTACCGGATGGCACGCCGGACACTCTCTATTGGACGGAGCGCGCCGATTCCCAATCCGGAACGTTCATCAAACAGTTCGACCCGACGTGCTGGGCCTCGGGGGATCACCGCTTCGTCTTCACCGCCACGACGTGTCCGGCAAAGAATCCGAGATCTGTCGTCGTCGAAGCAACGTACACAATCGTCCGTAAACCGACCGTCAAGCTCTCCATCCAGAAGATCAACGGCGTGCAGAAAGCGGTCATTCATTACGATTTCCCCGACACCAGTCCGAGCGGCCGATCTCTGACGTTGAAGTTCCTGCCGAAGTTCCCGTCCACGACCCCGACAACTGTGCCGAACGTGCCGCCGGTCAGTGATCAGACAGGAACGGTGACGGTCGACGTCCCGGCCTTCGGCACTTCGGGGATTCTTCGAGCGGTGGCGTCGAATTACTGCGGCGAATGGGCGCTGGATGATGCTGCTTACGACTGCTCGTGCAACAGCGACGAGGGATCGAAGAGTGTCGGCGGTCCGGTGCGTTTGTGGGATGGATCGATGACCTACTCCGAGCGCGATCCCATTCCCTCGGGTGGTCTCCCGCTGTTCACTCGCAACTACGACACTCTCATTACCGGCGACGGTGTTTTCGGAACAGGCTGGAAATCGGTCTTCAACTCAGGGTTGACGAGATTCACCAGCGATTCCATCGACACCGTGACGATCGAGACCGAAGGCGAGCGTCCGGCGGCGTTTGTCAAGGGCCACGGTCAGTGGACGCAGAGCTGGCCGATCGGCATTCGTTCCGCCGCCACATTGACGCAACAGCCGGATGGCTCCTGGCTCTATCGCGAAGGCGGCTCGTCGCTGATTCGCATGTTCCGCTCCGACGGCCGTTTCATCGGTTTCGATGATCGTTCCTCGACCAGGAAAGTGTTGATCGACTACACCACTTCCGGGATGCCGCAACGTGTTTACGCCACCGACGGCACATGGTCCTGTACGGTCACGACGTCCGCAAACCACGTCACCGCCATTTCCGTCGACGGCCGGCCTGACCTCACCTGGCAATACATCTATTCGGGCTCGCTCCTGCAGTCGGTCGCGCTGGCAGGCAGTCCTTCCGCGTGGCGAACGTACGACTACGCCGCGGGACGGCTCTCGGCAGTCCATGATGAATCGGGGAACCTCATCGAAAGTCATGTGTACGACGCGCAGGGACGCGCAACGACATCGGCCGGCGGCAGCACGACGGACATCACGAATATCGAGTACGACCTTCCGGGCTCACTGCCGGACAGCACAGTCACTCGTGTGACGTACGCGACCGGCGAACAGACGACGTTCGATCAGCGATTCATCGAAGGCCGGCAGCGGACGATTTCGACGGTCGGCGGCTGCGGAAGTTGCGGCAGCCGCAATGCGACGTACGCATTCGACGAGGACACAGGCCGCATCATGCGTAGCCAGGATGCACGCGGCTACATTGCGTCATTCAGCTATGACAGCTCCGGCAAGCTGGTTCAGGAGCGTCGGAACGATCGGCCGTCGACTTGCGATCCGGAACAGGATGCCGCTCATTGCCGGATGACGCCGGCCGCATTACTCGCTGTCACGTTGCAATCCACCTCAGCGTTGAAATCCGTCAGCTACGCCTATGGAGACCCGCAGTGGCCGGATATGCCGACCATGATCACCGGACCGAGCGTGGCGAAACCGGGCGATGTTCGCGTCGATACGGTTACCTACGACGCCGTGACACGCCAGCCATTGACGAGCACCAGCAGTGGCTGGATCAACAGCACGACACAGATCAGCACGACGACGACGACCGCGCTTTACGATGGAGTCGCCACTGCCGCATTTGATCCCGGCCGGAGTTTCTCCTCTTCCTGGCTGACGCTGCCGCAGCCTGCAGGGAAACGCAAGAGCGTCGATGGACCGCGTACCGATGTTGTTGACGTGACGACACTCGTCTACTACCCCATCGACAGTTCCGTACCGAGCACATATCGCGGCCGCCTCGCCGCGACGGAGAACGCCGCGGGACATCTGACGACGTTCGAGAACTACGACGTCTTCGGCAACGCCGGGCGGATCGTCGATCCCAATGGAGTGGCGACAGAAACGACGTTCGATGCGCTGGGGCGTCCACTGATCACAACCCTGAAGGGCGTCTCGGGATGCGACACGGCTGCCGATCCACTCTGCGCGACCGACCTGGTTACCTCGCGCACCTACTCGCAGATCACCGGTCCGCTCACCTCGCAGCTCGACGCAAATGGCAACGTCGTGACCTACGAATACGACACCCGCGGGCGTCTCACTGCAATCGCGCGCGGAGCGTCGACATCTGCCCTCAAGGAGCGGATGGAGCTCAGCTACGACCCGGCCACGTCGAAGAAGAGCGTGGAGCGTTATCTGGCGATGGAGAACGGCTCGTGGATCGAGAAACGACGTGAGTCGTTCGCTTACGACGCGCTCGGACAGTTGATGACCCTGACACATCCCGACGCGAACAGTATCGGTTATGCATACGACGACAGCGGGAGTCTCGCTTCCATACGCGACGAGAATCACACGGCGCCAAATACGCGATACATCTACGATCCGGGACGACGACTCTCCTCCGTCCATCAGACTCTGGGGACCGAGGAAGTAGTCACATCGTATGCATACGATGTCGCGGGCAACCTCACTGGCGTGACCGACCCTAATGGCAATGCCACAAGCTACACGTATGACGATTTCCACCGCATGGTCTCGCAGTCCAGTCCTGTCACCGGCGTCACGACATACGCATATGACGCCGCGGGCAATCTGACTTCGTCGACGGACGCAAACGGTTCCGTAACGGCCCGTAGTTACGACGTGCTTGGCCGCATGGTTACCTCCGTCGCGACGTCCGACCTCTCGAGTGAGACGACATCGTGGTCCTATGACGGGACATCGCCGTTCACAGTCGGCCGGCTGGCAACGATGACAGATCCCGCGGGAACGGCAGCCTATCGTTACGAGCGCCGCGGTCTGCTTCTCTCCGACTCCAGAACGACGGGCACGATCCTCCTGGCGACATCGTTCCAGTACGATGCGGCCGGTAATCGGACTGTCATTGTCTATCCGAGCGGCATCCCGATGAACTACACCTACGATTACGCAGGCAGGCCCTTGTCTCTCTCCGTCTGGGGAAATACCTACATGTCAGGCGCGACGTATCTCCCATTCGGTCCCGAGACGTCGCTCACCTTTCTGAACGGCACGACGCAGACACGGACCTACGATTCGCGCTATCGCATTCAACGGAATACGCTCACGTCGACGGCTGGAACGATTGCCGACTACAGCTACACCGAAGATCCCGCCGGCAACATCTCGACCATCCACGACATGATCGACCCGTCCTATGACCGCGACTTCTCGTACGACGATCTCCATCGCCTCGCATTTGCGAACAGCGGCACGTCGTTGTGGGGTAACGGCGCTTACACGTACGATCGCATGGGAAACATCCTCTCGCGCGACCTCGGCGGCATGGTGGAAGTCGATCCTGACGAGCCTCTGAGCCGAACCGGCCGCTTTTCTGCGGCAGCGAACAGCCTCCCGGCACCCGGATCGGTCCATGAAACCTACGCCTACACCGGTGCGACGTCCAAAATGGCCACAATTACGGCCGGCGGCATCGATCATCCGCTGGCATACGACGCCGCTGGCAACGAAACGCAGTACTTCGACCTGCGCACATACTCTCCCCGCAATCTGATGTCGTCGATCACCGAGCCCTCGGAAGACGGCCACTCTCATACGATCAGGTACACGTATGACGGCAGAGACGTACGCCTGATCCGCTCCGAAGGAACGGCCGGCTACCCGGCCCCTTTTGCAAACCGCTATTTCGTCTACGGTCCGGAGCTCCAGCTCCTGTCGGTTTCGGTCGACGACAACCCGAATGTTTGGGGAAAGACCGCACGATCCAACTACACGCCCGGCATGAAGCATGAGATCGCATGGTTCAACGGCCGCCCGGTCGGCCAATTGATCGATGGCGGAACCATCCGCTACACGTTCACGGACCACCTCGGAACTCCGATCCTCCAAACCGATTCTTCGGCCACCGTCGTATGGCGTGCCGAATACGAGCCATACGGAGACCTATTCACTCTTCGCGTGGGTGCCTCCGCTGCCGAACAACCACTGCGCTTCCCCGGCCAGGAATACGAGGGCCGGTGGGAGGGAGTTGAGGAGCGCTACAACATCTTCAGGTGGTACCGGGGCGGCTGGGGGCGGTATACGCAAGCGGATCCGATTGGACTCCCCGGGGGCTTAAATCAGTTTGCGTATGCCTATGCCAGCCCAGTGACAGTAGCCGATAACCTGGGGTTGTATGGCGTCGATAAATCCCGGGTGCGTGAGGTTCCGCTCGCGAATATACGCGCACAATGTCCAGGGCTCGGGTCGGCGTGTACCACTGGCTTTTTTACCGAACTTAAGTGCGAATGCGATTGCAAGGGTGGTCTGCTGAGCACTGAACTAATCATTCATGGGACTCTGCATTATTACCCGGGCAATCCGAAAGCTCTCGGTGGATCACATCCATTTGATACGTCTGTTGTGGACGCTCAGACCTCGATACGACACGAATGGGAATGGCATCTAAGTCTCGGCATACACAGTGTTGATGCGCTCATTCGCCAGTTCGAGTCAAAGTCGTTCTCTTCTCAAGAAGATTGTGAACGAACGTGCAAGGATTACGGCGTCGCCGTGAACGAAAAGTTCATGTCCGTCGTGCGGACGACGCAGGAGTTGGAGAGAAGAAAACAGGACCCCCGAAATGCCTTTTAGAATATTTCTGCTTCTTGCGCTCGCCTGTGCTGCCTGCGTAAGCGCTTCACATCAATCTTGCCCGCCACCCGACGTTGAAAATCTGCAGCGTATCGCGACACGCTGGGACACTGTCACAGCCGATGACGTGCGAGGATCCTGGCGACATACTTCCAAACCCGTCGTCGTTGATTCGGCTAACACTCAGGGTAAGAGATTCAGCACCATGCGGTACGGCAGGTGCGACGCTGAGCTTTGTTGCGATCTCTTTACTTTTGAGAATGGTCGTGACGGAGACGCCCATCTAGTGTCCGTTACCGTAGCGAGACAGCGACAGTCGATGCGAGAAGCCATACAGTTGGCCGACGATTGCTGGAAGTTTTTGACTGGCGACTCTCTGGCCTCAAGAGTAAACCCTGATGGCCTCATGGAAATTGGGCGGACTTTCGAAGTCGACAGCAACCTGCCGGGTGACAGCGGTCTTCGATCTGCACATCTGTCCATCGAGCACGTGGCAGGCGGTTATGTCATACGTCTGAGCATTCTCGCCGACTAAGCGCTGCGCAACCAGACGGGTTGGCCCGAAAATGTGACGCGCTCGATCCCGAAGTCGGCTCTTCTCACCCCGCCGCTAACGCCGACTCAATCCTTCGCGTCAAATCCTTCATCGCGTTCTCCAGCAGCGGCGCGAGGGCTTGCGCGTTCTCGAAGTCGCACTCCCGCGCGGCGCGCTCGAGCTGAATCGCGAGCTCCAGCGCGGGGACGCCGGGGAAGTTGCTGACGCTTCCCTTCAGCTTGTGCGCCGCATGGAAGAGCGTCTCGGCGTCGTGGCGCTCGATCGATTTGCGGATCGTTTCGATCGCGGCGGGAGTCTGCCGGGCGAACGCCTCGTTGACGCGCGCCAGGAGGCGGCGGTTGCCGTCGACGGCGTCCATGATCGGGTCGTGTTCGGGCATGGTTGCGCGAAGGATATCGCCGAGCTGGCGCGCGTCGATCGGCTTCGTCATCACGCCGTCCATGCCGGCGTCGATGCAGCGGTCGCGATCTTCGCGCCGCGTGTGTGCCGTCAGCGCGACGATCTTCGTCTGCACGCCGCGCGCGCGGGCGCGGCGCGTGACCTCGAGGCCGTCGATGTCGGGCATCTGCACGTCCATCAGCACGAGGTCGAACGTTTCGTTCGCCAGCCGGTCGAGCGCTTCGCGGCCGTCGGCGACGACGACGACGTTGTGCCCGAGCCGCCGCAGCACTTCCGACGCGAATTCCTGATTGACCAAGTTGTCCTCGGCGACGAGCACGCGCAGCGGACGGTCGGCGCTGGCGATCGGCGCGATCGTTTCGCGCTCGATCGATTCGGTCAGCCCGAGGGCCAGGCCGAGCGTGTCGAGGAGCTCGCGCTCAGCGACCGGCCGGACGAGCTGCAGCCGGTCGTCCGCCGACTCCACCAATGGCGACACGATGCGGATCACCGGCGCGCGCACCATCTCTTTGCCCGCGGTGATCGTGCAATCGAACGGGCCGCGCGGCGCGTCCTTCAACGACGCGACCTCTTCGACCTCCACGCCGTGCGCACGCAGCATCTCGCCGAGGAAGCGCCGCGCCGTCTCGTTCGCCTCCGCGACCAGCACGCGCTTCCCTTCCAGCCCGCTCTCCCACTCCTCGCTCCGCGGCGACGCGTGCGCGCGATCGGTCTCCATCGTCAGCGTGAAGGTGAACGCGCTTCCTTTGCCGAGGCGGCTGGAGACCGCGATCGAACCGTTCATTGCCTCGACCAGCCGCGCGACGATCGCCAGCCCGAGGCCTGTGCCGCCGAAGCGGCGGGAGTGTGATGAGTCGGCCTGCGTGAACGGCTGGAAGATCGCCGTCTTCTTTTCGGGATCGATGCCGATGCCGGTGTCGCGCACGTCGAACTGCAGGATCACGCGCCGCTCATCCGCCGCGAGGCGGCTCACGCGCGTTGCGATCTCGCCCGACTGTGTGAACTTCACCGCGTTGCCGACGAGGTTCACCAGCACCTGGCGCAGCCGCAGCGGATCGCCCCACAGAGTTTCCGGCACGTCGTGATCGACGAGGAACGCGAGGCTCAGTCCCTTCTGCGCCGCGGTGACGCCGAGCGGCTTCATCGTGTCGGTGAGGAGATCGCGCAGGCCGAAGTAGACCGGCTCGAGCTCGATCTTCCGCGCCTCGATCTTCGCGAAGTCGAGGATGTCGTCGATGGTCCCGAGCAGCGCCTCGGCAGAATGCCGGGCCAGGTCGAGCTGGCGGATGCGCGCCGGCGAGCGCTCCCCTTCGCGCAGGAGCTGCAGCATGCCGAGGATCCCGTGAAGCGGCGTGCGCATCTCGTGCGACATGTTCGCCAGGAACTCGCTCTTCGCGGCGCTCGCCATCTCGGCGCGCGAGCGCGCCTCGCGCACGGCAATGGAGTAATCCTCGAGCTGGCGGATCAGATCGCGCGAGACGCGGATCGCGCCTCCCATCTGCGCGCGCCGCACCTCGGCGGTCCGCGCGGTGAGCGCGATGTAGAGCCCTGCCGCGCCGATGAAGACGAGCTTCACCACCACGACCGCCGGATCGACCGGACGTCCGTCGACGACGATCACCCAGAACAGCAGCCCGCCGTAGCACGCGGTGACCAGCGCGGCGAATCCGAGGCAGCGGCGGAACGTCGTCTGCGTCTGATCGGCGACGCGCATCAACAGCACGTAGAACAACCAGCTCCGCTCCGCGCCGGAGGAGTAGACGCAGAACGTCCAGAGCGGTACGTCGAGGACGAGGAAGGCGAGATTGAGATCGAACGGCAGCCAGCGCTCGTAGAACAGACGGAGGATGACCGTCGACACGACGCAGTACGTCGCGAGGACGATCGCCACCGTCGTCCACGGCAGGATCACCGGCTGATCGAGGAAGTAGCGGTCGTTGAGATAGACGCCGACGGTCAGGAAGAACGAGCCGACGAGGCGGAGCAGCGGAATCTCGAACGTCGCCAGGTTGATGGCCCGCTCGAGCTTCTTGCGATCGACGTCGTCGGGTTGAATGGCCACGACCGCGGCCCGGCGGCGCGCGGAGCTGAGCAAACGGGCCGTTCGCGTGGTCTGAGTGGGCTGCATGGAAGCGGACCGCGATTACAACGCGGCGCGTTCTCTTCTTTGCAGAATGCCACGAATGCGAGGCAGAAGCATTTCCTTGCGGATCGGCTTGCGCAGGAAGTCGGCGGCGCCGAGCTCCAGCGAGCGCGCCTCGACTTCCGGTCCGGCCACGCCGGTGATGAAGATCGCGGGCGTGTCGATCCCCTTCTGGATCATGATCTCGAAGAGGCGCAGGCCGCTCAGCGTCGGCAGGTTGATGTCGAGGATCAGCACGTCGAAACCGCGGCGGCCGATCTCGATCAGCGCCTCGCCGCCGTCGGCGACGGTGACGACCTCGTAGCCGGCCTCCATCAGGAAGCCTTCCACCAGCGCGGACGACACGGCGTCGTCTTCGACCAGCAGGATGAGCACCGGTCCGTCGACGCGATTGCCCGACACCTCGCGCGGCGCGGGACTGCGATCGAGCGCGGCGACGATCTCTTCGTGCACTTTTTCCGTCTCCGCGCTCGGCTCGCGGTTGAAGTCGCGACGGAGGATGTCGGCGCACTCCTGGTAACGGCGCAGCGCGGAGTCGGGACGTCCCTGCTCGAGCTGCAGACGCATCAGCGCGCGATGCACGACTTCCTGCGACGGATCGAGCGACAGCAGCCGGCTCGCGGTGTCGACCGCGTTCTCCCACCACCCTGCCTTGATCTGCGCGGCGAGCAGGCGGCCGAAGATCGCGACGCCGGAGCGCCAGTAACGCAGCCGCTGCTCGGCGAGCCAGTCGTCGAAGGTCTGGATCTCGCTCGTGAAGCCCTCGAGCAGATTGCCGCGGTATATCTCCGCAGCCTCGCGGACCGCGTTGATCGACTCGGCGTCGGCGAGCTGGTCGAAGCGCTGCGTGTCGACCGTGACGTTGCCGGGATTGAGGCGGATGGTGTCGGCGTCCTCGAGCACGATATCGGGCGGGAGGAAGCGGAGGGCGTACTGCACGTCCCGGACGAGAGAGCGGACGGCGGCGTCATCGGGCGTGCCGAAGATCAGCTCGCCGGCCTGCGCGATCGAGCCACGCTCGCCGGTGAGCGCGAGGTAGACGATCAGCGCGCGCGCTTTCCGGTTTCCGATCGAAAGCGCATCACCCCGATGGTCGATCGCCGACAGCCCACCGAAGAGCCGAATGCGAAGAAGTGTCATGGACGGGACCCATCGCGAGGGTAGCACAGCTCGGTCGCGGCGAAGCGAACTATTTGCCTTAAATCAGGCAACGGCCGCGCTGGCCCGCCTGTTGCTCTTTCAGCCGCAGGAGATATGACATGAAGAAACCGTTTCTATCAGTACTCGCCGCGCTCTCACTCGTCGTTTCGATGAGCGCGTGCTCGAACTGGAATCGCGTGACGCCGAAGCCGCTCGACAACACCGCGATCGAGACCGAAGTGCGCAAGAACCTCACCGCGGACAACATCACCGGACTGCACATCGACGTGAGCAACGGCGTCGTTACGCTCGATGGTCACCTCAGCGCCAGCGACAAGGCGAAAGCACTCGCCGACGCGCAGAAGGTGCCGGGAGTGACGCAGGTGGTGGATCGGATCAGCGTTCCTTAGTTGGCAGTTCGCAGTTGGCAGTTGGCAGGAGTTCTCGGCCAACTGCCAACGATCCACGGGCAACTACTTCTCGAACGCCCCTTTCGGCACCTCGCTCGACACCTGCACGTCACCGAGCTCGATGTTCGAGTTTTTTCCGCGAATCTCGCGGCGCGTCGACAGCAGCAATCCGCCGATCCGTTTGAAGTCGTGGAAGTAGACGGTCATCGGAAGATCGTCGGCCTTCATGTTCTGCAGGTGCATGTCCCATTCGTCGACGAGGCCGGTGTCGCGGTTCACCCACATCCAGTAGTTGTCGCCCGGCGTGAGGCCGACGCCCTGATCGAACGAGAGCTTGACCACGTCCCACGTGTGTCCGCACGAGTCGCTCCGCTCGCCGACGTACTCGCGATGAACGCCGGGGTCCATCGCCTTGAGCGGCATCAGGAGCCAGTACGTGTCGTTGATGAAGCGCCGGTAGCCGAGCTCGAAGATCGACGACTCGTTGACCTCGGCGCCGTTCTTCCACGCACGTCCCTGCTTCGTGTTCGTGTTGAGGATCACGACGAAGTCGTTCCCCTGCTGGTCTTTTCCGCTCACGCGGTACTGGCCGGTGTAGCGATCCCAGCGTTGCGGAAACGAGGTCGTAATTCTTCCGCCCGAGACGACGTTGAACGTGAAGGCGATGTAACGCGCTTTCTCCCACGCCGGCCCGGCAAGCATGTCGATTGCACGGCGGGCGACGTCATCCGCTGACGGCGTGGCGGGCTGTTGCGCGGACGCCGGAATCACTGAAACGAAAAGGAGAATTGCGCTGGCGAGAAGTCGATTACGCATCTCCCGATGCTACCATCCGACTCCTTCGCTGCACGCAAACGAATGGTCGACGATCGCATCGTCATCACCGGACTCGGCGCTCTCAGTCCCAACGGCATCGGGCGCGAACAATACTTCGCGGCGCTGGCCGCGGGCCGCAGCGGCGTTCGCGGCATCACGCAGTTCGACGCCTCCTCTCTTCCCTGCCGCGTGGCCGGCGAGATCGACTTCGATCTCACAGCCTGGATCGACGCGAAGAACCTCAAGCACGTCGGCCGCGTCGTGCCGATGGCCATCGCCGCGACGGACGAAGCGCTGCGCGACGCGAAGCTCGATCCGTCGTCGATGGACCTCGAGGGACGCCGCAGCATCGGCGTGATGCTCGGCTCCGGCGGCGGCGCGATCGAGTTCAGCGAACGGATGTACGAGCTCTGGTATCGCGGCGCGGTGAAGCAGGCGTCGGTCTACGCCATCCCCTCCGGCACGATCGGCACGCTCGCCTCCGAGATCTCGATGGCGTACGACCTCCACGGCTTCTCGCACCTGATCTCCACCGGCTGCACGTCGTCGACCGACGCGATCGGCTACGCGTATCGCAACCTGAAGCTCGGCGTGGTCGACTACATCGTCGCCGGCGGCGCCGACTCGACGATCACCGAGGGGATCATGACCGGCTTCTGCATCATGCGGATCGTGTCGAGCTCGTACAACGATTCGCCGGAGGTCGCCTCCCGTCCCTTCACCCGAAACCGCGACGGCTTCGTCCTCGGCGAGGGCGCCTGGATGTTCGTCATGGAGCGCGAGTCGACGGCCCGCGCCCGCGGCGCGCACATCTACGCCGTCGTCTCCGGCTACGGCTCGACCTGCGACGCGTACCACCGCGTGCGCATGGACGACTCGGGGGAAGAGCCGGCGCGCGCCATGCAGCTCGCGCTGAAGGAAGCGGGCGTCGCGCCGGAGCAGATCGGCTACCTCAACTATCACGGCACGTCGACGGAGCTGAACGACCGCATCGAGACGCGCGCGGTGAAGCTGGCGTTCGGCAAACATGCGAACCGGCTGGCGGGATCGGCGACGAAGTCGATGATCGGACATCCGCAGGGCGCCTGCGGCGCCGCCGGCGTCGCCGCGACGCTGATGGCATTCCGCGACGGCGTCCTGCCGCCGACGATCAACCTCGATACGCCGGACCCCGAGTGCGATCTCGACTACGTCCCCGACGTCGGCCGCCGCGCCGAGATCGAGGCCGCGGTCTGCAACACGATCGCCTTCGGCTCCAAGAACTCGGCGCTGGTGCTGACTCGAGCGTGAAGAGAATCGACGAACCGGAACTGCTCGATGAACACGACGCTCCGCGCGCCGACATGGAGCGCTCGCTCCGCGATCTCCGCCGCATCAACAAATACCTCGGCGGCCGCACGATCTACCGCCGTCTGCTGAAGCGCCACGGCGGCGCGCGCTCCATCATCGACGTCGGCACCGGCACCTCCGATCTCCTCGAACAACTCGACGGCTTCCGCGTCGGCGTCGATTTCAAGATCGAGCACCTCCGCTACTTCCGCGACACGAGCATCCATCGCGTGGTCGGCGACGCGCTGCGCCTCCCCTTCCGCGACGGCGCAGCCGACGTGGTGACCTCGGCGCACTTCTTCCACCATTTCACGCCCGAGCAGAACGCGCAGATCCTCGGCGAGTCGTTGCGCATCTCGCGGCGCGGCGTCGTCGTGAACGACACGCGGCGCCACATCCTCCCGCTGCTCTTCATCCTGCTCCTCTGCGCGATCCGCGTCTTCGGCCGCATCACGCGATCCGACGCTCCCGGCTCGATCCGCCGCGGCTACACGACCGAAGAGGTCGAGGCGATCGCCGCGCGCGTGAACGCAGCGCGGAAGCAGGTCATCCGCGCCTGGCCGTTCCGCTTCGGGATCATGCTGTGGAAGTAGACGTCGCGATCGTCGGCGCCGGACCGGGCGGCTCGACGCTCGCCACGCTGCTCGCGATGCGCGGCGTCTCCGTCGCGCTGATCGATCGCGACACGTTCCCCCGCGACAAGCTCTGCGGCGAGTTCCTCTCCTACGACGCGCTCCCGATCGTCGAAGCCCTCGGCATCGACCTCGGCGACGCGCCGTCGATCGATCGCTGCCGGGTGGTGAGCCGCCATCGCACGTACGAATTCGACTTCCCCGCCGCCGCCCGCGGCATCTCGCGGATGAAGCTCGACGACCTGCTGTTTCGCAAAGCGATCGCCGCCGGGGCGATCGCGATTCATGAAACGGCGACGTCCGTCGAACGCGACCGGGTCATCCTTGGTGGAGCGACAGGCGCCCTCGCCTGTCGTGTCGTCGCCGGCGCGTGGGGACGCTGGGGCCGATTCGATCAGCAGCTCGGCCGCGCCTTCGTCCGCGATCACACCCACCGCAACTTCGGCTTCAAGCGCCACTACCGCGGCCAGCACGAGCCGGGCGTCATCGAGCTCTACTCCTTCGCCCGCGGCTACCTCGGCGTGAGCGACGTCGAGGACGGCATCACCAACATCTGCGGCCTCGTGCACGCCGACCGCCTCGCGGGCCATAAGGGAAAGTGGGACGCGTTCATCGAAACCATCCGCGCCGAGGAGCCGCGGCTCGACGCGCTCTACGGTGGATTCGAGCCGGCGCAGGAGCACTTCCTCTCCAGCGAGCCGGTGATCTTCCGCTCCCGCTCCGCGGTCGAAGGCGGCATCTTCATGATCGGCGATGCCTCGGGCGTCATCGATCCGTTGACCGGCAACGGGATGGCGATGGCCATTCAATCGGCGGTCGTCGCCGCGCCGTACATCCTGCGCGCGCTTACCGATCGCAGTGCCGAGGATCAGTATCGCGAGGAGCACCGGCGGATGTTCGGCAAACGGATCGGCTGGAGCAGGCGCGTGGCGGCGCTGCTGTCGCGTCCCGCGATGCTCGATCAGGCGCTGCGCATCGCGCGCACGCCGGCGTTCGGCGCGTTCCTGTTGAGGCAAACGCGCGCGGCGCGGGACGAGATGGCGCGGTTAATGGAACGTGCATCGTCATCCCGAGCGTAGCGAGGGATCCGGGCGGCTGGCGGCGCGTTGATCGTGCCACCGCCCGTCCGGGTCCCTCGACTACGCTCGGGATGACGGCTAGAGTTATCGACATGTCGGTCCTGCCCGAGGGGGAGTTCCTGCTCCCGCTGTTCCCTCTCCCCAACATGGTCTTCTTCCCCAACACGCGCGTGCCGCTCCACGTCTTCGAGCCGCGTTACCGGCAGATGATCACCGACGCGCTCGAAAGCGATCAACGTGTCGGCATCGTGCTCCTCCGTCCGGGATGGGAAGCGGACTACTTCGGCGCGCCGGCGATTCACATCTGCGGGACGGTCGGCACGATCGAGCAGGCTGTGCCGCTCGACGACGGACGCTTCAACATCCTGCTGCGCGGCGACGTCCGCTTCCGCGTCGTCGGTGAAGTGTCGACGCAGCCGTATCGCACGGCGCGCGTCATCGCGCAGCCCGAGACGCAGCGTACGGTCGACGAGTCGTACGCGCAGCGCGAGTGGCTCGCCGATCTCTCACGGCAATACCTGCGCTATCTCCCCGAGCAGTCGTCCGTGCCGGAGATCGAGATGGTGGGACTCGACGCGCTGACCAACGCGCTGATCATGTCGCTCAACCTGGAAGTGGAAGAGAAGCAGCGGCTGCTGGAGATCGACGACATGATCGTCCGCGCCGAGCAGGTCGGGAGCGAGCTGACGTCGCGCATCGAGAGCCTGCGCTTCCTCGCGCCGTACCGCCGCGGCGGCGGCGACCCGGCGCACAACTGAGCACGCTCACTTCTTGATCTTGAACGTGTAGTCCCGCTCGATGTTCATGCCCCAGAAGCACTGCGCGTGATACTCCCCCGGCGCGAGCTTCGACGTATCGAGCTTGAACGTCGCCACCTTCTCGCCGTTCATCTGCTTGCGCGGCCAGTCGAGCTGCTTCCCCTTCGCGTCGCTGAACATGACGCTCGTCTGCAGGCCGCCGGGCGATTCCTTCAGCCACATCGTCACGTAGACCGGCTGGCCCGGCTTGTAGACCTCCTGCGACTCGTAGACCGTGCCGTCCTTCGCCAGCTTCGTCCCCATCGATGAGCGCTCGAGCACCTCGCGTCCCATCGGCAGGACCTTGTCGATCTTCACGTTGCGGCCGTCGTTCGGGACGACGACGGCCTTCACCTTCACGGTTTTCTTCGGCGGCTCGACGACATTCTTCTGGCAGGCGGCGAGGCTGAGGAGCGCGGCGACAACGAACAACTTTCGCATCGAGCGAATATTATTGCGCGCTGAATGCCCGGTCGTCCCTCCATTCTCTATCCACGATTCGATCACCCTGCCATCGAGGAGCGTTACGCCTCCTGGCAGACCCAGATGCTGCTCCGCGCCACGGGAGGCGAGCTGTTCTTCTACGATCCGGAAGAGCCGGCCTCGCTCGCGGCGGCGCTGGTGGAGAGCGACGACGTGCTCGTGGTGACCGACCCACTGGTCGTTCCGCCGGTGAACCTCGCGGCGCGGCTGTCCGAGGTGCTCGACGCGACCGGCGCGGCGGCGGCGCTGCCCGTGGCAAATGAAGCGAATCACGACAAGCAGCGGCGCCCGCCGTTATCGCCGTATCTCACGTTGCGCGAATTGCAGGACGTCGCCGCCGACATGCAGAAGCGGACCGATGACATCGAGAAGGTGAAGTGGGACAAGTCCGATCCCGCGATCTACCTCTGCCCCACCGCGTTCCTGGAAGAAGCGGATGAAGTGCCGCGGCGCGCGCTGTCGGGACTGGAAGTGGCGATCTCGGCGAACGATTACGTCCACCGCTGGAGCTCGCTGCGCGGCCAGGCGCGGCTCGACCTCCTCGCGCGCATCGGCACCGACGCGAAGTCGATCCTCGAATTCGGCTGCGGCGAAGCGCCCCTCGGCGAAGCGTTGAAGAAACGGCAGAAGTGCCGCGTCGTCGGCATCGAGCTCGATCAGCGCGCCGCCGCCATCGCCCGCAAGCGGATCGACAACGTCTACTGCGGCGACGTGCGCGAGATCGTGGCGCTGGTCCGCGAGCGCTTCGACTGGATCATCGGCGGCGACATCGTCGAGCACCTCGACGAGCCGTGGTCGTTCCTCGCCGATCTGCGCAAGATCGCCGCGCCGGGCGGCAAGCTGCTGCTCTCATTGCCGAACGTCGCGAACGCCGCGGTGGTCAACGACCTTCTGCACGGCCGCTTCGATTACGTCTACATGGGGCTGACCTGCGTCGGCCATCTCCGCTTCTTCACCAAGCGGACGATCGAGGAGATGCTGACGATCGCGGGGTGGGAAGTCGTCTCGATCGAGCCGCAGGAAGTGGTGGCGACGAACGGTCGCGACGCGCTGCTGCGCGCGCTCGACCACGCGCGTTATCCATATTCAAAGGATGACGTGCTCCCGTCGGGGTACTACGTCACGGCGCAAAACAAGTCGTAGTTGGCAGTTCGCTGTTGGCCGTGGGCAGTAGAACGGTTCGGCTGCGAGCGGCCAACTGCCAACTGCCAACTGCCAACTAAACGAATATCGTGTCGTGCGCCGCCGAGCGCTCCTCCTCCGGCCGTCCCGCCGTGTAGTAGTAGAGCGACACCGACTTGCGCGTCACTCCCTCCGGCGACGTCAGCGGATGCGGATGCCCGTGATACGAGCGGTCGCTGGTGGAGAAGACGACCGTCCGGTTGAACAGCGGCAGGATCCGCTTGCGGCACTCGCGCATCTCCGCGTCCCACAGCTCGAGATGCCCGCCGTACTCCTCGCGCCAGTCCTTGTTCATGTAGATCAGCATATTCAGCCGGCGATCGAGCTTCAGCTTCGGATGGACGTTGAAGTCGGCGTGGATCTTCAGAAAACCGCCCGGCTCGATCTGATGCAGTCCGCCGCCGCCGAAGTAGGGATCGGGGATCAGTCCGTCGATGCCGGTCAGCGCCTCGAGAAACAGCAGCATCTCGAACGAGTTCATCGCGTCGAGGAAACGGCGCACCGCGTCGCTGATCGTGCTCGTGGCGTAGAAGAAGCCGAGCTTCTTCTCCTGCGCGTTGTCGAAGCGCATCCATTTCATCTCGTCCGGCGACGGGAACTCGCGCAGCACGGCGTCGAGATCGGCGTCGTCGAAGAGGCCGTCGAGCACGATGTGCGGGAACGGATCGGCGTTCACGTATTGCTCGCGCAGCGCGGCGGGATCGAAGTGCAGTCTCATCGGCGATCGAAGTTCACGGCGCGCCGCGTCTTCATATCGAGGCGCAGGTCGGGAGAATACGTCATCCATCCGGCCGGCGATTCGTAGCGGACGCGGATCGTCAGCGCGTCGATGTTCGGGAAACGGAAGCCGGCCTCGGGCCCGACCTCGTACGCGATGTCGTCGCCGAGAACGAAGACGTAGCGGCCGTCGCGATAGGGACCGAGCGTCCAGTAGAAGGCGCCGTCGTCGCCGAAGACGAAATGCGCGGAGAGCGGCGCGGTGCGGATGTGCGAGCAGTCGAGAGCTGTCGCGGCGACCGCGCGCTTCGTCGCGTCATACGCGAGGTAGTGATGCGGTTGCGGATCGCGGCAGAGATTCAGCTCGTCGTAGATCGCGCGGCCGCGGGCATGCGTGTAGTGCGCGAGCGACTGCATCGTCACCGGCGGCGCCTCGGCGTCGAGGAGGATGTCGTCCGGACCGAGCCGCGTGAAGACGCGGGCCTCGTCGCTCATCCGGACGAAGTGCCGGTACGCGCGCGACCACTCGACCCGGAACGACACCAGCGCGGTGATCAGCACGGCCGCGATGACGAGCCGGAATTCGACGAACGCGATGGCACTCGCCGACACGAGCCAGAGCGCGAATGCCCAGCGCGGCTGCAGTTGCGCCGCGACCGGGACGATCGGCAGCAGCGCGGCGACCGCGGCCGCGGCGATCACGAGCCGCGACTTCGGCAGGCGCACGAAGACGATGACGATGCAGACGAACACCGCGATGGCGAGCGCGACGCCGAATTCGCCGAACGCGCGGAACGGGAGCGTGGCGAGCATCTTCCAGCGATCGGCGGGACGCACGACGAAGTCGTAGGACTCGGTGCTGATGCCGAGGAGCGAGATGCGCAGGATCGCGTAGATGACGGCGGCGATGGCGTGTGGAACGACGGCTCGTTTCCGCATCGCGAACAGGATCAGCGGCAGCGGAACGAAGATCTCCTTGTAGAGCGACGCCACGAGATACAGCAGCGCGGACAGCACGTTGAGCGCGCGCCCCCGGCCGTAGAGCGCCACCGCCGCCATCGCGAAGACCGCCCCTTCGACGTAGTGCCGCAGCATCAGCACCGGCACGATGTTCATCGTCGGGACGCCGAGCATCGTCACCAGCGCCGCCGCGCACGACGCCGCGGGCGGGCACCAGCGGCGCAGCATCGCGTACTGCAGCGGTGCGAGAAGCGTGAAGGCGATGAGCTGATGCAGGTACCACAGGCGCGGATTCGCGCCGAAGCCCATCAAGTCGAGCTTCATCGACAGGAAGTGCAGCGGCGTGAAGAGCGGCTTGCCGAACTGCCGCGAGAACTTCCCCGTGAAGAGCTCGCGCCACCCGACCGGCGTCAGGACGTTGAGATGAAACGGATCATCGAGCATCCACCAGAGGCGAAGGACCTTCCGGTAGATCACAAACGCGACGACGGCGAGGCCGAGCGCGATCGCCGCATCGATCCAGCGTTGTTTCACGGCGTCAATTTACAATGCGCCAATGTCCCTGCCGTACCGCGATTTCTACTACCCCCTCAACGTCTTCATGCACGTCCTCACACGCGAGCACGGCTCCGTGTCGTACCTGCATTACGGCCTCTTCGAAAAAGCGGACGAGCCGCTGACCGTCGCGCAGGAGCGCTCGACGCAACTGCTGCTCGCGCGACTCCCCCAGCCGCCCGCCCGACTCCTCGACGCCGGCACGGGCCTCGGCACCACGCTCGCCCGCCTCACCTCCCTCGGCTACGACGCGCTCGGCATCACGCCCGACGACAAGCAGATCGGCTTCCTCGATCCCTCGCTCAACGCGCGCTGCATCGCGTTCCAGCACATGGGAAGCGAGCCGTTCGACACCGTGATCTTCCAGGAGTCGTCGCAGTACATCCCGACGGAGGCGCTCTTCGCGAAGGCCGCGGAGATCACGCGGCACGTCATCGTGCTCGATGAATTCACGATCGCGAACGACGGGACGCTGCATCGTCTCGATGAGTTCCTGGCGTCCGCGCAGCAACACGGCTTCACAAAATCCGAGGAAATCGATCTGACGCAACAGGCCGCGCCGACGATCACCTACGTCGCCTCGCTCATCGACAAGCACCGCGACGCGCTGCGCGACGACCTCGGCATCACGGACGAACAGATCACGGAGCTGATCGAGAGCGGCGCGCGCTACGCCGAGTCGTATCGCCGCGGCACGTACGGCTACCGCCTGCTGCAGTTCACCCGATGATGCGCATCGCCTATTTGCTCGAAGACACCGAGATGGCGGGCGGCATCCGCGTCGCCGTCGCGCACGCCGACGTCCTCACCGCGCGCGGCCACGACGTCACGCTGGTGACGAAGGGCGGTCCGCTGACGTGGCGCCGCTCGCGCGCGCGCTGGCAGCACGTGGCGTCGTTCGAAGAAGCCGCCCTGACGTCGTTCGACTACGTCGTAGCGACTTTCTGGCGCACCGTCGAGCCGGCGTTCCGCATCGCGGGCGAGCGCACGATCCATTTCTGCCAGGGCTACGAGGGCTCGTTCACCGCGTACGCCGATCTAAAGCCGCAGATCGACGCCGTCTATCGATTGCCGATCCCGAAGATTACCGTCTCGCCGCATCTCGTCGACGTCTGCCGCGAGTTCCACGACGACGCGACGTACGTCGGCCAGATCGTCGACGACGATTTCTATCAGCCGCATGCGCCGCGCGGCGGCAAGCCGCGTGTGCTGCTCGTCGGTCCGATGCAGGCGGATTTCAAGGGGATCGATGTGGGGTACGAAGCCGTACGACAGGCGAGGGCGCCTGTCCCCCCACTGGACTTCGATCTGATTCGCGTGTCGCAATGGATTCCGGCTGATGACGAACCATCTCAGCTCGCGGCGGAGTTTCATGTCGGACTTCCGACCGCGGAGATGGCGAAGCTCGTCGCCTCCTGCGACGTCTTCCTCGGGCCGAGCCGGCATCAGGAAGGGTTCGGACTGCCAGCCGCGGAAGCGATGGCGTCGGGCGTGCCAGCGATCCTGTCGGCGATTCCGTCGTTCCGATCGTGGGGCGAGGACTTCGCGCTCTTCGTCGACGAAGGCGACGGCGCGGCGATGGGCGATGCGCTCGTGTCGTTGCTCGGCGATGCGGCGCTGCGTGAACGGCTCGCGCGTCGGGGACGCGAAGTGGCGGAGCAGTTCCGCGCGGATGTGACGGGAGAGCGATTGGAGCGTTATTTCAGCGCTCGATTGCCCAGACGCACGTCCGGCAGATGAAATCGTCGGGCGCCTCTTCCACGCCGTACGTCCAGCGCCGCATCTTCGCCATCTCGTCGCTCGCCAGCACTTCGCCGATCGTGCTGTTGCGCAGATCGCCGACGACATAGTTCTCGTCGTAGTCCTGGCAGCAGAGGATGCACGCGCCGCGCGGCGTGATGTGCAGGTGCTGGATCGGACGCGAGCCGATCAGGTCGCAGCCGGCGAGCTTCTGTTTCGGCGTCATCGTCTTGATGCCGACGTCGAGCCACCCCGCGCGGTCCTGCGCCTGCGCCAGCTCGATCTCGAAGCGGCTGCCGGCGAAGCGCTCGCGGATCGCCTCGTGGTCGGCGCGATGCGCGTCGGTCATCTCGCCGAGGACCACGATGCGCATCTGCTCGGCGATCTTCTTGTCGCGGATGTGGTCGAGATTACGCAGCACGACGTTGAGGTGATCCTCGCCGCGCTCCGCTTTGTAGCGCTCGTGATCGAGCGTCGAGAGATTGATGCAGAGGTAGCGCAGCGTCCCCGCGGCCATCAGCGCGTCCGCCTTCTTCGGCGTCAGTCCCGAGCCGTTGCTCAGCACCGCCACCGGCAAGCCTGCCGCGAACAACGCGCTGACGTACTCGACGAAGCGGCGGTCGAGCGTCGGCTCGTTGTAGCTCTGCAGGAAGACCCCTTCGATCGTCGAGCGATAGGTCGTCAACTGGTTGACGATCGAGGCGAACAGCTCGTCCGGCATCGACTCGTCCTCGCGCGGGGCGATGGAGACGGGGCAGAAGTAGCACTTCTGGTTGCACGTCGTCATCGTCTCCAGCGAGACGATCTTCAGCAGCGAGCGGCGCGAGAGGTCGGTCTCGCCGTCGACGATCCACTCCTCGCGCACCAGCGACTCATCCGCCGGACCGCCGTCGAGGAAACGCCGCAGCGCCGCCCACGCCGGATCGGCCGGTGTGAGCGCCTTGTCGTTGAGCGGGTTGTAGATGCGGTCGCTCGCGTAGTGGAGGTACGGATTCGCGGTCAGCACGTGCCACGTCCCAACGCCTCGTCGCATTGCGTTCTTCCGAGGGAGGACGACCGGAGCGCCTCCGGCGGGCCGGCACGGCCGGCAGCGCTGGTCTTCGCGCTTGCCCAACAAACGCTGCCGGCCGAGCCGGCCCGCCGGAGGCGCTCTCGTCGTCCCCTCGTGTAGAATCCGACCGCGATTGCGAGAGCCAATAAGTTATGCCAATGCAAAACATTGAACATCCTGACTCGATCATCCCCCGCAAGGCCGGCGTAGCTCCCGGCGAGGGGGCGGAAAAGGGTCTGATCACTCTCCCTGGCGAGACCGAGCGCGAGACCGAAGATCTCGCCGGCGGCACGTACCTGACCACGAAGCTCGACACGATGGTCAACTGGGCGCGCGGCAACTCGCTCTGGCCGCTCCCCTTCGGCACCGCGTGCTGCGCCATCGAGTTCATGTCGATGGTTTCGTCGCACTATGACGTCGCGCGCTTCGGCGCCGAGGTCGTGCGGTTTTCGCCGAGACAGGCGGACCTGCTCATCGTCGCCGGCACGATCGTCGACAAGATGGGACCGGTCCTCAAAAAGATCTACGACCAGATGCCCGAGCCGAAATACGTGCTGGCCATGGGCGCCTGCGCCACCTCCGGCGGCTTCTACCGCGTCTACCACGTCATGCAGGGCATCGACGAAGTCGTCCCCGTCGACATCTGGGTCCCCGGCTGCCCGCCGACTCCCGATGGGTTGATGTACGGGATCCTGAAATTGAAAGAGAAGATTCAGCGCGGGGAGATCAAGAGAGGGTGATGGGCGCGCGGGTGCGCGGGTACGAGGGCGCGCGGCAGACAAACCGCGAACCCGCGAACCCGCGGACCCGCGGACCCGAAAACACGAATGAGCACTCTGACCAAATTTTCCGCCATCCCCTACACCGGCCCCGCCCCCACCAACCGCGACCCGTACGTTCCGGCGAATGCGGCGCAGGCCGACACGCGCGGCGAAGAGATCTCCGCGAAGATCAACAATCCGGCGATGACCCAGGAGCGCGGGCAGGACATGCCGACGTTCGTCGTCGACAAGAACGCCATCACCGACGTCCTCACCGCGCTCAAGAACGACAGCTTCACGCTGCCGCTCGACCTCTTCGGCGCCGACTATCCGCGCCGCGAGGGGGGCCGTTTCGACGTCATCTACCAGCTCTACTCGCTGAAGAACAACGAGCGCGTCCGACTCAAGGTGCAGGTCGGTGAAGATGAAGCGGTTCCGACCTCCACGAAGATCTTCAAGGCGACCGACTGGTTCGAGCGCGAGGTCTTCGACATGTTCGGCGTGAAGTTCGACGGTCATCCGAACCTCCGCCGCATCCTCACCCACGAGATGTTCCAGGGCCACCCGCTGCGCAAGGACTACGACCCGGCGCAACGCTGGCTGTTGACCGAGCAGGGCGTCGCCAAGCTGACACCGAAGATCGACCCCCGCTTCGAAGACGTCGACACCGACTTCGAGCGCGTCACTCTCAACCTCGGCCCCTCCCATCCCGCCACGCACGGCACTCTACGCATCGTGGTAACGCTTGACGGCGAGACCATCATCGGGGCAGACACGGAGATCGGGTATCTCCACCGCTGCTTCGAGAAGATGTCGGAGACGCACACCTACCAGCAGGTCATCCCCTTCACCGACCGTCTCAACTACTGCTCGGCGATCATCAACAACGTCGGCTACTGCATGACCATCGAGCGGATGCTCGGCATCGAGGCTCCGCCGCGCGCGCAGCACATCCGCCTGATGCTGTCGGAGTTCATGCGTCTCTCCGACCACATCATCTGCATCGGCACGAACCTGGTCGACATGGGCGCGCTGACGAACTTCTGGTACCTCTTCCAGCCGCGCGAAGAAATCCTCGGGCTGGTCGAGCAGTGCTGCGGCGCGCGCCTCCTTCCGACCTATACGCGCGTCGGCGGCATGGCGGTCGACGCTCCGGCCGACTTCCTCGCCAACTCGCAGCGACTGGTCAACATGTTGCCGAAGTTCATCGACGACGTCGAAAAGCTGATCATGAAGAACCGCATCTTCCTCGACCGCGTGCAGGACGTCTGCCCCATCTCGCAGGAAGACGCGATCAGCTTCGGCTTCACCGGTCCCTGCCTCCGCGCGACCGGCGTCCCCTACGACGTGCGCAAGGCCTCCCCCTACCTCGGCTACGACACGTACGACTGGGACGTGCCGATCGCCGACGGCGGCGACACGTACGCGCGCTTTCTCGTGCGTCTCGAGGAGATGCGGCAGTCGCTGCGCATCCTGCAGCAGGCCATCGACCGCGGCCTCCCGCCGGGACCGGTCATCGTCGACAATCCGTACGTGGCCCTTCCGCCGAAGTCGAAGGTCTACAACGAGATGGAATCGCTCATCTATCACTTCAAGCTGATCATGCACGGCATCCAGCCGCCGGTCGGCGAGGCGTACTTCCAGGTCGAGGGAGGCAACGGCGAGCTTGGCTTCTACGTCGTCTCCGACGGCACGAAGAACCCGTACCGCGTCCGCGTCCGCCCCCCCTGCTTCCCGATCTTCGAGGCCTATCCGCAGATGATCACGGGGCAGACGATTCCGGACGCGATCGCCGGACTCGGATCGCTCAACATCATTGCCGGGGAGCTCGATCACTGATGGCCATCACACGCATCGCACCGGGCGTCATCAAAGTGGAGCGCGCGCCGCTCACGATCAGCGACCGCCTCTACCTCCCGCAGGTCATCAAGGGGATGTTCATCACCCTGCGCCACCTGCTGAAGAACCTGTTCAACCTCAAAGGGCTGCCGATCATCTCGTACCCCGAGGTGAAGCGCGTTTACTCCGAGCGCTTCCGCGGACGGCACATCCTGACGACGCGCGAGGACGGCACGACGCGCTGCGTCGCCTGCTACATGTGCTCGACCGCCTGTCCCGCCGAGTGCATCACCATCGAGGCGGGCGAAGACGAGCGGACGCGCGAGAAGTTCCCGGTGCGCTACGACATCGATCTGCTGCGCTGCATCTTCTGCGGCTACTGCGTCGATGCGTGCCCCGAGGATGCGATCTACATGACCCGCGATTACGAGATGGCCATCGACACGCGCGCCCGCGCCGTCGTCGGTCTGCGCGATCTCGTCGTGCCGCCGAACTTCCCCGAGGCCCCGATGGGGTGGCGTCCGTACTACGGCGGGATCGACAAGAAGGGCTGGGCCGGCGGAACCGGACTGGGCCAGCCGATCCGCAGCGCGCCGTTCGAAGATGACGCGCCGCCGAACCCGGATGTCTTCCGGGGATAGTTGGCGTGGGCAGTTGACCGTTGGCCGTAGCTGCTGCCAACAGCCAACTGTCAACTGCCAACGAGCACCCGTATAATCGCCAGTCGGGTCAGCCGACACATGAAACCCCTCGAGACCACCATTGAAGAGGTCCTTCGGAACGCCATTCACTCCGAGGTCGAGACGCGGGTTTACTACCAGCGGATGGCCGAGCGCTCGGGTGCGCCCGAGGTGCGGAAACGGATGCTCTCCCTCGCCGACGGAGAGCTCGTCCATCGCGCGAAGCTCGAGCGCCGCTATCGCGAGATGATCGGCGTGGAGCCTCCCGATCCCGCGCCGGTGACCGTCGACATCCCGCCTGAGATATCCAATCTCGACATGAGCAAGGCGCTCAAGCTCGCCCTCGAGCGGGAGCGTGATTCCGAGAGCTACTACCGCTTCATGGCCGAGCGCGTGCCGAACACCGAGCTCGGACGTCTCTTCATGGAGCTCGCCGAAATGGAGTGGAAGCACAAGACCGATCTGCAGGCGGAGTACGACACGACGTTCGCCGATCCCGAGCGCTTCCTCCTCGACATTTGATCCAGAGAGACCTCTTCTCGCATATGGCGTGGGCCGACGCGATCGTCTTCCGCGCGGCACGGGCGTGCGCGCCGGCGGCAAACGATCCGGTCATCCGCGAGAAGCTGCATCACATCCACATGGTGCAGCGCGCGTTTCTCCATCTCTGGACGCGCACGCCGTTCGCGCTGCCCGAGGCGTCGGAGTTCAGCGATCTCGCGGCGCTTGAAAAATGGGCGCGCGAGTATCACGCCGAGCTGCATTCGTTCGTCGAGGCGATCGGCGACCGCGCGCTCGATGAGGTCGTCCCAATTCCGTGGGCGGAGCGGATCTCGAAGACGGTCGGCATCGACGTCCCCGATGCGGTCACGCTCGGGACGACCATGCTTCAGGTCGCCATGCACAGCGGCTATCACCGCGGTCAGGTGAACCTGCGGTTGCGCGAGCTCGGCAGTACGCCACCGCTCACCGATTTCATCGCCTGGCACTGGATGGGAAAGCCTGAGCCCGCATGGGACTCGCCATAAACAGTCAGGCGGATGGCGCTCTCGCAGCAACCATCCGCCTGTCCGTCTCTCTCACAACGCGCTGACCGGGGGAGAATCCCTTGCGCTTTGTGATGATTAATCTAGGACCTGCTCCATCAGCGACGCGTCGTGAGGACCGTCAAACAAGCGCAAAAAGATGATTTACCTCGACAACAACGCCACCACCCGCGTCATCGACGAAGTGCTCGCCGCGATGGAGCCGTACTACCGCGAGCTCTACGGCAACGCGCACGCCGCACACACCCTCGGCCGCCGCTCGCATGACGCCGTCGAAGAGGCGCGCGCCTCGGTCGCCCGCCTCATGGACTGCAGCGACGGCGAGGTGATCTTCACGAGCTGCGGCACCGAGGGGAACGCGCTGGTGATCCGCGGCCTCATCGACGCCGCGACGTCGCGCCGCAAGATCGTCACGACCGCCGTCGAGCATCCCTCGGTCCTGCTGCTCCTGCGCGCACTGGAGAGCCGCGGCGACATCGAGCTCGCGATCGTCGACGTCGATCGCAACGGCGCACTCGACATCGATCAGTTGCGAGCAGCGATCGATGACCGCACGCTCCTCGTCACCGTGATGCTGGCGCAGAACGAGACCGGCGTCATTCATCCGATCGCCGAGATCTCTGAGCTGGCGCATGCGCGCGGCGCGCTGTTCCACGTCGACGCCGTGCAAGCGGCGGGAAAGATCGCGATCTCGCACGACGGCGTCGACTTCATGACCATCTCCGGACACAAGCTGCACGCGCCGAAAGGGGTCGGCGCGCTGTCGATCCATCGCGGCCTGAAGCTCACGCCGCTCTGGTACGGCGGCGGCCAGGAGCTCGGCCTCCGCTCCGGCACCGAGCCGGTCCCCTCGATCGTCGGCCTCGGCGTCGCCGCGCGCCTCGCACTCGAATCGCTCCCGGCCTTCGAATGCGTGCGCGAGCTGCGCGATCGCTTCGAGTCGGAGATGCGCGCGCGATTCGCCGTGCAGATCGCCGGCGCATCGCAGCCGCGGCTGCCGAATACGTCGAGCGTGATCTTCAACGATCACGCCGCGGAGATCGTGGCCGCGCTCGACGCCCACGGCGTCTGCGTCTCCGCGGGTGCCGCATGCAACACCGGCCTCGAGCCGAGCGGCACGATGAAGGCGATGGGACTGCCGGCCGCCGTGCGCTTCTCGTTGTCGCGCTTCACGACGGCGGCGGAGATCGACGAGGCGCTGAAGATCGTCGGCGCGGCGCTCACAAAATGATCGTGTAGCCGAGGGTCTTCAGGTCGGGCATCCGGTCGAGGTAGACGTGGCCGTCGGTGTGATCGACCTCGTGCTGGAAGATCCGGGCGGTGAAGCCTTCGATCTCGATCGACGCCTCTTCGCCCTCGTGATCGATCCCCTTCAACCGCACCTTCTTGAAGCGCGGCACTTCGCCGCCGAGGAACGGGACGCTGAGGCAGCCCTCCCAGTCGGTGATCATCGAGTCGCCGATCCCCTCGTACGTCGCGTTGAAGAACACACCGGCGCCGACCTGCTGGATGTTGCGCCGCTTGGCCGCGCGCTCCGGTACTTCGAAAACGAAGATCCGCAGCGGGAGATGAACCTGCGGACCGGCCAGGCCGACGCCGTCGTACGCGTGCATCGTCTCGACCATGTCGTCGATCAGGGCGCGGAACTTCCCGGCCTTGATGTCCTTCACCTCGACGTCGGACGCCTTCTCGCGGAGCACCGGATGTCCGAGCCGCGAAACCTTCAGGATCGCCAAATCAAGCCTCCATGAGCGGCAGCCGCCGCATGATCATAGACACCGTGAACGCCGCCGCGGTCAGCACCGCGCCGCCGTAAAACGCGCCGCGCGCCTGGGCCAGATCGTACAGGAAGCCCATGAAGATCGGCCCCACGAAGCGCGCCAGCGATCCGACCGCGGTGGCGATGCCGAGCATGCTCCCCTGCTCGTTCGCGGAGACGGTCTTCGACACCAGCGACGTGAGCGACGGATAGCAGAGCCCCGTCCCGATCGCGACGAGAAACGCGACGACGTAGAGCATCGGCACGCGCCACACCGACGGCACGAGCAGCAGCCCGAGCGTGTACGACGCCGTACCGATCGAGATCAGCGTCCGCTCCCCCACTGCGCGTGCGAGCTTCCCGATCAAGCCGCCCTGAATCACCGCGACGATCACGCCCATGAAGAGAAAGAAGTACGCGAGGTCGAGCTGCGTGAAATGAAAGCGGTCGCGCGCGTGCAGCGTGACGCTCGTCTCCATCCCCGCGACCGCGAGCAACTGCAGGAAGAGCGTGACCATGATCGCGCCGAGCATCCGCCGATGGGTCATGGCCGCCCAGACGCGCTTGTCGAACTGCGGTGGAATGCCGCTGCGCACCGTCAGGTCGGCCGGCTTCGACTCGCCGAGGACGAAGAAGGCGATGGTGAGGGCGATGAACGACATCGACGCGGCCGCAAGGCCCGGCAGGAGATTGCCCGGCATGTGGTGATTCGTCCCGACGTGCGACAGGAAGCCCGACAGCGGCGGCCCGAGGATGAAACCCATCCCGAACGCGGCGCCGATGAGGCCCATCCCCTTCGCGCGATTCTCGTGCGTCGTCGAGTCGGCGATGTACGCCTGCGCCGTGCCGATGTTCGCGCCGCCCGCGCCCGCGATCACGCGCGACACGAACAGCACGATGTAGCTGTGTGCGAAGGCGAAGAGGAGGTAGCCGACACACGACGCCGTGACGCTGACCAGGATCACAGGACGGCGTCCGATGCGGTCCGAAAGGCGGCCCCAGATCGGCGCGAAAAAGAACTGCATGATCGAGTAGACGCCGACCACCGCCCCGACCGCGACGCCGCTCGCCCCGTACTCCCGCGCGTAGAACGAGAGGAAGGGGATGACCATCCCGAACCCGATGAGATCGATGAAGACCGTGAGGAAGAGGACCAGGAGGGAGGCACGGCGCATAGGCGTCGGGAAGATAGCAGATCGGTAGATAGCAGATAGCGGATAGCAGATAGCAACCCGCCCGCCGGCCTTTCGCTATCTGCTATCCGCTATCTGCTATCTAACGTCCATCACACACGACTATGGCGACCAGTCACACTCCCCACGGGCCCCGAGGCTCTACAAATTGCCTCGGAGGGCCACAAGCTCATGAAGAAAACGATCCTCATCACCATGCTCCTGTCACTCGTCTTCGCCACCGTCGCGTTCGCCGCCGAAGACGGCGCCGCGCTCTACAAATCGAAATGCGCCGCGTGCCACGGACCGGACGGCAAGAAGATGGTGAAAGCCGATCTCACCTCCGCCCCGATCCAGGGCAAGGCCGACGGCGACCTGGTGAAGTTCGTCGGTGAGAACCCGAAGCACAACTTCACGAAGAAAGGCCTGACCGAGGACCAGATCAAGGCCGTCGTCACCTTCCTTCGGACGTTGAAGTAGTCCGCGGCGCATCCGATTTCGCTTCACGTTCGTAAATCGGACGTGAAGCGAATCGCCGCCGTCGTCATCGCCGTCGCCGCCCAGACCGCCGTCGCGCACGCGCACGACTTCTGGATCGAGCCGTCCACCTTCCGCCCCGCCGTCGGCCAGCTCGTCTCCGCCTCGCTCCGGGTCGGGCAGGAATTCGAGGGCGACCCGATCCCGCGCAGCGCGCAGCTCATCGACTCCTTCACCGTCCGCGAAGGGACGAAAGAAAAGGAAGTCGTCGGCTTCGAGAATCGCGATCCCGCCGGCTACGTCCGCCTCGAGCAGCCGGGACTCGCCGTCATCGGCTATCGCAGCAAGGCCAATCCGCTGCAGCTCGACGCCGTGAAATTCGAGGAGTTCCTGAAGCTTGAAGGGCTGGAGCGGATCAGCGCCATCCGCGCGCAGCGGCATGAGACGGCGAAACCGGATCGCGAGCGCTTCTATCGATTCGCGAAATCGGTGCTGATTACGCGGTTGCCGGTTGCCGGTGACCGAGTTGCCGACCAGGCAACCGGCAACTGGCAACCGGTAACTCGAGCATTCGGCTATCGCTTCGAGATCATCCCGGAAACGAATCCGTGCGCGCCGACGCCGCTCCGCGTCCGCCTGCTCTTCGAAGGAAAACCGCTCGCCGGCGCGCTCGTCACGGCGATGCATCGCGATGACGCGAGCGCGCGCATCCGCATCCGCAGCGACAAGTCGGGACGCGTCACGCTCGACCTGCCGAAGAACGGCGTCTGGATGATCAAGTCGGTGCAACTGGTCCCGGCGCCCGCGGGCGCTGACGCCGACTGGGAGAGCATGTGGGCCTCGCTCACGTTCGAGCGCTGACATTCGCGCTGCTGATCGCGTCAGTAGCATCGGCGCACGAGATCGGCACGACGCAGGTCACCGCGCGCTTCCAACGCGATCACACGTACGAGATCGACGTCGTGACGCTGCGCCATTCGAAGGACTTCGCGCAGGCCGCGGAGATCCGCTTCGGCAGCGTCCGCGTGAATCCCGAAATGCGCGTCCTGCCGAACAACACGATCCGCTTCCGCGGCGACATCCCGAAAAACGCCGGCCCCTTCACCTGGCGCTGGAAGCTGACCTACGCCTCATACGCGCTCACCATCGGCTCACGGCAGGAGTGGCTCGACGCCGACACGACGTCGACTCCGTTCCCGCTGTCCGCCGACGTCCTTCCCCCCTCGCGCATCGACGTCGTGCGGCAATACCTGAAGCTCGGCTTCACGCACATCGTCCCCGGCGGACTCGATCACATCCTCTTCGTCCTCGGCATCTTCCTGCTGTCGACGAAGCTCCGCCCGGTGCTGACGCAGGTCACCGCGTTCACCATCGCCCACTCAATCACTCTCGGCTTGACGATCTACGGACTCGTCTCCGTCTCGCCCCGCATCGTCGAGCCGATGATCGCGCTGTCGATCGCCTACGTCGCCATCGAGAACATGACGACCTCGCATCTCAAGCCGTGGCGCGTGGCGATCGTCTTCGCCTTCGGCCTCCTGCACGGCATGGGCTTCGCCGGCGTGCTCAAGGAGTTGGGTCTCCCGCGCTCCGAGTTCCTCACCGCGCTCGTGACGTTCAACGTCGGCGTGGAATTCGGACAGCTCGCCGTGATTGCGGCGGCGTTCGTGCTCGTCGCCGGCTGGGCGCGCGCGAAGCCGTGGTATCGGCCGCGGTTTGTCGTGCCTGCGTCGTTTGTCATCGCGGTGATTGGCATCTACTGGACGGTGCAGCGAATAGCGATCACTTAATGCTGCGCGAACCGCAGCGCATCACCACGGGCGATGGTCGATGGGCTATATCCTGCCCGTGCACCGGAGATCCTGCGTCTTCGCGCAGGATAGAGTGTGCGAGTGACTCGCAGACTCGTCCTCTTCGACATCGACGGCACGCTGATCACCGACCACGGCGCGGCGCGCCACGCCTTCGCCACCGCCCTTGCCGCCACCTTCGACTACAGCGGCGACCTGGCGCGCTACGACTTCTCCGGCCGCACCGATCCACAGATCGCGTTCATGATCCTGCGCGACGCGGGGTGGAACGACGACGACATCGCCGCGCGCCTTCCGCACCTCTGGTCGCTCTACATCATCGAGCTGGCGAAGAACGCGACTCCCGGCCGCGTCGAAGCGCTGCCCGGCATCACGCCGCTCCTCGACGCGCTCGCGTCGCAGGAAGAGGTCACGCTCGCGCTCCTCACCGGCAACATCGAGCCGGGCGCGCGGATCAAGCTGGGCGGCGCGAGCCTCAACGAGTTCTTCCCGTTCGGCGCGTTCGGCAGCGACTCCGCGAAACGGGAAGAGCTGCCCCCGATCGCGGTCGAGCGCGCGTCGCAGATCGACGGCTATCGCTTCACCGGACGCGACGTCGTGATCATCGGCGATTCGATCTACGATGTCCGATGCGGCGTTCCGCACGACGCGACGACGATCGCCGTCGCCTCGGGGAAAACTTCAGCGGACCGATTGCGCGCCGAGAATCCGCACTACTTCTTCGAGAGCGCGGAGCCGCTGAACGAGCTGTTGAGTGCGATTCTGGGTTAATGCTTCGAAGGCACCGACACGCGACCGCCGATCCGCTCGTAGTCGACGTGCCCGCTCCCCTTCTTCTGCACCGTGAAGTCGCCGCGCACGTCTTTCACCGTCACTGATCCCGAGCCATCCTCGGTGATCAACACGTTGCCGCTGACCTTCTCCACCTCGATCGAGCCGGAGCTGTCGGCGATGCGGACGCTGCCGGTCACGCCGTCGATGTCGATCGAGCCGGAGCTGTCCTTCACGTCGAGGTCGCCGACGTTCTTCACCGTCATCTCGCCGCTGCTGTCGTGGATCACGACCGGCACGCCGGCCGGCAGCGAGACTTTGAAATCGAGCTGCGGCGACGAGAGGAGGAACGTCCCGTCCGGGATCTGGGCCTCGATCGTCACCTGCGATCCGCTGCGCGTGGCGACGAGCTTCACCTGCTTCAGCACGTCGTCCGACGACGCGTCGGCGGTGCCGTTGGCCTTGATCTCCGTCGCGCCGGCGACTCCGGTCACGTCGAGCGATCCGGCGCGCGCGACGATCACCACTTTCGTGACTCCGTTGGCGGATGTCGACGCCGCGCGCGGAGCCGACGTCGAAGCGAGTGCGAGAGCGGCGAAGATCGGCAGAATCATTTGCCTACTTTAACGCTGACCGCCGTCTTCCCGTCATTCGCGACGTAGACCGCCACCCTCCGCCCCGAGGTCAGCTCGGTCCACTCCACCGGCGCGCCGTCGCGCGTGACCGTGGTCGTGCTCGTCAGCACGAACTCCGCATTTTTACCCGCGGTCGTCGTGATCACGAGCTGCCCGTCGGTCAGCGTTTTCACGGTACCGAGGAATTGATGCTGATGTCCGCCGTGCGCGAAGGCGGTGGCGGTGATGAGGAAAAGGGCAAGGGCAAGGAACCGTTTCATCCCACTTAGGAACCAAGTAACTCAGCAACCGCTTCCAACTCTGGCAACTGTCGTGCACTGCCGAGTCAGGCACGATGACGTTCTTCGTGACAAAGGCTCTCGCTACCGGACCGATACGCTTCGGCGTCGCTCCACGCCGCCCCGTCGACGAGATCGATGACGATCCCGCCCTCAGCACGGGGCCTGATGGCTCCTTCGTCCGCCGGCGGAAGGAATCGTTCTTCTTCGCCGACTCGCGCAACGTCGCCACGGCGGGCGCACTCCCGCGGCGGCATTCCGAACAGACCCTGATGGATCAGGTGCTCGCGCTGCCGAAACCGCTCCTCGGGCTCATCCCGGTCGGTGCGCTCTTCCTCCTCCTCGGCCTGGCCGTCGTCTTCACCAAGGGGGCGCAGGGGTTGGTCGAGATCATCTTCGGCCTGGCCATGATCGCCGTCCCGATCGTGTTCACCGCGCAACAACGGCGCGCGGTCCGCGAGCGCGAGGACCAGGAACGCGCCGCGCGCGAAGAGCGCGAGCGCCGCGACTCCGAGCTCCTCGGCAAATACGTCGCGGCGCTCGAACAGATGCGCGTGAGTCCTGACCAGGCGTCGAGGGACGCGGTCGCGCGCGAGCGCGCGGCGATCGATCTCCCCGATCCGATCTGGTCGCCCGCCGCGCGGCTCGCCGTGCTGCAGATCGGACTCGAAGCGCTGCATCGGCTCGGACCGGAAAAGGCGAAAGACGTCGCGCAGATCATGGCGGAGGCGGGCGGCGCGGCCGGACTGCACGGCGACGCGAAGCTCTCGCTGCGCGAGGATCTCTACCTCGTCATCCTCTGGCATCTCCTCGCGGACGACCGCCTCGGACCCGTGCAGGCCGCGCAGCTCGAAACGCTGCGCAAGGCCTGGGACATCGACATCGCCGAACCGGCGCAGGATCAGTTCGAACGGCTGCGCGGCATCGGCGTGCGTAATCTCCCACGCGCCGAGTGCACCGCCCGCCTCGGCTTCCACGAGTACTGCATCCACGCCACGAAGGACCTCTTCGTGACGAACAAGCGCGTTCTCTTCCCGGCACTGAAGCCGGCGGAGATCAGCCTGCCGAAGATCGACGACATCGCCGTCGATGCCGACACGTCGACGATGGTGCTCAAAGTCGCGGGCGTGAAAAAACCGATCAGCCTCACGCTCGACGATCCGATCTTCATCGCCTGCATCATCGACATCGCGACGACGCTCAACGAGCGCCCGCGCGGATTTGCCTAATCGGACAGCAGACAGCGGACAGCAGTCGTAACCGGGTGTTCACCTGCTGTCCGCTGTCCGCCGTCCGCTGTCTGGCGATAATGCGGCCCCATGCGTACACGTGCGTTGCTGCTGTTCGCGCTTCTGTCGATCTCCGCCCACGCGCAACTGCCGAGTTACTCCGAGCCCTCCCTCTCCCCCTCCGGCGACATCGCGTTCGTCTCCGGCGGCGACATCTGGACCGTGCCGCTCGCGGGCGGTGACGCGCGCCTGCTGGTCTCGAATCCCGCGAGCGACGCGCGTCCCGTCTGGTCGCCCGACGGACGGCAGCTCGCGTTCGCCTCCACGCGCACCGGCAACGGCGACATCTACGTCCTCGATCTCGCGTCGGGCGCCACGCGCCGCGTGACGTTCGACGACGGGCAGGACAAGCTCGACGGCTGGTCGCGCGACGGCAAGTGGCTCTACTTCGATTCGACCAGCCGCGAGATCGCCGGCATGAACGACGTCTACCGCGTCGCCGCGACCGGCGGCACGCCGATGCAGGTCGCCGCCGAGCGTTACGTCAACGAGTTCTTCGCCGCGCCCTCGCCCGACGGCGCGCGCCTCGCCATCACCGCGCGCGGCCTCGGATCGGCGCAATGGTGGCGGCACGGCCACAGCCACATCGACGAATCGCAGATCTGGATTGTGGAGGGACAGGCGCCCTCGCCTGTCCACTACGAGCCGGTCACCGCCGACGGCGCGCGCGAGGTCTGGCCGATGTGGTCGGCCGACGGCAAGCGTCTCTGGTACGCGTCGAACCGCGGCAGCGCGGAGAACATCTGGACGATCGTTCTGGGCGGACAGCCCCAGCAGGTCACGAAGTTCACCAGCGGCCGCGTGCTCTGGCCGTCGATCTCGTACGACGGAAAGACAATCGTCTTCGAGCGCGACTTCGCGATCTGGAAGCTCGACACGGCGACGAACAACGCGTCCGAGGTAAAGATCGCGCGAGTCGGCTCACCGTCTGTGCCGGCCATCGATCATCGCAAGCTGAGCGATCGCTTCACCGACTTCGCGCTTTCGCCCGACGGCAAGAAGGTCGCGTTCGTCGCGCGCGGCGAAGTGTGGGCCGCGAGCGCGAAAGAAGGCGGCGATGCGGTCCGCATCACGAACACCAGCGGCGCCGAGGCCGAGGTGATGTGGAGTCCCGACAGCAAGACGATCGTGTACACGTCGGATCGCAACGGCGCGCCGCACCTCTATCAATATGAATTCGGCAGCGAGCGCGAGACCGAGCTCACCAGCGGCGACGTATCCGAGTCCTCGCCCCGCTTCTCGCCTGACGGAAAGCTCATCGCCTTTCAGCGCGGCACCCGCGAGCTCGCCGTGCTCGACCTCGCGTCGAAGCAGATCCGCACGGTGGCGAAGGCGTCGTTCGACGCGCCGCCGCTCGGCTCGACGCGCCCGTTCGAATGGTCGCCAGATAGCAAGTGGATCGCCTACCTCGCATACGTCGCACCGGAGCGCTTCCGCAACGCGTTTGTCGTCAGCGCGGCCGGCGGCGACGCGAAGCCGGTGTCGTTCCTCGCCAACGCCAACACCGACACGATCTCCTGGAGCCGCGACGGCAAGTTCCTCCTGATCTCCACCGGCCAGCGCACCGAGAGCGGCCAGCTCGCGCGCATCGACCTCGTGCCGCAGACGCCGAAGTTCCGCGAGGAGCAGTTCCGCGAGCTCTTCCAGCCGAAGCCGGAGGAGAAAAAAGACGGCGAGAAAAAAATCCCCGACGTCTCCATCGAATTCGCCGGCATCCGCGATCGCGTCCACCTCCTCCCGCTCGGACTCGACGCGGGCGAGAACGCGATCAGTCCCGACGGCAAGTGGGTCGCCTTCATCGCCACGACCGGCGCGGACGAGAACGTCTACGTTTACTCGATCGACGAACTGGCGACCGAGCCGTCGACGCCGAAGCAGCTCAGCGCGACGACGGGACGCAAAGGCGCGCTGCAGTTCTCATCCGACAACAAGGAAGTCTGGTACCTCGACGGCGGCAAGATCGCGTCGGCGACAATCGATCCGGTCAAGGCGAAGACGCTCGGCGTCACCGCGGAGCTCGACGTCGACTTCGTGCGCGAGCGCGACGAGGCGTTCCGCCAGGGCTGGACCTGGCTGCGCGACAACTTCTTCGACGCGAAGATGAACGGCGTCGACTGGACGTCGATGCGCGAGATCTACTCGAAGCGCGTCGCGTCGGCATCGACGCCCGACGAGTTCCGCCGGCTCATGAATCTGATGATCGGCGAGCTCAATGCGTCGCACACCGGCGCCAATCCGCCGCGCGGTTTCATCGTGCCGGCGACCGGAAGGATCGGTGTCCGCTTCGATCGCGCGGCGTACGAAAAGGACGGCACACTGAAGGTGAGCGAAGTCCTTCCGCTCTCGCCTGCCGACATCGCGAAGATCAAGGCGGGCGACGTGATCACGGCGGTCGATCGCAAGCCGGTCGTGAATTTCGATGAGCTGCTCGAGCATCGCACCGGCAAGCGGACCATCATCACGCTCGCTCCCGGACGCGACGTCATCGTGCAGCCGATCTCCTCCGGGGAGGAGAAGGAGCTCACCTACCGCGCCTGGGTGAACGCGAATCGCGACTACGTCGATCGCGTCAGCAATCACCGCCTAGGCTACGTGCACATGTTCGACATGTCCTACGAATCGCTGCAGCAGCTCTTCGTCGATCTCGACGCCGAGAATCGCAATCGCGACGGCGTGGTCATCGACGTCCGCAACAACAACGGCGGCTTCGTGAACGTCTACGCCATCGACGTCCTGATGCGCCGCAGCTACCTCAACATGACGTTCCGCAACGAGTCTCCCGCCCCCGGCCGCACCATCCTCGGGCAACGCGCGCTCGAGCGTCCGACCGTGCTGGTCACGAATCGCCATTCGCTGTCGGACGCCGAGGATTTCACCGAGGGGTATCGAAGTCTCGGGTTGGGGAAGGTCGTCGGCGAGCCGACCGCGGGGTGGATCATCTACACCTCGGATGTTCCGCTGATCGACGGGACGATGCTTCGCATGCCGCACATCCGCGTCACGGATTCAAAGGGTCAGGACATGGAGATGAATCCGCGGCCGGTCGACGTGTTCGTGCAGCGTCCGATCGGTGAAGGATTGGGGGGACGCGACTCCCAGCTCGACACGGCGGTGCAGACGCTGTTGCAATCATTGAAGTGAAGCGCCGGCGCTTCCGTATTTGCACGTTGCGTCCATCCCGATCGCAATACATATTGATGGTCCCATGAAGAAAATTGCCTTCCTTGCTCTCGCTCTCTTTTTCATCGCCGCCGTTGCGCAGCCCGACTGCTCGACACTCACGAACATCACCGAGACCGTGCCTGAGTTCACGCTCGGACAGCCGGTGAACTTCCAGTTCGAGTTCATCGGTGGAACGCCGCCGTACACGTTCTCGATCTACAGCGGGACGCTCCCAAAGGGGCTGCATCTCAATCAGAACGGTACGCTGCACGGCGTGCCGAAAGAGGTGACGGACACGACGGTCCTGATCCTGGTGACCGATGCCGCGGGATGCACGCTGGGCGTTGCGTATCCGATCCGCGTGAATCCGTGATAATTGCCTGGTGAGGCTGCCCAAAGTCCACGGCGTGATCAGGCGGCGGTTGCTCGTCAACTACCGGCTCGATCCCGCCGTGGCCCAGCGGCAGTTGCCCGCCGCGTTTCATCCGAAGCTGCACGACGGCTACGCGATCGCCGGCATCTGCCTCATTCGCCTGGAGCAGATCCGCCCGAAGCGGTTCCCGTCGCTGCTGGGCATCTCCAGCGAGAATGCCGCGCATCGCTTCGCCGTGACCTGGGACGATGAATCGGGATCGCATGAAGGCGTCTACATCCCGCGCCGCGATTCCGATTCGCTGCTCAATCACCTCGCGGGCGGCCGCCTCTTCCCCGGCGAGCATCAGCGCGCGAGCTTCACCGTGACCGACGACGGCACGCACGTCGATCTCGCCATGCACTCCGCCGACGGCGCGGTCAACGTCTCCGTTCGCGGCGAGACCGCGACCCAATTACCCGCGGACTCGGTCTTCGATTCGATCGACGTGGCGTCGTCGTTCTTCGAAGGCGGCTCGCTCGGATACTCCGCCACGCGCGACGGCCACAAGCTCGACGGCATCGTCCTCCGCACGAAGTCGTGGCGCGTCGAGCCGCTGCAGGTCGACGCCGTGGTGTCGAGCTACTTCGCGGATGAATCGCGCTTCCCCCGCGGCAGCGCGACGTTCGACTGCGCGCTGATCATGCGCAACATCGAGCACGACTGGGAGTCGGCGGCTGAGATGTACGCGTGAGAAGATTGCACGCGATGCGCGCGCTGCTCGCCACCCTCCTCCTCCTCACCATCGCCTGCGCCACGACCACCCCGAAAGCGCCCGGCGAAGAACCGCCGATCGGTTCGAGCACGACCGCGGTCGTCAACGGCCAGAGGATCACCGACGAAATGATCGGACGCGGCCGGGGAGAGATGTCGCTGACGCGCACGGCGAGCAGCGACTCCTACGGCTGGTCGCAAATGATGCCGGTGAAAATCGGCGGCGGCCTCGGCGAGGGGGGTAATCGCACCTACCAGTTTCTCAACACGCTGCGCGGCCCGAACGGCGAGGATGTCCATTACGACCGCGTCGGAACGTGCTGCCCGTTCAACTCGCCGAAGTCGCCGTTCGAAGACGGCGGCGCTCTGCTCGAGGTCTACGTGATCTCGTACAAGGGATTGGAGACGCCGCGGCGGCTTTACTTCAACTGGTACGACGAGGGCGAGATGATGATCCCGAAGGGACTGACGGCGTCTAAATGAACCCCACCTTCTGGACTGCCGTCCGCCGCGGACTCAGCCGCCGGTGCCCGCGTTGCGGCGAGGGTCGGCTCTTCCGCCGCTGGATCTCCGCCTATCCGCGCTGTTCCGCGTGCGGGCTGGAGTTTCAGTCGAATCACGGCAACACGTGGATGTTCATCGTGATCACCGACCGCATTCCGCTTCTCTTCGGCATCGGCGCACTGTTCCTCGGCCTGCGCCCGCACGGCGTCCTGCAGAACAGCGCGTTCCTCTTTCTGCTCGCCGGACCGCTGATCCTCACGATGCCGCATCGCCAGGGGATGGCGATGGCGCTCGATTACGTGCTCGGTCGCTCGATGAGCGGCGGCGAGTTGCGCTGACCGCATACGCGGCGATCAGCGGTCACTTCCCTGCCCTGATCAGATCGCGCGCGTCGTCGAGCTTCTTGTCGATCGCTTCCTGCCGCTGCACGATGTCGCCCGGCGGCGGAGAGCCGTTGCGCAACGCGCCTTCGAGATCGTTCGCCAGTCCGCGCAGCTCGCTCATCGCCGCTCGCACCTTCTCGCACGATTCCGCAACGCACGCGCACTGCCCCTCGGCATTCGCGATCTTCGAATCGATGTCCGAGCGGAAGATCGTCCAGGCGTCCATGTCGTACGGCGGATTGACGAATTTCCCGATGCCGCTCCCCCACGCCGACGACGCCTTGTCCGCCGCGCCGATGCACGAGCTGTTGACGAACGTGCCGTCGCCCGCCGGCGTGGTCTCTTTCTTCAGGAACTTCGGCGAAAGGTACTTCCAGGCGAGGAAGGCGACGATGAGGATGACCAGCCACTTGACGATGCGCGACAAATCCATTTGCGTACTCCGAGTTAAGTTAAGGGTCAGACCCTTAACTTAACAGTTCTCGCATCTCGGCGAGGTGTTCCGAATCGTGGGTGATCCAGCGCTCGAGCAGGTCGCGCAGCGTCACGCGACCGACGGTTTCCAGTTCGGCGGTCCGGTCGAGCGCCGACTCGTCGAGCGTCCGCAGCAACGCGACCGACGCGGCGCGCGAGCGCTCCAGCTCCGCCAGTTCCGGCTCGAGCGGCAGCGTTGCGTAGGCGCGCTCGACGGCGATGCGCGATCCGTCGACGTCGGGAAGCGTCGGATGCTCCTCGCTGACGATCAGGCGGAGACGCTGCTCGTAGCCGAGGGAGTCGATGTCGCGGAGATGGGCCACGCTCTCGCGGATGGAGAAGAAGTCGCCGTTCTTGCGGTCGACGTCGGGCGCGGTGGCGACGATCTCGCGTACGAGACGCGGGGTTTGTTCAAGCGTCTCGATGTATTGGTTCATCCGCCCGTCACGCAGTTCCGGCCGTGCGTCTTCGATTGATACAGAAGCTCGTCGGCGCGCCCGAGGAGCGCGTCGGCCGGTTCGGCGGGAGAGGTGGAGGCGCAGACGCCGAAGGAGGCGGTGAAGCGGATCTGTTGTCCGCTCACCTCGAACTTCCGCTCGGCGAGCGCCATGCGGATCTCCTCGGCGATGTCACACGCGCGGGCGATCGGCGTTTCGGGAAGGACGATCACGAACTCTTCGCCTCCCATCCGTCCGAAGAGATCGCCCGGACGGATGCAGCACTCGCGGATCAGGGTCGCGCTGTCGCGGAGCACCTGGTCGCCGGCGGCGTGTCCGAAGCGGTCGTTGACCGCCTTGAACTCGTCGTAGTCGAAGGCGATGACGCTGACGGGACGCGACTCGCTCGCCGTATCGAGCACGAACGCGAGGCGGGCCACGATGTACGACTGATTGAACGTGCCGGTGAGCTGATCGGTGATGCCGCGGGAGTGGAGCGACTCGGTGAACTCGACCTCGAGCAGCGAGTCGACGTAGCGGAGGACGCAGTTGCCGATGCGGAGGAGGTTGCCGGGAGTGAGCGGAGTCGGCTGCTTGATGCGCGAGCCGTTGACCAGCGTGCCGTTCGTGGAGGCGAGGTCGTGGATCGTCACCTCGTCGCCGACGCGGATGATCTCGGCGTGGATGCCGCTGACCGCCCGTTCGCGGAGGCGGATGTCCGACTCCGGGCGGCGGCCGACGATCTGCCGCCCCTGCCGCAACCGAAACACCTGGCCGGGGAGGTCGCCGTGCAGCAGCACCAGCGCCGGCTCCGAAATCCGCGAGCGCGCAAGCGGGTCGCCCCCGGTGACGATCGGATCAACCGAGACTTCCGAAGTCGTCCGCACCACCCGAAGCGTCGCGTTGCGCGCGGCGTTCTTGATCTTTTCGATCATGAAGTAAAGAAGTGTAAACGAAACTCAGCGGTTGAGCTGTTCAGCCGTTTAGCCGTTCAGCTCGACCGCTCGAGCGCTCAACGGCTCAACAGCTCCGGGTGGTACATGGAGGCGTACCCCAACCTCTGCTTCGCGAAATCGCGCGGGTACTTCATCGTCACCGTCTTTCCCTTCGACAGCTCGGCGTTGATGCCGTGCCAGAACGTGGGGAGATTCAGCTTCTTGAAGCGCTCGACCACCTCGTCGCGGAGCGTCGGGTCGAAGTGGACGCCGTACTTGTTCACCAGCTCCTTGACCGCCTCGTAGTCGCCTTCGCCCTTGATGCGCATCAGCTCCGCCAGCAGCATGCCGACGCCCTGGTGCATCTTCTGGAAGTCGACGACGTGCATGTAGGTCTTGCCGTCCTTCTGCACGCGCTCGATCGAGCCCGGGACCTTGTCCATGATGTACTCGACGATCAGTTGCCGGTCGCGCTGGTGGTCTTCCTCGAGCTGCTCGCCGCGCTTGTTCGAGTTGAGCTGCGTGAGCGGCGCGCGGGCGGCCTGGAGGTACATCGCCTTCGCCACACCCTCGTTCTCCGAGATGATGCCGAGCTCCTTGAGGTGCGGATCCCAGACATTCCAGTACGCCATCAGGTCGGCGCGCGCCTCTTCGAGAGTCGAGTAGTACTCCTTTAAATACGTCGACGGATCCTGCGTCAGCTTCGGATTCACTTTGCCCGAGCCGTGGCCGATCACCTCGTGCAGAGCCGTCGTGAGGTCGCTCGCCTCCTGACCGTACTTCTTCAGGAGCTCTTCCTCCGTCTTGTCGTACGAGAACTCGCCGCGCGAGCCGGCGCCGCGGGCCGCGTTCAGGGCGCGCGTCGAGCCGGTGAAGAAGTACGACTTCGTCCCGTACTTCTCGCGGATCTCGTTTTCGTTCGGCAGGTTGTCGCCGACGATCGTCACGGCGAAGTCGCCCGTCTCGATCACCGTCTCCACCGCCTTCGCCAGCGGCGGCTGCACGCCCTGCTTCTTGTACATGTCGAGCCACGGCGCGTGGTTCTCGAAGTACTGCGCGTCGTTGGCGATCTTCACCATCATCCGGTTCAGCGCCTCGTCGGTGACGGAGACGAAGCTCTGCGACGTCCCCTTCGCCCCGCGCGCGTCGCGATAGACCTCGATGAAGCCGTTGGCGAAGTCGACCTGCTTGTTGTTGCCGACCCACTTCACGCCGAAGTCGATCCAGTCGCGGTACTCGCCGGTCTGGTAGTAGCGGATCAGCGCGTCGATGACGTCGGCCTGTCCCTCTTCCGCGAACGGCTTCGCCTTCTGCAGGTACTCGATCGCCTTCGCCAGGTAGATCGAGTCGCGTCCCGGCGGAACCGAGCCGTCGGGCGTGCCGGCGCGCAGGACCTCTTCCTTCAGCGTGCCGTCGGCGTTCTTCACCACGCGCGAGTTGAGCGGATGCTGCTCCTTGAAGCCTTCGACGTCCTTGAGCGTAACGCCCTGTCCATAGAAGTTGTTGGCGCTTCCCTGGATGATGTCGAGGCCCCCCTGCGGGTTCTTCGCCGTGAGCTGCGGCTCGAAGCTCGGATCGAAGATCGTCGGCCGGAGCGACTCGAGCTCCCGCCTGAATCCCTCGACGCGAAGCTCGTTATCGAGCTGCTCTTCCGGAAGACGTCCCTTCTTCAACGTCGCGCGGAACGCCGCGACAGCCGCCGTCTCCAGCTCCTCGGGCGTGAACTCCGGGACGAACTTCTGCGCCGTGATGTCGTTGTGATTGCCGTGATTCGCCCAGAAGAGCTTCGTGTAGTCGAGCAGCTTCTTTCGCACCGCCGGATCTACCGATTGTGGATGCGAGGCGATCAGCTCCAGCACGTACTTCTCGCGCAGACCGTTCCGGCCGAGCTGGTCGTAGATGATCGGATCGATGGCGATCGAGGCGCGGGTCAGCCACCAGACCAGCTCCTTCTGCCGAGGAGAAAGGGCGCGGAACCCTTCGGCCTGGACCTCGATGAAGGCGTCGGCGCCGATCCTCTCGACGAGAGAGCTCTTCGGAGCCGGATCCGCGGCGAACGACGGGAGGGCGAGCAGGAGCGTAAACAGCGTGAGTAGAAGGCGTTTCATGCCGGGGGAAGATAGCAGATAGCGGATAGCGGATAGCAAAGCGGCAACCCTTCTTTCCTGCTGTCCGCTGTCTGCTATCCGCTGTCTTTGTAGAAATCGTGACAAGCAAAAGTTCCCGAAGTAATATGATGTCCATCGGGTCCACCAAACTCTAGTTCCCGCTCCCGGTTTCTCGAAACATTCACGACACGTCCTGGCTCTGTCACGGAGGGTTGACGATGTTTTTGACCGCACGCAAGCGGCTGCTTCTCTCGTTCCTGGTTGCGATCGCTCTCGCCATCCCGGCGTTCGGCGACGTCACCATCAGCGGCACCACCACCTTCGCCGCAATTGACGGTTCCGCACTCGACGACGACGGCGTCGCGAACGGCACCTTTACCGTCAACAGCAATCTGACCGTCCTCGGGACGATCAACTGCAATGACGAAGGCCCCAACGACGCATCGGCCTGTCCGATGAATTTCGTCGTCAGCGGAAACCTGACCCTTGCTTCCGGCAGCGCCATCTTCGCGGAAAACCGCGTGAAGGATGGCAACGGCGGAGACATCACCTTCACCGTCGGCGGCAACGTCACGGTGCAGGGGCCGAGCGGCCCGCTCGCCGGTGCGCTCGTCTCCAGTGCGAAGCTGACCAGCGGCAACGCCGGTGTCTTCCACGGCGGCGACATCACGGTGAATGCCGGCGGCACCTTCACGCAGGCCGCGGGATCGACCTTCAGCTCCGCCGCGCTCGACAGCCGGGCCGGAGCGATCTCGATCACCAGCGGTGGAGCGTCGGCGCCGGGCGGCAACATCCTCGCCGGACCGAGCCGCACGATCTCCGGGACGATCTACACCGACGCCATCATGACCGGCGGTTCGGGCAACGGTCTCGGCGGTCCGATCACGATCAAAGCGACGACGCACGCCGAACCGGGAGTCGTCGTCGGCAGCGGCGCCATCATCGCCTCGCAAGGCAGTGACGGCGGCGCGGGGACGGTCCTGATCGAAGGCTGCAACGTGCAGGTCAACGGTCTCGTCGCCTCCATCGCCCGCCGCGGAAGCGGCGTCCGCGTCGTGGTTCGCAGCGGCTCCGACCTCACGGTCGACGGCAGCGACCTCGCCGGCGCAGGCATCCACAAGGGCCGCGTCCGCGCCGACGCCCTGCGCGAAAGCGCCGCAGGCTATCGCGCCGATCTCTTCGCCCGGAACAACATCACGGTTCTGGGACCGGCGACGTCGAACACCACCATCACCTCGAACGCAGGCGACGCCAACGGCGAATCGGCCGGCGCGATCAATGTCATCTCCACCTCGGGCGGCGTGACGGCGAGCGGAAACGCATTCGCCGCCAACGCGGCCGAGAAGGACGATCTGGGCGGCACGGTCAACGTCTCCGCCTCGAGCAACGTCACGCTGAACGGCGCCACGATCAGCGCCACCGGCGGCACCACCGGCTCCGCACGCGCCGGTGGCCACATCAACGCGCGCTCCTACTCCGGTGCGGTGAGCTGGCAGGCAGGCGTCGGCGACGTCCGTCCGGTCGGCAGCAGCGCCGGCGTTCCGTCCGGGCAGCAGGGCACGATCAGCCTGACCTACTGCACGACCGTCTCGACCGCCGGCACGTCGTTCCCGACGAACGGCTCGCCGGTCGGCACCTTCCCCACCACCACGCAGACCTGCTCGCCGGCCGCTCCCTCGCTGCCGGTAGGTGAGGCGGCGCTCCCCGACTGCAACGATCCTCCGGTCGCGGTCAACGACGCCTACACGGTCGCCGAGGGCGGCACGCTCAACGTGCCGGCTCCGGGCGTGCTCGGCAACGACAGCGATCCTGAAGGCCAGCCGATCACGGCCATCCTGGTGACCGGCCCGGCGCATGCGTCGAGCTTCACCTTCAACAGCGACGGCTCCTTCAACTACGTCCACGACGGCTCCGAGACGTTGAGCGATTCGTTCACCTACAAGGCGAACGACGGCTCGCTCGACTCGAACGTCGCCACCGTCAACATCACCATCACGCCGGTCAACGACGCGCCGGTCGCGGTCAATGACGCCTACTCCGTCAACGAAGACACGCTGCTGAGCGTCGCGGCGCCGGGCGTCCTGGCGAACGACAGCGATCCGGATGGTCCGACCGCAACCGCGGTGCTGGTCAGCGGTCCGTTGCACGCCTCGACCTTCGCACTCAACCCCGACGGCTCGTTCACCTACCAGGCCACGCTGAACTACAACGGCCCCGACTCGTTCACCTACCAGCGCTCCGACGGCTCGCTGCTGTCGAACGTGGCGACGGTCAACATCACCGTCGTCGCGGTCAATGACGCGCCGGTGGCGGTCAACGACGCCTACTCCACGAACGAAGACACGCCGCTCACCGTGAGCGCGCCGGGCGTCCTCGGCAACGACACCGACGTCGACAGCCCGTCGCTGACCGCGGTGCTGGTCAGCGGTCCGTCGAACGCGCTGTCGTTCACCCTCAACGCCGACGGCTCGTTCAGCTACACGCCGAACCCGAACTTCAACGGCTCCGACTCGTTCACCTATCAGGCGAACGACGGCTCGCTGAACTCGAACGTCGCCACCGTCAACCTCACCGTCAACGCGGTGAATGACGCGCCGGTCGCCGTCGACGACAACTACTCGACGAACGAGGACACGAACCTCACCGTCGGTGCGCCGGGCGTCCTGACCAACGACAGCGACGTCGACAGTCCGTCGCTCACCGCCGTGCTGGTCAGCGGTCCGTCGAACGCCGCGTCGTTCGCACTCAACGCGGACGGCTCGTTCAGCTACTCGCCGAACCCGAACTTCAACGGCTCCGACTCGTTCACCTACCGGGCGAACGACGGCTCGCTGAATTCGAACATCGCCACCGTGACGATCACCGTCAATGCGGTCAACGACGCGCCGTCGATCACGGCGCCCGCCTCCGCCTCGACGAATGAAGACTCGGCGCTGGTGTTCAACAACATCTCGGTCAACGACGTCGACGCAGGCGCCGGCAACGTCACCGTCACGCTCGGCGTGACGAACGGCACGCTGACGCTCGCCTCGACCTCCGGCCTGACGGTCAGCGGCAACGGCACGGCGTCGGTCTCCGCGACCGGCACGCTGGCCGACCTCAACGCCGCACTCAACGGCCTCACCTACGCGCCGAACGCGAACTACAACGGCTCCGACTCGCTCGCCATCACGGCGAACGACAACGGCAACACCGGCGCCGGTGGTCCGCTGACGGACGCGGAGACGGTCGCCATCACCGTGAATGCGGTCAACGACGCGCCGGTCAACAGCGTGCCGGGAACGCAGACGGTAGCCGAGGACACGAACCTCGTCTTCTCGACCGCGAACGGCAATGCCATCACCACGTCGGACATCGACGCCGGCGGCAACGCCATCCAGGTCACGCTGAACGCGACCAACGGCACGCTCGCCACCGGCTCGACGCTCAACGTCACGGTGACCGGCAACGGCACGTCGACGGTCGTGATCGTCGGCGCGATCAGCGACATCAACGCCGCGCTCGAAGGGACGACCTTCACCCCGAACCTCAACTTCAACGGCTCGGCGTCGATCACGATGACCACCAACGATCTCGGCTTCACCGGATCGGGTGGCCCGCAGAGCGACACCGACGTCATCAACATCAACGTCACGGCCGTGAATGACGCGCCGGTGGCCAACAACGACGGTCCGTACATCGTGACGACCGGCGGCTCGTTCACCCTCCCGGCGCCGGGCGTCCTGGCGAATGACACCGACGTCGACACGCCGCCCGCTTCCCTCTCCGCGGTGCTGGTGACCGGTCCGGCCAACGCGACGTTCTTCGTCCTGAACGCCGACGGCTCCTTCACCTACACGAACAACGGCACGTCCGGTCCCGACTCGTTCACCTACAAAGTGAACGACGGCTCGCTCGACTCGAACGTCGCCACCGTCCAGTTCAACGTCCAGACGCAGCCGCCGGTTGCGGTCAACGACGCCTACACCGGCGTCGGCAACACCGAGCTGCGCGTCGGCCTCCCCGCCACCGTCACCCCGGCCGCGGCCGTCGCCGGCTCGGTGCTCGACAACGACACCGATGCCGACACGCCGCACGCCTCGCTCGTGGTCAGCGCCTTCGATCTGACCTCGGCCAACGGCGGCTCGGTGACCATGACCCCGGCCGGCAACTTCTCCTACATCCCGGCTGTCGGCTTCACCGGCGTCGACTCCTTCAACTACACCGTCAGCGACGGCACGCAGACCGACGTCGGCACGGTGGTCATCACGATCACCGAGCGCGTCTGGTACGTGAACAACGCCGGCATCAACGGCAGCGGCCGTTCCAACACGCCGTTCAACAACCTCGGCAACGCGCAGTCGGCGTCCGCGGTGAACGACTGGATCTACGTCCACACCGGCGTCGGCACGTACAGCGGCGGCATCGTGCTGAAGAACAACCAGAAGCTCGTCGGCAACGGCGTGGCCCTGGTCGTCTCCGGCTACACGCTGAACGGCGCGGGCGCGCGTCCGACGATCGGCGGCACCGGCGTCACGCTGGCCAACGGCAACCTCGTCACCGGCCTCAACGTGGCGTCGTCCGGCTTCGGCATCGCCGGTTCGCTCACCAACGGCGCCACGATCTCGCAGGTCGACGTCACCGGCGGCTCCGACGGCATCAGCCTCACGAGCCCGAGCGGCACGATCGCCATCAGCAACGTCAACCTCACGCCGGGCGGCGCGGGCCTCGTCATCAGCGGCGGCACGGCGACCGTGAATGCCACGACCCTGTCGGTCAACACGACGACCGGCAAGGGCATCCTCGGCACGGGCGGCACGCTGAACGTCTCCGGCTCCAGCAGCGTCACCTCGAGCGCCGCGTCGGCGATCGATCTCTCCGGCATGGCCCTCGGCGCCACGTTCACCAGCGTCAGCTCGTCGAACGACGCCGTCGGCATCCGCCTGAACAACACGACGGGAAGCTTCACGTCGAACGGCGGCACGATCTCCAACCAGACCACCGCGGGCCTGAAGGCGACGAGCGCGACGAACATCTCGCTCTCGAACATGACCTTCACCAACGCGGCGACCACGAACGGCGACACCGCCGCGAACTGCAGCAACATCGCGGGCGGCTCGAACCTCACCTGTAACGCGGCGATCTACCTCGCCAGCGTCAGCGGCGCGAGCTTCTCGAACGTGACGGTCGACGGTTCGGCGCAGGTCGGCATCAACGGCACCAGCGTCTCCGGCTTCTCGCTCACCAATTCGGAAGTGAAGAACGCCGGCAACGAGACCGGTGAGAGCGGCATCCAGTTCCAGAACCTCAGCGGAACGTCGACGATCACCAGCTCGAACATCCACAACAACTTCGCGCGGCAGATGACCGTCTTCAACACCGCGGGCAGCGGCACGACGACGATCACCGGCTCGACGTTCGCGAACTCGACCGCTCCGAACGGCCAGCAGGGCATCCTGTGGCAGACGTCCGGCGCGGCGAACAACACGCTGACCGTCAACGGCTCCACGTTCAGCAGCAACGCCTCGACGGCCCTCCAGGCCGACGTCATCAACGCGGTCGCGCTGCTCAACGTGAACGTCGGCACCAGCACGTTCACCTCGAACGGCAACGCCGTGGTCCTCGACGCGAACGGCGGCACGATGAACTTCGACGTGCACGACAACCCGACGATCACGAACAACCTGGCCACGGCCGTCGTCGTCTTCAAGACCTCGAGCGCCAGCGCCACCGGCTTCATTCGCAACAACGTGATCGGTACGTTCGGCGTGCCCAACTCCGGCGCGACCTGCTTCGGCGGCTGCGACGGCATCCGGTTGACGAGCACCGGCACCGGCACGCTGGCCGCGACGGTCACCGGCAACACCGTGCAGCAGGTCGACGAGAACGGCATCCTGGCACGCGCCAACGCCGGCAGCAGCTCGCTGCAGCTCGACATCTCCAGCAACGTCGTCCGCGACCCGGCCGGCGCCGGCCCGCTCCGCGCCATCCAGGTGGAATCGGGCGGTGTGGCGGGAGACACGACGTCGGTCTGCGCGAACATCGTCAGCAACACCATCGCCGGCGCGTGGCTCGGCGGCATCCGCGTCCGCCACCTCACCGCCACCGCGCTCTTCCGCCTCCCGGGCTACGCCGGAGCGATCGGCGACACCACCGCGGTGTCGGCCTTCCTGTCGGCAAACAACGGCGGCGCGAGCGCGACGGCAACGCGCGTCTCGCCGGGCGGCTTCACCGGCGGCGCGGCCTGCGCCACCCCGTAGTCATCAGCTCAGCATCGATCGAAAGGGGCGCCCGCGAGGGCGCCCCTTTTGCTTTCCGATACACTCGCGCGAATGGACGTCCCCGTCTCATCCTGGCTCGAACTGCAGGAAGCGCTCTTCACCGGCTCCTGGCAGCCGAACATCGAGCGCCATCGCTCGAACTTCGTCTACCGCGGCGCGCCGCGCGTGACGCACGGCCTCGAGACCTCGCTGCAGACCGGCGGCTTCGAATCGCACGAGCTGCGCCTCCTCACCAGCTTCCGCAAATACGCCATGCGTCATCCCGTGCACGGCGACTGGGTCTGGAACTGGCTCTCCCTCGCCAAGCACCACGGCCTCCCCACCCGCCTCCTCGACTGGACCTACTCGCCGTACGTGGCCATGCACTTCGCCACGCACAAGCTGCAGGACTTCGACGTCGACGGCGCGATCTGGTGCGTCGACTACCGCGCCACGAACGAGCTCCTGCCGAAGCCGTTCCGCACCATGCTGAAGAAAGACGAGGCGAACATCTTCACCACCGAGATGCTCAACCACGTCGCCACGAGCATCGAGCAGTTCGACGCCATGTCGAGCGACGACTTCGTCCTCTTCTTCGAGCCGCCGTCGCTCGACGATCGCATCGTCAACCAGTTCGCGCTCTTTTCCCTCCCCTCCGACGCCACGCTGTCACTGGAAGGGCTGCTGCGCAGCCGCGAGAACACCTATCGCCGGCTGATCATCCCGGCAGCGCTGAAGTGGGAGATCCGCGACAAGCTCGATCAGGCCAACATCACCGAGCGCGTTCTCTTCCCCGGCCTCGACGGCCTGTCGCAATGGCTGAAGCGCTACTTCACGACGCGGAAGGCGTAGCGCTCTTTTTCCCGAACAACCAGCTCACCAGCAGCCAGATCACCCCGCCCGTGATCGCGATGTCCGCGACGTTGAACACGCCCGTGTGCAGCGGACCGATCGCCATGTAGAGGAAATCGGTCACCCGTCCGCCGCGGAAGACGCGGTCGATTAGGTTCCCGATGCCGCCGCCGAGGATGAAGGCAACGGCGATGGAGTCGGCGGCGCTGCCGACGCGATTCGTCATCAGCGCGTAGATGCCCACGCCCAGTGCTACGGCGACGACGCCGCTGAAGATCAGCGATCGCGTCTGCGGCGGGAGGTTCGCGCCGAGGCTCAGAAACGCGCCGGTGTTTTCGGCGTAGAGCAGCGTGAGGATGCTGAAACGCCGCGGCGCGGCGGTGGCCAGCATCACGCGCGCGAGATGCTTGGTCCATTGATCGAGGGCGATGGTGATCGCCATGATCGCCATCAGCGGGATTCGCTTCATCACAGTCTCCTCAGCAACACGCGCTCCACCACATGGCTCTCCCCCTTCTCCAGGATCAGCTTCGCCCGTTCGCGCGTGGGGAGAATGTTCTCGTGCAGGTTGGCCAGGTTGATGTTCGTCCAGGCGTTGCGCGCGACCGCCGTCGCCTCTTCGTCCGGCATCGTCGCCAGCGCGTGGAAGAACGATTCCGGATCGCGGAACGCGGTCGTGCGCAGCGTCTGAAAGCGATGCATGAACCACCCCTCCAGCGCTTCCTCCGTCGCATCGACGTAGATCGAGAAGTCGACGAAGTCGGAGACGAACACCGAGTGCGCCGTGCCGCTCTGCAGCACGTTCAGCCCCTCGAGGATGACGATGTCGGGACGGTCGATCGTGTTCCAGACGTCGGGCAGGATGTCGTACTGCAGGTGCGAGTAGACCGGCACCTGCAGCGGCGAGAGCCCCGACTTCAGTTCGGAGATGAAGCGCACCAGCCGCGGGCGGTCGTAGCTTTCCGGAAATCCCTTCCGCTGCATCAGCTCGCGCTCCTGCAGGACGGCGTTCGGAAAGAGAAAGCCGTCGGTGGTCACCAGATCGACGCGCGGATGATCGGGCCAGCGCGAGAGGAGCGTCCGCAGCAGGCGCGCCGTGGTCGACTTCCCCGCCGACACGCTGCCGGCGATGGCGATGACGTACGGCACTTTCGGCGCCAGCGTGCCGAGGAACCGCGACGACACGCGATGCAGATCCTGAACGGCGGCAATGTGGAGATTGAGCAGCCGCGAAAGCGGCAGGTACACCTCTTCCACTTCCGCCATCGACAACGCCTCGGTGATCCCGCTCAACTCCGCGACGTCTTCCTCGCGCAGCGTCATCGCCGTCCCACCGCGGAGCCGCGCCCACTGCTCGCGGGTGAAGGAAAGAAAGGGAGAGTCGTCGGACGGCATGCGATGCGGATTCTAGGGCACGCGGCGTGAATCACCCCATCACCGTGCGTAAACACCTTCGCCGCCACTGGAAAGACCTCGTCATCGCCATCCTCTGGCTCCTGCTCTGGAACACGAACCGCCGCCGCAGCAAGACGAAGTTCGTGCGCTCCGGCGATCACGCCTCGGTCGGCGAGATGATCCCGACGCTCATCGGCCTGACCGAGGGGGCGATCGACCAGGGCAATCGCGTCGAGATTCTGCAGAACGGCGCTTACTTTGACCGGCTGCTCGACGACATCGCCAACGCGAAGTCGTCGATCCACATCGAGACCTTCGTCTGGTGGAACGGCGACATCTGCGACCAGGTCGCCGAGGCGCTGGTGCGGCGCGCGAACGAAGGCATCGAGGTCCGCCTGCTGATCGACTACTCCGGCTCCTCGCGCGCGAAGAAGCGCCACGACCTCATGAAGCGCCTCCGCGGCGGCGGATGCGAGGCGCACTTCTTCCACCCGCTGCGCATCACGAACATCGGCCGGATGAACAACCGCACGCACCGCAAGATCGGCGTCTTCGACGGCCGCATAGCCTACCTCGGCGGCCACGGGATCGCGAAAGAGTGGACCGGCAACGCCGAGGATCGCGAGCACTGGCGCGACACGTTCGTGCGGATGGAGGGACCGGTCGCAACGACCGTGCAGGGCGTCTTCTGCGAGAACTGGATCGAGGAGACCGGAGACGTGCCGGCCGGGCCGAAGTACTTCCCCGATCTCGAGCATGTGGGCGACGTCGACGCGCACGTCGCCTTCGCGTCGCCGCGCGACAGCATCTCCACCGTGCAGCTCCTCTACTACCTCGCCATCAGCGCCGCGGGGAAAGAGCTGCTGATTCAGAACCCCTACTTCCTGCCCCACGACGACGCGATCGAGGAATTGAAGGAGGCGGTGAAGCGCGGCGTCGACGTCCGCATCATGCTGCCGTCGGCCGACGTCATCGATTCACCGATCGTGCAGCACGCCAGTCATCATCACTTCGGCACCCTGCTGAAGAACGGCGTCCGCATCTTCGAATACCGCCACACGCTGCTGCATCAGAAGGTGATGATCGTGGATGGGAAGTGGTCGTGCGTCGGCTCGACCAACTTCGACGACCGCTCGTTCCTGCTGAATGACGAGGTGAGCGTCGGCTTCACGAACGAACGCATCGCGCAGGAGCTGCGCGACGCCTGGTTCGACGACCTGCGGCATTGCACCGAGGTCCAGTTCGAGGAGTGGCGCGCGAGACCGTGGCCGCACAAGCTGCTCGACGGCGTCGGCTTCCTCATGCGCCGCGAGTTTTGAAGGGGTCGGATCTGGACAATTAACTTAACGCGGCGCGTTAAGTTAATTGTCCAGATCCGACCCCCAGCTTTTACTCGTTCCCGAAGTTCTTGATGTCGTCGCCGACGTCCGCGACCGGCACCACGACCGGGTCCTCACCCTGCACCATCACGCGGATCTGCTCCACCACCTCGGGGTTCGCCAGCGTCGTCGTGTCGCCGACCGGCAGGTTGTTCGAGATCGCGGCGAGCACGCGGCGCATGATCTTGCCCGACCGCGTCTTCGGCATGTCGGCGACGATGCGCACGCTCTTCGGCCGCGCGATCTTGCCGATCAGCGACTCGAGGTTCATCACCACCGCCTTCTCGATCGACGGGTTCGCGGTGAAGCCCGGCTTCAGCGCGATGTAGATCTCCGGCATGCGGCCGCGCGCGTCGTCGGCCACCGGCACGACGGCCGCTTCCGCCACTTCGTTGACCACGAGGCACGCCGACTCCAGCTCCTTCGTCCCGAGGCGATGACCGGCGACGTTGATGACGTCGTCGACGCGCCCGAGGATGCGGAAGTAGCCGTCTTCCGCACAGACCGCGCCGTCGCCGGCGAAATACGGCCAGTCGCGCCAGTCCTTGCTCTGCGGATCCTTGCAGTACTTCGCGTAGTACGTCTTCACGAAGCGGTCCGGGTCGCGCCACACGGTCTGCATGATGCCGGGCCACGGATTGCGGATGCAGATGTTCCCCGCGTGTCCCGCCGGCAGCTCGTTGCGCTCCTCGTCGAAGATCACCGGATGGATGCCCGGCACGCCCGGCCCCGCGCTACCCGCCTTCATCGGCTGCAGCGCCGGCTTCGTGCTGCAGAGGAAGCCGCCGGTCTCGGTCTGCCACCACGTGTCGACGATGACCGCGTCCTTGCGCCCGACGGTGTTGTAGTACCAGCGCCAGACCTCGGGCTCGATCGGCTCGCCGACCGTGACCATCAGCTTGAACTGATGCCCGTACTTGAGCGGCTCTTCCATCCCGACCTTGCGCAGCATGCGGATGGCGGTCGGCGCGGTGTGGAAGATGTTCACGCCGAGGCGTTCGGCGATGCGCCACGGCCGTCCGGCATCCGGATACGTCGGCACGCCTTCGTACATGACGTTCGTCGTGCCGAGCGACAGCGGACCGTAGACGATGTAGCTGTGGCCCGTGATCCAGCCGATGTCCGCCATGCACCAGTAGATGTCGTCCTGGTGGATGTCGAGGATGTTCTTCGCCGTGCCGGTGACGTACGCGAGATAACCGCCGGTGCTGTGCTGGCAGCCCTTCGGCTTCGCGGTGGTGCCGCTCGTGTACATCAGGAACAGCGGCGCCTCGGCCGGCATCGGGACCGGCGGAACGATCGCGTTCTTGTAGTTCTGCAGCACGTCTTCCATGAAGAAGTCGCGATCCGCGACCATCGGCGTTTCGGAGAGGTACTGCCCTTCGTGACGCCGCCACACGAGCACCTTGTCGACGGCCTGACCTTCCGTCAGCGCGGTAGTGCACGCGATGTCGACCTTCTCCTTGTGATCGATCGGCTGGCCGCTGCGGTAGTAGCCGTCCATCGACACGAGCACGCGGCTGCCGGAATCGGCGATACGCTGCCCGCAGGCGATGCCGCTGAATCCGCCGAAGACGACGGAGTGGACGACGCCGAGGCGCGCACACGCCAGCATCGTGATCGGAAGCTCCGGCACGAGCGGCATGTGGATCGTCACGCGGTCGCCGGTCTTGAGGCCGCAGAAATCGCGCAGTACGGCGGCGACTTCATTGACCCGCTTGTACAGCTCCTGATACGTGATGGTGATGGTCGGCTCGGACTCGAGCTCGGGGACGAAGATGAACGCCGCTTTTCCCTTGTGCGTGTCGAGATGGCGGTCGATGCAGTTGTAGCTCGCGTTGAGCGTGCCGCCGGTGAACCATTTCCAGAACGGCGGATTGCTGGAGTCGAGCGTCTGGTCCCACTTCTTGTACCAGGTCAGCAGCTCGGCGTATTCGTCGAAGCACTGCGGGAAATTGTCGAGGGAGAAACGCCTGTCGACGTTCGGGTCCTTGAGGTTCGCCTGGCGGATGAATTCCGGCGTCGGATAGAGATAGTCCTCTTCCTTCCAATGGACTGCGATCTGGGCCTCGGTCAGCTCGAGGGTCGTGTTGCTCATTGTGCGGCTCCTTTCGCGGGCTCGAGTTTGGCGGCGGCTGCAAGCCGCGTCTGCTCATCAGGACGGTGTGCGACGAAAATGGCGATCAGCGCGATGAAGGCCAGTACGCCGGCCGTGTAGAACGCCACCGTGTAGTTGTTGTACTTGACGAACATGCTGCCGCCGATCTTCGGACCGACGATGCCGGCGATCGCATACGCGGTGAAGACCCAGCCGTAATTCACGCCGAGGTTCTTCGTGCCGAAGAAATCGGCCGTGGTCGACGGGAAGACCGAGAGCAGCGTGCCGAAGCAGTAATAGACGCCGAAGATCAGGATGTAGACGAAGAAGAGATTCGTGACGTTGGCGATGATCGGCATCAGCACGGCCGAGGTGAAGATCATCAGGCGCAGCGTCTGGAGGCGTCCGATCTTGTCGGAGAGCGCGCCGCTGAGAATGCGGCCGACGGCGTTGCCGATCGCGGCGATGAGCAGCGTCAGTGTGGCCGCGGTGGCCGGCAGTCCGACGCTCTTGGCGAACGGCACGAGCTGGCTGATGGTCATCAGGCCGGCCGATGCGCCGAGGGCGTACGCGAGCCACATCAGCGGGAACTGTTTCGTCCGGACCATTTCGGACGGCGTGTAATCGGTCGCCGTGGCGACGACCTTCGACGTCGGTGCCGGAGCCCAGCCTTCCGGCTTCCAGCCGACCGGCGGGTTCTTGAGGAGGAACGACGCGACGACCGTGGCTGCGAAGTAGCCGATGCCGAGCCAGAGGAACGTGCCGCGCCAGCCGACGCTCTTGAGCATCGGCGGGACGACGAACGCGAGGATGGCGCTGCCCGCGCCATAGCCGGCGACGGCGAGTCCGACGGCCAGTCCGCGTCTGTCAGGGAACCATTTCGACAGGACCGGGATCGGCGTGGCGTAGCCGAAGCCGTTGCCGATTCCCATGATCACGCCGAGGGTGAGGAAGATCCAGGTCAGGCTGTTGGTGAAGCTCGCCAGCACGAGACCGCTGCCGAGGAAGATCGCGCCGATGAGCGAGATCCGGAACGGCCCGAGCTTGTCCTGGATGCGTCCGGCGACCACGAACGACGTGCCGAACACGAAGATGGCGATCGTGAAGACCCACGAGGTCTGCGCGCGATTCCATCCGAATTCCTTCTCCAGCGGCGCGACGAAAATGCTCCACGCGTAGAGCGAGCCGAGGGAGAGGTTCATGAGCAGCGCGCCGATCACGCGCCACCAGCGATTGAGGAACTGTTCCTCTTGTGGCATTTGCTTTCCTCCCTAGAAGTAGAAGAACTGCAGTTGGATCGTGAACTGGTTGGACTTGTTGCCCACCCTGGGGGAAATGCGGGTGTAGAGCGCCTTCACGTTGGCGTTGTGGCCGAGCATGAAGTAATTGACGCCGGCGCCGTAGCGGGTCTCGTCGCCGACCTTCGTGTCGGGACGATTGCGCTGCGCGAGCTGCACGACCGGCATGAATTTCGACTTGCCGGCGAGCGCGCCGATCTCCAGCAGCGTGTCGCGCTGATCGGGGAGCGCTTTGAGGAACGTGCCGCCGTCATAGCGGACGTGATCGAGCTGCGCGGTGATCGCGCCGTTGCCGACCGGATGATCGAAGAAGACGTCGGCCGCATACGCGCGGTAGTTGTGCTGATGCTCGAAGCCGCCGCCCACGGTCAGCACTTTCTTCTTGCCGAGGTACGTGCCGGTGTAGAAGAAGCCGCTCTCCGGCTCGAGGAAGGCATAAGAGACACGGCCGGTAAGGCGCAGCTCGCGCTGCTGCGTGTCGCGCATCCCCTGGAAGACGCCGGCGCGGTATTCGAGCTTGTTCTTGAGGAAGTAGCCGCGCGCCTGGATGCCGGTGTCGCGACCCGCCGACGATTGCGTCGGTCCGCTGTACGCGAAGGTGTAGGTGCCGTAGTCGATCGGCATCAGCGACGCGGCGCTCTGCAGACCGTTGCGCGAGGCCGACGTCAGCATCAGGCCGGCGTCGATCATCAGCTCGGGGCGGATCTTGTATTCGACGTACGCGTCCTGCAGGAAGAGCGAGACCTGGGTGTTCTTCGTGCCGGTGGCCAGCGACTTGTTGATGTTCGGAGAATCGGTCTCCACGAAGAACGTCAGGTTCGGAGCGATCTGCCCGCCGACGAGGATGCGCGCCCGCCGGATGAAGATGTTCTGCGCGTAGCCGCGCGTGCCCGAGTCCTGAAGCTCATCCGCCTGTGTTTGCATGAGGATGCCGAACTTCAGGTTGACGTTGTCATTGACCTTGATCGCCATCTGCGCCGACGCCGGCGTCGTGACGAGAAGCACGAAAAAGGCGGCCATCAGAACCGACCTGCTGTGACGAATTGAGCTCACGTTTTGCCTCCTGCGCACTGTCATGTGTGATGACTGTCATCTTCGGTTCTGACACCCGCTGCGACGATGAGTCGCATGCACCATTTCGTATGGTGCATTTGCACTGGTTGCACACACGGACATCGGAGGCGCGTGATGTCTTTGCTCAATGAAGAAGAAGATCTGTTGCGGGTTCTCGAAGCGTTCGCGCTCTGCGCGGAGCCGGTGTTCGCCATCAACGAGCGCCGGCGCATCGTCTTCTGGAACAAGGCGATGGAGCGCCTCCTCGGCTACACGTACGACGACGTCGTCGGCCGCTCGTGCGGCGAGGTCCTCGCCGGCAATGACACCTTCGGCAACCGCTACTGCACCGACGGCTGCCCCATCGTCTCCATCGCCCAGCGCGGCGATTGCGTGCGGCACTTCAGCCTCGCGGCGAAGGCAAAGGACGCGCGCTCCGTGCCGATCGAGATCAGCATCCTCAAGTTCGTCCTCCCGCAGTCGCGACGCATGGTCCTCGCGCACATCGCCCAGGCCAGCCGCGAAGTCCCCGCCGCCGCCGAACCGCCCGTCAAAGCAACGCACGAACATCACACCGACGCCCGCGTCCGCTCACTGACCACCCGCGAAAACGAAATCCTCGGCCTCATCGCCGCCGGCCATAAAGCCAGTGCGATCGGCCAGCACCTCGGCATCTCGCCGCTGACGGCGCGCAATCACATCCAACACCTGTTCGAGAAACTGGAGGTGCATTCGAAGGCGGAAGCGGCGGCATTCGCGTACAAAATGGGCATTGTCTAAATGCTCTTGACGCTCTTCCTCCTGCTGGACTGCGGCTTCCGAGCTCCGGTCCGCTACAGCTCCTCCGCCGACAATGTCGTGCTCACGCGCGATCTCAACGGCGACGGCGCTCCCGATCTGCTCGCATCCGGAAACCACGTCGAAGAGCTCAGTGCCTTCTCGCTGTTGATCAATCGCGGCGACGGCACGTTCGAGCCCGAGCGCACCATCGCCAGCGGCCTCGGCGAGGAACTGGAGAGCATCGACGATCAGAATCGCGACGGCGTCCCCGACCTGCTGACCTCCGATTATTGGTCGAACGGCATCGTCGTCTACAGCGGATCGAACGCGCTTGCCTACAAGCGAACGCCCTACACGACGGCGACGCACGGCGGTCCGTCGCTCTTCGTCGACTATGACCGCGACGGAACGAAGGACGTCATCAGCTTCTCATTCGGTTCCGGCAATCCGGTCCGCGTGCATCTCTTCCACGGCAACAGCGACGGGACGCTGACGCGCGGAACGATGTTCGAGACGCAACTTGCGAACGCTGACACGCCGTCGATCCGCGACCGCGCAGGCGCGCTGGAAATCCTGGTTGGAGAGCGTTCCGGTCATCTCGCGATCCTGCACTACGAGAACGGGACGTTGTCGCTGTCTACGATCACGATCGCGCCGCGGTTCGACTTCAGCAGCACGTTCGCCGACGTCAATGGCGACGGCCTGGCCGATATCGTCTATACGACCGAGCCGGAACCGGGCGATGCACAGGAGCCGGTGTTCGTCATGCTGGCGAACGCCGACGGCTCGTTCGGCGATCCCAAGCCGCTCGCCGGAACGCCGAAGCCCGCATTGCCGGCCAACGTCGCCGTCCGCGATCTCGACGGCGACGGGCGGCCCGACATCCTCGTCTCCGACTTCCGCACGGCGAGCCTTTTCTATTTTCGCGGCAAGGGGAACGGCGAATTCGGCGAGGCGCAGGTCATCGACGCCGGCGGTCCGGTCAATTCATTCGCGCTGGATGATGTGAACGGCGACGGCGCGATCGACATCGTCACCGCGAACGCCGATCACACGGTCTCCGTCGTGCTGAATGACGTCTGCAGACCCCCACGGCGTAGGGCGGTGCTACGATGATCGACATCATGAAAAAACACCTGCTCGTCGCGCTCTGCTCGTTCATTGCGGCCGGAATCGCTTACGCAGGAGCGCCGCTCAAAGGCGTTGACGTGAAGCTCGGGAGAAACCCGGGCGGGATGGCCGCCGCACGCACGACCGACGCGAACGGCAAGGTCAACTTCGGCGTCCTGCCGCGCGGCTCGTATTACATCCAGCTCACCACCCCGCCCCCCGCACCGCCGGCCCCGCCCGCGCCGGGCGCGCGTCCCGCGGCTCCGGAGCCGCCGCTGCAGACGTGCGACGTGACGATCGACGGCATCGCCCCGACCCCCTACAAGGTGGAGTGGAACTTCATGATGCAGCGCCCCTCGCCCGTTCAGCCGCCCGATTCATCGATGCGCACGGCGATGCCGGCGACCGGTCCCGACGCGAACAAGATCCTGTTCGAATCGGACGGCGCGCATCCGGTCAGTTGCACGATCGTGAAGTCGAAATCGAATATCTCGAACAACTAGCGAAGCCGCTGCTTGAGATCTTCGTAATCGGCGGCGGCCAGCGTCTTCTCCGCCACGCCGAGGAGCGTGTCGAAGATCGGACGCGGCGCGTTTTCGCGGACCGTCTTGTAGAGGTCCGCGCGCTCCGGACCACTGAGCGCGGGAAGCATGAACTCGAAGCTCGTCGCCACCTGATCCATGGCGAAGCTCTTGCGGAAGCGGTTCACCGCGTCGGACAGCTCCTCGTGCGGACAGCGCTCCCAGAGAACCGGATTCGCGATGTCCTCCTCATCGGCGAGATGCTCGAGGTACGCGCCGATGTAGCGATTGAGCGCGGCGTAGAACGCCGCCCCGGCCGCGGCGCGATCGCCGGCCGACGCCACCTCGCGCAGTTGCTTCTGCAGCGCGTCGAGCCCCGAGTCGAGCTCCGTGTGCTGCCGGTCCATCTTCTCCAGCACCTGCGGCGCGTAGCGCTCGAGGAGCGGATGCATGTACCGGTCTTCGTGCCAGCCGTGATCGAAGAGCGTGCGCGCCAGGCGCTCGAACTCGTGGACGAGAGGCGGCAACGCGTCGACGTCGTGCTCGTAATCGAGCAGGCCGATGCGCGCCGAAAACTCGAACAGCGCGCGGCGGAGCGCCTTGTGATAGTTGCCGTAGAAGTCGATTCGCTGCGGCATACGGCTCAGTTTACCGGCTCGGGCGCCCGATCACGATCGCTCCACGTCCGGATCGCCGACACGCTCTGGAATCCGCGCGGCAGTTTCAAGCCACGCTGCGCGCGCTTGCCGAGGTACGTCTCGAGATCCGCTCCCTTGAGGTTCGTGTAGCGCTTGCCGGCGGTCACGACGAGCGTGCCGCCGTCGGGCACGACCGCGGTCGCGACGACCTTCTCCGGCGCGATCGGCGTGCGATGGATCTTGATCGTCTGCACGCCTTTGCCTTTGCCGAGGATCGGCAATTCGAGCGCGGGGAAGAGGAGCAGTTTGCCTTCCGTCGTCGCCGCGGCGATGTAGTCCGACTCCATGTCCATCACGCGCTGCGGACGAAGCAGCGTCGCGCCGTCGGAGACGTTCACGATCGACTTGCCCGCCTTGCGGTCGGTGATCATCTCGCCGAGCTGGATGACGAAGCCGTAGCCGTCGTCGGTCGACAGCAGCCAGAGGTCGCCCGGCTCGCCCATCATCACGCCGACGAACGTCGCGCCGCCCGCCGGCTGCAGCGATGACGTCAGCGGCTCGCCGTGTCCCTTCGCCGACGGCAGCTCGTGCGCGGCGAGCGCATACGTGCGGCCGGTCGAGTCGAGGAAGACCGCCTGCTGGTTGCTCCGCCCCTTCGCCGCGTGCAGGAAAGCATCGCCCGACTTGTACTGCAGCGCGGTCGGATCGAGGTCGTGGCCCTTCCCCGCCCTGATCCACCCGCGCTCAGACAACACCACTGTCACGGCCTCGGACGGAATGAGCGCCGACGGATCGAGCGCCTTCGCCGCCTCGCGCTCCACGATCGGCGAGCGCCGCTTGTCGCCGAACTCTTCGGCGTCGCGCTCCAGCTCGTCCTTCACCTGCTTGTGCAGCAACTTCTTCGAGCCGAGGATCTTTTCGAGGTTCGCGCGCTCGGCCTGCAGCTTCGCCTGCTCGCCGCGGATCTCCATCTCCTCGAGGCGGTTGAGGAAGCGCAGTTTCAACTCGAGGATCGCTTCGGCCTGCACGTCGGAGAGCGAGAAGCGCTTCATCAGCACCGGCTTCGGCTCGTCCTCGCGGCGGATGATGCGGATCACCTCGTCGACGTTGAGGTACGCGATGAGGTAGCCGTCGAGGATGTGCAGCCGCGCGTTGACGTGATCGTAGCGATGCTGCAGGCGGCGGCGCACCGTCTCGATGCGAAACTCCAGCCACTCGACGAGCAGGTCGCGCAGGTTGAACAGGCGCGGCCGGCCGGCGAGATCGATCATGTTCATGTTCACGCGGTAGCTGCGCTCGAGGTCCGTCGTGGCGAAGAGATGCGTCATCACCTCTTCGACGTCGACGCGATTGGAGCGCGGCACCAGGACGATGCGCGTCGGCGACTTGTGATCGGAGTCGTCGCGCATGTCCTCGATCATCGGCAGCTTCTTCGCGTTCATCTGCTGCGCGATCTGCTGCTGCACTTTCGAGCCGGAGACCATGAACGGCAGCTCGCTGATGACGATCTCGCCGTCGTCGTAGTCCCACTTCGCGCGCTGGCGGATCGAGCCGTTGCCGGTCTTGTACATCTCGCGCAGCTCGGCCGGCGGCGTGATGATCTCCGCGCCGGTCGGGAAGTCGGGACCCTTGATGTGCTTCGTGAGCTGCGCGAGCGTGGCCTCGGGATTGTCGAGCAGCTCGATGCACGCGGCCACGACTTCGCGCAGGTTGTGCGACGGGATGTCGGTGGCCATGCCGACCGCGATTCCGGAGGCGCCGTTGAGCAGGACGTGCGGAAGGCGCGACGGGAGGAGCTTCGGCTCCTTCATCGTGCCGTCGAAGTTCTGCCCCCACTCGGTCGTCCCCTGATCGAGCTCGCTGAGGAGCGTCTGCGCGAACTTCGCGAGCTTGGCCTCGGTGTAGCGCATCGCGGCGAACGATTTCGGATCGTCGGGCGAGCCCCAGTTCCCCTGCCCGTCGATCAGCGGATAGCGCATGGAGAACGGCTGCGCCATCAGCACCATCGCCTCGTAGCACGCGGAGTCGCCGTGCGGATGGAACTTGCCGATGACGTCGCCGACCGTGCGCGCCGATTTCTTCGGCTTCGACACAGAGCTCAGGCCGAGCTCCGACATCGCGTAGATGATGCGCCGCTGCACCGGCTTGAGGCCGTCCGCGACATGCGGCAGCGCGCGGTCGAGGATCACGTACATCGAGTAGTCGAGGTACGCCTTCCGCGCGAAGTCGGAGACCGGCTGCTGTTCGACGTCGGCGATCGTGGGCGGGCGGGGCGGGGTGGAGGACGAGTCTTTGGATTTACGCGTGGCCATGGGCGGGCGGAAGGTTACCCGATTTTCCGGCGCCGTTTCAGACTGCGCTCGATGGCCAGCTCGAACCAGCGCGTGACCGGGATTCCCTCGAGCTCCGCGCGGCGGTGCGCCGCCGTAATGAGGTGGATCGGAAGGCGCATCGAGACGGTCTTGCGCGGCGTTTCCGCGTTCGACGGCCTACCGGCGCCTGCTCGTTTTCCGCCGCGTGGCATTGCTGGTGGGACCTTCCGGTGCAGCGATACGGCCCTGCTGTACGCCGAGCTGTAGCCACATCTCTTTCAACTCGAGATACAGCGGGTGCGTGAGAACGTCGCGATGCGATCGCGTGGCGGAATACAGAGGAGAGCGACTTCCAAAGGCGAAGTCTTCGAACTCGAACCAGTCGGCCTTGTCCTGAAACTTCGTCCGTGCACGCTCCAGGAACCGCCGTTCAGCGGCAGACAAATCGCTTTCTTCTTTTCGGATTGCGGCCTGTTTCATGGGGAAGATCCTTCTTGAACCTCTTCGAAGAAGACGCGGTGATATTCGAGATACATCGCCTCTTGCCTGAATCTGCGACACGCATCCACGAGAAGCTGCCTCAGTTCACTTACTTCGCGCATCGTTTTCACCACGATGACGATGACCCGGTTCTGATCCGTATAACCCCGCCACTGTCCGGTCGCCACGCCGTGCTCGGTAAAACCGCTCACGAGCGTTGTCAAACGATCATTCCACCAATCCCATGTCGGCAAATCGAATGGTTGGCCGTCGTTGTCGGTAAGAGGGATGAGAAGCGTCACTTTGAGATGCGTCGGTGTCTTCGACATCAAAACTCCTTGAATACCGGAGGTTAATTCGGCAGCACCGAGCAGGAACTCAACTCAATGTGGGTCCAGCTTTTGAAAACGTCAAGCTCTTTTCAAATAGAGGGTGAGCACGTCGCGTGTTCTGCGGCAGCAAGTTGCCGCACTCCGTGCCTACCGCGGCCTCACTCCATTCAAAATCATCAGCACGATCTCCCTCGGCAGCGAATCGCGCAGCGGGGCGCGCGTGATCAGCACGCGGTTCCACATCGCGCCGACGAGCATGTCGACGAGCAGCTCGACGTCGACGTCGCGCGAGAGCTCGCCGCGGTCGACGCCGCGCTTGACCACCGCCTCGTAGAGCTGGCGGCGCTGGCGGGTGGAGGTGAGCATGATCTCGCGCAGGTCGGGATCGAGCTGTGATTCGCCGATCAGGCCGGCGAAGATGCGCCCGAGGTCGCCGTTGAGGATGGTGTGGGCGCGCGTGGCGACGGCGAGGAGATCGCCTTCCAGCGTGCCGGTGTCGGGCGGCTCGAACGGCGTGACGCGCGTGGCGACGGCGGCGGCGACGAGCGCCCCCTTCGACGCCCAGCGGCGATAGATCGTCGTCTTCGCCACCTTCGTCCGCTCGGCCACCTCATCCACCGTGAGGTCGGAGTAACCCTTCTCCTCCAGCACGGCGAGCGTCGTGTCGAGAATCTGCGCGTCGGCCCCTTCGCGGCGGGGGCGTCCGCGGCCGCGGCGCGGTGCATCGGATCGTTCTTCAGGTGTCATTCGAGAATCTCCGCCTTGTTGCCTTCTTCCATCAGCCAGGTCTTGCGGTCGCCCGCGCGATTCTTCGCCAACAGCATATCGATGGTCGGCGTCGCCGGCTCATCGAGCGTCAGTTTCACCAGGCGCCGCGTGTCGGGGGCCATCGTCGTTTCGCGCAACTGACTCGGATTCATCTCGCCCAGTCCCTTGAAGCGCTGGATGTTGACCTTCCCCTTGATTCCCTCGGCTTCGATGCGCGCCAGGGTGCCGTCGCGCTCCGAATCGTCGAGCGCGTAGTAGACGTTCTTCCCGACGTCGATGCGGAAGAGCGGCGGCATGGCGACGAACACATGTCCCTCGCGCACGAGCGCGGGGAAATGCCGGACGAAGAGCGCGCAGAGCAGCGTCGCGATGTGCGCGCCGTCGGAGTCAGCGTCCGCGAGGATGCAGACCTTGCCGTAGCGCAGTCCGTCGAGCTTGTCGGAGCCCGGATCGACGCCGAGGGCGACCGCGATGTCGTGCACTTCCTGGGAGGAGAGCACTTCGCTCGAATCGACCTCCCACGTATTCAGGATCTTGCCGCGCAGCGGCATGATCGCCTGGAAATCGCGCTCGCGCGCCTGCTTCGCCGAGCCGCCCGCGGAGTCGCCCTCGACGAGGAAGAGCTCCGTGCGCGAGAGGTCCTGCGACGTACAGTCGGCGAGCTTGCCCGGCAGCGCGGGACCCGACGTCAACTTCTTGCGCTCGACCTTCTTCCCCTGCTTCAGCCGGACCATCGCCTGCTCGATGCAGACGCGCGCGATGCGCTCCGCCTCGGCGACGTTGTTGTTCAGCCAGATCGAGAACGCATCCTGCGTCACGCCGGAGACGAACGCCGACGCCTCGCGCGACGAGAGGCGGTCCTTCGTCTGGCCCGTGAACTGCGGATTGAGCATGCGGACGGAGACGATGTAGCTGCAGCGCGCCCAGACGTCTTCCGGCGTGATCTGCACGTTGCGCGGCAGGAGATTGCGGAACTCGCAGAACTCGCGCATCGCGGACGTGAGCCCGGTGCGGAAGCCGTTCACGTGCGTGCCGCCCTGCGTGGTGGGGATCAGATTGACGTAGCTCTCGGCGATGACGTCGTCGTCCTCGGCGAGCCAGACCACCGCCCAGTCGACCTCTTCGTCGTGTCCCTTGAAATGTCCGACGAACGGCACCTCGGGGATCACCGTCGCACCCGCGAGCTCCGACGTGAGGTAATCGGTCAGGCCATCCTCGTAGTACCACTCCTCGTTGTCCGCCGGATCCTGCTCGCTGATGAAGCGCATGCGCAGCTTCGGGCAGAGCACCGCCTTCGCGCGCATCACGTGCTTGAGGCGCGGGATCGAGAACTTCGGCGAGTCGAAGAAATGCTCGTCGGCCCAGAAGCGGACCGTCGTGCCGGTGTTGCGTTTGCCGACCTGGCCGATGACCTTCAGCTCCTGCTTCTTTTTTCCGTCGGCGAACCACATCGAGTACTCGTTGCCGTCGCGCCGCACCCAGACCTGCAGCTTCTTCGAGAGCGCGTTGACAACCGAGACGCCGACGCCGTGCAGACCGCCGGAGTAGCGGTAGCTCTTGTCGCTGAACTTCGCGCCGGCGTGGAGGCGCGTGAGGATGACCTCAACGCCGCTCACGCCTTCCTTGGCGTGCTTGTCGACCGGCATGCCGCGGCCGTTGTCGGCGACGGAGACGGAGTTGTCGTCGTGCAGCGTGACGACGATCTCGTCGCAGTAGCCGGCGATCGCTTCGTCGGCCGAGTTGTCGATGACCTCCTGCGCCAGGTGGTTCGGGCGCTCGGTCAGTGTGTACATGCCGGGGCGCTTGCGCACCGGCTCCAGTCCAGTCAGGACTTCGATGGCAGAGGAGTCGTAAGTTGTCGTCATTGAGATTCGAGCTGTTGAGCGGTTGAGCTGTTGAGCGATTGAGGAAAGGCAGTTGCTCAACGCCTCAACAGCTCAATGCCTCATCAGCTTCGTACCCGATTCTAGCAAGCGCATGACCTTATCGACAGGCAGCGACTCAACCGTTCGCCCATTCCCCGTCATCGTCTTCGCGGCGTAGAGAGAATTGACAATCGCTTCCTCGGTGGCCTCGATCGCGGCGAGGAAAAGCGTGGACATGTTGTCGTTCGCCACGAGCGGTTTTCCACGAGCTGTAGAGAACGCAATCGCGTAGTCGCCGCTGCCGTTCGAGCCTGCGGCGCCGGTCCGCGCCATGCCCATGATCGCGCGCGCGGCGATGCGCTCGAGGTTGCGCGCGTCGACCGGCGCGTCGGTGGCGATGACGATCATGCACGAGCCGCCCGCGGGCTTCGGAGGTGCGTGCTCGATGTCGATCGGAACCCCGGCGATGGTCAGGCGTCCGCCGAAATTCGTCTGCACGAGCACACCGACCGTCCACTCCCCTGCCTTGCGCGACGACGTTCCGATCCCGCCCTTCCAGCCGAAGGCGATCGTGCCGGTGCCGGCGCCGACCGCTCCTTCCTCGACCGGGCCTCCCTTCGCATTGCGGATCGCGGCGAAGACGTCGTCGCGGCTCACGGGACGCGAGCGGATGTCGTTGAGCGTCCCGTCATTCGTCTCGCCGACGACGATGTTGATGGAGCGGACGTCTTCGTTGCCGGGGAGCGCGAGCATGTAGTCGATCGCGGCGTCGGCGACGCGCGGGACGTTGAGCGTCGAGGTCAGAAGGATCGGCGATTCGAGCTCGCCGAGCTCGTGCACCTGCGTGTAGCCCATCAACTTGCCGAAGCCGTTGCCGACGAAGATCGCCGCCGGCACTTTCTCGCGGAAGAGATTTCCGCCGTGCGGCAGGATCACCGTCACGCCGGTGCGGACGTTCTCACCGCGGATCAGCGTCGTGTGTCCGACGCGAACGCCTTCGACGTCGGTGATCGCGTTCAGCGCGCCGGTCGGGAGTGTGCCGAACGGGACGCCGAGGTCGCGCGGGCGGGCGGTGGCGAGGGTAAGAGCGAGATATAGAAGTGCGGCGGCCATGCCGCCGCCATTATGTGGCGCGCCACACCCGGAATTCGGCCGAAGTGTCCGTCCAACGAATCACAGGAGACGGGCCATGGCACAGGCGCATTCTTTCGGTCGTCCTCGGATCTCGCGTGAGGCACTCAATCTGAGCAATGAGAACCGCGCCTTTTCTTCGGCGCGATCCCGTCCGCTCCCGCAGCCGACCGGAGCACCGCCGTTTCATCTCGATCTCGCGGACGTACTGCCTGCAGAGCAGATCGACGCCATCAGAGAAGCGAAGAAGCTCGTCTTCCACATCTCTGGTGATGCGGGCGGAATCAGGGATGCGGTGCCGCAGCAGCTCGTGGCCAACGGAATGGAGCGCGATTTCAGAAACGATCCCGACAACCCCGCGGATGACCCGGCGTTCTTCTACATGCTCGGCGACTGCGTCTACTTCAATGGTCAGGCCTCTCAGTATTTCCCGCAGTTCTATCAGCCCTACGAGCACTACGCGGCTCCGATCTTCGCGGTGCCGGGCAATCACGACGGCGACAACGTTGCTCCCGAGAGCTCGCTCGACGCCTTCGTGCGGAACTTCTGCGCGCCGGTGCCGGGCACGATTACGCCGGAGGCGGGAGAGAGCACGCGAACGGCGATGACCCAGCCGAATGTCTTCTGGACGCTGGAGACGCCGCTGGCCACGATCGTCGGCCTCTATACGAATGTGCCCGAAGGGGGCGAGATCAATCCCGATCAGTTGAACTGGCTCATCGGCGAGCTGCGCAATGCCCCCGCCGACCGCCCGCTCTTCGTGACCATGCATCACCCGGTGATCTCGGCGGATGATCATCATTCCGGCAGCTTGGCGATGAAGCGGGCGCTCGACAACGCCATCGACGCCTCGGGACGCGCGCCGGACATCGTTTTCGGCGGCCATGTGCACAACTACCAGCGCTTCACGACCAGAGACGGCAATCGCATCCGTCCGTACATCGTGGCCGGGGCGGCCGGTTATCACAACCTGCATCACGTGGTGAAGGTCAACGGTCAGAAGATCGTGCCGCCGGTTCGAATCGGAGACGCAGTCCTCGAGAGCTACGCCGACTCACGCCACGGATTTCTGCGCATCGAAGTCACGCCCGACACCGTCCAGGGGAAGTACTACACGGTCGCACGTCCGCACGAATCGTGGAGCGAGCCGCCGCACCTCGCGGACATCTGGCAGTTCGATTGGAGACGCGGAGTGATGCTTCCGAATGCGCTGCCGAACAACACAGTCGCCGTTGATTCATCGATCGCGGCGGTCCGCGAGCCGCAGTTCAGACACCACGCGTAACGGGTCAAAACGCGCGGCGGCGGTCGGGGACCGGCGCGGAATCGACCGGCACCGGCAGGCCGATCACGGAGCGAGGCGCGCCTGCGCGGTGACGACGTTCGCCGCGGGCAACGAGCGGATCACCGCGACCTTGCCGTTTGCCGTCTGCGGATCGGCCGTGTTCGTGCGCGACGGCGTCGACGTGATCCACATCTCGAGCTGCTGCGGCGAGAGGTCGGGACGCTCGGCGAGCATGCGCGCGGCGATGCCGGAGATGATCGGCGCCGCGAACGACGTGCCGGAGCGGAGGTTCGGCTTGCGGCCGCGGTAGTGATCGGGAGCGGTGATCGTCGCGCTGAAGATCTGCTGCGCGGGCGCCAGCACCTCGATGCCGCCGCGGCACGCGCCGACCCACGGCTCGTTCTGCGAGGTCATGCCGCCGACGGTGATGATCCCCTGGATGTCGCGCCCGAGGATCGCGGGGAAGCGGTCGACGACGCCGGAGCGGCCGCAGCCGCCGTCGACGTTGTTGCCGGCGACGACGAAGAGGAAGCGTTTGCCGTTCGGATCGGGCGTGCCGTTCTGGTCGACGCCGCCGATCATCTCGCGCATCTTCTTCTCGATGTCGGAGTACGGCACGACCGGCTCGGAGGTGCCGGGCGTGAGGCGCTCGAGCACCCAGCCGCTGATGTTCACGACCGCCGTGTGGAACGACGGCGAGCCGGGCGTCCAGGCGTGGCGGATGATGTCGTTCAGGCCGTCGAGGTAAGTGCGCGTCGTCGCCAGGCCGCGCTCGTTCATCACGCGGATGCTGACGATGTCGGCGTCGGGCGCGACGCCGATGTTGCGTCCGGCGACGATCGACGCCACGCTCGTGCCGTGCGAGGCGGCGACGAGCTCGCTGTAGTCGTTGTAGCAGGGCGAGAGCGCCTTGTTCCCGCTGCGGCAGTTCGAGTTGCCGAGGTGCACGGAGCCGGCGGCGTCGTAGCCGGCGATCACGCGGCTGCCGGTCGAGCCGGCGAACTCGGTGTGCTCCTCGTCGACGCCGGTGTCCATGATGTAGACGACGCTTCCGGCACCGCGATTGCGGCGGTCGAAGTGGCCGTCGAGGCGCGCGTCGACGTGGCTGATGCGGTCGAGGTACCAGAGGAGATTGTCCGCGGCGCGGTCGGTGCAGTCGCCGAGGCGTGCGGACGAATGGAGAGCATCGAGAGGAACCTCGATCTCATCGCATTTCGTGGAGATGATGTCAGGAGGTGGCGCGGCGAACGTCGAGCGCGACGCAATCGCGAGCAGAAGAACGACCGCAGATCGGGCGAGGAATCGTTCCAATTGGTTTCCTGGACTCGGTGACGTTTTGGACCAACGTCGGTTGCTGATCAGAATGCGACAAACAGTCGCCGATGACAAGAAAATTCGGGATCGAGTTGCCGGTTTCCGGTTGCCGGTTGCCGGACTCGTGCGTGGCAACCGGCAACCGGTAACTGGCAACTGATCGCCATGTTCGAATCGATCGACACGTCCACGCCGCTGCGAACGCGTTGGCTCACTCCCGCGCCAACCTTCCTCCGTGCGCGCTGGCTCTTCCTCCGCGCCCTCGGCGCGATCTTCTTCTCCGCCTTCTACGCCCTCTGGTTCCAGATCCACGGACTGATCGGACCGGACGGCATCCTCCCGGCGGCCCCATGGCTGTCGATGGCACGCGCCGCGCTCGGCCTGCGCGCGTTCTGGCTCGCACCGACGCTTCTCTGGATCAACGCCGGCGACGCGATGCTCAGCGCGATCGTGATCGCCGGACTGATCGCCTCGGTGATGCTGACGCTGAACCTCGCGCCGCGGATCTCGATCGGCGTCGCGGTCGTCTGTTTCATGTCGTTCGTGACCGCGGCGCAGGACTTCTCCGCGTATCAGTCCGACGGCATGCTGCTCGAGGCCGGCTTCCTCTCGCTCTTCCTCGCGCCGCCCGGCCTGCGTCCCGGCCTCGGCGCATCGCATCCGCCGACGCGCGCGAGCGTCTTCCTCCTGCAGTACGAGTGGTTCCGCATCTACTTCGAGTCGGGCCTCGTGAAGATCCTCAGCGGCGAGCCGCAGTGGCGCGACCTCACGGCGATGGACAGGTACTACGAGAACGGACCGCTGCCAACCTGGCTCGGCTGGTATGTGCAGCAGTGGCCGCATTCGTTCCACGCCTGCAGCGCCGCGGCGACGCTGATCGTCGAGCTGTTCGTGGTCTGGCTGCTCTTCTTCGGACGCAGGTCGCGCTGGATCGCATTCGCGATCACGACGCCGCTGCAGATCGGGATCATCCTGACGGCGAATTACGCGTTTCTGAATTACCTGGTGCTGGGGCTGGGATTTCTTTTGTTGGATGGACAGCGGGCAGCGGACAGCGGACAGCGAGGTTCGTCGCGTGTTGCAGCCATCGTCCTCGCCCTCCACTTCCTCACCACCACGATGATGTTCTTCTTTCCCGCCTTCCCCACCGCGGTCCTCCTCGGTCCGACGCGCATCGTCAACAGCTACGGCCTCTTCGCCGTCATGACGCGCGGCCGCTACGAGATCGAGTTTCAGGGCACGGCCGACGGCAAGACGTGGATCGCGTATCCATTCAAATACAAGCCGCAGGATCCGCTGACGCGGCCCGGCATCTACGCGCCGTATCAGCCGCGGCTCGATTGGAACCTCTGGTTCGCGTCGCTCGCGCCGTGGGAGGAGAATCGCTGGGTGATGAGCGTCGAAGCGCGCCTGCTGGAAGGCTCGCCATCGGTGCTCCGGCTCTTCGCCGCTGATCCGTTCGCGAACCGACGGCCGGTCGCGGTACGGAGCGTGCTGTGGCAATACTGGTTCACGAAGCAGGGCGAGCGCGGCTGGTGGCGGCGTGAACTGAAGGGAACGTTCGCGCCCGACGTTCACTCTCGATGATCCGTACCTTCGATATGACTCGCACGATCCTCGCGCTTCTGTTCGCACTGGGTGCCATCGCCGAACCGCGGGTGAATTCGATCAGTCCGGCGAGCGGCCCGGCGGAGGGCGGGACGTACGTCGTGATCAGCGGCAGCGATCTCAACGGCTTCGCCCTCGCCTGCCCTTCGCTCGAATGCGCGAACTACGTGCAGTTCGGCGGCGTCATGGGATCGATCGTCGCGAGCTCCGACAAGCAGATCGTCGCCATCACGCCCGCGCACGCGGGAGGGGCGGTCGACGTGATCGTGAACGTCGCCGGGAAAGCGAAGCTGACGATCGCCAACGGCTTCCGCTACGAAGTCGTGGCGGACACCGACACGGTGCGTATGCTGATCCCGATCGCCAGCAGCGGTCCCGGCGCCTTCGGCTCGCAGTGGTCCACCGACCTGGCGATCCACAACGCCTCGGACGAGATCGTCTATCCCGACGGCCCGTTCTGCAATCCATTCATCCTCGCGCCCTGCATCCAGTACCTGATCGAGCCGCACCGGACCGGACATCACCAGCTCTATCCGCTCTTCGGCCCGGGAGCGCTCCTTTACCTCCCGCGGCGACTCATCAACGACATCGACGTGCAACTGCGCGTGCAGGACCTCTCGCGCCAGTCGCAGACGTGGGGGACGGCGATCCCGGTCGTCCGCGACGCCGATTTCCGCGGCATCGTCCGCCTGCATGCCATCCCGACCGACAGCCGCTTCCGCGACACGCTGCGGATCTACGGCTACGTCAGCGGCGGCACGGCGAAGGTGCGCATCCTCGACGAGACCAAGGGCACGGTGATCGCGTCGACGGAGGTCAACATCGCCGCGTCGCAGGACCCGACCTCCTACCCGCCGTTCGGCCAGATCGCCTCGCTGCGCGATGCGTTTCCGGAGATCGCCGCGCACGAGACGGTCGGCGTGGAGGTCGAGTCGACGCTGATCTGGGCGTTCGTCACCGTCACCAACAACGAGACGCAGCACGTGACGGTGATCGCGCCGCAGTGAACTACCTCGCGCACCTCTTTCTCGCCGGCGAGAGCGCCGAATCACTCATCGGCAATCTCGCCGGCGACTTCGTGAAAGGGCCGCTGCACGAGCGTTTTCCGCCGGCCATCCGCGACGGCATCGCGCAGCATCGCCGCATCGATGCCTTCACCGATTCGCATCCAGCCGTCGCCGCGTTTCGCCGGGTGCTGATCCCGGAGCACGGCCACTGGTCGCGCGTCATCGCCGACGTTTTCTTCGACCACTTCCTGGCCTGCGACTTCGACGCGTACGCCGGCGAGCCGCTGGAGTCGTTCGTCGGGCGCGTGCACCGGACGATCGATCAACATGTTGACCTTCTCCCCGATCGGCTGCGCACCGTCTGGCCGTACATGCGCGACCAGCAGTGGCTGCTCTCGTACCGCGACCCCGCCGGCATCGAGCTGGCGCTGCGCGGACTCTCCCGCCGCATCGCGCGCCATCCGCCGCTCTTCGAAGCAATCCACCATCTCGACGACTCGCGCGAGGAGCTGCTGCGGCGATTTCGCGCCTTCTTCCCGGATGTGATTTCCTTCGCATCATGAAAAGCGTTCAGGAGACCTTCGCCCCGCAAAACCACTGCTTCGGCTGCGGCCCGGCGAACGACAAGGGGCTGCGCATCCGCAGCTTCGAAGAAGGCGATGAGCTGGTCTGCACCTGGCGTCCGGAGAAGCATCACGAGGCGTTCGACAACGTCCTCAACGGCGGCATCTGCGGCGCGCTGCTCGATTGCCACAGCAACTGGATGGCGACGATGCATCTCATGAAGCAGAACGCCATGACCACGCCCCCCTGCACCGTGACGTCCGACTTCCACGTGTTCCTCAAGCGCCCCACGCCGACCGACACCGACCTCCACCTCCGCGCCCGCGTCGTCGAATCGGGTGAAGACCGCGCCGTCGTCGAAGCGACGCTCGAGGCGAACGGCAAGGTGACGGCGACCTGCCGCGGCACGTTCGTCGCGGTGAAGGAAGGGCATCCCGCGTATCACCGCTGGTAATGCTCGCCCTCGTTCTCCTCGCCACCCTCATCCGCCCCGTTCGCGCCGGCTGGAACGACACGCCCGCGCGCTGGCTCCCCTCGCACGCCCTCGACGCGAGCGCGCTGGTGACGCTCGCGCACGACGCGCAGATCGTCGCGCTCGCCGATGCCACGCACGGCACGCACGAGTTCTTCGCCGCGAAGCAGGAGCTCGTGCCGCTCTTCGCCGCCGCCGGCTATCGCACGATCGCCTTCGAGGCGCCGTACGGCGAATGGGAGCGCGGCGCGTACGTCCTCGACGATTACTACTTCTGGAACAGCGACGAGACGATCGAATTGATCGAGTGGGCGAAGGCGCAGGATCCGCCGATCCGCATCGCCGGCCTCGATCCGTCGCATCCCGCGGCGTCGGCCGACCTGCTGGTCGAGCGCGTGCGCGCAGTCGATCCATCGCTGGCTACCGATATCGCCGAACGCTTTCGATGCCTGACCGACTACCGCGACAACCCGCTCGGCTACTCCGCGCGCGCGGCGATCGATCGCGAGGTCTGCCGCACGTCGGTGACGTCGGTCCGTCCGCTGCTGCACGACGACGAGCTGACGCACAACGCGCGCGTCGTCGAGCAGGGTGAGGAAGCGCTCTGGACGCAGCTCGCCAATCGCGACGAGGCGATCGCGGAGAACATGGAGTGGCTCGCGCATCGCGACGGCCGCGTGATCGTCCTCGGGCACAACGAGCATTTCGGCAAGACGCCTTACGCGCTCGTCGGCGGTCCGGCGTTCGACAGCGCCGGCACGATCGTCGCCCGCCACCTCCCCTACTTCGTCCTCGGCACGATCGCGCTGCAGGGATCGTTCGTCACCTACGACATCCAGGGCCGCGCCGTCGATCTGCCGTTCCCCACGCCGTCGCCTGACGATTACGCGCTGTCGTTCGCCGCCGCCGGCCTGCCGCGGATGTTCATCCCGCTCGGCGGCGTCATTCCGGCGTGGCTGGCGGCGCCGCATCACATCCGCGTCGCCGGCTCGAGCGGACCGGTGCTCAACATGTTCGAGGACCTGGCGAAGAAGTTCGACGCGGTGCTGTACTTCGAGACGTCGACGCCCGCGCACCTACGTCGGCGGTAGCTTCGCGCGGACCAGCGTGTTCGCGTCCGTCCCGAACCAGAGCGCGCTGCTTCGCATCGAAGTACATGTGCCGCACCGTCGCGCCGCCGCTCGGCGTGATCGGCGTGATGGTACGGCCGCGCGCCGCTCTGCTGCACCTTGATCACACTCACCGCGCCGCTGCCGTACGCGATGACGTCCGACGATCGCGGGCGGCGCGCGGCTTCCTCGGCCGCATGGATCCGAAGACGAACGCGGTGAAGGAGTGGCGGCTGCCGGGCGGCGCGAGCTCGCGCTCTTCATGTCGAGGCGGCCGACGTATCCGTCCGTCTGCACGGTGAACCAGATGTCGCCGTCGCTCCCCGCGATGCAGTTGTGCGGACCGCTCCCCCTCTCCAGCTCGAAGCGCTCGAACGAAGCGCGCAAGGAGTGCGGCAGCTCGCTGCCGCCTTCGGATTGCGCAGGCTTGCCTGCGCGCGACGCGGCAGCAAGCTGCCGCAGTCCTGCCGCGCTTCACCCGTTTTGCTGCAGCGCGAACAGGATCTCGTCGATCGCTTCCGCCGCCTTGTCCAGCGGCAGGATGCACGTCCCCGCTCCGCGATGACCGCCGCCGCCGTAGCGCGACATCAGCTCGCCGACGCTCGTCTTGCACGTCCTGTTGAAGATGCTGTGGCCCACCGCCGCGACGACGCTGTTGTGCGCCGGGCCCCAGTGCACGCGGAGCGATACGTTCGTCTCGGGGAACATCGAATAGACGAGGAAGCGGTTGCCCGCGGGGAGGTGATCGATCTCGCGGAGGTCGGTCACCACCACGTTGTTCAACTGGAAGCTGTTGCGCTGGAGGATCTGCTTGAACTGGTCCTGCTCGTTGCGGATCCGCTCCACGCGCGCGGCGACTTCCGGCTGCTTCAGGATCTCCTCGATCGGCATCGTCTTGAGCCAGCCGGCGAGCTTGTTGAAGTACTCGTGGAAATCGCCGAGGCCCGTGCGGCTGTCGATCGTGTAGCCGAGGAGGATGTAATCGCGCGGCTCGTCGACGTCGGACGGAGTGAGCTGCGCGGCGTCGAGGCGATCGGTCTCTTCGACCAGCTTCCGCAGGCGCAGCAGCTTCGGGTCGTCCGGCTCGCGCTCGAGGTAGTAGTCGTAGACGAGCCGCGCGGCCGAGGGAGCGAGGCCGTAGCGTCCCTTCACGTCGGCGGGCGGCTTTTCGTTGCTGTCGGTGAGGAGGTGGTGATCGAACCAGAGGCCGCAGTTCGGGTGATACGGCACGTTGGCCAGCACGTCATCGCCGCGGATCTCGATCCGCTTGTCGGTGATGTCCTGCGGATGGACGAGCACGATCTCATCGATCGGCTCCTTCATCGTGATGATGACCGCGCTCGTGAGGCCGTCCAGATCCCCACGCGTGACGAGTCGCATCCTTTCCTCCGAAACAACTGTTTTTACCATCAGAAGAGGCGCGCCAGCAACGCCGCGACCGCCGTCTCGACGCGCAGGACACGCGGTCCGAGCGACACGGCGTCGAACCCCACCCGCTGTAGAGACGCGACCTCGGCCTCGATGAACCCTCCCTCCGGCCCGATCGCCAGCGTCACCGCGTCGCTCAGCGCGCGCGGACATTCGCCCGCCGCTCCCGGATGCGCGAGCAGTGCGTGCGTGCCGTTCGCGATCGCCGGCAGCTCATCCTCGACGAACGGGCGGAAGAGGCGGCGCGTCTCGATCGACGGCAAGCGCGTGTCGCGCGCCTGCTCCAGACCGAGGATCGCCTGCAGGCGCAGGTTGTCGGGCGCGAGCCGCGGCGTCGACCAGTAGCTCTTCTCCACGCGCCACGCGTTGATCAGGAAAATCCGTTTGACGCCGAGCGACGTCGCGCTCGCGATCACGCGATTGAGCACCTTCGGCCGCGGCAGCGCGAGGATCAGCGTGACCGGCAAGGGCGGCGGCGGATCGCGATCGAGCGCCACGCGCAGCTCGAGCTCGTCGTCGCCGATGCGAAGCACCTCGCCCCGCCCGATCTTTCCGCCGACAATCCCGACCGTCAGCGACTCCCCGACCTTCGCGCGATGCACCGCCCGCACATGCTCCGCGCGGCGCCCGCGCAGGACGACGCGATCGCCGGATACGAAGTCTTCGGTAAAGAGGATGATCAGGTTCATGGCGACATGAGCGCGAACGAGCAATTGAGCGGTTCAGCGTTTGAGCTGTTGAGCGAAGCTCATGGCTGAACAGCTCAACAGCTCAATAGCTTCGTTTAGTATGATTCGCCCAACCATGAACATCGACGTTCGCAAGCAGAACGACGTAGTCATCATCGACTTCAAAGGACGCCTCGCGGCGGGGGTCAGCGATGAGGTGCTGACACAGATCGTCAACGAGCTCCTCGCCGAGGGGTACAAGAAGATCCTCCTCAACCTCTCCGACATGGATTACATCGACAGCAGCGGCCTCGGCGACCTGGTGCAGAGCCTCCGCGTGGCGAACCGTCACGACGCGTCGCTCCGCCTCCTCAAGCCGCAGGATCGCGTCACCAAGACGCTTCGCCTGACCAACCTTCTCCCGATGTTTTCGGTGTACGAGAACGAGAAGGACGCGCTGGCGGCGTTCGCAAGCGCCTGAGGCGGGCCGGCCGATTGCAGTGACAGGAGGGCATGTTCGCCCTCCCATTCCTGCTCAGTTTCTTCCTCGCCACGTCCGGTCCCGTGACCATGGCGGCGAGCACACAGAAGAAAATTCTCGTCGTCCGCGTCGGCGGGAAAGACATCAAGCGCTACGACGTCGCCGTCGGATCGAAGAAGCATCCGACGCCGCACGGCCGCTTCACCGTCCGCCGCATCGTCTGGAATCCGGCATGGGTTCCGCCCGACGAGCCGTGGGCGAAGGGAAAGAAGGCGACGCCGCCGGGCCATCCGAAAAATCCGATGAAGGTCGTGAAGATCTTCTTTCAGGAGCCCGACTACTACATCCACGGCACCGACGACGAGGACTCCATCGGCGAGGCGGCGTCCCATGGATGCATGCGCATGCGCGTCGAAGACGCGTACGACCTCGCGCGCTATCTGATGAAGGTCGGCGGCGCGCCGAAGGATGACGCCTGGTTCGACAACGTGATCGGAGCGGGGAAACCGGCGGACGTCCGCTTGCCGCGCGTCGTGCCGATGGTCATAGGGAAGTAGCGACCGGCGCGCTCAACGTTTCATGAACGCTTCCACTTCATCCGCCTTCTTCGGCACGTCGCACGAAAGGCAGGCGAGCTTGCCGTCCGCGGGCACGAAGAACGTGTCCTCGATGCGCACGCCGAGCTTCTCCTCGGGGATGTAAATCCCCGGCTCGATGGTGAAGACGGCGCCCGGACCGAGCGGCGCGTCGCGATCGCCGGCGTCGTGCACATTGAGGCCGACGTAATGACTGAGGCCGTGGATGAAGTACTGGCCGAGCGGCTCGCCGTGCGCGTCCTTGCCGTGCGTATTGATGTAGTCGTACGCGATCTTGTAGAGCGAATTGGGGGCGGTGCGTCCCATTGAAGACGCGCCCGATTTGAACGCGTTGATCGCCGCCTGCTGCGCGCCGAGGACGATGTCGTAAATCTCGCGCTGCCGCGGCGTGAAATGGCCATTGACCGGCAGCGTGCGCGTGACGTCGGTGGCATAACGCGAATATTCGCCGCCGACGTCGAGCACCACCAGGTCGCCGTTTTGCATCGTCCCGCTGTTTTGCGAGTAGTGCAGTACGGTCGAATTGAATCCCGAGCCGACGATCGGCGCATACGCGGGCGCTTCGCATCCGCGGCGCTGAAACTCGTATTGCATGATCGCCGACAGCTCGTTCTCGGTCATCCGCGGTCTCGCGCTGCGCATCGCCGCCTTGTGCGCTTCGACCGTGGCGTCGGTCGCCTTGCGGATCAGATTGATCTCCCCCGCGTCTTTCGTCACCCGCAATTCGCCGGAGATCTGCGTCGCATTGCGATACGACGTGTAATTCGGAAAGGCGTTCGCCCGCTTGAGCCACTCGAGCGGCGAGTCGTGCTCCGTGTCGGTGTAGATGACCGCCGTCTGTCCCGGCAGCAGCGCGATGAGCCGGTCGCGCATCTTGTCGAGCGTTTCGACGCGATCGAATCCGGTGACGCGCGGCGCCTCGGCATTCTCCGCGCCGAGCTTCGGTCCGGTCCAGCGCTCCTGCGTCGTATTGTGCGCGGGCAGAAACAGGACCTCGGTGTACGGGTGCTTGTCGTTCGCCGGCGCGATCAATACGGCCGCGCCCGGCTCGTTCCAGCCGGTCAGATAGTAGAAGTCGTCGTTCTGACGGAACGCGCCGAGGGCGTTCTGCCCCTCCGCTTCACTGTTCGCGAAGAGCAGCGCGACCGATTGCGCGTCGAGCTTCGCCGCGAAGCGCTCCCGACGGGCGCGGTACTCGATGTTCGATTGACGCTCGAAGGCGAGCAGCGGAAACGAAACCGTGAACAACAGTGCACAGAGAGCTCGACGCATCGTCACATCCTAAGCGATTGACAGTCTCCTTGCGTAGAAGTGGAAACGCCGTGAAAAAAGCGCTACTGATCCTCCTTCTTTTCGCTACCGCTGTTTCGACTGACGCGCAGTTCATCCGCCTGCGCAATCGCGTGATCAGGATTCCGTCGCGCAGCGGCGAATGGCTGCAGTTCGATCCTGATCCCGAGCAGGACGACGAGGAGCAGACGGCGAATCTGATCCTGCCGAACATCGAAAAGATCCGCCGTATCTGGACCGCCGACCTCCCCGAGGCGGTCGACGGCTCGCCGGTCTACCTCTCGAACGTGCGCGTCGCGAACGGCTCGATCCACGACCTCCTGATCGTCACGACGATGGTCGGCCGGACGATGGCCATCGACGCCGCGAACGGCCAGACGATCTGGTCGACGGAGCCGCCCGAGGGACCGCGCTGGACCACCTCGTCGCCCGCGGTCGCGCCCGAGCGCGACGTCGTTTACAGCTACGGCCTCGACGGCCGCGTGCATTGCTATCGCGTGCGCGACGGCGAGGAAATCACCGGCAACGGCTGGCCGCAGCTCGTCACGCTCAAGGGAAAAGTAGAGAAGGTGTCGTCGTCATTGACGATCATCACGGCGAAGAACAATCAGACGTATCTCTACGTCACGACCGCCGGATATCCCGAGCCGGGCGACGAGGGCGATTATCAGGGCCACCTCACGGTCATCAACCTCGGCACGGGCGAGCAGACGGTCTTCAATGCAGCCTGCAGCGATCGGGCAATGCATTTCGTCGAGAACGGCAATGCGTCCAATGATTGTGCGCACGTGCAAGCGGGAATCTGGGGACGCGCGCCGGTCACATACGACGCGATGTCGAACCGCATTTTCATCACCACGAGCAACGGCGATTACGACGCCGACCGCGGCGGCTTCAATTGGGGCGATTCGATCCTCGCATTGCGTCCCGACGGAACGACCGACGACGGCACGCCGCTCGACAGCTATACGCCCGACGAATATCAATTTCTGCAGAATCAGGACCTCGATTTCGGCTCGACCAGTCCTGTGATCCTCCCGCTCAAGATGGGAAAACATCTGCCCCGACTCGCCGTACAGGGCGGAAAAGATTCCGTGCTCCGTCTCGTCGATCTGCACAATCTCAGCGGACGCGGCGGCCCGCGTCATGTGGGCGGCGAGTTGTTCCAGCTCCCGCTCCCGCAGCGCGGCGTGATCCTCACCCGCCCCGCGACGTGGCTCTCCCCCGACGGCGAGACCTGGGTGTTCGTGACCACGCACCGCGGCACGTCAGGAATGGCGCTGGTGATCGGCGAGGACGGCAAGCCGAAACTCGAGCCGCGCTGGGTGAACGACATCGACGGCGCGACGCCGATCATCTTCGGCGGCATCTTGTACTTCGCGCGCAATCACGAGCTCGTCGCGCTCGATCCCGAGACCGGCGAGCGCCTCTGGAGCGACAGCTCGTTGGGACTGATCCACTGGCAGAGCCCGATCATCGTCAATGGACGGATTTACGTGACCGATCAGGAGTCGCATCTGTTCGCGTACGACGCGCGGTGAGGTTCTGCTATTCTTCCATCGATCCACCTATCCATCGATGGCCCGTCTCTTCGTCTCCTATGCGCGAAAAGACGCTCGGGAGCTGGCCGACCGCGTCGCGGCGGGGGTGTCGCCGCTGCACGAAGTCTGGCTCGACCGGCAGGAGATCTGGGCCGGGCAGACGTGGTGGCGTGAGATCGCGCAGAACATCGACGCCTCCGACATTTTCCTCGCCATCCTGACCGTCGGATACGGCGAGTCCGAGGTCTGCGGGATGGAGCTGACGCAGGCGTTCGAGCAGAAAAAGCGCCGCATCCCGCTGCTCGTCCACCCCAAGGCGGAGATGCCGTTCCTCCTCCGCGGCGTCCAGTGGGTCCCGTTCACCGACGCCACCGCCGTCGACGAGAGCATTCAGAAGCTGCTCCACGACATCGAGCATCCGCGCCCGCCCGAGCCGCCGACGCCGGCGAGCCTGGAGTGGAACGACACCGTGGCGCGCGGCTCGAAACAGGCGCGCCGCTTCGTCCGCCAGCACGAAGGGACGTTCGACGAGAAACTCTACGTCCGCCGCGACGACGCCGAGGTCCAGCTCGCGAAGTTCCTCGAGGAAGACGCGCCCTCGCTGGTCGTCGTCGGCGACTCGGGCATCGGCAAGACGAACCTCCTCTGCCACTGGACGCTCGACGTGCTCGAGCAGGGCCACGCCGTCCTCGCCTACGACTGCAGCGTCCTGCCGACCACCGGCATCCGGAAGGAGATCGCCGAGGATCTCCGGGTGCCGGTGGACGATCTCACCGACGCCCTCGAGCGCATCGACGCCGCGGCCGCGGACGCGAAGCGGAAGCTGATCATCGTGTTCGAATCCGCGGGCGATTATCGCGACGGTCCGGAAAACCTGCTCCTCGACATCAACTCCCTCGCCGGACGCCTCGGCGACAACACGCGCATCGTCCTCAGTTGCAATGCCGCGGCGTGGAATCGGGTGCAGCGCACCCGGCCGATCCGCTTCGATCGCATGCGCTCCGTGCAGCTCGGCCTCTTCACGGAGCCGGAGCTCACGCGTGCCTACGAGCGCTACCGCGAAGTGTTCGAGCTGCGCTCCGATCTCGACAGCCTCGCGCCGTCCGTGCGCGAGCGCCTGCGCGAGCCGGTGCTGCTCCGGCTCACCGCCGAAGCGTTCAGCAAATCGCCCGATCCGCTTCCGGTGGCCAATCTCGCGGCCCGGGTGTACGAGCGCTTCTTCAAGGAGCGCGTGCAGGACGCGCAGAGCACGCTCGTCGATCAGTTGTCCGAGAAGATGCTGAGCGATCACACCAGCACGCTCTCGATGTTCGACCTCGGACGCGACGGCAGCCTGGGGCCGCAACTGCTGAGCGAAGACCCGAAATCGCCGTACCTCCGCCTGCTCGATTGCGGCGTGCTGCTCGAGCTGCGGACCGACGCGCGCGCGGGGACGCTGATCAAATTCGCGCACACGCGCCTCGCGGCCTACGCGCTCGCGAGGTATCTCTGGAACAAGGCGGAGAAATCGAAGGACGAGGTGAAGCGCGCCATCGAGTCGCTCCTCGCGCAGGACGCCGAATTTCCGCTGGCGTGGGAAGTGGCGAAGACGCTGTTGCGGCTCAGCGACGATCGCGGCGCGATCGTGGAGGAGCTCGCGACGTCGAGCGACAGCGAGCAGCGCGAGCTCGCGGCGGAAGTGCTGGTCGAGCTGCACGCCGAGAGCTCCGAGGAAGCGCGCAAACTGCTCAACTCCCTGTTCGTGCAGGAAAAGGAAGAGGGACGGCGGACGGCGCTCAAGGCCGCGTACAACATCGGTCCGGGGACGGAGGACTTCTTCCTCCACGCCGCGATGGAAGGCGCCCCGGCGATGCGCGAGGCGGTGGCGAACACGCTCTACCTGATCTGGCGGCGGCCGACGACGGAAGCGATCTACCTGATCTGGAAGCAGGCACCGGAGTTCACGCACCACATCCTCAGCGAGCTGCTCGACGAACTGCAGCCGAAGCAGTTTCGCAAGGCGTTCGGGATCGGCTCGTTCGTCGTCGACCTGACGGTGATGATCTACATCAATCACTGCGACGACGAGCGGGTCATCGCGAAAACGGCCGAGGTGCTGCACAAACTCTGGATCGACCGCCTCCACCTCGACAATCCCGTCCTCTCCTGGTTCGCCAACAAGCTCCCCGCCATGCTCGCCCCCGTGTTCGGCGAACAGATCCTGAAATGGATGCTGATGGAGATGCCGCCGAAAGAGTTCTTCGCGCTGCCGCAGGACGAGCGCGACCGCCTGGCCCGCATCGGTGAGCTGTTCGATCCCGCGACGGACATCACGGCGGCGCGCGACGATCTGCTGGTCATGCTGCGGCGTTCCGGCGTGCCGGTCTTCTGCGGCTCCGCGGCGATGGCCGTCGCCATCCACGCGGCCGCGAACTTCACGGCGACCGAGCCTCTGATCAAGGATCTGTGGAAGGAGCTCGACGGAAACAGCCGCCTCTGGCTCCTGGCCGGATTCGCGGTGCTGACGAAGAGGACGCCGGAGGAATGGGTGGGACTGCTGGAGACGCTGACCGAAAGCTACGTCACCGAGAATCGCGGCGAGTTCCTCGGCCGGGAGAGCCGCCGCCCCGGCGACATCGACATCGTCTTCATCCCCCTCGGACTGGCGTACGGCAAGCGCGGTGACGCGTCGATGCCGCTCTTCGCCAAATGGCTGCAGGACGAGTCGCTGGCGGCGCGCTGCATCGAAGCGCTCGGCGTCGTCGGCTTCTACTACGCCGAGGCGATGTTCGAGACGATCCGAGGCGTGGCGAAGGATGCGAGCCTGCGCGAGGCGATCGTCAGGAATCTCGCCACCGTACGCACGCTGCATTACGACGCCGTCGACCGTTTCCTCGGCAGTATCGAGGCGCCGCACGCGCTGCGGCACGACGTCGACGTCGCGGCGGACGTGGAGCTCGTGCGCCGCTACATCCGCGTCCTCGGTTACTACAACAACGCCGTGCACTGCTCGCTGCGCTATCCGCGCATGCGCAAGACGCTGTCGACCGGCGCGCTGAAGCTGCTCGCCACGGCCCGCGATTCGAGCCAGTTCGTGAACCAGTACACCGGCGCGGCGCTGCGCATGCTGCGCGAATCGAAGTACGACGTCCTGAAATGGACGGAGCCGGAATGATCGCCTCGCTGATCGAGGTCTGCCGCTTCTTCCGCTTCTCCGTGCTCGGGTTCTCGATCGTGCTGCCGCTGATCGGCTCGGCCGCCGTGTCGCGGTCGCTCACCGGCGCCCAGCTCGCGATGCTCGCCGCCGCCGGCCTCGCCTTTCACGTCTTCGCGTACGTCTCGAACGACGTGTTCGACCTGGAGATCGATCGCACGCAGCCGCTGCGCGCGAGCTCGCCGCTGGTACGCGGCATGGTGCAGCCGCGCACGGCACTGGCCATCGCGCTGCTCGCGGTTCCGCTCGCGCTGCTGCTGCACTGGTGGAGCGGCGGACCGGCGCGCGGCGCGGCGGCGCTCATCGCGGCGATGCTCTGCATGCTCGTCTACAACCTTCGCGGCAAGCGGTTGCGCATCCCGCCGCTGAGCGACGCCGTGCAGGCACTGGGATGGGTCGCACTCACGATGTACGGCGCGCTCGCGACGGGCGAGCCGCTGACCGAGACGGCGGTGTGGCTCGCGGTGTCGATCTTCGTTTACGTGATGCTGGTCAACGGACTGCACGGCGGCCTGCGCGATCTCGACAACGACGCGCGACATGGCGCGCGCACCACCGCCCTCTACCTCGGCGCGCGCCCGGGACACGTGCCGCGCGTGCTCGCGCTGTACGGGCTCGCCTTGCACCTCGCGTTGCTCGCGCTCGCCGTCGTGTGCGTGATGCGCACCTGGCCGGCGGCGAACCGGATCCCGATGCCGGCGATGGTCGCGGCGATCGTCGCGGCGCATCTCGTGTTGCTGTGGTACGCGCGGACGGCGCTGCGCGCGGAGGCAAATCCGCCGCAGATGATCCGCGCGGGGCTGGCGCATCTGTTTCTCTCGATCGGCGTCGTCTGCCTGCCGTTCGCGTTCTTCGCCAACCCGCTCGCGACGACGGTGATCGTCGCGCTGTACGCCGTGCCGTCGGCGATCCTCGTTCTGCGCGTGTCGCTGCCGCAGCGTGCGGCGGCTGCGCTGCTCCTGCTCGCGTTGCTGCCACGCCCGGCAAGCGCCCAGCAGCCGGTGGTCATCGTGCCGCGCGACGAGATCGTCCGCGCGATGCGCGTCCAGGCGGCGCTCAATTACGAGCTCTGCGCCACCTCCAACGGCGCGCGCTTCAACGCGGCCGTGCTGCTCGACATCGCGCGCAATCGCCGCGATCCGCAGCGGACGCCGTTCGTGCTCGCGCACGACGACTACTACGAGGCATTCAGGACCGTCGCAACCTGCGATCCGGTGCCGGCATTCGTCCAGAAGAGCCGCGACAACCGCGAAGACCAGTTCGTCGACTACCGCCGCGAGAAGGTGATCGCGTCGATCAGGGGCGTGCCGGAGCCGTTCGCGGTGAACGTCGTCACCGGCTGGATCGGAGATCCGCCGTCGTATTCGTACGAGGACCGCGGCGGCGACCCCGCGCTGCGCGTCATCCGCAACCGCGTGATCAGCTATCGCCTCCTCGACTTCGGCGGGCTGCTCCTCTTCGACGACATCCACGGCATGTACGGCCGCGCCCTCGACGGACTCCTCGGCTTCGTCTTCCGCATCATCGGCGATGCGCAGGCGGTCCGCGCGTACGTCGCGATCGCCGCGGACGGCACGCAGGTGACGCGCTCGACCGGCCACAAGGGATTCCTCACCGTGAGTCCGTACGCGACGGTCGACGCCAAAGGACGTGGCAGCAAGGACGTGCCCGACCGGAAGGATCTGCAGGCGCTGAAGTCGCGGATCGACAAGACGTCCGCCGATATCAAAGTCACGTACGCGACGATCAGGCCGGAAGAGACGCTGCGCGCGCCGCGCGTCACCGCACCATGATCAGCGCGAAGAGCGCGATGCAGCCGCCGATCAGCCAGATTTTCTGCAGCTCGAGGTACGCGCGCACGCTCGTGTTCGTCACCTTCAGCGCGACGGCGCAAAGCGCGAGCGAGTTGACGATCGCGACGAGCTGACCGGCGGTCGAGAGGTGCGGCAGCACCGGGACCGGGCCGGCGCCGCGAGCCACGGCCCACAACGCGACGTTGAGCCCGAAGACGATGGTGAGAGCGGGCCGGCTTCCGAAGAGAACGGGGATGGTGAGGACGCCGGCGGCGGCGTCCCCCTCGCGATCGTAGACGTCCGCCACGAGCTCCTTTTGCGTGACGAAGAGTCCGACCATCGCGATCGCTGGCAGGATGGCCGCCGCCGCAACGTACTCGATCGACGCGGCCCACGGCAGCAATCCGCACCACGCACCGACGAACACGTTCTTCAGACCGGCGACGTGCTTGACGGCGTCGGAGTAGAGGAAGAGACACGTGATCAACGCGAGAATGAACGCGACGGTGAACGGCGAAGCGGTCGTCATGGCGACGATCACCGCGACGATGAAAGCAAGCGCCACGAACCATCGAACCTGACGGGGCGTCACGCGTCCCGAGACGAGCGGCCGCGCGGGACGATTGACGCGATCGGTGGACTGGTCCCGCAGATCGTTGTACGCGTATCCGCCCGCCAGCGCGCAGGCCACGGCGATTGCCGCGGCGGCGGCGCGCAAATGGGAAGGGCCGGTCGCCGCGCCGAGGCCGTAGGCGAGCACGGCGAGCGGCACGACCGTGTAGAGCCGGGATAGTCGGGCGTAGGTGAGGAGCGTGCCGATTGCTTACTCTGCACACGCTCCGCGCCCGAAAGCAATCACTCCCCGCTCGCCACCTTCTGCCTCGCTCCCTCGGCCGGCACTTCCGCGCCCGGCTCGTGGGCCGCCAACCGCAATTTCCGCAGCAGCGCCCAATAGACACTGATCGAGCGCTCCAGCACCCAGACCGGCGCGTACAGGCACGCGCGCAGGGGGAAAAACGCGCCGGCGCCGCTGCGGCCGCGCAGGGCGAGGACGAGTGACGCGAGGCCGATGGCGCTGGCGTAGCCGCTGGCGAGGCTGATGCCGCCGATGATGGCCAGCAACAGCGCCATCGGGATGAGGCCGAAGAAGATCGCACTGCGGACCGGCATGGTCAGTTCGGCGTCCGCGCTGCGCGGACGCTGGCGGAGCCAGTCGGTCAATTGCGGCGGCTCGCGGCGGATGAAGACGTCGGACGCGGAGAAGACTTCCGCGCCGCGCATGCCGAGGCGGCGCAACGGCTCTTCGGTTTCTTCGATGCGCAGGTCGATGGAGCGGAGTCCGCGGACGGCGGAGCGGCGGAAGCCGAAGGTGCCGCCGTCGCCGATCGGCTCGATGCCGCGATGCACGAGGATGCGTCCCGCCTCGATGCCGCCCCACCAGGGCAACGGATCGAGATAGTCCTGCGGCACGACGACCTCGTGGAGCTCGAGCAGATCGCACAACTGATCGATGTCGGACGCGTTGTAGCGGACGGCTTCGTCGGCGACGATCACCTTCTCCTGCGACACGAAATCGATCGCCGCCGCGACCGGATCTACTCCCGGCGCGTGACGATGCGCGGGACGCGGCGCGATGTGCCGCGACACCCAGCGCAGCACGCTCCGGTTCTCCTCGAACTGTTCGCGCGGCGAGCCGTCGACGACGATCACTTCGCAGCCGTTGACGCCGAGGGTGGAGAGGTAATTCGCCAGGGGGGCGAGCTCGCCCGGCGCCCCGCCCGACCGCTCGAGAGCGATCACATACGAGCAGCGGCGATCGGGCTGAGATCTCTGTTTCATCGGCATTCGACAAAGCGAGGGGGATGCCAAAGGAGTTGGCAGGTGGCCGTTGGCAGTTGGCCGCAGCTACTGCCAACGGCCAACTGCCCACGTTCAACTAACTGGCTCATTCCTTGCCGTGCTCAAGCACTGGATTGAAGATCTGGCCCGGCACGCCCTATCCGCTCGGCGCAACGTACGACGGCGCGGGGACGAATTTCTCGCTCTTCTCCGAGGTCGCGCAGCGGGTCGAGCTCTGCCTCTTCGACGACCAGGGGAACGAGACGCGGGGCGACCTGCCGGAGATGTCGGCGCTCTGCTGGCACGGCTACCTGCCGAACGTCGGGCCCGGTCAGCGCTACGGATTCCGCGTGCACGGACCGTGGGATCCGAACGCCGGGCATCGCTGCAATCCCGCCAAGCTGCTCCTCGATCCGTACGGCAAGGCGGTCGACGGCCAGGTGCAATGGCACGAGGCGGTGTTCGGCCATTACTTCGACAATCCGGAGAATTCGAAGAACGATCTCGACTCCGCGCCGCACATGCCGAAGTCGGTGGTGATCAATCCCTGGTTCGACTGGGGGAACGACCGCCAGCCGCGCACGCCGTGGCATCAGACGATCATTTACGAACTGCACGTGAAGGGCTTCACGAAGCGCCATCCCGACATCCCCGAGGAATTGCGCGGCACCTACGCCGGCCTCGCCCACCCCGCCGCGATCCGGCATTTGAAATCGCTCGGCGTGACGGCGATCGAATTACTGCCCGTACATCAGTTCGTGCACGATTCATTGTTGCTGGAGCGCGGACTGCGCAATTACTGGGGCTACAACTCCATCGGCTATCTCGCCGCGCACAATGAATATTCGTCCGGCGGCCAGACCGGACAGCAGGCGCAGGAATTCAAGCAAATGGTGCGCACGCTGCACAATGAAGGGATCGAGGTCATCCTCGACGTGGTCTACAACCACACGGCCGAAGGAAATCACCTCGGGCCGATGCTGTCGATGAAGGGGATCGACAACGCGGCGTATTACAGGCTCATGCCGGACCAGCCGCGGTATTACATGGATTACACCGGCACCGGCAACAGCCTCAACATGCGGCATCCGCACGTGCTGCAGCTCATCATGGATTCGCTGCGCTACTGGCACCTGGAGATGCACGTCGACGGATTCCGCTTCGATCTCGCGTCCGCTCTCGCGCGCGAGCTGCACGACGTCGACCGCCTCGCCGCCTTCTTCGACATCATTCAACAGGATCCGGTCATCTCGCAGGTGAAACTGATCGCCGAGCCGTGGGACGTCGGTGAAGGAGGCTACCAGGTCGGCAATTTCCCGCCCTTGTGGTCGGAGTGGAACGGCAAATACCGCGACACGGTGCGCGATTACTGGCGAGGGACGGATCAGACATTAGGTGAATTCGCCAATCGCGTCACCGGCAGTCCCGATCTGTACGAGAACACCGGCCGCCGTCCTTATGCGTCGATCAATTTCATCACCGCGCACGACGGCTTCACGCTGCGCGATCTCGTCTCTTACAACGAAAAGCACAATGAAGCGAACGGCGAGGACAATCGCGACGGCGACGACAACAACCGTTCGTGGGATTGCAACGGCGACGAGACGCTGCGCTCCCGCCAGCAGCGCAATTTCATTACGACGCTGCTCCTCTCGCAGGGCGTCCCGATGCTCCTCGGCGGCGACGAGATCGGCCGCACGCAGCACGGCAACAACAATGCGTACTGCCAGGACAACGACCTCTCCTGGTTCGACTGGGAGCATGTCGACGACGTCCTGCTCGCGTTCGTGGCGCGCGTGATCACGCTGCGCGACGATCATCCCGTCTTCCAGCGCCGCCGCTGGTTCCTCGGGCGCGCCGTGCACGGCGCGGACGTCAGCGACATCGGCTGGTTCAAGCCTGACGGCGAGCCGATGACCGACGACGACTGGAACAACAGCTTCGCCCGCAGCGTCGGCGTCTATCTCAACGGCGAGACCCTCCCCGATCCCGATTCGCGCGGCGAGCGTCTCGTCGACGACAGCTTCTACATCCTCTTCAACGCCCACTACGAGCCGATCCGGTTCCGGCTGCCGTCATGGGGCGAGCGCTGGGCGCTGGTGATCGACACGAACGTGCCGGTCCCCGAGCTGCGCAATCAGAAGGAGCTGCACGCGGGCCAGGAGGTGGAGATGCAGGCGTACGCGATCAAGGTGCTGCGGCGGGTGGATTGAGCTCCAGGAGCTTCATCCCCGCGCTGCATCGCATCTTTCCGTTGAAAAACTGACAGTCCGTTACGGCGTACGGAAAGCTCGAGACCCGCCACGTCGCGCCGCGATCGGCCGTCGCGGAGATCGTCTTCTCGCCGAAGAGAAAACCGCGGCCGTCCGGCGCCATCGCGATCGCCGAAATGTCCTTTCTCTCGCCCGGCGACGCCTTCCACGACTGTCCGCCATCGTTCGTGACCAGGAGCCGCGTGCCGCTGTCGTTCATCCTTGCCAGCACGAGGAAGGCGGTGCGTGAATCGATCCACTCGACGGCATGCGGTTCGGCGTACGGCTGCTCTTCCGCCACGGTCCAGTGTGCGCCGCCGTCGCTGGTGACGAGCACGCGCAGCACGCCGTCCCATTTCGGTTTCTGCTCCGGGACGCCGCCGGCGCCGACGATCACGCCGTGCCGCGCGTCGGCGAAGGAGACGCGATCGACGATCGACAACGGCAGCGCTTCGCGCGACCACGTTTCGCCGCCGTCGGCGGTCGTGCGGAAGAACGTTCCGTCGATCGAATAGCCGTGCTTCGCATCGAAGAAATGCAGTGCGCTCAATCGCGGCGAGGGGTGATGTTTCCAGGTGCGTCCGCCATCGCTGGTCGTGCTGAGGAACGAGTCGCCGGTCTGCGGTTTCGTCCAGGCCACCCAGCCGTGATTGCGATCGGCGAACGAAAACGGCGGTCCCGCTTCGGCGCCTGCCTGCCAGACGAACGGGAGACGGCGCCAGTGCCGCCCGCCGTCCGTCGTGTGCAGGAGCGTGGAGTAGCCGGAGCCGTTGCCCGGCGGCCAGTACCAGGCCGAGCTCCAGCCTTCGGCCGGGCTGACGAAATGCAGTTCCCCGAGGTTGAAGGGAATGCCTTTGCAGCCGAGGCATCGGCCCGACACCACGGCCGATCCTGCCGACGGCGTTGCGGCCGTCAACAGGAGCGCGGCCAGGACCGCGGTCAGCGCTACTTCTTGCCCTTTCCTGAGCAGCAAGCGTCCAGCTCCTTCTTGCAGTTCTTCAGAGTGTTGAGCATGTTCTCGATCCGCGCGTTCTGGCCCGCCTTCGTCGCCGCCGCGAACGCGAGCTTACGCACGACGTCGGTCACGTACTGGCGATCATTCTTGTACTTGACGGCGTGTTTTTCACACCGTTGACAGTACTGCTTGAACGATTCCTCCGGCGAGTCGTTGATCGGGAGGGAGACTTTCGGATCCTTCCGCGCCGGCCGCGATTTGCCGGTCGTGCCGATTCCGTGCAGGCCGAACCAGTTGTTGATCGACGTGGTGTCGGGATCGGTCCCCCACGTCGTTTCATAACCCGACTGGATGATGTTGATGCCGCAGGGGCAGACGTCCGCTCCGTACTTCGCCGCCGCGTTCTTCGAAAGCGTGCAGAGCTTGGTGATGTACGCCGAGACGTTGGCGGCGCAGCCCTTGAGGCCGAGCGGATCGATCAACGCCGTCGGATTGTCGGTGACGTAGGTGTAGAGAGCGGCCGGCGGCAACGCTCCGGGCTGGCCGGTCATCATCGCTTCATAGCCGTCGTCCCCGGCCATCAGCGGGTCGCTCTGCGTGTAGCGTCCCCACGCCGGACGGTACCAGCGGTGGATGTTGTACAGGCGCTCGGTCACGCCGTTCGCGCCGAGGTTGAGCTGTTCCGCTTCCTGACCCGGGAGACGCAGCGGTTGATGCTGATCGGCGGAGCGGAGCGCGTAGACGGCGCCGAACGGCTCGTACTCCGCGCGCCAGTAGACGGCGCCCGCGGCGTCGGTCTGGATGATCGGCGTGCCGAGGTGGTCGGTGAAGGTCCAGTGCGTGCCGACGCCGACGTCGACCTGCGCCACGGGCTGACCGTTGAACCAGACGTACTCGTAGCCGACCGGCGGCGCGCCGTTCGTCGCCAGTCCGGTCTCCGCGAGGAGGTTCGACTCCGGCGAGTAGAAGTAGTAGCGGCGGTTGTTCGCGCCGACGGTCATCGGCGCCGGCTTCAGCACGTTCGCGTACGTGGTCGCGGTCGAGAACGCGGCGAAGTCGAAGATCGCCGCGCCTTCGAAATCGTTCACCAGCGACACGAGTCGCGTGACCGGCGTGCGGCGCGGCTTCGTGACGTGACGGAATAGGAATGAAGCATCGGCGGTGACGGCCGGCGCGGGCGCGTTGAGGGCGAAGAGATTCGCGCCGTCGGCGTAGACGCCGGCGATCGTGCCGTAACCGGGGAGTCCCGGATCGCTGCCGTACTGCGGGACCGTCTCGACGCGGAGGACGACGATCGCGGCGGTGTTGCCGTAGATCTCGCTCCCCTGCTTGGCGATCGAGGTGGAGACGATGACGCCGATGTAGCGATCGAGCTGCGCGGGCGGATTGCTGTCGCCCGGCCGCGACGTCCAGCACTTGTCGTCGAGCCGCGGCGTGCCGTTCTGGCGCGCGTTCGGCTCGCAGATCTGCGCCAGCGGCGGATTGGCCAGCGTGACGTAGCCCTTGAGATCGGCCTTGTTGTCGTAATCGCCGCCGGTGACCTGCTTCGGCCACTGCGAGCCCCAGAAGTTGACCCTCTCGCCGATGTGCGGCGGCGTGGCGTTGCCGCCCCAGATCACGAACGAGCTCGGCGCGAAGAGGATCACCGGCACGCTCGTCTGCGCGGGGATGTAGTACGCGTCGCCGGCGAACGCGACGAACATGCGGACCGGTCCGGTGCCGAGCGACGGCGGGACGGTGATGGCCGTCGTCGCCACGCCGGCCGCATTCGTCACCGCCGAAACGGTGACGCTGCCGATGGTGAAGGTGATGGTGCGTCCGGCGATCGGAGCGCCGCCGTCGGGATCGGTGAGCAGCGCCGACACGGTCTGCGCGACGCCGTTCGGCACGAGCGTGCCGCCGGTGTACTGGATCGCCGTCTCGTCGCGGACGACGGAGATGACCGCGTTGGCACTGGCCGCGGTGTACGGACCGGTCGCGGCGAAGGTGATGCTCATCGGCGTCGGACCGGGCACGCCGGCCGGCGTGATGACGACGCCGGCGATGCCCGCCGCGTCGGTCGTGCCGCCGGCGATCTGTCCTCCGAGATCGAACACGACACTCTGATTCGCAATCGGCGTTCCGCTGAGCGCCTCGGTGAGCTTCGCGGAGAACGTCTGCGGATCGTTGTACTCGGCGCCGTACGAACCGAGGAACTGCAGCGCGGTCGGAATGTTCGTCCACTTCACCGTGACCTGATTCGAGGTCGCGCTGTCGGTCGTGGCCTGGATGAAATCAGTGCCGAGCGCGGTGCCGGTGTAGCTGAACGTCGCCTGTCCCGCGGCGTTCGTCGTCGACGTCGCGGTGCGCGGTGAATTCGGGCCGGCGAGGACATTGAAGGTCACGCTCGCACCGTTCGCGGGCGAGCCGCCGGAGGTGACCGTCGCGGTCGCGGTGTAGGTCGAGCCGAGCTGCTGCGTCGCGGTGGCGGGAGCGAGCGCGATGGCGACCGGCGCTTCCCACGTCGCGGTCACGGCATTCGACTGGATCGAGTTGCCGCCCGCGCCGATGACCGAGGCGACGAGGGTGTCGGTGCCGGGGACGCTGCTCGTGTAGGCGAAGTTCACCGTGCCGTTCGCGGCGCTGATGCCGCTGCCGGTCTTGCCGGAATTCGGACCGGCGGTGATGCGGAACGTGACGTTCATGTTCGCCAGCGGCGAGCCTGCGCCGTCGGTCACGGTCGCGACGACGTTGTGGATCGTGCCGGTGGCGTGCGTCGCCGACGGCGGCGCGAGCGACACGGCGGCGGTCGAGACCCAGATCGACTTCACGTCGTTCGAATTGAGCACGCCGCCCGAGGAGTTGGTGATCGAGGCGCGCACGGTGTCGGTGCCGGTGACCGTGCTGGTGTAGCTGAACGTGGCGATGCCGGAACCGTTCGTCGTCACGCGTCCCGTCTTGCCGGTGTTCGGTCCGGTGACGACGCGGAAGTCGATCGGCACATTGGCGATCGGCTCGTTGCCCGCGTCGGTGGCGACCGCGATCGCGTTGTAGGTGCTGTTGACGATGGTCGTCGCGGTGAGCGGCAGGAGCGAGAGGCGTCCGTTCGTGACCTGCGACGTCGTGCCGACCGGCCGCCACTGCAGCGACTCGTTCGTGTTCGCCGGGCAGTCCGCGAGGTCGTAGCCGAAGGTGTCGAGGATGTGCGCCGTGTCGAGATAGCTCGCGCTCTGACCGTTCATGGTCACGGTGATCTTCGAGACGCGGGGATCGGTCGGCAGCACGGTGCCGTGGCACGGCACGATCGTGAATTCGCTGGTGTCGAAGTTGTACTGCGTGGTCTGCGTGAGGATCGCGGTGCCGTGCGCCGGGATGTTGAACGCGCCCCAGAGGTCGAACACCGGACCGGGACGCTGCATGTCGACGACGACTCGGTCGATGTGGATCTGCTGATCGCTCTCGTTGTCGATGCGCACCGCGCCGGCGTCGTACGGCGAGCCGCTGCCGATGAAGACGACGTTCGGCGCGCCGCGCCACGGCGTCGGGAACGACGGCGCGGGACGGAGATCGTCGGCGTATCCGACGAAGACCTCGATGTTGCTGAACGCCGGCCAGTTCACGCTGACCGGATTCGAGGTGAGCGAGCCGCCCGAGGCGTTGGTGATCGTCGCCTGCAGCGTGTCGGTGCCGGCGGCGGTGCCGGTGTAGGTGAACGTCGCCTGGCCGCTCGCGTTCGTGGCCGACGTGCCGGTGCGGCCGATGTTCGGACCGCTGATCACGCGGAACGTGACGTTCACGTTCGTGAGCGGCTGGCCGTTCGCGTCGGTCGCGGTCGCGGTGACGGTGTAGCTCGAGCCGAGCGTCGCGGTGCCGGTCGGCGGCGCGAGGAGGAAGTCGCCGTTCGCGTTGATGCCAGTGGTGCCGATGAGCCGCCACTGCAGCGACTCGTTCGCCTTGCACGCCAGGTCGAAGCCGCCGGTGTCGAGGATGTGGCCGGTGTCGAAGTAGGTCGTGGCGTTGCCGCCGATGTTGACGGTCACGCGCGGCACGCGCGGATCGTTCGCCAGCGGGAGCTGATCGCAGTTGGTGATCGGGTAATCCGAGGTGTCGAAGTTGAACTGCGCGGTCTGGGTCAGGATCACCGTGCCGTGCGCGGGGACGACGAACGAGCCCCAGAGATTGAAGCTCGGGCCGGGGCGGCCGAGGTCGACGGTGACGCCGTTGACGCTCATCGGCTCGTCGGTGTTGTTGTCGAGACGCACGGCGCCGGCATCGATCGGCGAGCCGCTGCCGATGAAGACGACGTTGGGCGAGCCGGCCCACGGCGTGGGGAAGGTCGAGCTCGGACGAAGGTC